>Ga0136630_1000835_pt1 | contig 12302 bp, 8 predicted proteins | sample AntDrymUQ5682106_2_FD_105496 | JGI IMG/M metagenome (GOLD analysis project Ga0136630, IMG submission 105496) | Polar desert sand microbial communities from Dry Valleys, Antarctica - metaG UQ568 (21.06) | ecosystem: Environmental > Terrestrial > Soil > Desert | place: Antarctica: Dry Valley...
CCTTGGTGGGCCGTTACCCCACCAACAAGCTGATAGGCCGCGAGGCCATCCTGCAGCGGCTGACCATTTCCTCTGAGGTCCATGCGGACCACGGAGAACATCCGGCATTAGCCACAGTTTCCCGTGGTTATTCCGGTCTGCAGGGCAGGTTCCTCACGTGGTACTCACCCGTTCGCCGGTCTCCACACCCTGAAGGGTGCTTCTCCCTCGACTTGCATGTGTTAGGCGCGCCGCCAGCGTTCGTCCTGAGCCAGGATCAAACTCTCCATTAGAGATCTGCAAACGCGAGCCCGAGGGCTCGCGGCCGATCAGATCCGTGGATGAAGAGCCAACCGTGCACAGCGCCGCAAAGGACTACGGCAATGCTGCGTGGCCACGGTTGTCTGTGATCCGGTTCGAGAACAGCTGACTTAAAGCTGTCCGGAACCAGAGTCATACGTCCACCTTATTTCACGGTGCTGATCCGTCGCACGCACAAGGCGTGCTGGCGGGACCGATCCCAAAGGCGGGGTGCATATGCACTGGCTTTTGGCACACTGTGCAGTTTTCAAGGACCGGGATGCGCTCGTCCCGAGTTCCTACCGCCGGTGCAGCTTCAGCATGCTAGCTGTGCGGCGGTCGGCTTTCGGACGCCTACGCGCGAGATCTCACGACCCCAGTTTCGCGCTCGGCCGAACTTGGCCACGAGCCGCCGGACTGATTTCGGTGTCCGATACGGCGGAGCGGAAACCTACGTTGCGTCGGTCGTCGGTGTCAAGCCCGCCCTCAGAACCCGTTGGGCTCGTCGTCGCGGCATGGTCCCCGCCGACCGGATGCAACGGTACCTGCCGAACCGACCACCTGCAACTCATCCCGCTCGACATCGGGGACTCGGCAACGAGGTTCACAGCCCCCACGGGCCGTACGGATCATCCGGTCAGCCGAGCGAAGCGGCGCTTGCCGACCTGCAAGACGCTGCCGGTCAGCTGCCCACGGGAGAAGCGCCCCCGCCAGTCCTGCGCCACCCGTCCGTCGACTCGCACCGCGCCCTGCGCGGTCAGCCGCCTGGCCTCGGAGGTGCTGGCGCACAGCCCGGCGGCGACCAGCAGATCGGCCAAGCCCCACTCGGCACGCTCTCCGAGCTTGAACGAACCGATGTCATCGGGGATGCCACGGTCCCGGAACTGGACATTGAAGCGTGCCTCGGCCCCGGCCACCGCCGGTGGCGAGTGGTACAGCCCCACGATCTCGCGGGCCAGACGCCGCTTGGTCTCGCCCGGATGCAGCTTGCCCGACGACAACCCGGCGCTGATCTCGGCGACCTGGTCGGCAGCGACGTCGGTAACCAACCGGAAGTACTTGTCCATCAGCGCGTCCGGGATACGCATCACCTTGCCGAACATCTCGCCCGCCGGCTCCTCCACCCCGATCGCGTTACCCAGGCTCTTGGACATCTTCGCCGCGCCGTCGATGCCCTCGATGAGGGGCATGGTGACCACGCATTGCGGGTCCTGACCCTCGCCAGCCTGCAAGTCGCGTCCCACCAGCAGGTTGAAGGTCTGATCGGTGCCGCCGAGCTCGACGTCGGCCCGCACCGCCACCGAGTCGTAGCCCTGGAGCAGGGGGTACAGGAATTCGCTGACGGCGATGGACCGCCGCTGGGCGTACCGCGCCGCGAAGTCGGCCCGCTCCAACATTTGGGCCACGGTCATCCGCGCCGTCAGTCGCAGCACCTCGGGCATGCCCATGCCAGACAGCCAGTGGCGATTGTCCACAATCTCCAGCGGAGCCGGGTCAATCACCTTGCGAACCTGCGCGACATAGGTGGCCGCGTTGGCGTCGACTTGCTCCGACGTCAGCCGGGGTCGCGTGGTGGAGCGGTCCGAGGGGTCGCCGACCTGCGCGGTGAACCCTCCGATGATCAGGACCGCGGTGTGACCCAGCCGCTGGAAGTCACGCAGCTTGCGCAAGACCACCGCGTGTCCGAGATGGATGTCGGGGCTGGTCGGATCAACGCCGAACTTGACCCGCAGCGGTGGACGCGCCCCGTGAGCCACCGCCGCGACCTTGCGTTCGAACTCGTCGGCGGGCAGGACCTGCTCCACACCGTCGAGCAGGACACGCAGCTGTTCAGCCGGGCTGGTCATGTGCCGAGGCTATACAAGCGGGCCGCTCCCGCGCCCCGCTTCCCCCGGCGACAGGGCTGCACGGATGGCTCGCACCGCCCCGCACCGCATCGTCGCCGCCACGCTCGTCGTGGCGGCTGTTGCGGGCTGCGCGCCGGTGCTGCGGTTGCAACCCACTCCCGGCGTTGCCCTGCCGCCGCCAACACAGACCAGCCAAGTGCTCGCCGCCGACGGCTCCGTGCTGGCCGACCTGCACGGTGAGCAGGACCGCGAGATCGTACCGTTGGTCGAGGTGCCGCAGGTGCTGCGCGATGCCGTCATCGCTGTGGAAGACGCCCGCTTCTATGACCACGCCGGCGTCGACGCCCGCGCCATCACCCGGGCACTGGTGCACAACACCCGAGCCGGCGAGATCCACCAGGGCGGGTCCACGATCACTCAGCAGCTGGCCAAGAACGCCGTGGTTGGCTCGGCGCGGACCTTGCGTCGCAAGCTGTCCGAGGCCGGCGTCGCCGTGCAGCTCGAGCAGCACTACAGCAAGGACGAGATCCTCGAGCGCTACCTGAACACGGTCTACTTCGGCAACGGTGCCTACGGGGTGCAGACCGCGTCGCGCCGCTACTTCGGCACCGACGTCAGCGAGCTGCGGCTCGGCCAGGCGGCGCTGCTGGCGGCGCTGCTGCGGTCCCCGGCGGTCTATGACCCCTACCGCCACCCTCGCCGAGCTCGTGCCCGCCGAGATCTGGTGCTGGGCCTGATGCAGCAGCAGCGGCTGGCCGGCGTCCGGGAGGTCACCGCCGCCCGAGGCGGTCAGCTGGGTGTGGTGGCCGCGCCGCGGCGCGACGACTGGCGCGCCCCGTGGTTCGTCGACCATGTCGTGGACAAGCTGCAACACGACCGCCGCTTCGTAGCCCTGGGCGCCGATCCGGCCGATCGTGCTGCGGCGCTGTTCGGGGGGGGGCTGCGGATCTGGACGACCCTGGACCCGGTCTGGCAGGCGGCCGCCGAGCAGGCGGTCGCCGACACGCTGACCGCGCCTGATGACCCGTACGCGGCGGTGGTCGCCATCGACCCGGCGACCGGCGGGATCCGGGCGCTGGTCGGTGGCCGACGCTATGACGACGGTATTCCCTATGCCCGCTACAACCTGGCGACGGACGCCGCGCGCCAGCCCGGATCAGCCTTCAAGCAGCTCGTGCTGGCCACCGCCATCGCCCAGGGTCACGAGCTGGACGACGTCTTTCCCGGCGGTCCCCGTGTGGTCTTGCCGCCTCGCCCGGGTGAGCCCAAGCCCTACCCGGTGGACAACTACGACTCGCACGACTACGGCCCGCTGACCTTGCGCGACGCCACCGCCTACAGCGTCAACGTCGTGTATGCCCGCCTCATCGCCGCGGTCGGGCCGGAGGCCGTGGTGGACACCGCCCGGCGTGCGGGCGTGCGGCGCGACCTGGAGGCCGTGCGCTCACTGGCACTGGGGACACAGGAGGTCTCCCCGCTGGAGATGGCGTCGGTGCAGGCGACGCTCGCCGCCGGTGGGACCTACCACGCCCCCACCGTGGTGACCCGCATCACCGACGCCGACGGAACGGTCCTGTACCAGCGCGGCGCACCGCGCGGGAAGCGGACGATCGAGCGACCGGTCGCGTGGCTGACGACCCAGGCGTTGCAGGGCGTCGTCGAGCACGGGACCGGGCAGCGCGCCGACCTGCACCGGCCCACCGCCGGCAAGACAGGGACGACGCAGCGTGGCGCCGACGCCTGGTTCGTCGGCTACACCCCCGACCTGGCCGCAGCCGTGTGGGTCGGCTTTCCGAAGGGCGCCGTCGCCATGGAGCCCCCGCGCACCAGGATCCGAGTCGAGGGTGGTACCTGGCCGGCCGAAATCTTCGGGCGCCTCGGCAGCCGTGCCCTGGCCGACGTGCCGGCGCACGACTTCCCCGCTCCCGCGGCGGCGCTATCGACGGTCGAGGTCGACGCCAGCCGCAACTGCCTGCCGAACCGGTACACGCCGCCCGAGCTGCGGTCCGAGCGGTCGTACCTGAAGGGCACCGAGCCCACGCGGGTCTGCCGTCAGCCGGCGGTGCCGCCTTCGACCGACGTCCCGGACGTCCAGGGGTTGTGGCTGCCCACGGCGCAGCGCCTGCTGCGGGAGGCCGGCTTCGACGTCGACCGGCAGCCCGAGCACAGCCCCACCCTCCCCCCCGGCTACGTGACCCGTCAGGACCCCGCCCCCGGCCTCGGCCAGCGCTTGGACGACGGCTACGTCGTGCACCTCAACGTGTCGACGGCCGACCCGGCGACCGCCGCGGTCCCCGACGTGCTCAACGCCAGCCTGTCCGAGGCGACCACCGTCCTGACCGAGGCTGGCTTCGTCGTCGAGCTGCACGACGAGTGTCCAGGCGGCAGCGCCGCGTGCATGGGTTCCCAGACCCGGCCCGGAAGCGTCTGGGAGCAACAGCCCGACGCCGGCGCAATCGTGCCGGTGCACTCGCCGGTGCGGCTGTTCGCCTATCCCACCGGCTGAGCTGGGCACTGGGACCCGCCGCAGCGGCCGCAAGAGCGCTTTTGCGATCACTGCGGCGCCGGTGCTCGCGGGCTGCGTTTGTAGGACGAAACCCATGGCGAACTGGGAACCCAGAACCGCCACGGGGTGTCGGCCGCGACGGAGACGCCTACCCGTGGTCCACTCGTTGTTTCCGGCCGGCAGCCGTCGTCGGCGAAGCGGATGGGCCCCTGCCCGCACACGTCGGAGCCGCTGTGCTCGGGCTGCAGGCCGTACGCCTGCCCGAGCCGGCCGGGGCCGCGTAACAGGTCACGGTCGCGGGCCGACCCTCGTCGCTGGCGCATGCAGTGCAGACCCTCCAGCGGGACGGCCGCACGCAGCAGGCAGCCCTCGGCGATGCCGTCGGTCCCCGTCGCGATGTTCAGGCACCAGTGCATCCCGTAGCTGAAGTAGACATAGGCGTGCCCAGGCGGTCCGTACAGCGGCTCGTTGCGCGCCGTGCGCCGCTGGTAGGCGTGGCAGGCCGGATCGTCCTGCTGGTATGCCTCCGTCTCCACGATGCGTGCCACCAAGCCCTCGGACGGCTTGGTCAGCAACTTGCCGAGCAGGTCGGCGGCGACCTGCGGAGCGGGACGGGCGAAGAACCCGCGCGCAAGCAGCAACGCGCTACCGTCCCCGGCTGCCGGAGCGCTTGTCCCGGGTGAACGCCAAGACCCGGTCGAGGTCGCCGCAGTTGAGCACCAGATCCGGGGTGGCCCAGCCGCGCTGCGCGGTGGCCACGCCGTAGCGCATGCTGGCCAGGTCACCGACGCTGTGCGCATCACAGGAAATGGTGAGCGTCACGCCAGCGTCCACCGCGCGGCGCACCATCTCGCCTGACAGATCCAGGCGCCTCGGCGAGGCGTTGATCTCCAGCGCCGTGCGCGTGCGCAACGCCGCCTCCAGGATGACGTCCAGATCGACGTCGTAGGCGGGCCGCCGCCCGATGAGGCGCCCGGTCAGGTGGCCGATGGCGTGGACGCTGGGATGTTCCATGGCGGCGATGATCCGGGCCGTCTGCTCGGGACCGGGCCGGTTCATCAGGGTGTGCACGCTGGCGACGCACCAGTCGAAGCCGGCGAGGAACTCGGGGTCGTAGTCGACACCGCCGTCCGCGCCGATGTTGAGCTCGGCGCCTTCCAGAATGCGCAGCTCGTAGCGCTGCTGGAGCGCCGCGATCGCATCCCGCCGCGCCAGCATCCGCTCGCGGCTGAGGCCGTTCATCGGCAGGTCCTCGGCGTGGTCGGTGACCGCCCAGTAGGCATAGCCGCGTTCGGCCGCGGCCGCCACCATCTGCTCCAGCGTCGCCTTGCCGTCACCGGACCAGTCGCTGTGCCCGTGCAGGTCACCCCGCAGGTCGCTGGATTGCACCGTCCGCGGCAGCGTGCCGCCGGCCGCGGCCTCGACCTCCCCGGCGTCCTCGCGCATCGGTGGAGGCACCAGCACCATGCCCATGGCCGCATAGACCTCGGCTTCGTCGCGGCTGGCGTGGCGTGCTCCCGACTCCCGATCGAACAGCCCGTACTCGTTGAGCGTCAGGCCGCGTCGGACGGCGCGTTCACGGACGCGCACGTTGTGGGCCTTGGACCCGGTGAAGTAGACCAACGCGGCACCCCATGAGTCCGGCTCCACGACGCGCAGGTCGGCTTGCACGCCCGCGCGGGTGATCACCGACGTTTTCTTGTCGCCCGCCGCCAGCACCTCGGTGACCAGGTCGCTGTCGCGGAAGGCAGCGTGCACGGGACCAGGGTCGGTGGCAGCGGCCAGCACGTCGACGTCACCCACGGTCTCACGCATGCGCCGCAAGCTGCCGGCAAAGGCGACCTGCTCGACCTCGGGCAGGCGAGCCAGGCGCGCGCACAGCTCCTCGGCGATGGCGATCGCGTCAGCCATGGGAAGTCGCCCCGTGTCCTTGGCTCCCAGCCGGGACATTGCCTCGCGCAGGTTCACCTCCGTCTTGGCGCCGAGGCCGGGAAGCCCACGCAGCCGTTCGGTTTCGATCGCCTCGCGCAGTCCCTGCACGGAGTCAACGCCGAGCTGTTCGTACAGCAGCCGGGCGGTCTTGGGGCCAAGTCCCGGAACCCGAGTCAGCGCGATGAGGCCGGCCGGCACCGCCGCCCGGAGCTCGTCGAGCATCCCGATGGAACCGGTCTGCAGGTACTCGCTGATCTTCTTGGCCGTCGAGGTCCCGATCCCCTTCAGCTGCGACATGGCGGCCTCGTCCAGCGACGACAGGTCGTCGGTCGCGGCGCCGATGGCCCCAGCGGCCCGCTCGTAGGCGCGAACGCGAAAGGCGTCGGCGCCCGACAGCTTCAACAGGGTCGCGATCTCGGCGAACTGCCGTGCCACATCCTCGTTGGTCCATGCCATCCGCTTTGCTCCGTCCTTCCGCGCTCCTCGGGCTGCAGGATCGTCGGTGAGTGCGCGAGGCGCCAAGCCTAGGATGCGGGCATGGCTGATCAGCAACCGACCCTGCGCATCGGCTCATGGGCCAGGTCCGGCCAGCTGATCGGCCTTGTCGCTGCCATGGACGACGACACGGTCACGCTGTTCGATCCTGGCCAACGCCAGCAAGCGCAGGTACCGCGCAGCCTCGCGGAGGCGGTACCGGCGGGCGCGGTGACGGTGACCGTCCGTGTCCAGCTGCCGGTCCCGCACGGGGTCGACGAGGGCGTGCTGCGGCGTTGGGTCGCCACCCTGACCGACGAGGTCGTCCGCGAACGGGCCTATGCCGCGCTGGCCGAGGCCGGGCTGGACGAGGGCGCCGCGTTGCCCGTCACCAGCGTCGACGTCGAGCCTGTGGCGTCAGGAACCGTCTGCCTGTGCGGGGCGCGGACGCCGGCGCCCCCCGGCACGCAGCTGCAATGCGCGTCCTGCGGCCGCACCGCCGTGGCCGCGCCCACCGCGGTCACGTAGCGAAGCGGTCGCGCACGAGACCGCGCGCAAGCAGACGCGCGCCGGCTGTCAGCGGACGCGGAGCGCCTGCGGGTGGGGCCCGGGAGCGTCGTCGCCGTTCTGCGGGTCGCGTGCGCCGGGAACGAACATCAGCCCGCCGATGATCAGCACCCCCAGCAGCGAGCCACCGAGCAGCACCGACCGGGAACCGAAGGTGACGGCGAGCGGCCCCACCACCGCGAAGCTCAGCGGCAACAGACCCAGCGAGGTCAGCCAGTCCACGCTCGACACCCGCCCCAGCAGCCGTCTTGGCACGTGTCGCTGGAGCAGCGTGGTCCAGGCGATGTCGGCGTAGGCGAACATGCCGTTGAGGATCAGGCTGGCGAGAACCGCCTGCCAGACCGCCGTCATGAGCCCATAGACGGCCAGCATCCCCACCCCGACGATCTCCGCCAGGTACATGGTGGTGACGAAGCGCCGTGGCAGGTCGAGTTGACCGACGAGCAGGGACATCGTGATGGAGCCCACCCCGCCGAAGGCCAGCACGGTGCCCAGGTAGTAGGCCGCCTGCGACGGCGTCAGGCCCATCTCGTTGCGCAAGATGAACGGCAGCAGCATGTCGACCGGACCGGTGTAGGCCAGCAGGCCGAACAGCGCCCCGACCAGCCACACCCAGCACCAGCGATGGGATCGCACGAAGCTAAGACCCTCCCGGACACCGGCCAGCGTGCCGGTAAGGGAGCGGTCGGCTGGTGCCTGGCTGGCCACACGCCGGTAGCGGATGCGGGCCAGCAGCACCGCCGACAACGCGAAGGTCACGGCGTCGAGCAGGAACGCGCCGCCCGGACCGGCCGCCCCCACGATGATGCCGCCCACCGCCGGGCCGAGCAGCCGTGCCATCGCCGGGCGGGCGGTCCCGAAGAAGGCGTTGGCCTGCGGCAGGTCGGCGTCAGGGATCAGATCCGGCACGATGGAGCTGGCAGCCGGGTTGAAGAAGGCGTTGCTGGTCCCGACCAGCGCGCCAAGGATCAACAGGTGCCACAGCGCCAGCGCTCCGGTGACCGACAGCATGCCGATCGCCGCCATCGCCACGGCTCGCACCACATCGGCCGCGATCATCAGACGCCGGCGCTCGAAATGGTCGCTGGCCCAGCCGCCGACCAGCAGCATCGAGACCTGCGCGCCGGTCCAGACCAGCCCGACCGTCGCCATCGCGGTGGGGATGTTGCTCAGGGCGTAGACCTGCAGTGGCAATGCCACGATGAAGACGCCGTCGCCGAACAGCGACACCAGCGCGCCACCGACAAGGAACCGGTAGTCGCGGTGCCGCAGGGGCCGCAGGATCCGGAAGCGCGCGGGGCTCAACGCCTCGTCACCGGCGCACGACCTCGCGGATGCTGTCTCCTTCGTGTCTGCACGGAGCGGAAGCTGGAGAACCTGTGCAGTCCTGGCGATCTCGCCTTCCCGGCGAGAGAACGCATCGGAAGATGGCAGCGACGTACCCCGTCTCGCATCCCCCGTTCACTGCCGCAGTCTAGTGAAAAAGGACCCCGCCCGTACCCGCTCAGTCGCTGGCAGTGACGGTGGGCTGCATGGCCGCACGCAGCTCCCGTAACTGGCGGCGCACGGCCGCCGGGCCTGAAACGGCGTCCCGCCGTGCGACGGCGGCTCTGGCGTCAAGCAGTACTTGGTCGCCGTCCAGTTCGGGCACCAGTTCGGCCAGCGCTGACGGCGTCAGGTCCGCCAGGTCGATGCCGCGCTGGTCACAGGCGGCCACGACAGCGCCAACTCGCTCGTGGGCGACCCGAAAGGCGACGCCCCGCCGGACCAGCTCCTCGGCGACATCGGTGGCCAGCGCTCCCCCACCTGCGGCGGCGGCGGCCAGCCGCTCGGCGTCGAAGCGCAGTGTCGCCACCATGCCGGCCATGGCCGGCAGCACAAGGCGCAGCGTGTCCACGGCGTCGAAGACCGGCTCCTTGTCCTCCTGCAGGTCCCGGTTGTAGGTCAACGGCAGCCCTTTGAGGGTGACCAGCAGGGACACCAGGTCGCCCACCAGACGGCCGGTCTTGCCGCGCACCAGCTCCGCCACGTCGGGGTTGCGCTTCTGGGGCATGATCGACGAGCCCGTCGAGAAGGCGTCGCCCACCGTGGCCCAACCGAACTCGGTGGACGACCACAGCATCACCTCCTCACCGAGGCGGGAAAGGTGTACGCCGACCAGCGCGGTCGCCGCCAGGAACTCCACGGCGAAGTCGCGGTCAGCCACCGCGTCCATCGAGTTGGGCGCCGGCGCCGTGAACCCGAGCCGCTCGGCGTAGCGCTCGGGGTCCACGCCCAGCGTGACGCCGGCCAGCGCACCCGAACCCAGTGGTGAGGCGTCCAGGATCCGCCGGCGAGCGTCCCGCAACCGCCCGCAGTCGCGCTGCAGTGCCCACGCGTGCGCCAACAGATGATGACCGAGAGTGACCGGCTGGGCCCGCTGCAAGTGGGTGTAGCCGGGCACGAGCCAGTCGGCCCCCAACTCGGCCTGGGCGGCCAGCGCCTCCTGCAGCGCGCGGATGTCGCCGGTCAGGTCCGCGATGGCGTCGGCCAGGTACAGGCGCAGGTCCGAAGCGATCTGATCGTTGCGGCTGCGGCCCGCACGAAGGCGCCCACCCGCTTCACCCGTCAACTCGATCAGCCGTCGTTCCACGGCGCCGTGCAGATCCTCGTCACCGTCGGCGAACGCGAAGGTGGCCGCCGCCAACTCCTCGCCGACGGTGGCCAGGCCGCCCGTGATCGCGCTGTGGTCGTCGGGGGTGAGCAATCCCAAGCGCAGCAACTCGTCGGCGTGGACCCGTGAGCCCGCAAGGTCATAGGGCCACAGCCGCACGTCGAAGTGCACGGAGCGGCCCAGCTGGAAGGCCGCGGCGTCAGGCTGCTGGGTGAACCGTCCACCCCACAGCCGCCCTTCGGTCACGGCTGGCCTTTCAGTGGCGTTCCAGAACCGCGTGCGGGTCCTCGGGGTCGGCGACGAGCTGGGCGGCACCGCCCACCGGATAGGTGAACAGCGGGTTGGTGTGGCCGACATCGGCGTTGGCGACCACCGGGATGCCGCGCAGCCGGGGAGTGCCCGCCACCAGTGCTTGCAACGACCCCCGCCCAACGCCGCTGGCCCGCTGGAAGCGGCCGATCAGCAGCCCGGCCAGGTCGCCGGCCTCGGGCTGGTGCAGCAACGATTGCAGCCGGCGGGCAAAGTCGTCGGCGTGGCTGTACTCGTCGTCCTCGACGATCAGGACCGCTCCGCCCAGCGATGGCCACCAGCGCGTGCCCTGCAAGAGCGCCAGGGTGGACAGGTTGCCGCCCAGCAGCCTGCCCTGCGCCACGCCGGGTTGCAGGACCCACCAGCCGTCGGTGTCGAGGACCTCGCGATCGTCCTGATCGGCGAACCAGGCATCATCGGTCCATTGGGGCGCCGGCCGGATCAGCACCGGCGCCTCGTCGAACAGGCAGGCGCGGAACCAGTCGAGGGTCTGCTCGGCATGGTCACGCATCCCCAGCGTCGACCAGTGCGGTCCCGAGTAGGTCACCAGGTCGGCGCCGGCGAGGATGGCGTGCTGCAGCACCGTGATGTCGCTGTAGCCGCAGAACGGCTTGGGGTTCGCCCGGATCAGGTCCAGGTCAAGGCCGTCCAGCAGCTGGTTGGCGTTATAGCCGCCGATGAAGGTCAGGATTCCGTCAACCGACGGGTCCGCGAAGGCGGCGTGCAGGTCAGCCAGGCGGGACGCCGCGGACGAGGAGGCAAAACCGTCGAGCTCGTCGACGTGCTCGCCGAAGGACACGTGCAGGCCAAGGTCGGCGGTCCGCTGGTCGGCGATCGCCCGCCACGGCTGCGGGATGGCCGCCATCGATCGTGACGGGGCAACCACCCGCAGGTGCGCGCCCTGTCGCAGCTTGGCCGGGACAGTGGCAATCACCGCGATCCCTGGCGGCGAGCCCATACCTTCGTCGGCAGCCCCCACAGCTTGACGAAGCCTTCGGCCTGGGTGTGGTCGAAGCGGTCCGAGGCGTCGTAGGTGGCAAGGTCGTGGTCGTACAACCCGCTGTCGCTGCGGCGTCCCGCGACCCAAGCCGACCCCTTGAACAGCGCCATCCGCACGTCGCCGTTCACCACGGGCTGGGAGGTGGCGATGAAGGCGTCGATGGCCTTCTTCAGCGGCGTGAACCACAGGCCGTTATAGATCAACTGGGCGTAGCGGCCCTCCAGCGCCCGCTTCTCCGACGCCAGCTCCTGCTCCAGGCACAGGTCTTCAAGGTCGCGGTGGGCGGTCAGCAGGGTGATCGCGCCGGGGCACTCGTAGATCTCACGGCTCTTGATGCCGACCAGGCGGTCCTCGAGCATGTCGATGCGCCCGACGCCGTGCGCGCCGGCGCGCCGGTCGACCTCGGCGATCAGGTCGACCAGGGGCAGCTGCTTGCCGTCCACGGCCACCGGCTGGCCCGCTGCGAAGGTCAGGGTGAGCTCCTCGACCTCGTCGGGCGTGTCGACCAACGCCGCCGAGCGCTCGTAGACCTCCTCGGGCGGCGTGGCCCAGGGGTCCTCCAGGATCCCGCACTCGGCGGTGCGCCCCCACAGGTTCTCGTCGATGGAGTAGGGGGAGTCTCGGCGCACCGGGACGGGGATGCCACGCTCGTCGGCCCAGGCGATGGCCCCGTCCCGGTTCATCCCCCACTCGCGGATGGGGGCTTCGACGGTCAGGTCGGGAGCAATCGCCATC
>Ga0136630_1000837_pt1 | contig 12292 bp, 12 predicted proteins | sample AntDrymUQ5682106_2_FD_105496 | JGI IMG/M metagenome (GOLD analysis project Ga0136630, IMG submission 105496) | Polar desert sand microbial communities from Dry Valleys, Antarctica - metaG UQ568 (21.06) | ecosystem: Environmental > Terrestrial > Soil > Desert | place: Antarctica: Dry Valley...
GTGGACGACCACTAGCCCGGCCCGGCGTGCGGTTGCCCCGCCGCCGCGGCTCGAGCGGCCCCACCACCCCCGCGGACTGGCTGGTCGTGGGACTTGGCAACCCGGGGCGGCGCTACGAGGGCACCCGGCACAACATCGGCTTCGAGGTCGCCCGCACGCTTGCGCGGCGCTGGGACCTCGGACGGCCCGCCACGCGCTACCAGGGCGAGCTGAGCGAGGGGCGTGCCGGGCTCGGCGGCCCCCGTGTCGCGCTCCTGCTGCCCCAGACCTACATGAACGAGGCCGGGCGCTCCGCGGGCCCGGCCCGCGGCGCCTACAAGGTCGGCCTCGACCGCGTGCTGGTCCTCCACGACGAGATCGACCTGCGCTTCGGCCAGGTGCGCACCCGGGTCGGCGGCGGTCTGGCCGGCCACAACGGGCTCAAGTCGCTGCGGGCGCACCTCGGCGACCCCGGCTTCGCGCGCGTGCGGATCGGTGTGGGGCGCCCCGACTCCACCGATCCCGAGACCGTGGCCGGCTATGTGCTGCGCACCTTCGACGAGCCACGGGACGAGGTCGCGGCGCTGATCGATCGCGCCGCGGACGCGGCCGAGGGGATGGTGGCCGGCGAGGGCACGCGCTCCGCGCCAGGGTAGAGCTCCCCGGGCCGGCATCGCGGGAAGGCCCCGCGAGCAGCCCTACACTGCCCCGCCGCCCCATGTCGCTGCGCCCCCTCCTCGCCCACCTCGACGCCTCACCGGAGGGAGCCACGCTCGCCCGCGACGGGGGCCGCGCCTTCGTCTCGGCCAGCCTGCGCCCCTACCTGCTGGCCGCCCTGGTCGACGGGGCCCCCGCCTACGCTGACCGGCCCGCCGTCATCGTCGCGGGGGACGACCGCCAGGCTCGCGATCTGGCCGCCGACATGGGCGCGTGGTTGGCGCCCCGGCCGGTGTGCTTCTACCCCGGCCGCGGCGTGGCCTACGAGTCCCACCTCGCGCCGCCGCCGCACCTCGTGGGCCTGCGTATGGCCGCGCTCGACGCGCTGCTGGACCACCCGGTGGTGGGGGGCGAGCCGCCCATCGTCGTCGTCTCGGCCGTGGCGCTCAGCGAGAAGGTGCCCGATCCCGACCTGCGACCCCACGGCCTGCGCTTGACCGTGGGCGACGTGGTCGACCTCCAGGAGCTCGCGGCCGACCTGGTCCGGGCGGGCTACGATCGCGTCGAGCAGGTCTCCGACCGCGGCCAGTTCGCGGTGCGCGGCGGGATCGTCGACGTCTATCCGGCCACCGAGGAGCGCGCGGTGCGCGTCGAGCTGTTCGACATCGAGGTCGAGTCGCTGCGCTGGTTCTCCACGTTCACGCAGCGCTCGCTGGGCGAGGCCCAGGCGGTGGAGATCGCCCCTGCGGCTGAGCTGGCTCCTGAGCACCGCGAGCTCGCGGAGATCGCGGCGAGCGACACCGAGGACGACCGCCCCGACATCGCCGAGCTGCTGCCCGTGGACCGCTTCGGGGCCTTCCTCGACCTGGCCGGCGAGGCGGCGGTGATCATCGCCGCCGAGGAGGAGGTCGAGCCGGCGCTGCGCGACCACTGGCAGGACGTCTGCGCCGCCTTCCACGACGTCGACGCCCACCATCTCTACGTGCCCCCGCAGGAGATCTCCGCGGCGCTCGAGGCCCGCGCCGCCGTGCGCCTGAGCGCCATAGCCGGCGACCAGCCGCTGGAGTTCCGCGCGCAGGCCGCCGACACCGCCGCACGCTCGCTCAAGGAGGCCGAGCCCGAGCTGGAGAAGCTCGTGCGCAGTGGCTATCGCACCGTGGTGGCCTGGCCGCGCAAGGGGGAGGGCGACCGCGCCGCCTACAACCTCGCGCGCCTGAAGGCGTCCTGGCTGGGCGACGGCGACGACGGTCATTCCACCGACGGCCGCGTGCGCTTCGCCAACGTCTCGCTGCGCGACGGCTTTGTGGCCGGTGGGCTGAAGCTCGCGGTCATCCCCGAGCACCGGCTCTTCCGCCGCCGGCGCGCCGAGCGCTCCGACGATGGGCCGGGGCCGAGGCGCAAGGGTGCGCTGCGCTCCTTCGCCGACCTGCGCACGCAGGACATCATCGTCCACGAGGACCACGGCATCGCGCGCTTCGCGGGCTTCGACACGCGCACCGTGGCCGGGGTCACGCGCGACTACCTCCAGCTCGAGTTCCAGGGCTCGGACAAGGTCTACATGCCCGTCGAGCAGCTCCCCAAGATCAGCCGCTACGTCGGCGCGGGCGGCGCCCACCCGCCGTTGAGCAAGCTGGGCGGCAAGAGCTGGGAGACCATGAAGGCCCGCGCCCGGCGCTCGGCCCAGGATATGGCCGGCGAGCTGCTCAACCTCTACGCCGAGCGCAAGCGGCGCGCGGGGACCGCCTTCGAGCCCGACGGCGACTGGCAGCGCGACTTCGAGGAGCGCTTCCCCTACACCGAGACCGCCGACCAGCTCGAGGCCATCGAGCTGGTCAAGGCCGACATGGAGTCCTCGCGCCCGATGGACCGCCTCGTGTGCGGCGACGTGGGCTACGGCAAGACGGAGGTCGCCCTGCGCGCCGCGTTCAAGTGCGCGGCGACCGGCAAGCAGGTGCTCATGCTCGTGCCGACGACGATCCTCGCCCAGCAGCACTTCGGCACCTTCGCCGAGCGCCTGGCCGACTGGCCCTTCCGCGTCGAGCACGTCAGCCGCTTTCGCAGCGCCGCCGAGCAGCGTGCGGCCATCGACGCCTTCGGCCGCGGCCAGGTGGACGTCCTCGTGGGCACCCACCGCCTCCTGTCGCGCGATGTGCGTGCCAAGGACCTGGGCCTGATCGTGGTCGACGAGGAGCAGCGCTTCGGGGTCAAGCAGAAGGAACTGCTGCGCCAGCTCAAGCTCAAGGTCGACGTGATCTCCATGAGCGCGACGCCGATCCCGCGCACGCTGCAGATGTCGCTGGCCGGGGTGCGCGACATCTCGGTCATCGAGACCCCGCCGGAGGGTCGCCGGCCGGTCAAGACCTACGTGGGCGAGTACGACGAGGAGCTCGTCCGCCAGGCGCTGGAGCGCGAGAAGAAGCGCGGGGGCCAGGCCTTCTTCCTGCACAACCGCGTGGAGACCATCGACGAGACCGCCGAGCGCCTGCGTGGTCTGCTGCCCGGCGTGCGCTTCGAGGTGGCCCACGGCCAGCTCGACGAGCAGGAGCTGGAGTCGCGGATGCTGACCTTCCTGCGCGGCGAGGCCGACGTGCTGGTGGCCACGAGCATCATCGAGTCGGGCATCGACATCCCCTCGGCCAACACCCTGGTCGTCGACGCCGCCGACCGCTTCGGCCTGGCCCAGCTCTACCAGATCCGCGGACGCGTGGGCCGCTCGCGCGAACGTGGCTACGCCTACCTGCTCTATCCCAGCGCGGCCGCGCTGACCCCGGAGGCCGCCCAACGCCTGAGCGCCCTGAGCGACTACACCGAGCTGGGCGCGGGCTTCAAGGTCGCCATGCGCGACCTCGAGCTGCGCGGCGCCGGCTCGCTGCTGGGCGACGAGCAGTCAGGCCACGTCGCCGCCCTGGGCTTCGAGCTCTACCTGCAGATGCTCGATGACGCGGTGGCGGAGATGGCCGGTGAGGACACGGGTACCGCCCGTGACGGCGACGGCCCGGAGCCGGTGCGCCTGGACGTCAACGTCGACGCCTACGTGCCCGCCGACTACATCCCCTACGAGCAGGCCAAGATCGACGTGCATCGCCGCATCGCCGCGGCGGTCGAGGTGTCCGAGGTGGGCCTGCTGCGCGAGGAGCTGGAGGACCGCTTCGGCCCCGTGCCCGAGCCTCTGGCCAACCTGCTCTCCCTCCAGCAGGCGCGCATCAAGCTCGGCCAGGCCGGCGCGCGGACCGTGACGTTCCGGCAGGGCCGCCTGGCCGTGACGCCGATCGAGCTGGACGCGCGGCGCGCGCGGGCCCTGCGCGAGGAGCTGCCGGGCTCCCTCTACGAGTCCGGGCGCAGCCAGTTCTCCCTGCGCGTGCCCGAGGACCCCCAGCAGCGCTTCCCTGCGGTCGTACGGGCCGCAGACGCCCTGCTGGCGGCCACGCGCGAAGCGGCCTGAGCGCAGCCTCAAGGGCTCGCTGCGCCCCCGTTGCGTGATTGTTAGCCCGCATGAAGGCCTGCTGAAGGCGGCCAGGAAGGGGGCTCCCGTCCTGGGGGCAGCCGCTACGCTCGCCCGCACATGATCCGAATCAGACTCTTTCTACCCGCACTGGCCGTCGCACTCGCCGCGATCGCCCTGGCCGCGTGCGGCAACGCCGTGCCCGGCAACTCGGTCGCCGCCGTCAAGGACGAGGGGCCGATCACCCGCGCGGAGTTCGACCGCTGGTTCCAGATCGCCGCCGCGTCCCTGCAGCCGCCGGGCGAGGAGGGGGCGCCCGCCGTCCCGCGCCCGCCCGACTTCGCGGAATGCGTCCAGGCGCGCCGCGAGGTGATGCCCGAGCCGGCCGAGGGCCAGGAACCGCCGTCCGACGACGAGCTGCGCCAGACCTGCCAGCAGGAGTACGACGCGCTGCGCGACGAGGTCCTGCAGTTCCTCATCACCGCTTCGTGGATCGAGGGCGAAGCGCAGGAGCAGGAGGTGGAGGTCTCCGCCGAGGAGGTCAACGCCCGCTTCGCCGAGGAGCGCGAAGCCTCCTTCGAGGCCGAGGAGGAGTACCGCGCGTTCCTCGAGCAGTACGGCTACAGCGAGGACGACCTGCGCACGCGCGTGCGCCTGAGTCTCCTGCAGCAGAAGCTGATCGAGACGGTTACCGAGGGCACCAATCCCGAGCAGATCAGCGACGACGACGTGCGCCAGTACTACCAGGAGAACGAGCAGCAGTTCGCCACGCCCGAAGCGCGCGACCTGCGCCTCGTGCTGACCGAGGAGGAGGGCCAGGCGCAGGAGGCCAAGGAGGCGCTGGAGTCAGGCGGGTCGTGGACCGACGTGGCCGAGGAGTTCTCCATCGACGAGCAGACCGCCGCCGAGGGCGGCGTGCTCACCGGCGCCACCCGTCAGGGCGGCCTGGAGCCCGCGCTGGCCGAGGCGGTGTTCTCCACCGAGGAGGGCGAGCTGACCGGGCCGGTGGAGTCGCAGTTCGGCTTCTACGTCTTCCAGGTGCAGCGCATAGTCCCCGCCGAGCAGCAGACCGTCGAGGACGCGGCCGAACAGATCCGCCAGCTCCTCAGCGGCCAGCGCCAGCAGGAGGCCCTCGAGGAATTCGTCGAGGAGTACACCGAGCGCTGGACCGAGCGCACCGACTGCCGCGCCGAGTTCATCGTCCAGACCTGCTCCAACGCCCCTGAGGAGCCCGAGGGCGGCGACGTGCCTCCGGGCGGCGTGCCCAACCAGCAGGCGCCTCCCGGTGGCGCGCCGCAGCAGGTTCCGCCGGGTGGCGCCCCGCAGCAGGTGCCCGTGCCTCCGCAGGGCGGCGGCGGCGCGCCGCAGCAGGTTCCGGTGCCCCCGCAGGGCGTTGACCCGCCGCCGGGCGGGTAGCTTTCGCCTGGCCGCTCGTGGCCGCCCCCTCGTCCCCCTGCCGGCGTAGCCGGCCGGGGGGTCCATAGGATGGGGCGGCCGTGGCGCGTCAGGACATCACCGAGGCGCTGGGGCGCTTGGACGACCTGACGCGCCGCCTACGGACGCAGTGCCCGTGGGACCGCGAGCAGGACGAGCGCTCGATCGTCCCCCACACTGTGGAGGAGGCCTACGAGCTGGCCGACGCCGCCCACTGCGGCGACGACGCCAAGCTGCTCGACGAGCTGGGCGACGTGCTCTTCCAGGTCCACTTCCTCGCGCTGCTGCTGGAGGAGCGCGGCGCGGGCGACCTCGTCCAGGTGGCCGAGCACCTGCACGCCAAGCTGGTGCGTCGCCATCCGCACGTCTTCCCCGCGGCAAGCAGCGGGACAGGCGGGAGCACTGAGGCCGACAGCGCCGGGCAGGTGCTGGCCAACTGGGAGGCCATCAAGCGCACCGAGCCCGGCCGCGAGGGCGGCATCTTCGGCGAGGTGCCAGAGAACCTCCCGGGCCCGCTCTATGCACGCAAGGTGCAGCGCCGCGCGGCCTTGGCCGGCCTCGAACCCGGCGAGGCCGTCCCCTACGAGACCGTGGCCGCCGAGCTGGAACAGCTGCGCGCGGCGACGGACCGCGACGCCGCGTTCCACGAGGTCGGCGATCTCCTCTTTGCCGCTGTGGACGTCGCACGCAAGCTGCGCGTGGACCCCGAGCTGGCCCTGCGCGCCGCCGCCGACCGCTTCCGCACGAACACCACCGAGAACCAGGAGAACGCACCTTGAGCCAGATCGAGCGCGTCCACAGCCGCCAGATCCTCGACAGCCGCGGCAATCCCACCGTCGAGGTCGAGGTCGCGTTGCGCTCGGGCGCCGCGGGGCGCGCCTCCGTGCCCTCCGGGGCGTCCACGGGCGAGTTCGAGGCCACCGAGCTGCGCGACGGCGGGAGCGCTTGGGCGGGCAAGGGCGTCACCTGCGCGGTGGCCAACGTCAACGGCGAGATCGCCGAGGCGGTCTCCGGCGTCGACGCCACCGACCAGGCCGGCCTGGACCGCGCGCTGATCGATCTCGACGGCACGCAGAACAAGTCCCGCCTGGGCGCCAACGCCATCCTCGGCGTATCGCTGGCCGCGGCGCACGCGGCGGCCGCCGAGGAGGGCCTGGCGCTGTGGCGTTACCTCGGGGGCGAGGCGGCCCACGTGCTGCCCGTGCCGATGATGAACGTGCTCAACGGCGGCGCGCACGCCGACAACGCCGTCGACTTCCAGGAGTTCATGGTCGTCCCCGTCGGCGCTCCCACCTTCTCCGAGGCGCTGCGCACCGGCGCCGAGGTCTTCCACGCGCTCAAGGCCACGCTCAAGGAGGCCGACCTGGGCACCGCGGTGGGCGACGAGGGCGGCTTCGCGCCCGACCTGGGCTCCAACGAGGAGGCCCTGGCGATGCTCGTCAGGGGTATCGAGGCGGCCGGGCTGCGACCGGGCGACGACGTGGCCATCGCGCTGGACCCGGCCACCAGCGAGATCTTCTCCGATGGCGGCTACGTGCTCGAGCACGAGGGGCGCACGCTGAGCGCCGACGATATGGCCGCCTACTGGGACGACCTGGCGCAGCGCTACCCGATCGTCTCCATCGAGGACGGTATGGACGAGGAGGACTGGGAGGGCTGGCGCGCGCTGACCCAGCGCATCGGCGACCGGGTGCAGCTCGTGGGCGACGACCTGTTCGTGACCAACACGCAGCGCCTGCGCCGCGGCATCGAACAGGGGGTCGCCAACTCGATCCTGGTCAAGGTCAACCAGATCGGCACGCTGACCGAGACGCTGGCGGCCATCGCCATGGCGCGCGAGGCGGGCTACACGGTGGTCATGAGCCATCGCTCGGGCGAGACCGAGGACGTGACCATCGCCGACCTCGCCGTGGCCACCGGTTGTGGTCAGATCAAGACCGGCGCCCCGTCGCGCTCGGATCGCGTGGCCAAGTACAACCAGCTCCTGCGCATCGAGGAGGCACTGGGCGCCGACGCCACGTACCCGGGGCGCACGGTCTTTCGCAGGTAGCCGGGAGACCGCCCGGGGCCCGCCTCCGGCGGTCGAACATTGGCCGCCTGCGGCACCCGGTGGGCAGGAGCGCACGGCCCTGCGGCGAACGGGGCGGCATGGCAGCGAGCCCCGCCCCGCCGCAGATCCGCTGGGATCGCATCGCCCGTCTCGCCCTGCTCTTCGTGCTGGCCGGCCTGGTCTGGCTGGCCATGGGTCCCGCCGCCTCGCTGGTGATCACGTGGCGCGAGGCGGGGGAGCGCAAGGAGCGCGTCGCCGAGCTGGAGTCCGCCAACCAGCGCCTGGCCGCGCGTCGCGACCAACTGCGCGACCCCGCGGCCCTGGAGCGCGAGGCCCGCGCGATGGGGATGGTCGGCCCCGGCGAGCGGGCTTTCGTCATCAAGGGCCTGCCGGACTGAGGGCCGGCGCTAGTCTCGAACGGCGTGGACCGCTTCGAGGCCGCCCTCCAGCAGTGGCGCGAGGGGGAACGCCGAGCGGCCGGCGCGAACCCCGACGAGCGCCCGGCGGTCGATGCGGTGATCGACGCCGTCCTCGCCCAGCTACGCCGCCGGCTTGGCGGTGCGTTCACCGTCGACGAGCTCGTCGACATCTACGACCAGGGCACGAGCTGGACGCTGGACCTCGCGGTCTTCGTGGCCCCCGGCGCCCCCTGGGCGTGGGATCAGCGCACCGTCGCCGACGCCGCGTTCCACCGTTACGTGCGCGAGGCCGCGGACTATGCGGGCGGGCGGCGGCTGTCAGCCGGCTGAGGGCGCCGATCGAAGATTCGCAAGCGGCCTACGCCGCGGAAGCCCAGCTTGGCGTAGAGCTCCCTGGGCCAGTCGTCATCGTCGGCGACGATGAAGAGCAGCTCGAGCTCCATCGTGCGCGCCGCGGCGACGGCGGCGGTGACCACCGCGCGCCCGAAGCCGCGCCCGCGAGCGTCGGGGAGCACGACGACGTCCTCGACCTGGGCGACGGCGCCACGGCGCCACAGCTTGCAGTAGGCGACCGGCGCGCCGTCGTCGCGCACCAGGAAGCAGCGCTCGAGCTCCATGGCCGCTGTCGCGCGGCGGTGATGCTCGAGCAGCTCGGCCTGTGTCCGGGGGTGGCGCCCCCAGGGCTCGGAGGCGATGTAGGCCTCCACGGCGGGGAGGATGTCGGCCAGCGCGCCCTCCTCCACGGCCATCTCCGGCTCGAGGCGGTCGGGCGCCGCCCTATGGGCCATGACGGTCTCGGTCTCCCAGCGCCACCCCGCCCGCGCGAAGCGGGGGCTCGCCGACCGCCATGTGGGCTCGTCGTCGATGATGATGCGCCGGTGCGCCAGGGGTGCGAGCACGCGATCGGCGGCGCGCATTGCCTCGCCCGCGTCGAGGCCGGCGGCATGGGCCCAGACGAAGTTCTCGTCGTAGACCAGCGGCAGTGCGGGCTCGAGGTAGGCGGTGCCCCAGCCCAGATCCTCGACACGGGCCACCGCCGCCGCCACGGACGCCCGCTCGAAGGCCAGCGCCCGCGCGTAGTCCGTCGGATCAGTCGTCGTCGCCGGCACCGGCGCGACGGATCACGATCTGGTCCTCCTCGATCGTGACCTCGACCGGCCGATGGCCGGCCCAGTGCTCGGCATAGGTCGGGTTGTCGGCGACCGCGGGATCGAGCCAGAGGCCGTAGCCCTCCTCGCCGTGGTCGAACGCCCCCTCCAGCGGGCCCGAGGTGGCTCGGCGCCGCCCGCCGCGGGATCGACCCCCGCGCCGGCCGCGCCGGGGCTTGGGCTCGTCGCCCTCCTCGGCCTCCCCGTCGGAGTCCTCATCGTCGGCCGCGGCCGCGGCGGCCTCCTCCTCCTCGCGGCGCTTGGCCTCGGCGGCCTCGAGCTCGGCCGCGATCGCCGCATCATCCTCGGCGCGCAGGTCGATCTCGTCGTCGAAGTCGGGTGCGGGGCCGTTGGCGGCCGCGTCGGGGTCGCCGTCGGGCGCCAGGTCGTTCTCACGCTTGAACGCGTCGATCTGCTGGACGGTGACCTCGAGCTGGTGCGCGATCCAGGCGTCGGTGCGGCCCTGGCGGACCCAGGTGCGGATCTGGTTGAGGTGCGGTCGTAGCGAGCGTCGTGCCATTGGGACAGTGCAACCTATCCCATCGTTTGGGATCGGTTGCCCGCGGGCATCGCCCTGTGACAAGATTGGTGGTCGCAACGCAAGGAGGTACCGGCACATGCTCGTGCTGACACGCAAGTCCAATCAGAGCATCATGATCGGGGACGACATCGAGATCACCGTCCTGTCGGTCATGGGAGAGAAGGTGCGCATCGGGATCCAGGCTCCCCGCGAGATTCCCGTGTTCCGCCAGGAGGTCTATGTCGAGATCCAGCAGGAGCGCGGCCAAGACCCCCCTCCTGAGGCCGTGACTGCGCCCCGTGGGCACGGCGCGGCCAACGGCGCCAACGGCGCGGGCGACGCGAGGGCGGCCGTCGACGCCGCGCGGCGTCGGCTCGACGCCGACTAGTCGCTAGCCCATCACCCAGAGCAGGGCCTGGAACATGAAGAGGGTCACCGCCACCGCGGTGGCCAGCAGGGTGGCGGTCAGGGCCACGAAGCGCAGCGTGCTGCGCTGTTGCTCGCGCTCACGGACACGGGCACGGGAGCGCGCGGCGGCCTCTCGGCGCAACGTCTCGCGCCGCTCGCGGTCGTGGTCGAGCTCCTCGTGGAAGGCCTCCTCGAAGCTCGTGAGGCTCTGACGCATGCGCATGACCGCGTGCACCTTATCGGGCGTTCAGCTTCCACACGCGCTCCATAATCCGCGTCCGGCCTCGAGCGCCTCGTCGGCCAGCGCCGCGAAGGCGGCGGCGTGGCGCACGTTGGGCTCGATGGCCAGCGGCCGCGCGTAGCCGTCGCGCACCAGGATCTCGTTGACGAAGCGCCCGTCGTCGGCGCGGTACACGTAGGCCAGCAGACGGTCGTAGCGGTCGCGTTCCTCCTCGCCGACCTCCAGGCGCACCTCCCGCCCGTCGACGAGCCGCTCGTTGGCCGCGCCGGCCGCCGGGCCGAAGCACTCCACGGGGCTGCCCGGCCGCTTGGTCTCCGGCGTGTCGACGCCGATGTAGCGCACTGTCTCCTCGCGCCCGTCGACGCGCACGCGCACCGTGTCGCCATCCACCACCCGCACCACGCGGCCCTCCAGGTCGGCGCGGCCCGGTGTGCCCGACAGCTCGCCGGGCACGAGGTCCCACCCCGCCCACGCGGCGAGCAGGAGGAACCCGATGATCCACAGCGTGGCGGTGCGCCTGCGCATTTCCCGGCACGCTACCCAGCTGCAGGGCCGCCTTGAGCCGGGTGATCCATACATCCCTCTGGGGAGTGCTAGCCCCTGCTAGCAATTCGCTAGCACCCGCTAGCACCCGGGGAGGGACACACGAGTCTCCCGGGAGGCCCGCGCGGTTTCGGGCGCTCCCTCGGTGCTGCCGTTCGCCGGCATCGCCCCTGCGCCTAGGCGACCGTCACCTCGGGCGATCTAACACCGTTGCCGCCCCCGGCACCCGCATGGTGCGGGGCGGAGCCCACGGGTAGGCTCCTCGCCGGCATGGACCACGCCTTCCGCGGGCCCGACTTCACCCTCGGGATAGAAGAGGAGCTGATGATCGTCGACCAGGACGGCCATGGGCTCGTCAACGCCATCGAACGCCTGCTGTCTGAGTCCACGGAGGGTGAGGTCAAGCCCGAGCTCATGGAGTCGGTGCTTGAGATCTGCACCGACCCCTGCGACGACATGGCGGCCGCCGGGCGCCAGCTCCGCCAGTTGCGCCGGCGGGTGCGCGAGGAGGCCGAGCCTCATGGGCTGACCATCGGCTCGGCCGGCACGCATCCCTTCGCCCACTGGGAGGAGCAGCGTATCGTGGCGCGCGACCGCTACCGCGACCTGGTCGATGCGCTGCGCTTCGTGGCCCGCCAGGAGCTGATCTTCGGCATGCATGTGCACGTGGGCATCGACGACCCCGACAAGGCCATCCACGTGACCAACGGGATGCGCGTGCACCTGCCCGTACTCCTCGCGCTGTCGGCCAACTCGCCCTTCTGGCGGGGCAGCTCCAGCGGCCTGATGTCGGCGCGCATGCCGATCTTCCGCGCCTTCCCGCGCGTGGGTATCCCGCCCGCCTACGCCGACTGGGAGGACTGGTCGACCCAGACGGACTTCATGGTCCGCAGCGGCGTGATGGCCGACTACACCTACCTTTGGTACGACGTGCGCCCGCACCCCAACCTGGGCACCGTGGAGATCCGGGTGTGCGACCAGCAGACGCGCGTCGAGCATACCCTGGCGCTGGCCGCGCTCATCCAGGCCATGGTGCGCGAGATGGCCGAGCACTTCGACAGCGGCGAGCAGCTCTCGGAGTACCCCTACGCGATGCTCGACGAGAACAAGTGGCTGGCGGCTCGCCACGGGCTTGACGGCGAGCTGGTCGACCTGCCCTCCGACGAGCGTGTGCCCACCCGCCGGCTCGCCAAGCGCCTGGTCGACCGCCTGCGCCCCCACGCGCAGGACCTGGGCGGCGAGGGCGACCTGGAGGGCATCGTGGACCTGCTGGAGCGGGGCAACGGGGCGACCCGCCAGCTCAAGGTCTTCGAGGCCAACGGCGACATGGCCGAGGTCATGGCCGAGATCGTCGCGGCCAGCGGCGCGTAGCGCGGCCCGCGCGCGCGTATCATCGGGTGGGTGTCGAGCCGTCCCGACCTCTTCGTCGTCTGCAAGAGCTGCGGCTCGGA
>Ga0136630_1000839_pt1 | contig 12269 bp, 12 predicted proteins | sample AntDrymUQ5682106_2_FD_105496 | JGI IMG/M metagenome (GOLD analysis project Ga0136630, IMG submission 105496) | Polar desert sand microbial communities from Dry Valleys, Antarctica - metaG UQ568 (21.06) | ecosystem: Environmental > Terrestrial > Soil > Desert | place: Antarctica: Dry Valley...
AGCGTGGTACAGATCTATCGCCAACGCATGCAGATCGAAGAGAGCTTCCGCGATATGAAAAGCGCCCGGTTTGGTCTGGCGCTCGAGTTTCATCGTAGCCGTGACCCACAGCGGCTGGCGATTTTGCTCCTCATCTTGGCCCTCGCGCTGCTGGTGTTGTGGCTCATCGGCAGCACCGCCAAGGAACGTGGACTGATGCGTCACGATCAGGCCAATACCGTGCGGCACCGGGACGTTCTATCCGTGATCTTTCTCGGCATTCGTATCATCGAACGAGCGCAGGATCACTTTACAGCCGCCGAATTATGCATCGCTTGGAAAAGTATCCCACTCCGTAACGCCAGAGTCCCGAACCTCCAATCATAACGATTGTGCTTGGCGCCAATATTTCGTGGGGATCTCTCAGGGTTTGTCTCCAATCCTGCGGCTCATGAGCCAATATAGTTCTCCGCGACGACATTGGATTAGTACCGCGTACATCGCCCGAAAACTGACCGGAGGAGAGTTAGTTAGTGAGGAAGAGAAACTGAGCTTCAAATACGATCGCGAGGCGGATATTCTTTTTATCAGCCGATGTACTCCCTATGCCGAACAGGAGTCATAGGAGATCGGAGAAGATGTGATAGTCCCGCCTCAATCCTAAAACCTGTGCCGTTGAGAAATATTGAAATATTGTTCTTTTCGACGCGGCTCTTGCGCAATGATTCGTTTGAATTGCCTGTGACCGCCGAGTGGGCCCTCGCGGCTAGCCAGTGATGGTGTCGTTCACGCGATAATTGCGTTTATCTGGCCGAAAGTGCGGCAGCCGACGGCCGGAAAACCGAGAGTGACGAAGACAAGGTGCGGTAACGAAAGGAGGCCCTTTAACCTACTTGGCTTTTTCCGCTCGATGTGGTCGGTGGTTCATTTCCGGAAATCCGCTAATTTCAGCCACAACCACTACCGAAACAGCCCGTTCCCGTCGTCCACTATTTGTGGCAAAGGCTGCTAGCTGAACGCTGACGGAGCGCTCGTCGCCACCGCAAATTCTCAGATGTAATGCCGAAACGGCAAAGGCGGAGGATCATCCGTGGATGGCGCTGCGGTCAGGATTTCACCCACCGCATCCGCGAACTTCAGCGTGACGGGCAGACCGTCTGCAAAACTGCATGCGTTGTAGTTGAGCTTTGTCAACATTCGAATGTCATCAACAATTGTCTCGATTGCGATCCCCTTGGCCCGCGTTTGGATTTTTAGACAATTCGGCACCTCCCATCCGGGATATCTTTGAAGTCGCGGTACGTAACCCTTCGTCCAGACATACGCTGTGTCCGAGCCCACCACAAGCGAGGAACCTCGAAGAATGGGAGTTGTACCAGTCTCACGAAAGAGTTTCAGTGTCTTGTCCTTTTTGATGGTAACGCCGACTATCCGTACGTCTCTCCCCGCCGCTTCTCTAAAGCCGTCGATTTCGTCAGAGTTGAACATCGTGCGACCATGCACGAAGACTTCCTGTGGGTCCGACCCCGTGCTCTTTCGATAGCCCGTCAAGACGCGACTCACCAGATCCTTTGCCGCGTCGTAGCTCAGATGGAACTGTTCTGTGTCCGGTGAGTGCCACGGACCCAACGCTCCCTTGAACACCAGGCCATCTCCGGAATCTAGGAACATCTGCGCTGCGCAGCAAGCCCAACGCGGATCAGCGTGCGTGAGATCCTGCTTAAATACCACCCCGACGTAACACACTCCCGGGCGCACATTCGCAAGTTTCCACGGTCTGCCACCGCACTTGTAGAACACGGCCGTGCTCAATCGCCACGCGATATCCGGCTGCATGGCCAAGTCATGCGTGGAGAATTCCTCATTGGGCAAAGACACGATATTTGCGAGTGTCTTTTCCTTCACACCCTGGGTGACAACCTGATCGCGCAATAGCCGCGCCTTGAGTTGGTTGTGAAAGTCTACTTCGTGCAAGTAGATCTGGGCTTCTGCTTCCAACTCTTGGAATAGCGACTGATTGCGCCGGAAATCGCGAGCTTGCGCTGCATTCCGGAAGGGCCGAATGGTCGACGCGGTCGTGCCAGCGGTGCGCGCGACTTGGGCTTGCAGTGAACTTTCACCCTGTCGGGCACAACAACGAACCAGAGGTCTGGTCGCGATTCGTCCTCGCGTCTCGATGCAACTATTCGGTCGGCATACAGGCTGACAACGCCATAGACGCGGTGATGAGCATCGGCAACTGCCAGTCGCTCGTCAAGCTCGTCATCGGTTAGAGTCAGAGTGCAGTAGGGATCGGGCGCCCATTCCGTGCGAAATGCCGCGGAAAATCCTGGAAAAACTGGACGACTTGGATCAGCCGGCTGGCGAAACACGGGGCACTGGGCCCATGTGACCCACCTTCGGTAGAGTTCGATTCCCCGTTCGGTTCCAATGACGCCGGCACGTACTCCATACGGCCGAGCAACATCAAGTGGGCCAAAAAGCGCAATGCCATCTCGAGGATCTTCCGCCGTCTGATCGAAGGCAAACCGGAGTTCTGGCTCAGGCGAATACTGGAGCCTCGTGCGCATCATTTTTCATCAGCCCCGGCGTCATCCTCTTCGTCATCGTGCTCATCATCGGCGTCGCCGTAGCCATCATCGTCACCCTCGTCATTACGCTCCACATCCGTTGCATCTTCGGTGTCGGCATCCTCAGATTCTTTGCGTTGAGGCAGTACGTAGCTTACGGGACTCTCGAACGACATAGGGTGACGATCGATCACCAGCGGTCCAGACGCGCCGATGTCGATCGAGATCGTAGCATTCCCGTCCGCAAGCCAGCTCATAACTGCCAGCATGCGATCGCGCCACGCATCGTTCCACCAATTCTTGCATTGATTCCGCCTGGCTTTGTGTAGCCGCTCTGGGCTTGACCAGAGAGTCTTTCCATCTGAGCTAAAAAGTACGTGGCTACGGATCATCATGATGAATTCTGGGCGGAACGCCGGTATGGGTTGGATTGCGTAGTGCCAATACCGAAGCCACGTTTCACCGTGCGCATTCATACGCGTCTTGTATCCGACGACGCTCCTGCGGCCCTTACGCCCACCCGAAGAAGCAAAGGCGATGTCATCGCCTTTTACGAGACCAATCGGAGAGCCAAAACAGTGCTTGTCTTGTGATAATTCGTGTTCCATCAAGCCGCGACGCTTGAGGAAGTTGTAGGTACGATCGATGTAGTACGGCTTCTGCAAACAGGCCGCAACGGAATCCACCGTCGCTAGGGTCCAGATCCCTCCTGAGCTTTCGAGCGCCGGCCACGGTAGATGTTGAGGTAGGCCAATGGGCCCGATCTCGGTGCGGCGCAATCCATGCCAATACAACACGAGCTCATTGTTCAGAATACGGAACCAGTTAGAGTAGAGATTCTCCGGCTCCTCGCGCACGGATAAGCTTGTTGCGAACCGAGATTTCCACCACTCGCTCGTTGCACGGAAGTCTTTCGCCGAACCTCGCTGTACGGCGTCGTCGTCAAGCTTGCGAAGCAGATCTGCCAGACCAACATTCCACGCACGTGACTCGATGCTGTTCAACGAGCTGACACGGATATTCACGTCGGCGTGGGATAGATCGTCAATCCTGAGCGGAATGACAAAATCTTTGAGGGCCTCTTTGCGAGCCACGCTCTGTGCTAGATGTAGCTCCTTCAGGCAGCCGTCCTTGTCATTTGATGCCCTCGACAGGAGGTAAACGACTTTCGCGGCTCGATACCGAATCACTTCCTCAATATCACCCCAGAAATCTTCCCCACCTATTAAGCCGATTGCGTCTGACCAGACGCTGTACCCTTCATTCGCGAGCTGCGTGGCAAACCAAATCGTTGCTTGGTTATCCTCCGGGTTGGCATGGCTCAATAGAACCCAGCGGCGGTCGGTTTCTTGAAGGGAGCGAAAAGGGCCAGGTTCGGATATTTTCACAATGGCAGCTCTCTCTGCCCAGCGACGGCTTGCCCCGTGAAATGAGCGTCTAATCGCCGCCGGCCCTGCGGCCTCGTCTCGCGCTGCTGCCCCGACATGCGATCAATCTTGGCATAGAAACGTTCATTGCTCAAAGGCTGGCTAGGGTATCCGTCGCGGCTTTCTCGTAGTCGGGCGTGAAGTAGGCCTCGAATTGCGGCAACTGCCGCGCGACCTGATGCACCATCCTCGTCTGGCTTATCGATCTACAAATGTATAATGCCCGCATCAGCCCGATTGTCTCAGAGCTTGTGAAAAAATCTACTGCGCTCGGAACCTCGCGTTCCGGTGGTGCTCGGAATCCTCATGTATTTCAATATACACTCCGGTTCCTGTGTTCCGGCGGAACGCGACTTCCCTTCGCTCGCGACGACTTTTTTCCCAAGCTCTTCGATCAAAGTTAAAAGAGTAAATACGGACACCCCATGACGGATGCCAATGAGATCGCGCGGGCGATGGCGCCGCCGAGCCGCGGGCAGCGCGTGCTCATGCCGCTCTTGTCGCTCGCCCTGTTTTTGGCCGCGAGCTCGGCCATCTATCACCTTCTGCAGGAGCTGAATGTCGACCGCATGCTTGCCGAGGTGCGGCAGCTTTCCTCCGGGCAATTGGGGCTCGCATTGTTACTGACGGCTGCGAGCTACACGGTGCTCATCGGCTATGACTGGTCGGCGCTCCGCTACATCGGGCAGGCGGTGGCCTTTCGTACCGTGGCCTTCGTGGCTTTCTGCGGTTGCGCGATTGCCAATACCGTGGGCGTCAACATCGTCTCGGGCGGCTCGGTGCGTTACCGCATATATGTTCCGGCCGGCCTCGGCGCCTTGGATGTGGCCCAGGTTACAGTCTTTGGCATGGTCGCCTACGGGATCGGAAACTTCGTCCTGGGGGCGGCTGCGTTGACTCTGCACGCGGATCTCATCGGCCGCTTTCTACCCGTTCCGCCTGGGCTATTGCACGGCCTCGGTGTCTCCGGATTAGCCCTGTTCATGACGCTGGCTGTTCTGTTCGTTTTCCGGCGCGCGCCGATGCGGATCGGCCGTTGGCGGTTTCGATTACCGAGCGCGCGGATCGCGATGGCGCAGTTGTTCTTCACCCTTGCGGACATCGTGTTCGCCGGAGGGTGCTTGTACGTGCTTTTGAACGCACCGGATGTGCCCTTCATCGCCTTCCTCGCCGTCTATTCGATCGCGACGCTCGCGGGCATGGTGAGCCATGTGCCGGGCGGGCTCGGTGTCTTCGAGAGCATCTTGCTCCTGAGCTTTCATGGCTTGATTTCGACCGAATCCCTGGCGGCGGCGCTGTTGCTCTACCGCGCAGTCTATCACTTGGTCCCGCTCTCACTCGCCGCCGCGCTGCTTGCCGGACGCGAGGCGCTCGATCGGGTCCGGCCATGATCATTCCGCCGAAGGAGAATTGAAAATGATGTCAAGCACGCGCGCCGGATTGCTGGTGCTGCTCCTAAGCGTCGTAGCGTTGCCGATGGCGGTGATGGCCGAGCCGATCCCGCCGGCGGACCCCCAGCCAATTGCTATGCCCGCCGCGGCACCGGACGCCGGGCTACCGGCTCAAGCCCCCTTGGAGGATAGCGCTCCGGCGCCGGCAGAGACGTCCGCAACCGCGCCGGTAGAAACGCCGGCCGCCCCAACCGCACCCGGCTTGAACTCGGGCGATACTGCTTGGATGCTCACGGCCACGGCGCTGGTCTTGTTCATGACCATGCCTGGGCTGTCATTGTTCTACGCCGGGATGGTGCGGGCCAAGAACGTGCTTTCGGTCATGATGCAGTGTTTCGCCATTGCCTCTCTGGTGACGATCCTGTGGATGCTGTGGGGATACAGCTTGGCCTTCGATACCACCGGCATGCAGGACGGGGTCATCAATCTCCGATCCTTTATTGGGAGCCTGAAGAATGCCCTCCTGAATGGCGTCGAACGGGACAGCCTGCGCCTGAGCGTCCCCGAGAGCGTTTTCATGACCTTCCAAATGAGCTTCGCGATCCTTACCCCGGCGCTCATGGTCGGCGCCTTTGCCGAGCGTATGAAGTTTTCGGCCATGCTCTGGTTCACGGGCCTTTGGCTCACGCTCGTCTATTGCCCGATCGCTCACATGGTCTGGAGCGGCGCCGGATCGCTCATCGGATCGCACTGGGGCGCGCTTGACTTCGCCGGCGGCACGGTGGTCCACATCAACGCCGGGGTCGCGGGGCTTATCGCCGCGCTCGTGCTGGGCAAACGCAAGGGCTATCCCGAGAAACCCATGCCCCCGCACGATCTCAGGATTACGGTCGCGGGCGCTTCCATGCTCTGGGTGGGCTGGTTCGGGTTCAATGCCGGCAGCGCCGGGGCCGCCGACGGTGTCGCCGGGATGGCGATGGCCGTCGTGCAGATAGCAGCCGCGAGCGCGGCCTTGGCCTGGATGTTCAGTGAATGGGCGGCCCATGGCAAACCGAGCGTGCTCGGCATCGCCACCGGGGCGGTCGCGGGCTTGGTGGCGATCACCCCCGCCGCGGGATCGGCCGGACCGCTCGGGGCCCTGTTGATCGGGGCCACGGCCGGCGTGGCGTGTTTCCTGGCGTCCACCCGCCTCAAGCGTTGGCTAGGCTATGACGATTCGCTCGATGCCTTCGGCGTGCATGCCATCGGCGGCACGGTCGGCGCCTTACTCACCGGCGTGTGCGCGGGCAGCCTCGGCGGTATCGGACTCGCCGCGGGCATGACTATCGGTGGGCAAGTGGCGGCGCAGCTCAAGGCCGTCGCGTTCACCTGGGTTTACACGGCGATCGTGAGCTACTTCATCCTCAAGGTGGTCGATGGGATGGTCGGCTTGCGGGTCAACGAACAGGCCGAGCTGCAAGGCCTCGATATCGCCTTGCATGACGAACGCGGATATCAGCAGTAGCGCCCGGACAACTCGAGGGCGACAGGCTCGTAGCGGTATGACTAGGTCGCCACGCGCAGGTAGAGCACGCTGAACATCTCGTCCGCATCGGTCCAAGTGCGTTCAACGCTGTAGCCGGCGGCGTCGGCGAGCGCGCGGAACTCGGCGGGCGTGTATTTGTAAGAGCTTTCGGTGTGAATGGTTTCCCCTTCCGCAAACGTGAAAGCCATCCCATCAACGCGGATGCGTTGCGCTTTGCGGCTCACCAGATGCATCTCGATGCGGCCGGCTGCTTGGTTGTAGAACGCGTCGTGCGCAAATGCCGCACTATCAACGTCGGCGCATAACTCGCGCCGCAGACGCACCAGCAGATTGAGATTGAACATCGCGGTAATACCGGCACTGTCGTTGTAGGCGGCGTGCAGTATCGCCGGGTCTTTTTTCAAATCCACGCCTATCACCAGCGCGCCGTCGCGGCCAAGCAACGGGCGTAGGCCGCTCAGTAACGCGCGTGCCTCGTCCGGCTCGAAGTTGCCCACACTCGATCCCGGATAGAACGCAAGCCGCCGTCCCTCTCGCGGCAGGCCCGAAACCGAAAACGGCGTGCACAAATCGGCGCAGACAGCATGCACTTCGAGCCAGGGGTAATCGCGTGCGAGCCGGCGCGTGGAATCGAGCAGGAACTCGCGCGAGATGTCCACGGCAAGATAAACCGACGGCCGCAGCGTCTCGAGCAGCAGGCGCACCTTGCGGCTGGCGCCGCTGCCAAGCTCAATGAGCACGCTGTCGGGACCGGTAAGCTTCGCGATTTCGCGGGCACAGCGACTTAAAATGCCCGTTTCGATGCGCGTCAGGTAGTACTCCGGTAAACGGGAGATCTCCTCGAAAAGCGCCGAGCCACGGCGATCGTAAAAAAACTTCGGCGGAATGTGTTTCGGCTGCGCGCTCAAACCGCGCAACACGTCCTTCCGAAAATCGGAACCCTCCGGCGCTCCGCCATAGATAAGTACTGGTTGTGTTTTCACCTGTCCTCCGCCAAGCGTATGCCGGAGAACTGCCAGCGATCCGCGGGATAGAAGAAGTTACGATAGGTGGCGCGCAGGTGATCCGCGGGCGTTGCGCACGAGCCGCCGCGCAACACCATCTGGTTCACCATGAACTTGCCGTTATATTCGCCGAGCGCACCCGCGGGCGGCCGATAGCCGGGATATGGCGCATATGCGCTTTGCGTCCATTCCCACACATCGCCAAAGCGTTGCAGCGGCAACTCGCCCGGAGCGGTCGGCACCGGGTGCAGATAACCGCTGTTGCGCAGGTTGCCTGAAATCGGCGATGCGGCGGCGGCGACTTCCCACTCTTGCTCGCTCGGCAAACGCTTGCCGAGGAAGCGTGCGTAGGCATCGGCCTCGTAAAAGCTCACATGACACAGCGGCTCGTTCCCGTTCACCGGCCGCATGCCCGCAAGCGTGAACTGCCACCAGCGGCCGTCGATCTGCTCCCAGTAGAGCGGCGCCCGCCAACCGCGCTCGCACGCCGTGCGCCAACCATCGGCGAGCCATAGATCGGGGCGGCGGTAACCGCCGGCCGTGATGAATGCGAGGTAGTCCCCGCAGGTGACGAGCCGCGCAGCGAGCGCATAGGGCCGGAGATACACGCTGTGCCGCGGCAGCTCGTTATCGAAGGCGAAGTCCGCGCCGGCGTGGCCGACCGCGTGCATACCATCCTGGTAATCGATCCAGTTCAAGAACACGGGCTCGGGTTCCTCGGCTTCGGGCAAATCAGCGCGATAGGCCGGGCGCAGCGGATTGAGCGAGAAGTTGTACTTGATGTCGGTGAGCAACAACTCCTGATGCTGTTGTTCGTGATGACAGCCGAGTGCGGTGCGGCGCGCGACCTCGGCGAAATCGTCCGCACGTGCTTCCGTCAGCAAGGCCGCCATGGCCGCGTCCACGTGGGCGCGATAGCGATAGACTTCCCCCACCGTGGGGCGGGACAACAAACCGCGCTCCGGGCGCGGAAACTGCGCGCCGATCGATTGGTAGTAGGAGTTGAAGAGGTATTCATAGCGCGGATGAAAAACCGAATAAGCGTGCAGAAACGGCTTTAGCAGGAAGGTCTCGAAAAACCAGGTGGTATGCGCCAGATGCCACTTCGGCGGGCTTGCATCCGGCATGGCCTGCAACCCGTAATCTTCCGTCGCCAGCGGCCGGCACAACTCTTCGGTTGCGCGCCGCACCGCAACGTACCGCGGCGCAAGTGCCTGCGGCTCCTCAGCATCCCCCGGCGCCATCCGCCGGGTTCCGGCAATAGACAACATCACGACCTCCATGCTGGACCCTCTTCAATTGGAACACATGCCGAGGGGGAATGCCAAATTAAACTCTATCCCTTTGTGACCCCCGTTGCCCATGATGGACTTAGCCGTTCTGCTCCTCTGCGGTCGCGAATGCCCATTTGACGGCGCTGAGATCTTGATCGATCATGTTGGCTTTCGACGATCGTCTTTTCGATACGGGCGGTGAGACCGAGCGGTGAATAACCTACTAGCGCAGCATTTACGTGCGAGCAGAAACCGATAAAATCTGGCCGGTCCGACCCTCTAAACGCCCGATGCCATACACTCCGCAGGAGCTGCCCGAGGAGTCACGATTCGCCTCGGCCACAACTCAATACATCGATATTTTTGTGCGGCTTTTGGGTGTCGTGCTAGTGATTGCGGGTCTGTCGATAGGACTTAAGGTGGTCATCGAAGCGTGGAATCTTTACCGCATGCCCCACCGCATCGAGGTCCTGGCGACAGCGGTTGAATCCGGATCGCATCTGGATCGGGCGCTGGCCTCGTACACGGCGGCCTCGGACGAGGCGCCCACGAAGGAGTTGCGGGCGCCGGACGCCTTGAGACTTTCGTATTTTCTCGCTTGGGGGATCGCGATGCTGCTGCTATTACTGGCCGGCAGCCTGACCATGGCCATGGTCAGGACGGGCGCGGAGCTTGCGCTGCGCGATGCGCGGAATAAGAATCTCGCGCGTGTGATCGCCAAGGAGCTGCGCAGAACCCAAGGGCCCCCTTGATGCGTTGTGATTCGCCGGAACACGCACTTTCAGGCATCGGTGATCCCTATCTACCACGGTAAAAAAAAAGCGCATACTACGCTCCCAAGGTGGCTATCGAGCGAAGCGAAAGGTACGCCCCTTGAATTGACGATGCCTACTTAGTAACTACGGCTTTCTGACTCTTCAAACGACCTCGCCCGTTCAGCGAACTTCGCTGCGTATTTCGTGGACCCGTTAGACACGCCGACAGTTTTGGATGTACCGAGTGCCAAGCACACGGTACTCATCAGTGCATTGAGAGTCAGTGCTCAAATTTTGTGCTATTGGTTGAGCTCTGGCGTTCCTAGGTCAATAGCGCATTTTCGGGGAAGAATAGATTATGAATATTTATGTCGGTAACTTGTCGTATCGGGTCACGGACGATGAACTGCGTACCGCGTTTGGCGCCTTCGGCCAAGTCGAGTCAGCTAAGATCATCACGGACAAATTCAGCAGCCAATCCAAGGGCTTCGCGTTCGTCGAGATGCCCGTCCAGGCGGAAGCTGAGAAAGCCATTAAAGAGCTCAATGGGTCGATGCTGAGTGGGAGAAATATCACGGTCAATGTGGCCAGACCGAAGACCGATGATCGCCCCAGGAGACCCAAACGATTCTGATCGGTCGCCGGGTTAGTGATGCGCCTTGATCCGTGCGTTGCGGCGCGGCCCGTCGCGCTTGTGCCGCTAAACGCACACTTCGATCCGTTCTGCATGGGCCGGAGGAGGGGGTGGTAAAGCGCATCGATGCTCCGGCCAGCGTCCAAAGCGCCGGCAATATGCCGAAGCGGATCGAAGAGTTCGTCGGCCGCGTGAGCACAGGCGCCGGCGGTATCAGCATCGCCAGAATGGTAAGCCCCTCGGGGTGGGTCGAGCCAGGCCAAACACCCGAATTCGATGAATACACCGTGGTGCTACGGGGGAGCCTGTGGGTTACGACAAAAAGCGGCGTCATTGAGGTCAGCGGCGGACAGGCCGTGATCGCCCCGGCCGGAGAGTGGGTCCAGTACAGCACGTCCGGGGGGGCCGAATACATCGCCGTCTGCGTTCCGGCCTTTTCTCCAGGCAGCGTGCACCGAGATCGAGAGTGATTCGGCGCCGCACGTGGATCGCCCAACGCTGCAAAAACTCTTCGTCCTCGCGAATGAATTCAAGGAAGGGGATCTTCCGGTCGGCGGAACCCGTGATGACGCCGTACGCTCGGAAGCTCGCCGGGTACTTGGTGCCGTCAAGCTGCAGACCCTGGCCGCGACCGTGCTGGTCGAGGATGCCGTCAGCGAATCGCTGTTGCGGACCTTGAAGCCGGTTCCCAGCGACATCGCACATCTCACGCTCAATCAGGTTAAGGACAGCTTATTGGCGCCCGGGGGGCCGCGCTGGGCCCGGGAGTACGGCGCGCGCCTGAGCAGCGAGATGATCGCGGCGGTCGTCAAACTGATGGGCAATGCCGAGCTTTCTCAGATCGCCAAGCGATTGTTTAATCCTCTGCCGGGTACGGGGCGCGCAGAGGGCGTCGCCGTTGGGGCGCCGGAGCATTTCGGCGCTCGCATCCAGCCCAACAGCCCGGGCGATGACGAAGAAGAGATTTTGTTCTCTATTCTCGAAGGACTGTGCTACGGCTGCGGTGATGTGATCATAGGATTGAACCCGGCGAGCGATGATGTGGAGACCATCGTGCGCTTGGAACGTCTGCTGCAAAGCGTGGTGGATCGGCTGGAGCTGCCGACGCGCTACTGCGTGCTTTCCGATATCGTGAAACAGACCGAGGCGCGCCGGCGGACGCGCGTGGACGTGGGGTTTCAGAGCCTTGCGGGTACGTCCAAGGCCTTGCTCGGCATGGTCGGGCTGGATATCGATGGGATTGCCGATCTCGCCTTCGGGTTCGATGGCCTGTATTTCGAGACGGGTCAGGGATCGGAGGTTACCAACGGCGCCGCCGATGGCATCGACATGGTGACCTTGGAAGCCCGCAGCTACGGTGTCGCCAGGGTCATCGGGCAGGCGTTACGCAAGCGTTTTCCGGATCGACCGGCATGGATGATCGTGAACGACGTAGCCGGATTTATCGGGCCCGAGGTTTTTAGCAGCCCTGATCAGCTCCGCCGGACCTGCCTCGAGGACACGGTCATGGCGAAGCTCCACGGGTTAACGATGGGCCTCGATGTCTGCTCGACTTTTCACATGGGCGTCGCTCCTGCGCAATTGCACCGCTTGACTCAGAGGCTGTGAAAAAATTGTTTGCAGGGGATCGCCAATTGATCATGAATATGCGATCCTGGCACCATGAGTAAAGAACCTTCGCTGTTCCCTGATCTCCCACAACCCGATACC
>Ga0136630_1000841_pt1 | contig 12260 bp, 13 predicted proteins | sample AntDrymUQ5682106_2_FD_105496 | JGI IMG/M metagenome (GOLD analysis project Ga0136630, IMG submission 105496) | Polar desert sand microbial communities from Dry Valleys, Antarctica - metaG UQ568 (21.06) | ecosystem: Environmental > Terrestrial > Soil > Desert | place: Antarctica: Dry Valley...
CCGGTCCGGGTCGCCGACGCCGGCACGGCCGGCCTCGTGCGCCCGGGCGATCGGGTCGACGTGCTCGCCACCCCGGTCGGCCAGGACACGACGGGACAGCCGACCCGGATCGTCGCCGCCGAGGTCGTGGTGATCGCGGTCCCAGGTACCGACGGCGCCGGCTTCGTCGAGGGCGCGCTGCTCGTCCTGGCCACCACTCCCGAGGAGGCGGCCGGGCTCGCCGCTGCGACGGTGACAGACCGGCTCTCGCTCACCCTGCGGGGATAGCCGATCTCGTTACGCTCCGCTCGCAGGTCGGGCCAGGCCGAGCCCGACCACGATCCGAGGAGCGCGTCGTGATCAAGGGCTTCAAGGACTTCATCCTCCGCGGCAACGTGGTCGACCTCGCAGTGGCAGTCGTCATCGGCACGGCATTCGGTGCGGTCGTCATGTCGTTCACCAGCTCGTTCATCCAGCCGATGATCAACCTTGCGCTCGGCGGCGGGGTGGACGGCGGCACGTTCTCGGTCGACGGCCAGGTCTTCACCGTCGGCGCGTTCATCAACGCGGTGATCTTCTTCCTGATCACCGCGGCCGTCCTGTACGTCGCGGTCGTGGTCCCGCTGCAGAAGCTCCTGGAGCGGCGCAAGCGAGGTGCGGAGCCGGAGGTGGTCGCGACGTCTGAGGACATCGCGCTCCTCCAGGAGATCCGCGACCTCCTGCGCGACCGCCCGGCGGTCTGAGGCTCGAGCCGCCCGCATCACCACGCGGATCAGTAGTGCGGGGGCACCTCGCGACGCAGGCGCTCGTCCGAGTCGTCCTCGTGCGCCCGCCAGTCCGCCCCTCCCGCGAGCTCGTCGCGGGTCTGGTCGGGGAGCACGTCGCCGAAGACGTCAGCCGGTTCCCTGATCGGCGGCGGCGGATCCGCCGCTGCCGGCTCGCTCACTCGTCGGCGTCCTCGTGGTCGCCCTCGATCACGACCACCTCGAGCCGCTCGTCCAGCCGGACGTCGACGGTGACGCCGTCCGGTTTCGTGATCTCGACCTCCCAGGTCGCGCCGTTCTCGGAGTCAAGCTCGACGGAGTTCGCGCGGCCACCTCCGGTCGCGGCCAGCCCTGCCTCGGTGGCCGCGTCGGCGTCCGGTCCGATCACCGTGTGGTCACCGTCGTCGCCGGTCGCCAGGGCCACCCCGCCGGCCGCCCCGACCGCGATGATGGCCATCCCTGCGGTGAGTACGACCTTCTTCTTCATGGTGCTCATGGTGCCTCCTCGGCTGGACGTTTGTCAGGCTTCGTTGTCAGGGCCTCATGCTTGCCCGGGCCCCCTGAAGCCAGGCTGAACCGGCATTCAGCCCGCGCTCAGCCGACGCGTGCCACGGTGGACGCGTGCGGGTGCTGGTGGTCGAGGACGACGAGCGGATGGCGCGAGCGATCCAGCGTGGGCTGCAGTCGGAAGGTTTCGCCGTCGACGTCGCCCTCGACGGCACCGACGGGCTGTGGCACGCGACCGAGTTCACCTATGACGCCCTCGTCCTCGATGTCATGCTGCCCGGCATCGACGGGTATGAGCTGTGTCGTCGCCTGCGCGCGGCGGGCAACTGGGCGCCGATTCTCGTCCTCACAGCGCGAGACGGCGAGCTCGACGAGACCCGCGCGCTCGATCTCGGCGCCGACGACTACCTCGCCAAGCCGTTCTCGTACCAGGTGCTGGTCGCCCGCCTGCGAGCACTGCTCCGCCGTGGCCGACCGGCCCGACCGACCGTGCTCGCAGCTGGCGACCTGCGGCTCGATCCGGCCACGCACGCCGTCTGGCGCGGTGACACGCCGGTGGCGCTGAGCCCGCGGCAGTTCGCCGTGCTCGAGCTGTTCATGCGCCGGCCCGGCGAGGTGCTGTCCAAGACGGTCATCCTCGAACATGTGTGGGACTTCGCGTACGAGGGCGACCCGAACATCGTCGAGGTCTACGTCGGACAGCTGCGCCGGCGGATCGACGAGCCGTTCGGGCGGCAGAGCCTGCAGACGATCCGGCTGGTGGGCTACCGACTCGACGCCGCCGGCGGATGATCACTTCCGGAAGCCCGCGCGTCGGGAGACGGGTCGGCCGCCTCGCCTCGGTCCGGGCCCGGACGACCGCCGTCGCCGCGGTCGTGGTCGCGATCGCGCTCGTCGTCGGTGCGGCCGCGCTGCTCGTGACGCTGCGGGTGTCGCTCGAGCGCAACGGTGACGCCACCGCCCTGGCGCGGGCCCGGGACCTGGCCGCGCTGGTCGGCGATGGCGCGCTCCCGGCTGCGCTCACACCGTCGTCGGAGGACGAGATCGTTCAGGTCGTCGCACGCGACGGTGCGGTGATCAGTGCGACCCCGAACGTCGCCGGGATGCCCCCACTCCTGGTCTACGAGCGCGCTGGACCCGGCCCCACGGTCCGTACGCTCGAGCTGGACGAGCTCGACGGCACGGACCGTGAGCGGTTCCGGGTGTGGGCGGTCCAGGCCTCCACGACCGACGGCGAGGTCGTCGTCTACGCCGCGCGCAGTCTCGACCCGGTGGCCGATGCGATCGCGGTGACCAGGGCGACGTTGCTCGTCGGTGTGCCGCTGCTCCTGGTCGTGCTGATCAGCGTGACCTGGTGGCTGGTCGGGCGGGCGCTGCGTCCGGTCGAGGCGGTGCGCGCGGAGGTGGCCGACATCACCGAGCACGCACTGGACCGTCGAGTCCCTGTTCCAGCCACCCTGGACGAGATCGCCCGGCTGGCGCAGACGCTCAACTCGATGCTCGACCGGCTCCAGTCGTCGAGCGAGCGCCAGCGCGCCTTCGTCGCGGATGCCTCGCACGAGTTGCAGAGCCCCCTTGCCTCCTTCCGGGCGCAGCTCGAAGTCGCGATCGCGCACCCCGCCGCTGCGGAGTGGACCGCCGTGGCGGCCGACCTCCTCGCCGACACCCAGCGCCTCGAGCGGCTGGCCCGCGACCTGTTGTTCCTGGCGCGGGAGGACGCTGGTCCAGCACCTCGACGCGATCTCCTGGTCGACCTCGACGTCGTGACGCTCGACGAGGCGACCCGGCTCCGGTCCACCGCACGGGTACCCATCGACACGTCCTCCGTGTCGGCCGCGACCGTCCGCGGCAGCCGGGACGAGCTGAGCCGGCTGGTCCGCAACCTGCTGGAGAACGCCGAGCGCCACGCCTCCGCATCGGTCCGGGTGCGCCTCGGCGTGGACGGCCCCAACTCCGTCCTGGTGATCGAGGACGACGGCCCCGGCGTGCCGCCGGACCAGGTGGACCGGATCTTCGACCGTTTCGTCCGGCTGGACGGCGATCGAGCCCGAACCGGTGGGGGGACCGGCCTCGGTCTTGCCATCGCCCGGTCGATCGCCGGCATCCACGGGGGCACCGTCGACCTCGACCAGTCCGTCGTGGGCGGCCGGTTCGTGGTCCGGTTGCCGACCAGCGAGGCGCTGCCACGACCGACGTCAGCAGCGCGCGACGAGCTCCACCGGTGAGGGTCGCCTCGGGGCTCGGGACTAGTCGAGGTCGCCGGGGCCGATCCGGGCGAGCCGGCGGGTGCGGACCAGCTCGTCGGAGTCGATCTCAGCGGCGCCGGTCTCGCGGCGCAGCGCAGCGAATACGCCCATGATGTCGCGCTGGCTCAGCATGCCGACGACCCGTTCGCCGTCCACCACCGGCAGGTGCCGGATCCAGTGCTGCGCCATCACCCTGGCCGCGTCGTGGATCGAGACCTCGGCGGTCGTGGTGACGACCTCTGCCGTCATCGCCTCGCCGACCGTGAGCGCGTCCACGTCGACGTCTTGAGCAGTCGCCTTCAGAATGTCCCGCTCGGTGATGATGCCGACCAGCGCGTGGCCGTCGAGCACGACCAGCGAACCGGTCTGCTCGCGCCACATGAGCGCGGCGGCAGCGCGGAGGGTGTCCGTCGGTGACTCCGAGATGCTGGCCTCGGTCATCACGTCTGCCACCCGCACGATGATCGACTCCCTCGCGGTTCGGTCGGCGACCTCGATCATCCTTCGCGGACGGCGCCGCCACGGCGCCGCTCAGACTACTGCGCGGTGCGCTCGGTCGGGGTCGTCGATCGGCTCCCCACCTGAACGGCGCGACCACCGGTGCCTCGCCTCGACCGAGCGGCCGATGCTCGACCGCCGCCGGTGCGCCGCGTCGATCCCGGTGGCGGCTCCGGCGAGGGTGAGCCAGAGCCCGACGAGCCCGGTTCCGTACGGGAGGTCGACGACCGCCGTCGGTGCGATCAGCACCAGCAGCGCGGCGATTGCCGAGGCGGCGAGGGGGGCCGTGAACACCGCGCTGGACACCTCCGCCCGAAGCGCCGGGTTGACCCAGCTGAGCGGATCCCTGGCCGTCCGAGCCCGGATCAGCACCCAGGTGCGCGGGATCGTGGCGACCCAGACGACGAGCACGGGCGGCGCGAGAACGAGGACGCGGACGGGGTCCGCCCAGGCGGCGCTCGGTGCGCCGTCGCCCAGCCTGGCGATCGCGGTGAACGCCACTGCGGTGATCACCGTCCCGACTGCACACGCCAGTGCGACTCGGGCGCGCCGCCGCAGCCGCTCGAGGTTGGCCGCACGCGGCAACCGGCGGGCAGCCCACCACCCCGCCGCGCTGCTGATCATCACGAGCACTGCAGCGGTCGGCGCGGCATCCATGCTCCGAGCGTGGCGTGGTCACGGCGGCCGCGGCATCAGGGATGCACCCCAACCAACCACGAGATACCCCGGGTACGCCGGAGCCGGTGCGGTCAGGCCGGCGAGAGCGGTTGGTCGAGGTCGGTGTCGGCGGTCGTGCGGTGCGGGAGCCCGGCAGCGGGCAGTTCGCGCCGGACGGGCAGGTCGCGGATGAGCGTGCCGCGCTGGAAGTCCTCGATCGCCTCGACGATCTCCGCACGGGTCGACATCACGAACGGCCCGTACCTGGCGACCGGCTCGCGCAGCGGTGTCCCGCCGAGGACCAGGATCTCCCACGCACCGCCCGCGGCCGACGGGTGCGACGCGGAAGCCCGCAGGGTGATCGCCTCACCGGGGCCGAGCACGGCGAGCTGGCCCTCCTCGAGCGGACGAGCGTCCGGCCCGACGGCCCCGCGCCCGGACAGGACGTAGACCAACGCGTTGAAGTGCGACGGCCAGGGCAGGTCGAGCGCGGCGCCGGGCGTCACCGTGGCATGCAGGTACGTGATCGGCGTGAACGTCGACCCCGGTCCGGGGTGACCGGCCAGGTCACCGGCGATCACTCGAACCAGGGCACCGCCATCACCGGAGGAGAGGAGCGCGACGTCTCGCGCCCCGATGTCCTGGTAGCGCGGTGGGGTCCACTTGAGCGCCTTCGGCAGGTTGACCCAGAGCTGCACGCCGTGGAAGAGCCCGCCCTTGGTGATGAGTTCCTGGGGCGGAAGCTCGGAGTGCATCACGCCGGAGCCGGCCGTCATCCACTGCGTGGCGCCGTCGGTGATGAGCCCACCCCCGCCGTGGGAGTCGGTGTGCTCGAACGCGCCGTCGATCATGTAGGTCACGGTCTCGAAGCCCCGGTGCGGGTGCCACGGCGCACCCTTGGCCTCGCCGGGTGCGTACTCGACCGCGCCCATGTGGTCGAGCAGCAGGAACGGGTCGGCGAGCGCGAGGTCCATCCCCGGGAACGGTCGGCGGACCGCGAAACCCTCACCCTCGAGGAAGCGGCGGGCCGTGATCACCTTCACCGGCGCGCGCCATGCGGTCCCGGTCTCGTCCAGGTGCGGCAGGCGAGGGAGCGCCAGGGTGTCGGCCGTGATCGCGGGCATCGGTACCTCCGGGTCGCAGCATTGTTACGTCCTACCGTCAACGTAGTTGCGTAGGCAACTATTTCCCGAGGACGACGTCGACGCCGACGATGTCGGGGTCCTGCAGGTCGTTGTGGTCGGCAGCGGCGACCTCCACCAGCTCCGCCCCGTTCGGCAGGGCGGCGAGGAACGCCTGCGCCTGCGACGGCGGGACCAGGTCGTCCTCAGCCCCCGTGACGAGGACGACGTCCAGGCCGTCCTGGCCGGCGGCCAGCTCGACCGGGTTCAACGCTGCCCACCGCTCGGGCTCGGCGGTGACCGTGCCGCCGACGAACCTGGTGAAGATCAAGAGCAGGATCGAGATCGTCTTGACGTCATAGATGCCGGCCAGGCCCACGAGGCGGTCGGGCGGGGCTGCCGGAGGGTAGGCGCAGTCCCCGCCCCACGGTGCCGGGTCGAGGGAGACGACCGCGCCCAGGTGCCCACCCGCGGAGTGGCCGACCAGGATGAGCTCGTCGGAGTCGGTATAGACCGCTGCCTCGGCCCGGGCGAAGCGCACGGCGCACGCCACGTCGTCGACGCTGCTGGGGTAGCCGCCGACCGGAGGGGCGAGCAGGGCGTAGGACGCGTTGAACACGACTGCACCCTCCGCAGCGAGTGCGTCCGCCCAGCCGTCGAGCAGCGCGGGCGACCCGCCCACCCACGCGCCGCCGTGGACGAGCACGACCACTGGGCCGACCGGCTCGACGCCCGGGGGCGGCGCGGTGATGGTGACCCCGTCCGGTCCGGGGCCGCGGTCACCGCTCGGCTCCGGCCGGTCGGTCGGTCTGCTCGCAGTCGGCGACGGCACGGCGGTCGGCGCCGGCGGCGCGGAGCTCGACCCGGGCGGCGCGGCGGTCGAGCCGCGCGGTGTGGAGGTCGGCGTCGTCAACGGCTCGGCCCGTTCGACGGCGCCGGTGGTGCAGCCGGCGACGAGCCCTGTCAGGGCGAGCGCGAGCACGATCGCGCGGACAGCCGGCCGACGCGCGGTCGTGGCACTCATCGAGCCATTGTCGCCCGCGGGGCGTCCGAAGCGGCCCGGGCGCCGAACCACCGAGGTGGACCACACCAAGGAACGAGACCGCCCGCAGCCCGCGCCCGCCCTCGAGGGGGTGTGGTCGACTACCCCGGTGACCTCAGGGCCCGGATCCGCCGCGCACGACCGGGCGGGCACCGGCACCGGCACCGGGGTGGCCTACGACCTGGTCGGCATCGCCGAGGAGGCAGCCGGGACGCGCCTGCCGATCCGCGTCCGCGCGTGGGACGGATCGGAGGCCGGCGCACCGGCCGGACCGGACGTGCCGCTCGTGCTGATCCGCTCCCGCCGGGCGTTGCGGCACCTCATCTGGCGTCCGGGCGAGCTCGGGCTGGCGCGCGCGTACGTGACCGGTGAGCTCGATCTCGAGGGCGACCTGACCGACGGGTTGCGGCGCGTGTGGCGGGCCGTGCGCGAACGGCCGGCCGCACCGACGCAGTCGCGGCGGGACCAGCTGCTCGCGCGGGCGCGCGCCGTGCGGACCGTCGCTCGGCTCGGCGCGATCGGGCCGCGACCACCGCGGCCGGCGTCGGAGTCGCGGCTCACCGGCCGCCTGCACACGACGTTTCGGGATCGGGCGGCGATCTCGCACCACTACGACCTGTCGAACGCGTTCTACCAGCTGCTGCTCGACCCTCAGATGGCGTACTCCTGCGCGTACTGGCCGGCAGACGACCCGACGTACCCGCTCGAGGCGGCCCAGCGGGACAAGCTCGACCTGGTCTGCCGGAAGCTCGCGCTGACCGAGGGCTCGCGACTGCTCGACGTCGGCTGCGGGTGGGGCTCGCTCGCGCTCCACGCCGCACAGCACTACGGCGCCCGCGTCGTCGGCGTGACCCTCTCGGTGGAGCAGCGCGACTTCGTCCGCGCCCGCGCCGCCGAGCGCGGCGTCGCGGACCGCCTCGACATCCGGCTGCAGCACTACCGGGACGTGCCCGACAGCGGATTCGACGCGGTGAGCTCCATCGAGATGGGCGAGCACGTGGGGAGGAGGGAGTACGTCGACTTCGCTGCCCGGCTGCACGGGTTCCTCCGGCCACAGGGCCGGCTCCTGGTCCAGCAGATGTCGCGCAACGGCACCGCGCCGGGCGGCGGTCCCTTCATCGAGACCTACATCGCGCCGGACATGCACATGAAGTCGCTGGCCACCACGATCGGGCTGCTCGAGGACGCCGGTCTGGAGATCCGCGAGGTGCAGGCGATGCGCGAGCACTACCCACGTACGGTCCGGGCCTGGCTCGCGACGCTCGAGGCCCGCTGGGACGACGCCGTGGCGATCGTCGGCGTCGAGGTCGCCCGGGTCTGGCGGCTCTACCTCGCCGGCGGCGCGCTCGCGTTCGAGGAGAACCGCATGGGCGTCGACCAGATCCTCGCCGTCCGTCCCGATGCCGACGGCGGCAGCGGCCTGCCCTGGACACCCCGATCCTGGCGGGTCGAGCCGGGTACCGGTCCGGCGTGAGCGACGTCGCGTACGGACCGCTGCTGGTCAACCTCGGGGTCACCGCGGTGGCCGTCGTGGTCACCATGGCGGTGACGCTGGCGGTCGCCCAGGCACGCGGCAAGCACAGCGTCATCGACGTCGTCTGGGGACTCGGCTTCGCGATCATCGCCGCGGTCACGTACGTCCTGTCGTCGGGTGACGGTGATGATCTTCGCCGCTTGCTCCTGCTCCTCCTCCCCGTGCTCTGGGGCGGTCGGCTGGCCGCGTACATCGGTCGCCGCAACGCCGGGCAGCCCGAGGACCCGCGCTACGTCGAGCTGCTGAAGGGCGAGGGGCACCCGGTCCTCGTCGCCCTGCGCAAGGTCTACCTGCCGCAGGGCGTGATCATGTGGCTGGTCTCGCTCGTCGTCCAGGTCGGGGCATACACCGAGGGCCCGATCACCTGGCTGGCCTGGGCCGGTGTCGCCGTCTGGGCCGTCGGGGTGTTCTTCGAGGCGGTCGGCGATGCCCAGCTCGCGGCGTTCAAGAAGGACCCGGCGAACAAGGGCCAGGTCATGGACCGCGGGCTCTGGCGCTACACCCGGCACCCGAACTACTTCGGCGACGCATGCGTGTGGTGGGGCATCTGGCTCGTCGCCGGCATCTCCTGGCCGTGGCTCGTCGCCGCGCTGTGCCCGGCGCTGATGACCTACTTGATCACCGCGAAGACCGGCAAGGCGTTGCTGGAGAAGTCGATGGGATCGAGCAAACCGGGCTACGCGGCGTACGTCGAACGCACCAGCGGCTTCTTCCCGCTCCCGCCCAAACCGCACGGGAGCCGCTGACCGGTCACGCTCAGGTCGTGGAGCCGGGCTCGAGGCGGGCGCCTCTCGGCAGGCGCGCGCTGCCGGTGATGCGGCAGTCCCGCCCGACCAGCACCAGGTCCTGGTCGCGCGCGGCGCGACCGGCCAGGCGACCTCCCACGATTGCGCTGCGCCCGACGACGACGTCGCTGTCGAGGATCGACCAGGTCACCCTCGCCCCGGCTGCCACCGTCGTGTCGGCCAGCACGATGCTGTCCGTCACCACCGCCCCGGCCTCGACCCGGACGCCGTACCCGAGGACGCTCCTGCGGACCGTGCCGCGCACGGAGCATCCCGGCGACAGCAGGCTGTCCTCGACCCGGCCACCGGCCCGGACGTGGGCCGGCGCGCGCTGGAGGTCGCGGGTGAGCACGGGCCAGGTCGGGTCGTCGAGCCGTCCGACCCGGCCGGCCAGGAGATCGCGGTGCGCGGCGACGTAGCGCTCCGGCGTCCCGACGTCCTGCCAGTACCCGTCCATCGCGTACGGGTGCACCGCGCCGGCCTCGACCAGCCGAGGCAGGAGCTGCTCGCCGAAGTCACCGAGGTCACCCGAGTCGCCGCCGGCCGCCTCGATCTCGCGGTGCAGCTGCTCGAGATGGTCGAACAACGCCGCCGGTCGGTAGACGAACACCTCCGTCGCAACGGTGCCGCTCCGCGGACGCTCCGGCTTGGCCGCGACGCGGCTCACCCTGCCATCGCGACCGACACTGACGACCACATGATCACGCGCCTGCGCCTTGGGCACCACCGAGGTCACCACCGTGCAGTCGGCGTCCTTGGCCAGATGTGCGTCGATGGCGTCCATGTAGTCCATGCGGTAGACGTGGTCGGCACTCAGCACGAGCAGCACCTCGGGATCGAACGCCCGGATCAGGTCGCGCTGCCGAAACAGCACGTCCGCGTTTCCCTCGGCGAACCCGTCCTCGGCCGCACCGGCACCTTCCTGGGGCGGGAGCAGCCGCAGCCCACCGCTCGTCCGGTCGAGGTCCCAGGGACGCCCGTTGGCCACCTCCTCGTCGAGCGAGCGCGCCTGGTACTGCACCGCGAGCCACACGTCGTCGATGCCGCTGTGGTGCAGGTTCGACAACGGGAAGTCGATCAACCGGTACGAGCCGCCGAACGGCAGCGCCGGTTTCGCCCGCTCGCGCGTGAGCACGTCCATCCGGGAGCCGTCGCCGCCGGCCAGCACGAGCGCCAGCACGCGCATCCGGGCCACGACTCCCCCTCGTCAGCTTCCGTGGAACGCCATCATCGTGGTCAGGCTGCATCGGATGCGCACGCGGTGGATTCGATTCTGTGGGCTGATTTCACACTTGGTCGACTGTTCGCTACAGTCTGTAATCAGGCGGGGACATGGGGGACCTAGCAAAGACTTCCCGCCGCGAAAATGGTGCTCCCCGGTGTCGTCCACCCCACTCCTCTCCGATCTCAGACTTCCCGCTGGCCTCGCCCCGACCCCGGCACTACCCCCGGCCCCGGCACTACCCCCGGCCCCGGCGCCAGACCCGACTGCGATCCCGGCCAACGCCGTGGTCGCCCCGGTCGCCGTGCCTTCTGCCTTCGACCGCCACCTGCTGAGCCGCTTCAGCTGGGGTATCACGCCAGCGCTGATCAAGGAGTCCGCCGCTGCCGGCGGCGCCCGAGCGTGGTTCGACCGCCAGCTGGATCCGGCTGCCCTCGCGGCCGCCCGACCGGCTCGGCTCGTCGAATGGTGGCCGCATCTGCAGTGGTCACCGGCCGAGAAGTTCGCCGCTGACCAGGCCGGGGTGCACCCCGGCTACGACCAGGACAACGACTTCTGCCGGTGGACGCTGATGCGTCGGATGACCAGTGCTCAGCAGGTGCAGGAGGTGATGACCGGCGTCTGGGGCAATCTGCTCTACGTCTCTCTGGTGCGGAAGTCGTTTCCGCACCTGCCTCGTTACGACGCCACGATCCGAGCCAACGCACTCGGGACGTACGAGCGGCTGCTCGTCGCCACCGTTCTGCACCCCTGCATGCTCTGCTACCTGGACAACGCGAAGTCGACCCAGAAGGCGCCCAACGAGAACCTCGGGCGGGAGCTCCTCGAGCTGCACACCGTTGGCCGCTCGGCGGGGTACACCGAGGCTGACGTCAAGGACTCGACTCGTATCCTCACCGGCTACCGCGTCGACGTCGGGGCCTCGTGCAAGGCGTGGTACGGCCCGGAGGACCACGCCGTCGGCCAGGTGAACGTCCTGGACTTCCACCACGCCAATGCGTCGCCCGACGGGCGCGAGGTGACGCTCGAATACCTCTCCTACCTCGCCCGTCACGAGGCCACTGCCCAGCGGGTCGCCCGCGCGCTCGCTGTCCGGTTCGTCGCCGACGCCCCGAGGACCGAACTGGTCGACGCGGTCGCCACGGCTTATCTCGACAGTGGGACGGACATCCCCACCACGTTGCGGGCCCTCGTCGACCATGACGACTTCGATGCGTCGGCAGATCGCAAGGTACGGACGCCGATCGAGGACTTCGTCAACACGTACCGCACGATGCAGGTCAAGATCTCCCCGCCAAGCGCAGACCCGAGCGGCGCCGCAACGTCCATCCTCGCCGGCTGCACGTCGATGGGACAACGTCCGTTGGGCTGGCCTCGACCGGACGGATTTCCGGACATCGGCGACGCATGGTCATCGGCCAGTCGGATGCTCAGCTCGTGGCGCGTGCACAAGAACCTCGCTGGTGCCTACTACCCAAAGGTGGGCATCGAGTACAAGCCGTGGGAGTACTGGCTCGGCCCGCTGCCGGTCCGCTTCGACGATCTCGTGGACCGGCTTTGCCGGTTGCTGCTCGCCAAGACGCGTACGCCGCGCCTGCTCGCCACTGCGGTGGCAGCAATCGACGTGCAGCCCGCGGAGATCGTCAACAGTTCTCACCGCGCCGTCCGACGGATGCCGCTGTTGCTGGATGCCCTGTTCGATACCCCCGACCACATGACGAGGTAAGTGGCGTGACCACGACCAGGCATCCCAATCCCGCGGCCTCATGCTGCGACTTCGACCGCTCGCGTCGGAACTTCCTCCGCAACCTCGGACTGCTCGCCGGGGTCGGCGTGATCACCTCCACGACCGGCGCCTCGTTCATGCAGGCGGCCTTCGCGAGCACTGGTGCTGCGTCGAACGTC
>Ga0136630_1000842_pt1 | contig 12259 bp, 10 predicted proteins | sample AntDrymUQ5682106_2_FD_105496 | JGI IMG/M metagenome (GOLD analysis project Ga0136630, IMG submission 105496) | Polar desert sand microbial communities from Dry Valleys, Antarctica - metaG UQ568 (21.06) | ecosystem: Environmental > Terrestrial > Soil > Desert | place: Antarctica: Dry Valley...
GCCGCTGCCGGTCGGCGAGCCGCCAAGCGGGCGAGCGTCCCGAGTTGGGACGAGATCATGTTCGGCCGCCGTCGCTCGCGCGACTGACGCTGGGCCGGTCTCGACCGGCCGAGGAGAAGTTTCCCGCCCGATGTATCAGCGCCGCCCTTCCCAGCTCTTGATCAGTGGGTAGGACAGCGGCGACATCCGCGATCGCACCCGAGGGCGACCTCGGTGTGCCGGCAGCAGGGCAGCGGCCGGCGTCCTGACCTGCACGAGTTACCGGTCGGCGCTGCTCGGGGTAACGCCGACCGGTTCGGTCGAGGGGGGCCGGGGTCGCACGGGGGGAACGCGACCTCGCCCTCGACGGCCGCGGATGGTCAGCACCCGATGTCTGGCACCGAGAAACCTCACGGCACCATCGCCTGAGAACCCTGTCCCATCGACGTCGGCTGGCAGGAGACTTCAGGTGCTCGTCACCACAAGGTGCCGATGCTGGACGCGCCAGTCGAACGTGTCCCCGCGCTCAGTCCCCCGGAGGCCCCGATGACCGACGACGCCACGACAGCGGTCGACCGGCTGCTGCGACGCCGGCCCGACGTGACCCTCGACGAGCTCGAACCGGGTCGGCCCGCTCTCGTCATGCGCGATCAGATCCTGGTCGCCGCCCGGGACGCCGCGGACGTCGAGGGTCTGGCCCGCCGATGGATCGACCGGGTCGAGACCGACGACGATGCGCTGCTTGCCCGGCTGCGGCTCCGACCCGGTCGCGGGACCCATCCGGCCGTTCTCGCGGCTGAGCTCGCCCGGCCGAACGGCCACCGCCAACGCGCGGTGACGGCCAACCACGTGCTTCGCGCCGCCCCCGACTGGTCGGGCGGTCCCGCGGATCGACCGCGCAAACCTCATCTCGTGCCGACCGCACCGCGAGCCGGCCGGGCCACCGATCCGGTGCTCACAGTCGCGGTGCTCGACACCGGCATCTCGCGCCATCCGTGGTTCGAGGACGAGGATTGGTTCGGCGGCGTGCGCGAGCAGGACGTCGAGGGCCTCGACGAGCTCGGCGGAGACGACCGGCTCGACACCCAGGCCGGGCACGGCACGTTCGTCGTCGGCGTCGTCCGGCAAGCCGCTCCGGACGCGTACATCGTGGCGCCGAAGGTGCTCGCGTCCGACGGGGTCACGTCAGACTTCGACCTCGTCCGGAAGCTCCGTCGGCTGCGCCGATGGAGCCGGCGAACCGAGCGCCACCTCGACCTCGTCAACCTCTCGTTCGGCGGGTTCACGGTCGACGACCTGCCGTCGCCGCACGTTGCGGACGCCGTGGCTGCACTGGGCCGCGACACGGTGGTCGTCGCCTGTGCGGGCAACGACGGGAGCGACCGGCCGTTCTGGCCGGCCGCGCTGAAGTCCGTCATCGCGGTTGGCGCCCTCGACGCGAACGGCGACGACCGGGCGCCGTTCTCGAACTACGGGTGGTGGGTCGATGCATGCTCGATCGGCGAGCGGGTGGCGAGCTGCTTCGTCACGTTCGACGGGCCAGACCCGTCGACCGGCGTGTTCGACGACGACAACTTCACCGGGTACGCCGAGTGGAGCGGCACGTCGTTCGCTGCTCCGCGGGTGCTCGGCGCGATCGCCGCGGCAGCTCTCGAGCACGGGATCTCCGCAAGTGCCGCGGCTGACCGGGTTCTTGATCCAGACGCGACCCGGGCGATGCCGGACCTCGGCGTCGTCGTGCCCGGACCGTGAGTGGATCATCGTGCTCGCGGTCGGACGGTACGGTGCAGCCGTGCAGACCGACGACGTCGACGGGCTGACCGGACGCGCCACGTCGGCGGCGGTCTCCGACCTGGTCGACCGCGCGTTGAACGGCGACGAGGCGGCCTGGAACGAGATCGTGGATCGGTACGCCGGTCTCGTCTGGTCGGTCGTTCGCGGCTTCCGGCTCGACCACGCGGCCGCTTCGGACGTCGCGCAGACGGTGTGGCTCCGGCTGGTCCAGGGGATGGACACGCTGCGCGACCCGAATCGCTTGGCCGGGTGGCTCGCCACGACCGCCCGGCGCGAGTGCCTGCGCACGTTGCGCGGCGCTGGGCGCGAGCTGCCGAGCGACGACCTCCTCGACCGGGCCGGCTCCGCACCAGCAGCGACCGCACCCGAGCAGCACCTCCTCCGCGAGGAGTACCAGCGCGAGCTGTGGCGCGCGGTCGCCAGCCTCCCCGATCGTTGCCAGATCTTGCTCCGCACCATGGCGTACGACCCGGACCACAGCTACGCGCAGATCTCCGCTGCGCTCGCGATGCCCGTCGGCAGCATCGGTCCCACCCGGGCACGCTGCCTCACCAAGCTGCGCGAGCTCCTCGAGCGCGGCGCTACCAGCCAGGGAGGCCGACTCGATGACCACTGATCCGAGCGGTGACGAGCGGCTCTGGGCCGACCTTCGCCTCGTGTTCGACGCCGTGGACCCCGTACCGGCCGACGTGCTCGCGGTCGCTCGGGGGGCGCTCGCGCTGCGCACGTTGGACGCCGAGCTCGCGAGGCTGGTCGCCGACTCCGCGCTCGATCTCCTGGTCAGCGTCCGCGACGACGGTCCGGGCCGCCTGGTGACGTTCGAGTCCGACACCCTCACGATCGAGGTCCAGGTGTCCCACACCGGTGCCCACCGGCACCTCGTGGGCCAGCTCGTCCCGCCGACGCCGGCCAGGGTGACCGTCGAGTCCCCGTCCGGTTCGATCGAGGTCGACGCGGACGAGCTCGGCCGCTTCAGTGCGAGCCCGGTGCCGGCCGGTCCCGTGCGGCTCGCCTGCCTGCGCTCCTCCGAGCAGGTAACCGTCACCAGCTGGCTCACGATCTGACAGCCTTCGGGCGTGGGCCCGCCCTCCCCGTCCGTCGATCAGGTCCCTGCCGATCACGTGCGGTCCGATCAGGTGCGGGCCGACCAGTTGCTTGCCGTCGAGGACCCAGGTCGGCAGGTGGAGCTGGACCCGGACCTGGCCGAACGAACCGCCAGCTCGGTCCTCGCCACGACCCATGACCCGGAGGTCGCATCCGCGGCGCACCGCATGCGCGGTCTGGCGCGGGCCCGCCGGGGCGACAACGCTGCCGCCACCCGAGACCTGCGCAAGGCGATCAGGCTCGCCGATAGGGCCGGTCTCTCGAGGCGGGCGGCGCTGGCCCGGCTGAGCCTCGTGGTCGTCCACGCCGCCGACGGGCGGTTCGACCTCGCGCTCGACCAAGCCGATCGAGCTCGGGCCTGGCTGACCGGACCGGATCGCGGCGAGCTCGCGGCCCAACGCGGGGTCGCGCTCGCCCGGCTCGGCCAGGCGCCGGCCGCACTCCGGTCCTTCGCTGCGGCGCTCCGCCTGCTCGATCCGCAGATCCAGCCGGTCTGGTGCGCGCGGGTCCACCTCAACCGAGGTCTCGTCCTGACGTACCGAGGTGACCTCGCCGCCGCCGAGCGTGAGCTCGAGCAGAGCCGGGAGGAGTTCGAAGCGCTGCGGCTCGCCGGCGGCGTCGGGATGGCGAGCCAGAACCTCGGGTACCTGCACAGCCTTCGCGGCGACATCCCGACCGCGCTCGAGTGGCTGGACCAGGCCGAGCGGATGAAGCTCGCGGTTGGCATGGACACCGCGAGCACCTCCCACGACCGGGCCGAGGCGCTGCTCTCGGTCGGGCTCGCGGCCGAGGCGCGGGCCCACGCGGCCAAGGCCGTGGCCGGCATGACCAGGCAGGGGCGCGGAGCCGATCTGGCCGAGGCGCGCCTCACCCTGGCCCGGGCCGCCAGCCTGGTCGGCGACCACGCCTCGGCCAAGCGCGAGGCGGGTGCGGCGCTGCGCGCGTTCATCACCCAGCAGCGACCAGGGTGGGCGGCGATCGCCCGGCAGATCGCTCTGAGCGCGCGTTGGGACGGGGGTGAACGCTCGGAACGCCTCGTCGACGAGGCTCGCGTGTGCGCCGAGGACCTCGAACGAGCTGGCTGGCGAACCACCGCCTTGCAGGCGCGGGTGCTGCTGGCACAGGCGCTGCTGGAGAGCGAGCACCGCAGTGCTGCCGCCGCCGAGCTGGCGCTCGCCAGGCGGGCTCGGCGGCGGGGAACCGCCGACCTCCGCGTCGCCGCGTGGCACGCGGAGGCGCTGCTCCGGCTGGCCCACGGGGATCGCGCCGGAGCGTTACGCGCTGTCTCGGCTGGGCTCGACGTCGTCGACGCGCACAGCGCATCCCTCGGCGCGTCCGACCTCCGCGCCCAGTCCATGACGCGCGGGAGGCCGTTGGCCGACCTCGGACTCGACCTCGTCATCGGACGGAACCGACCGCGCGACGTGCTGCGGTGGCTCGAGCGAGCCCGGACGACTGCCCTGCGCCGGCGTCCCGCCAGGCCGCCGCGCGACGCGCGGCTGGCCGCGCACCTGGCCGAGCTCCGGCAGGTCACCAGTGCGATCTCGCAGGAACGCGGTCGAGGCACGGACACATTCGAGCTTCGGCGCGACCAGCTTCGGCTCGAGGGTTCGATCCGCGACCACGCGCGGCACGCACGCGGCGGTGGCGCGGCGAGCAGCCGCTTCGATGTCGGTGGGCTCGCGGACGCGCTCGGTGACCGTGCCATGGTCGAGTACTTCTCCTCCGGCGACCAGCTGCGCGCCGTGGTCCTGGTCGGCGGACGGTGCCGGATCGTCACGCTGTCGTCGTACGGCGATGTGCTGCGCGAGGCCGAGTCGCTGCGCTTCGCGATGCACCGGCTGGCCCGGCGGCACGGTACCGAGGCATCGCTGGCGGTCGCATTGGCTACCCGCGAGCACGCTGCCGCCGCGCTCGATGCGGCGCTGCTCGCCCCGATCGCCGGCCACGTCCGTGCCCGCGAGCTGGTGCTCGTTCCCACGATGCGCCTCCATGCGCTGCCGTGGCCCGCGCTCCCATCACTGCACGGGCGGCCGGTGAGCGTCGCACCGTCCGCGGCGCAGTGGGTGAACGCCGCGTGCGCGCCGCGCCGCCGGACCGGGGATGTGGTGCTGGTCGCCGGCCCCGACCTCGTGTTCGCCGAACCTGAGCTGCGCGCCGTCGGCCGGCAATACCCCGGCGCGGTCCGGATCCGCGGCCTCTCCGCCACCGCGGAGCGCGTCCAACGCGCGATCGACGGCGCCAGGGTTGCCCACATCGCCTGCCACGGGCACTTCCGAACCGACAACCCCCAGTTCTCCTCGCTGCGGATGGCCGACGGTCCGCTCATGGTCTACGACCTCGAGCGGCTCCGACGGGCACCTGACCTGATCGTGCTGTCGGCCTGCGACACCGCGCTGTCCGCCGTCCACCCGGGCGACGAGCTGGTCGGGCTGTCCAGCGCGTTGTTCGCGCTGGGCACCCGGACCCTGGTGGCCGCGGTGAGCGCGGTCGACGACGAGACGGCCAAGACGCTCATGGTCGACTTCCACCGCCGACTTGCGAACGGTCGCTCACCTGCCGCCGCCCTGGCCGAGGCCCAGCTCGCGCACGGCGTGATCGGCTTCGCCTGCTTCGGCGCCGGTTGAAGCAAGGTGCCGGTGGTTCGTTCAGCCAGCGGGAACGATCTTGAGAACGCTGCCGTCACCCTCGACCGAGTCACGGTGCTCCGGGAGGCCGGTCTGGTCGTCAGCGCGCGCCAGGCCAATCGCGTCGTGCACCGGCGGACGCCGCTCGGGCGCCGGCTGGTGCGGACCGCGGTGCGCGTCGGCTGACGCGGCTCACTCGGGTTGTCCGGACTCGGCGGGCTCGGTCTCGAACGGCAGCACCGCTGGCGACAGGTGGGCGGCGCGAGCCGCAGCGGCGGTCATGCGGCGTCGGTGGTGCCGGCGGCAGAGCACTTCGTAGCTGACGTCGTCCAGACCGGTCGGGTCGGCACCTCGCATGCCGCCGACGACCACCTGCGCACCCTCGACCACCATGACTCCGCCGATGGCCCGCGCGTTGTGCGTCGCGCGCTCGCCGCACCAGCACAGCGCCTCGACCTGCAGCGGCTGGGTACGGTCGGCGAGCTCGACCAGGCGGGCGGACCCGGCGAACAGCCGGGTCCGGAAGTCCGTCAGCAGGCCGAACGCGAGCACGTCGATGCCGAGGTCGTCGACGATCCGGGCGAGCTGGTCGATCTGGGCAGCGGTGTAGAACTGCGCCTCGTCGCAGACCAGGTAGTCGATCCGGGCGCCCCGCTGCAGCTCGTCGACGACGTAGAGCCACAGGTCCATGTCGGTCGGGACCTCGATCGCCGGCACCTGCAGCCCGAGCCGGCTCGAGAGCGTGGCCGCGCCGGCGCGGTCCAGCGACGTGAAGATCCGGCCGGACCGTCCCCGCACCGCGTGGTTGTGGTCCATCTGCAGCGCCAGGGTGGACTTGCCGCTGTCCATCGTCCCGCTGAAGAAGATCAGCTGCGCCATCGCGATCAGCCGACCCGGGGATCGGCCCGAGAACCAGCCCAAGAATCAGCCCGGTACTGCAGCAGTGGGATGTAGGTCTCGGCGGGTGTCAGCGAGCCATGCTGGCCGACCAGGTTGCGGACCCGCGCGGCGTCCACCCGGCGGTCGAACACCGCACCGGCACCCCGTGCGAGCACGACGACGTCACCGATCCGGGCCGCCGCGGCGGGCGTCACGACCGGTCCGAGCAGCCCGGCGTCGATCGTCTCCGCGCGGCTGAGCACGCAGAACCCGTCCTCGAGCTCGTCGCGCCATATCGACAGCACGTCGCGATCGGCGCCGCGAGTCGCATGCACGTACCGGCACCGGCCTTCGCCCGCGAGCGCGCGCACACCGACCTGAAGGGCCGGTTGGTCGGCCACGTCGACGAGCTGCGATCGGTCGATGTCCACCATGCCGTGATCGGCGGTCACCAAGAGCGCTGCGCCGGCCGGGAGAGCCGCCGCGATCTCCGCCGCGAGCCGGTCGACCCGCCGCAGCTCGTCCCGCCACTGCTGTGACGCGACGCCCACGGTGTGGCCGGTGCGGTCCAGCGTGCCGTGGTACAGGTACGCGAGCGCCGGCCCGCCGCCACCACCGTCGAGAACGGTGCGCACGATCGGTCCGTACGCGTCATCGGCGGCGAGGCCGAGATAGTTGCCGCCGCGCAGCGCCGCCTCGGTGAGCCCTGTGCCGGCGAACTCCGCCGGGGCGATCGTCGTCACCGCGACCCCGGCCGACTCGGCGCGCTCCAGCGTGGTCGCCATGGGCTGCCACTCGTGGGGGTGCGGCCCGCGCTGGAGGTCCCACTGCAGCGCGTTGAGGACATGGCCGGTCTCCGGGTCGATCATCTGGTAGCCGGTCATGCCGTGCTCGCCGGCCGGAGCGCCGACACCGAGGGACGTGAGGCTGGTCGTCGTCGTGGTCGGGAACCCGGCGGTGATCCTCGCCCTCCCGGTGCCGGCCTCCCGGTCGGCGTCGTCGGCCAGCCCGTTCAGGAACGGCGCCTCGGTCCGGTGCGCGCGCAGCAGGTCCCACCCCAGCCCGTCCACGAGCAGGACGCACGCGACCTCGAGCGGTGCCAGTGCGAGCACGTCGCGCTCGCCCGGCAGGCCGAGCGCGGCGAGCACGCTCGGCAGGACGTCGCTGAGCGCAGCATCGCCGTACCGTGGCACGACCAGGTCGGCGGTGAGCCCGGAGGCCGCCGCGCTCACGGAGCGAGTTGCGCCGTCGCCGTCGAGACCGCGGCCCCGAACCGCTGCGTACTGGTGACGAGGTCGCTGCCCTCGGCCGCAGCGCTCACCCGGAGCACGAAGTCGTCGGCGGTGACCGTGCCGGTGTAGCCGTGATCGCCCTCGCAGTCCGGGTCCTCGCACGCAGCCGGCTCCAGGTCGATCCGGCTGATCGCACCCCAGCCGATCGTCAGGACGACCTCCTGCACCTCTGGGTCCTCGGCGTAGGCCGGCGCGTTCTCGACCATGCGCGTGAGCACCACCGAGCGGACGTTGCGCAGCCCGACCGCCTCCGCGGTGGTGGTCGCCGACGGTGCCTCGCCGGACTCGGCTGGATGTTCGTCGGTGTGCCCGAAGATCAGCCGCGAAGGAGTGAGCACGAGCACGGTGAGGTGCCGGCGGAGCTCGCTGTCGAACGTTGCCTCGTGGTGCACGAGGTGGTCGAGCACCGGCTCGTCGCCGAGCATCGCCCGTACGCCGTCGGTGACGATCTGCGGGTAGTAGCCCGCGCGCTCGATGTCGGTACGCAGGAGGTCCACCGCGGAGCGGGTGTCGGTCATGTCCGCCATCCTGGCATCCGGGCCTGCGCGGCGGCGCCGCTAGGGCGCCAGCCTGTGCAGATCGCGCGGGAAGAGGGTGACCTCACGGACGTTCGCGGCACCGGTGAGCCGGGCCACGAAGCGCTCGAGCCCGATCGCGAACCCACCGTGCGGTGGCATGCCGAACTCGAACGCCTCGAGGTACCCCTCGTACGGTTCGACCGGCTGCCCGGTTCGGGCAAGGGCCGCAAGGTAGTCCTCGTACCGGTGCAGGCGCTGGCCGCCCGTGACGAGCTCGAGCCCGCGGAACAGCAGGTCGAAGCTGTTCGAGTACGCCGGACGGGCCGGTTCCGGGTGCGTGTAGAACGGGCGCTTCGCCATGGGGTAGCCCGTGACGAGCACGAAGTCGCTGCCGTGCTCGCGCCGCGCCCACTCCCCGAGCCAGCGCTCGTGCGCCGGCGCGAGGTCGGGCTCGGCCGAGAGGTCCGTGCCGGTCGCGTCGCCCACCATCTCCAGCGCGTCCGCGAAGTGCAGCACCGGGATCTCGGCCGGCACCGTCGGCAGCCCGCCGACCAGGTCGACCGCGGTCGGGACGCGGTCGGTGATCATCGACAACATCCCGGCGACGACGTCGCGCAGCACAGCCATGACGTCACGGTGGTCGGTGATGAAGCCCAGCTCGGCGTCGAGCGAGACGTACGACGCGAGGTGCCGGGCGGTGTCGTGCGGCTCGGCCCGGAACACCGGCCCGACCTCGTACACCCGCTCGAGCGAGCCGACCATGATCTGCTTGTAGAACTGCGGGCTCTGCGCGAGGTACGCCGTCCGGCCGAAGTAGTCCAGCGCGAAGACGTTCGCCCCGCTCTCGGTCGCGGACGCGACGATCTTGGGCGTGTGCACCTCGACGAACCCGCGCTGGTCCAGGGTCGAGCGGAACCCCGCCACCGCGGCGGCCGCGACGCGCTGCACGGCCTGCCGTGCTGGGTGGCGGAGCGCGACCGCCGCATGGTCGAGCCGGGTGGGCAGCGACGCCGCGACCTGCGGGCGGTAGAGGTCGAACGGTGGTGCCACGGCCGGTGCCACGAGCACCGTCACCTCCGGGTCGACCAGCTCGGCGCCGCCGGGCGCCTGCGGGTTGGCGACGACGCGGCCCCGTACCTCGAGCACGGATTCTTCGAGCAGCGAGCCGAGCCCGGCAACGAGCGACGGCTCGCGTACGACGACCTGGGCCAGGCCGCTGGCGTCGCGGAGGACCAGGAACGACACTGCCGCGAGGCGACGCTGCCGGTGCAACCAGCCGCGGAGCACGACGACCTCGTCGACGTGGGCCGGCAGGTCATCGGCAGGCGTCCGAACTGGTCGAGTCGGCGCTCCCACTGGCGCCGGGGCGCCGGCCGGTGCCGGGGCGCCCGCGGCGCCGATCGTGGGCGATGTCATGGCGGAGGCTCCCTCGTTCGGACCCGGGGGGTGCGGGCGAGCGGGCGCTCGCGGTGCCACCGCACTTCGCAGTCGACCTGGCGTACTGGCCGACTACCTCGTGAGCCCGTGACGTGGGCCGACCGGCGAGGCTTAGGGCTGCCAGCGAAAGGCTGGGGGGCCGTTGGTCCTCGCACTCGGGAGGGTCTTCGCGACCGGTCCGGAGGCCACCGTCACAGCAGGTGGTGGCTCTCTCGGCTCCGGGGAATCGGCCGCTACTCGTCTCCGTCGACGCGTTCGGACCAGCCTACGCCAGCCCGGTCCGGCCGAGCGGGAATGTCACAGGCGTACGCGAGGCTGGTGCGGTGGTGACCGCCGTTCCGAGCCAGAGCCAGACCCAGAGCCAGACCCGGCCGGAGGCCGTCCGTGCCTGGCTGCCTGGCTTCCTCGCGCTCGCGCTGATCTGGGGCGCGAGTTTCCTCTTCATCAAGGTCGGGGTGTCCGAGCTGCACCCGCTGTACGTGACGCTCGGCCGGGTGCTCATCGGCGCGGTGACGCTGGGTGTCGTGCTGGCGGTGACCAGGGACCGACTTCCGCGGGACCTGCGGCTGTGGGCGCACATAGCGCTCGTCGGTGTGTTCGGCACGGCCTTGCCGTTCACCCTCTTCGCGTACGGCGAGCAACGGGTCTCCTCCTCGCTCGCCGGGATCTGGAACGCGACGACGCCTCTGGTGGTGCTGCCGCTCGCGGTCTGGCTGTTCCGTACGGAGCGGATGACCTGGCAACGGGCGACCGGGCTGGGGATGGGCTTCGTCGGCGTGCTGGTGATCCTCGGCGTCTGGCAGGGCGTCGGTGGCTCGGCACTCACCGGCCAGCTCATGTGCCTCGGTGCGGCTGCCTGCTACGGGGTAGCGATCCCGTACTTCAAGCGGTACGTCGCGGGGCGCGCGCAGTCGGGAGTGGCGATCTCGACGATGCAGCTGCTGACTGCGTCCGCCGCGCTGCTCGTCGTCACCCCCTTCGTCGCCGGGCTGCCGCCGGCGCCGGCCGCGCTCTCGGCGGACGTCATCTGGTCGGTGGTGGCGCTCGGCGCCCTCGGTACGGGTATCGCCTTCGTGATCAACACCCGCAACATCCGGATGGCCGGCGCGAGCACGGCATCGATGGTGACGTACCTGGTCCCGGTCGTCGCCACCGTCGTCGGGATCGTCGTGCTGAACGAGAGCCTGTCCTGGTACCAGCCGAGCGGTGCCCTGGTCGTGCTCGCCGGAGTCGCGGTCGCGCAGAGCGGTCGCCGGTTCTCCGGCCGCTCTCGGGAGATCACCGCTGAGCCCGCGCACGACGACGCGCCGCCGGTGCCAGCCGGCGGCCCGGGTCAGCGGGGGTAGGACGGCGGCGGGTGGAAGCCGCCCGCTCAGCACCATCACCGGGATGTGGTGCGGGGAAGTACCCTCCTCCCAACCAGCGAGCCGTCATCTCCGGACAACGTGCGAAGGACTCCATGCAGAGCGGACTTCAGGGCGTCCCGGGACGACCTCGAGTGATCTTCATCCGGGGGATCACGACGCGCAGCGGCACGAACTACCTCAGCGATCTCATGGCGCTCCACCCCCAGTGTGGCCACGCTCGGCGCCCGATCTGGGAAGACTTCAGCCTTGACGATGCCGACCAGCTCGAGCGATACGTCGCCAGACTCTCGCGGCGGTGGCCGGCACATTGGGAAGTCCCGGTGGGCGACATCCGCGCACAGCTGCTCCGCGAATTCGGCGACGGGCTGGTGCGGACACTTGTCGCACACTCCGAGCGTCCGGGCACCGTCACGATCGCCAAGAGTCCCTCGGTCCGGGGACTGGAACACTTCTTCGCCATGTTTCCGGGTGACCCGCTCCTGGTCCTGGTCCGCGACGGACGCTCCGTGGTCGAGTCGATGATGCGATCCTTCGGACAGTCGTTCGACCGCGCGGCGCGCGACTGGGCCGCCGGTGCGGACGCCGTCCTGCGGTTTCGTAGCAGGCACCGCTCGTCCGAAGGGACCCGTTGGCTTCTGCTGCGTTACGAGGACATCCTCCTGGACGTACGGTTGGCGATCAGGCGGATCGCTGACATCGCCGACCTCGACCCGGATGCGATCGACCTCTCGGCGGCCACCACTCTTCCCGTACGCGGATCCTCGTCGTTCCAGAGGGATGACGGCGATGTGCACTGGAGGGGGATACCACAGGATGAGTCGTTCAAGCCATTGGAGCGAGCGTCAACGTGGGACGAAGAACGTCACCGGCGTTTCAATTGGATCGCAGGTGAGCAGATGGTCGAGCTCGGCTACAGCTTGACCGGTTCGGCGACGTCCGAACTCGCCGACCGGATCCGCTACCAACCTCGCGATCTCTTCTATGCGATGGACCGGATTCGCTACGAGCCTCGCAACATGCTTCATGCGGTGGAGGCTGCCGCGGGCCGTGTGCGGCGCAGGTGGGCCGGATCGGACCGGACCACCGCGCGCCAGCGCTGATTAAGTTGCCGACGCGTCGTCCTCGACGCGAAGGTTTAGTCGCCGGTTCGTTCGAGCAGCACGACCGGGATCACGCGCTCGGTCTTCGTCTGGTAGCTCGCGTAGTCCGGCCAGACCTCGACCGCCCGCGCCCACCAATCCTCGCGCTCGGCATCGCTCGCC
>Ga0136630_1000843_pt1 | contig 12246 bp, 11 predicted proteins | sample AntDrymUQ5682106_2_FD_105496 | JGI IMG/M metagenome (GOLD analysis project Ga0136630, IMG submission 105496) | Polar desert sand microbial communities from Dry Valleys, Antarctica - metaG UQ568 (21.06) | ecosystem: Environmental > Terrestrial > Soil > Desert | place: Antarctica: Dry Valley...
AAGGGATTCTCCCAAGGAGAACCCGGCTCGATGTAGCTCGTTCCCGTGCCCGAGAAACGGCACCAGTCGCGCAGCGCGTTAGCGGTCAGCTCGGGCCCGTTGTCGCAGCGAATCAACTCAGGCGCTTGTCCTCTCCTTGCAACGATGTCGTCGAGGGCGGCAACGGTGCGGTCCGCGTCGATGCGACGTTCGACGAGCCCGCCGAGCTCTTCCCTGGTGTGTTCGTCGACGATGTTCAGCAGCTTCAGCACCCTTCCGTCGGAGGTCTGGTCGAACTGGAAGTCGAGGCCCCAGACATGGTTGGGTCGTTCAGCCCGGAGCCGGTCCGCCGGACAGGTCGAGGTTCCCAGGCGCCGGCGCTTTCTCTTCCTGTGCGGTACTTTCAGGCCCTCCTCGCGCCACAGACGTTGGATCTTCTTGCGGTTGGCGTCCCAGCCTTCGTCTCTCAGCACCGCCCACGCCTTGCGATAGCCCCAGCGCTTGTGCTTGCCGCTGAAGGTGTGCAGACGCGCTCTCAGCGCGTCGTCGCCCTTGCCGCGCGTGACCGGACGACGCTGGGTCGAGCGGTGCTGACCGGTGATCTGACAAGCCCGACGGGCTTAGAAGTTTCCCTTTGCGACCTCCCTCAAGGCGTCGATCTCGAGCTCCTTGTCGGCGACGATGCGCTTTAGGCGAATGTTCTCGTTGCTGAGCTCCTTGAGGCGCTTGGCGTCGTTCGCCTTGAGACCGCCGTACTGCTTGCGCCACCGGTGATAGGTTTGTTCGGAGATCTCGAGGTGCTTGGCATCTCGGGGATCTGCTTGCCCTCGGCCAGGAGCCGATCGGCTTCTCTTAGCTTGCGCACCACCTGGTCTGGTGCGTGCTCGCGTTTCTTCACCGCGATGAGCCTCCTTCCGCCGTCTTGAGGGCATCAAGACTCTCACTCGCGGTGGACCGATTTCAGGGGGTCGGGCCACCATCGCGCTCGAGATCTCTAGCCCCAAGCGGTCGTCCGAAGTCCCACCCCGACCTCGTGGTGGACCCCCAGTCAGACACCGGTGTCGTGAAAGGAATTGGGGACGCATAGGATCCTTTATTGTCACGCTCCCTTCGGCAACAAGTGGAGCCCTTATTAACAAACCTAGTTCGATCCCGACATAATCCAAGAGTAAAGTAGCCGATTGATGCGATTGCGCGCTGGAGTTGCACAAACAACATGAATGCTCAATCCCAAGAAGGTTACGTCCGATCGCGCCGCTACACCTTCGATCTTGTTACGCATCTGGTGGGAAGAGAGTTTCGGATTCGCTACCGTCGTGCCCTTTTCGGCTGGCTATGGGCGGTTGGCTCGCCGTTAGCTCGTCTTGCGGTCCTGGCCGTCGTGTTCGGACAAGTTCTTCCTTTGGGCATTCCCAATTATCCGGTATTCGTCTTCACCGGACTCATTGCCTGGTCGTGGTTCTCGTCGGGGGTTGCCTCGGCCACCACAAGCCCAATTGATCGCAAGGACCTGCTGTTTCGCCCCGGGCTACCTCGTCACGCAATCCCGGTCGTAAGTGTAATGACCGACGGCTTGGACTACTTTGCCGCACTACCCATCCTCTTGGCATTTCTTGTGTTCACAACCGGAATTCCGTTGACTGCCGTCCTGCTACCTCTAATCCTCGCTATACAGATTCTCTTCACCGTGGGTTTGGGTTTCCTACTGGCAACTGCCAACGTCTACCTGCGCGACGTGAAGCTGTTCGTCGAAGTGGCCCTATTGTTGGGCTTCTACCTGACGCCTGTTTTCTACCGGCCCGGTCTCATCTCGGACGAACGGCTGAGAACGCTCCTGTCGCTTAACCCAATGAGCCAGCTGCTCGATGCGTATAGACGGATCCTCATCCAGGGCACCCTTCCGGATGTGAAAAGCACAGCGGCCCTCATCGCATCGGGCATCCTCATCTTTGTCGCCGGGTACATGGTCTACGCACGCAAGGCCCCGGTTTTCGTGGACGAGCTATGAGCCGTTCCGACATTGAGTTGCATGAAGTATCCAAGCGTTACCGATCGTCCGCGCTGGGGGGGCCGCGGACGGTCCGCAATCTGAATTTTCGAAGCAGCAAGGTGCAGTGGGCACTCCGGGATATATCCCTCGATGTGCAAGCTGGTGAAACGTTCGGTCTCATCGGAAGAAATGGAAGCGGTAAGTCGACGGCACTGAGAATTATGGCGGGGATTACCAGCCCCACCACCGGACGGGTTCACAACCTAAGAAGAGTTAGCGGTCTCCTCACCATCGGCGAGGGCTTGCAACCTCTCCTCACTGGTGAAGAGAACGCACTCACCGCCAGCATCCTTGCGGGATTGACGAAACGGGAAGCTCTTCGCCGGCTCTCCGACATCGCCAGGTTCGCCGAGCTCGAGGACCACATGGACCACCCCTTACGGACTTACAGCGACGGGATGAAGCTCAGGCTAGCGTTTTCCGTCTCACTCCATGTGGATCCCGAGATACTCCTAATCGACGAGGTCTTGGCAGTTGGTGATATCCGATTTCAGGAAAAGTGCTTTGTGGCGCTCGAGGGCTTCCAATCCGAGGGAGTCACAATCAGTGTGACGTCTCACGACATGGGACAGATACGTCGCTTGTGCGATCGTGTTGCTTGGCTCGTCGATGGACGCATCAAACTGATCGGCGAGACAGACGAAGTCGCATCCCGCTACGAGAACGCAATGAGCGAAGGCGTCCCCGAACAAACCGATGACACAGCCACCCGACGATTTGGTTCCGGGGAGATCCGGTTTAAGTCCGTTCAACTGCTGGACCGATGGGGTGCCCTCTTGCGCAGCATTCCTGCAGGAAGCCGGGTACACGTGGTGGCCGATTACGAAGCCGAAGCTCCGGTCAACGAGCCCATATTCGGGGTGAGTGTCCATGAGATCGGTTCGGGAACGCGCCTGCTGGATCTGGACACCCGGAGCGCCGGTCTCGCCACCGGAACGGTGAAAGGGAGCGGCCGGGTAGAGCTCATCCTGGACCATCTCGATCTCACAGCCGGCGAGTATGCCCTCGACATCGGCGTTTACGAGACGGAGTGGGCGCGGCCTTACGACTATCTGTGGGAAAAGGTCGACTTCGAGATTACATCGTCATCCACCAGTGGACTTGTTGCTCCCCCCCATCGATGGAAACTTGCATGAAAACCGCTTCGATAATCATACGGACGAAGAACGAGTCTCGCAGTCTGGGTGCAACGTTGGCGGGCATTTTCGATCAGGATCTCGCTCCACACGAGGTCTTCGTGGTCGACTCGGGGTCAAGGGACGAGACGCTGGAAATCGCGGCACGATATCCGGCGGTTCAGATCATGCATATCTCACCAAGGGAGTGGAATTACAGCCGGGCCATCAACATCGCAGCGGAGAGAGCGACTGGTGAATTCTTGGTCTGCCTCTCGGCTCACTGCCCGCCGGTTCATCGGGATTGGCTTCGATTGCTACTGTCCCATCTTGACGACGAGACCGTCGCCGCCGTATGGGGACCCAATATCAGCCCCGGGAAATCGCTGCCCGCGGGGGACCCGATACGACAGGAGCCCGGTACCTACGGAGTGAGCAATAGGCGCTTCGGCCTGGTTAACTCGAACTCTGCCGTACGACGTGCGCTGTGGCTTGAGTTCCGCTTCGACGAATCATTGCCGGCAACAGAGGACAAGGCATGGGCCATGGAGGCAATGAGGCGCGGCTACTCGATCGTTCATGACCCGTACGCTGCCGTGTGGCACGAGCGCCACCCGGCCGTTAACTCCTTTCACCGCATGCGCGCTATTCAGGCCGGCTACGCCGCCCTCTTTCCAGAGCTACACGACGATCGAGACAACCCGGTCAAGACTCTGATCTTCGGATCTGCGCGCAAGCTCAGGCATCTCGTGGTCGAGCGAGACCTCAAGAAGTTCCTGCACGAGCTTCGAACGGCGCCTCCTACCATTGGAGCCATCCTGGGAAAGTTCTTCGGGCTACGCCGCCGGTGACGACCGAAGGGCGTCGTCCTCTGCATCATCCTCCGCCGGCACCATCCTGGCCGCTCTCGGGAGAGGCAGACACCTCGCGTCCCATCACCTGCGCTTCGGCCTCGTTAGGCATCCTGTGGCTGAAGGGCACCTCGACGGCCTCGCACACCATAGTCTGAACGAATGCCTCCGGAAAACGACGTACGACGCGGAATCCAGCGGTGGCGAGCAACGACGTGAGACAGCTTGGGGAGAGCCCCCAGAACCAGTTCCCGTAGCCCTCGCGCAGCTCAAAACCGTCTGTGATACCAACCTGCGTACCGAGCCACGGAATGTTCCATAGAGATCGCTCGGTTTCCGGAAGTCCGGGGAAGTACACCGCTGCGTTGGGCAGGCCGTCGACCTCTGGGATGGTCGATGTCCGCAGAATCAAAGTCTGGCGACAAATCCTTCGCAGAGCGACGAGTACGTCAAAGGGGCTCGGATGGTGATACAGGACACCAGCACAGAAAACCACGTCGACGACTCCGACTCGCTTGATCGTGGCCGGGTCGATTACATCACCGAGGATGAACTCGACGTTCGAGCCACGGGCCGCTTTCTCTTGTTCGAACTCGGGGGTCGGACCGAAGACATCGACACCTTTGACAGGATCTGCCCCCGCCTCCTCGGCGAGGAACGCATGCCCTCCGTTGACGCCCCACATGCAGCCCACATCGACCCAACTCGCTCCTGGGGCGTACTCGCGAATGTGCTCCGTAAGTCTTTCACCCGACCCCAAGTCGTCACCTCTGCGCGCTCGCCAGCGACGCCAAGCCGGGTTGCCTTTCTTCGATTTGAGCAGACGCACCTTGGTTCGGTAGATCATCCATATCCCCTTCAGTCAGGTACTCGATTATTTGGGCGTTGCGAGGAGGTCCCCTCGCGTTTCACTCGCTGCAAAGACCTCCACAGCGCCGCAGGACCGGTGACGTTTCCCTTCAACTCAAGCAGAGAGAGCCTTAAAGGGTATTGTGATCGGCCGCGCAGGCGCGCGGCAATTCGGCGGGCATGACCAAGAGGCAGGCGAAAGCCAAGGTAGACCAGCACCCTGAGATCGCGATCACGCAGCAGGGTCGTGAGGTGATAGGCGACGTGACCCTTGCTGTAGTCGAAGAGTTGGCGTCTCAACCCGTCCATATTGCTGCGATGCCGGTGCCACACATACGCACTCGGTTCGTAGACGATCGTGTAGCCGGCTTTCAGCACTTTGTAGAAGAGGTATGTATCCTCGCCCACGCCAGAAGGCATGCCGGGGCCGAGTGCCTCCAGCATCAGCCCGACTCCGGGGTCGGTGAATAGCGACGATCGAAATGCAGCATTGGCAGACGCTCCGAGTCGCCATGTAGGCACCACCCGCCTGCTCCTCTGGAACCAGGCCGCGTCCGCTTCCTTACGCTCGAACCCCCGTCCAAGGCCACCGTATATCTCAAAGAGGCGCTGGGCCTGCGTTTCGAGCTCGAGTGGTAGGACGTTGCCCGTAACGACCGCCACGTCATGTCGGGCGAACGGAAAAACGAGCTTCTCGAGCCAGTCGGGCGGGGCGGTAACGTCGTCATCTGTCATCACGACCAGGTCTCCGCCGGCGGCGAGAATTCCGGCGTTGCGTGCATAGGCGAGCCCCCGCCTCGACTCCTCGACCAGAACGACGCCCGGAAAGTCCTTAAGAACCGTCCGCGCGGCCCCGCTCGACGGATTGTTGTCGACCACCACGATCTCGACCTGGCGGTTCGTATCCTGGGACCGAAGGTTGGTGAGGCAATGCCGCAGGTCGTCGGGACGATCCAGTGTCGCGACGACAATCGACACACTCACTGAGTCGACGAGCGGGCTTGGCTCGTCATCCCAGTCTCCGTCCTCCAACGTGAGGTCGCGCTCAAGAGCGTTTGTAAAGAGCGAGACCACTTTGTCCTCCGACATTCCGGACCCAGCTGCCAGAATCTTGATGTCGAGAGCATCAGAGAGGGCGGCGCGTATCCGGCGGGAGGAAACCGAGTCTCCCCAGGTTGCGATCTCGGCGAAACCCAACACTTCGCCCTCAGAAAGCGTGTAGATGCGAACGCGATCGTATTCTCCGAGGTCGGTCAGGTCCCCAACGGGAGCGCGTATATCCACCGTCCGCACGGCAACCCTGCCACCAGTCATCAGAGCTCCTTCATGCTTTGCCCGCCCGGGCAAGGCGGGAGGCGTCACGCCGAGCGCGTGCGTATCGGGTCAATCCGACCAGAGCACCACGCATTTCCGCCACGATGAGATCACGCGGAAATCGACTAGGTCGCACGAAGGAAACGATCAAACGACGCAGGTTTCGCCTCCAAAACCACCACAGACCAAAGCGTGCCATCGCCCCACGCAATTCAGGATACGCGAGAGCACTACGAATCATGTACGCATACAGGGCGAGGCCATGATCGGTCAGCTGCTTGCGAAGAGCGTCGTAGTCACGTCTGTGCCGATGACGAACGATGGCCCAAGGCTCGTAGACAAGCACGTGCCCCTCTTGGAGGACACGAAAAAACATCTCGAGGTCGTCCCCTCCGTTCGTTGCCGTCCCCGCACCCAACGCAGGATCGAAGACACCGATGAGCTCGAAGATGGAACGCCGGAATGCCATGTTGGCTCCAGTTCCGAACCGCCCGGATCCCAGGTGCCAGGTCTCCCCCTCCTCGATCTTGTTCCAGGAGCGCCGGAGGCCTCGCCCGAAACCGCCCGCGCGCTCGAAGAGTAGCTGAGGGAGAGTTTCCAGCTCAAGGGGCACGACGAGGCCGGTCACAGCCATGATTTCGTCGCTCTCGGCGAACGTCTCCCCAAGCTGCCGCGCCCAGAGGGGATCCACGACCACGTCGTCGTCGGTAAAGGCCAGAATCTCACCACTCGCCTCCACGATCGCGCGATTGCGCGCCCAATCAAGCCCGGGTCGCGGCTCCTTCACGTAGCGAATGTCATCGATGCTCGCGACCAGACGTTCCGTCGCATCGCTCGAGGGCGCGTTGTCGACGACGAGCAACTCGAGATCTGGGTAATCGAGACTGGTCAGCCCTTCGAGGCACTCGGCCAAGTCCTCCGTACGGTTGCGCGTGCACACCGCTACGGTCACAGAGGGCAGCGGTTGCCGGACGTGATGCTTCGCTGTGTTCGTGCGCGGAATGTTCGGTGTATCGACCACACCAGCAGCGAGCTCATCCTCAACGACGTGATTGATCACCCATCTGCCGGCGCTCTCGACTACCGCGCGCCGCAAACTCAAAGCCGAGCAACCTCCATTGACTACGGGCACCCGGACGGACTCGAGCGGCACACCGTGGAGTCGCACGAGGACCTGCGCCTCCCCGTAACGCTCCAGGCCCGACAAGTTGGGAATGGCTTGTTCCAAATGAATGTCGACGAGCTTCACCGGCCGAAAGGCCCCGCCGGCATCGCCGACAGTCTGGCCCGATCCCGCGACTGCCGGGTTTGAGGCCGCTCTCATGCGGTGACGCCGGCGCCCGACGGTGCCTCTGCGCCCGCTCCTTCGAGTCGGGCCGCCTCGCGTCGCGCCCTCGGATAGCGAGTCAGTCCCTGAAAGGCTCCCCGCCACTCGGCCAGGACCAGCTCACGCGGAAAGCGGCCCGGTCTAGCCAGCGAAACAAGCAGGCGGTGAAGGATCCAGCGGAACAGCCACCATCCCGTGAACCAGGCAAAGCTGGGGAACTGCTTCGGGTAGGCAAGAACGCTGCGCACCGCGTAGGAGTAAAAACCGATGCCATGATTCGTGAGCTGCACCCGCAGCGCCTCGTAGTCGCGTCGATGACAATGGCGCACGATTGCGGCGGGGTCGTAGAGGAGCACGTTGCCCTCTTGCAGGACGCGGAAGAACATCTCCAGGTCTCCCCCGCCGTTGGTCACCGTGCCGACATCCAGCGCAGGGTCAAATCCCCCCAGTTCCTGGAGAACGGTCCGCCGGAAAGCCATGTTCGCTCCCGTGCCAAACCTCCCCGCCCCCACATGAAGCTTCGAGGTAGGTCCCACCCGGTACCAGATCGTCTTGAAGCCACGCCCGAAGCCCCCATAGAGCTCGAACAGGAGCTGCGCCCGAGTCTCGAGTTCAAGCGGTACGACCAGCCCGGTAACGGCTCCCACCCTTTCATCCTCGGCAAAGGCCCGTCCGAGGGAGGTTACCCATCCGAGATCAACGACGACATCATCGTCGGTGTACGCAATCACCTCACCCCGAGCTTCCGTGGCTGCGCGATTGCGAGCCCAATTCAGTCCGGGTCGTAACTCCCGGACATACCGCATCTGTTTGAAGTGTCCCGTAACAACCGCGCGCGTGGAATCGTCACTCGGAGCGTTGTCCACGACAATCACATCTAAAGAGGGGTAATCGAGTGCCGCTATCGATTGCAGGCAACGAAAGAGGCTATCCGGATGGTCGCGCGTGCACACCGCCACGGTGATCGTGGGCAACCGTCCGGATGGTCCCGGATGCGAAAGCTCGGCCGCAACCGGCGCGGCAGGATCGTAGGGTTTTACTCCCTCACCGAGGTCATCCTCGACGAGATGCGTAAGCAGGTCTCTCCCGAGTCTCTTAACGATCGCGTCGCGCTGGGCTGCCGCCGAACAGCGGCCATTGACCACGGGGATGCGCGCGTAACCGACCGGCGTCCCATGAAAACGGACGAGAGCCTGCACCATCCGGTAACGCTCCAATCCCATGATGGTCCGAAGTGGCTGATCCGCGTGCACGTCGACAACCTTGATTGGTTCGAATCGGGCGCCAAACGGGACCAGCGGTGTTGGGCCGGCGGGTCCCTCGGGAGGAGGAGGCTCGCGCTTCTGGGAGAGATCGGGTTCCGCTTCAACCATCGCCGGCACCGCGGGGTCGGTCCGAGGAGAGAGATCCGTGGTCCCGTCCAGCATTGTCCCATCGGAGTCCCGCGGGGGCGATCCGTCAGGTGACTCCGGCGTCATCATCTTTTAGCTCCGCCCAATCCGTTCTCTCCTCCAGCGCCCGCGCGCGATGGGCCCGCCAACGGCGTCACCCTACCTGACGCCGCCCGGCCACCGCCCGAATTCACAGACGAGCGGGCATCCCGCGGGGCCTTCGTCGAGGATGATCGTCAGAGCTAGGGAGTTTTAGACAACAATCCGCGCGTTCATGCTGGCCGGGAGATAGTCTTGTTGCGTACAGGTCACCGAGGACGCTCTGCGTATCAAGTTGGCTGTGGTGATGCCCCACCTTGACGAGCGGTCTCACCGGACAATCGTCGGGCCGGCACGGGCACGCCGGACAATTGTCGGGACTCATGCGCGCTCAGCGCGCACCACGCCCCACAATCTCAGCCACACCCTGACCGGGCCCGGACACGCCGGACAATCGTCGGGACTCATGCGCGCTCAGCACGCACCACACCCCACAATCCCAGCCCGAACGATGCCGATCAGTTCCCAAGAATCCGTCGAAAGTGTGACGTGCGTCACCGCTCGCGCCGACCGGGTCCGCGATCGTGGTCGTCATGCGCAGATCGCGACTACCTCTGACGTGGCGGCGGGGCCTCGGACGCCTGGCGGCAAGACAACACGGTCTCTTCACCCGGGCCCAGGCCCGGGCGGCGGGATGCTCGGATTCGGCGCTTTACCGGCTCGTCAAAGCCGGCGAGGCCGAGCGAGTCTTTCCCGGCGTCTTTCGCTTCACTGCCGCGCCGTGCTCGTGGAAGCAGCGAGCCAGGGCGGCGACTCTCTACGCGGGGGAGCGGGCCTGGCTCTCGCATCGCTCCGCCGCGTACACCCTCGGCATGATCCAGCAGCAACCCGGCGTCATCGAGATCATCTCCGAGCGGGATCTCCGCTCGCAGCCGGGCCTCAAGGTCAGATGAGGTTCCGTGCCCCGCTCCTACACGACGACCAAGGACGACATGGCCCTCACGAACTCGATTCGCACCATGGTCGATCTCGCGTCCGTGCTGGGCAGGAAGGAACTCGAGTTCGCACCGCCGGGCGGCGGCGCACGCGGGTGCTGAGGGATTTGCTCGCCGTGCGAGGCGAGGGCCTCGCTCACCCTCTGTCCGTGCTCGAGCAACAGTTGTTGGCGGTACTGCGCGACGCCGGGATCGAGGAACCGGACAAGCAAGTGCCGACGACCTCGGACGACGGCGAACAGTGGCGTCTCGACTTCGTCTATCCGCAGCACAAGGTCCACATCGAGGTCGACGGCCGCCGCTACCACGCGGGCCGCACCGAGCAGAGGGCAGACCGGCGCCGCGACAACTTCATGAACACCGAGGGCTGGATCGTCCTGCGGTTCACCTGGGAGGACGTGATGAACGATCCCGGCTACGTCGTCGAGCAGGTCCTGAAAGCGCTCGGCCGCAAGTCGGCGACGTGACCCGCATTCCCTGGGTTCAATTCTCGGTGATGATGCGCGCAGAGCGCGCCTCACACACAACAATCACGCTCCCCGGCCCGACCTGGGTTCGCTTCTCGGTGGTCATGCGCGCAGAGCGCGCCCCACGCCCCACAATCACACCCTCGGCCCGACCCCCAGATCAGTTCTCGGTGGTGATGCGGCAGAGCGCGCCCCACGCACAACAATCACACCCTCGGCCCGACCCCGGCTCAGTTCTCGGTCTTCATGCGCGCAGAGCGCTCCTCACGCCCAACAATCAGCTTCCCTGGGAGATGCGTCGGACTTCGGGCCACCCACAGTGCCTTACATGGCATCCGTGCAAGCATGTAAGATGAACTGACGTCGCGAGTGATCAGGTCTTTCGGGGATGGGGCAACGGAGGCTCTTTAACGGTGACGCGCCAAGAGCGTCGCGCAGCCTGCCACCGGAGATCCGGTCGACCGCAGTAAGGAAGCTCGACATGCTCAACGCCGCATCAGACCTCAAGGACTTGCGGGTCCTGCCGGGGAATCGCCTCGAAGCGCTCAAGGGTGATCTTCGTGGGTGCACAGCATCCGGATCAACGATCAGTGGCGGGTGCTGTTTCTGTGGGATGCGGGAGATGCTCACGAAGTTGGGATCGTTGACTACCACTAAGGACCTGTGATGCGGCCACGAGGAAGAACCCCAACCCACCCCGGCGAGGTCCTGCGCGAGGAGTTTCTCGAGCCGTTGGCTCTTACGCAGGTGAGACTCGCAAAGCACCTCGGAATTCCAGTCCAGCGGATCAACGAACTCGTAAGAGGAAAACGTGGAGTTACGCCCGAGACGGCATGGCTACTCGCCGGAGCGCTCGGAACCACCCCGGAGTTCTGGCTCAACCTGCAGGCGAACCATGATCTGATCCGAGCCCGGCCCGCCCGCAAGATCCGTCAACTCCAAGCGAACTAGTTCCGCCTGTTCAACGATTTGCTGAGCCCGCTTCTTGTGATGGAGGTCGGCGTTACGACCCCGACACATCGAGGCGTGCCCCTCGGATCAATTCTCGGTGGTGATGCGCGCTGAGCGCGCCTCACGCACAACAATCACGCTCCTCGGCCCGACCCGGGACTAATTCTCGGTGATGATGCGCGCTGAGCGCGCCTCACGCCCCACAATCGGGCCCTCAGCCCGACCTCGGATCAGTTTCTCGGTGGTGATGCGCAGAGCGCGCCGCACGCCCCACAATCACCGATTGCGTTCTCGAGCCCGAGATGTGGGGCGCGTCACAGTTTTCGTCGCAGGCCCCCGCTAGCGTTAGCTCGGTGAGACGAGTCCTGTTTTGTTTGTGCTTGGTGCTGACGGCCTGTGCGAGCCACGAGGTCGATCTCTCGCGCCAGTCGCCGGCGACGTTCGCCGACGAGCCCGGCGGGTTCGAGATCGCCGAGGTCACCAGGGTCGTCGACGGCGACACCATCGAGGTCCGGATTCTCGAGCGCAACGACGGGCCCGGCGCGGGCCGGGCGAAGATCGGCGAGGTCTTCAGCGTGCGGCTCGTCGGCATCGACACGCCGGAGTCGGTCAAACCGGGAACGCCGGTCCAGTGCTTCGCCAAGGAGGCGAGTGGCGCCGCGAAGGCGATGCTCGAAGGCGCGGAGGTCACGCTCGTCAAGGACGTCGAGGAGACCGATCGCTACGATCGCTTGCTGCGCTACGTCTACCTCGGTGAAGAGATGGTCAACGCGCGCCTGGTCCTCAACGGCTACGCCAAGGTCTACGCCTATCCGCCCAACGTTCGTCATTCGAAGCTGTTCACGATGTTGCAAAGCGAGGCCCGAGCCACAGACGCCGGCCTGTGGGGGCCGAACACCTGCAACGGGACTACTGAAC
>Ga0136630_1000845_pt1 | contig 12216 bp, 9 predicted proteins | sample AntDrymUQ5682106_2_FD_105496 | JGI IMG/M metagenome (GOLD analysis project Ga0136630, IMG submission 105496) | Polar desert sand microbial communities from Dry Valleys, Antarctica - metaG UQ568 (21.06) | ecosystem: Environmental > Terrestrial > Soil > Desert | place: Antarctica: Dry Valley...
ACGGCGCCTACCCTTCGAACGTTGCCCGCGGGCGCCCGCCCCCGCCTGCGCATCCCGGCCATCCTCCACCTTCGAAGGGTAGACGCAGACAACGGCGGCTACCCTTCGAACCTTGCCCCGGGGCGCCCGTCCCGCCGCCTACGCTGGGGCGATGGCCGGCCGGCGGACGAACCTCGCGCTGCTCGGGCTGCTGGCCGTCTCCCTGGCGACCGGCACGCTCGCGTTCGGGGTCGGCGCCGCCTGGGGCCGGTGGGTCGCGGTCGCGCACGGGGCGGCCGGCCTCGCGCTGGTGGTGCTGGGCCGGCCGAAGTCCGCGGTCGTGCGCCGCGGGCTGCGGCGGCGCCGAGCCGGGCGCGGCGCGTCGATCGCCCTCGGCGTCCTGGTCGTCGCGACGGTGCTGTCGGGGCTGGCGCACTCGGCCGGCCTCCGCTCCCTGGGCGCCGGCGTCACGGCCATGCAGTTCCACGTCGGCAGCGCGCTCGGCGCGATCCCCCTCGCGGTCTGGCACGTCGTCGCGCGCCCGGCGCGGCCGCGCCGCACGGACCTGTCACGGCGGACGGCGCTGCGGGCCGGAGGCGTGCTGGGCGCGGGCGCGGCGGTCTGGCTCGCCGCCGAGGGCTCGGTCCGCGCCGCCGGGCTCCCCGGCGCGGGACGACGGTTCACCGGGTCGTACGAGGCCGGCTCCGGCCGGCCGTCGCAGATGCCGGTCACGCAGTGGCTCGGCGACCGTGTCCAGGACGTCGACCCCGCCGCGTGGCGCCTGACGGTGACCGATGCGTCGGGCGCGCGCACCCTCAGCCTCGACGACCTCGCCCGGCACGCCGACCGCGTCCGCGCGGTGCTGGACTGCACCGGCGGTTGGTACGCCGAGCAGGACTGGACCGGCGTGCGACTCGACCGTCTGATCGGGGACGTCGGCGACGCCCGCAGCGTCGTCGTCACCTCCGCCACCGGCTACGCGCGCCGGTTCCCGGTCCGCGACCTGTCGAGGCTGGTCCTGGCCACCGCCGTCGGCGGCGCGCCGCTCACACGCGGCCACGGCTACCCGCTCCGCCTCGTCGCCGCAGGGCGGCGGGGCTTCTGGTGGGTGAAGTGGGTCACGGACGTGCGCGTCGACGCGGCACCCTGGTGGGCGCAGCCGCCCTTCCCGCTCCAGTGAGCCGCCGGCCAGCAGCCCGCGACCCGCGGGCAGCAACGACCGGCGACCGGCACGATCCCAGAGGAGCCCCCATCAACGCCCCATCCGCGCACGGTCCCCTCGTCCACGACGACGGGACGGCCACGTTCCGCCTCTGGGCGCCGCATGCGAAGGAGGCGGTCCTCGACCTCGCCGGCTCGCGCCGTGAGATGGACCGGGTCGACGGAGGCTGGTTCCGGCTGACGACCGCCGCGCGCCACGGCGCCGACTACGCCTACTGTATCGACGGCGGCCAGGCCCGGCCCGACCCCGCCTCGCGCTGGCAGCCCGACGGCGTGCACGGGCGCTCCCGGCTGCTCGACCCCGCCGAGTTCGAATGGTCGCGCAAGGAGGTCTCGTGGCGGGCGGCGCCGCTGGCCGGCGCGGTCGTCTACGAGCTGCACGTCGGCACGTTCACTCCGGAGGGCACCTTCGACGCCGCCATCGCGAAGCTCGGTGCGCTGGCGCAACTCGGGATCACGCACCTCGAGGTCATGCCGGTCAACGCGTTCAACGGCACCTCCGGCTGGGGGTACGACGGGGTCGCCTGGTACGCCGTGCACGAGCCGTACGGCGGGCCGGAGGCGTTCGCCCGCTTCGTCGCCGCCTGCCACGGCGCCGGCATGGCGGTCGTGCTCGACGCCGTCTACAACCATCTGGGGCCCAGTGGGAACTACCTCCCCGACTTCGGCCCGTACCTGACCGACGCCTACGCGACCCCGTGGGGGGACGCGCTCAACCTCGACGGACCGGCCAGCGACCCCGTGCGCGCGTTCATCATCGGGAACGCGCTGCAGTGGATGCAGGACTTCCACGTCGACACCCTGCGCCTCGACGCGGTCCACGGGCTCGTCGACATCTCGGCCGTGCACATCCTCGCCGAGCTGGCCGACGCCGTGGCGGCCCTGGCCACCCGGCTGCGCCGGCCGCTGCAGCTCATCGCCGAGTCGGACCGCTGCGATCCCCAGACCGTCCGTTCGCGCGAGGCCGGCGGCACCGGCATGGACGGCCAGTGGGCGGACGACCTGCACCACGCGATCCACACCGCGGTGACCGGGGAGCGCGAGGGCTACTACGTCGACTACGCGGGCCTGCCGGACGTCGCCGAGGCGTACCGGCGCGGCTTCCTGTTCGACGGGCGCTACTCCCGCTACCGGGACCGGACCGTCGGGGCGCCCCTCGGTGACATCCCCGGGCACCGGCTGGTCACCTGCATCCAGAACCACGACCAGGTCGGGAACCGGGCCGCGGGCGAGCGGCTGACGTCCCTGGTCGACGCCGGCCTGGTCCGGGTCGCGATCGAGCTGCTCTGCGCCTCACCCACGACGCCGATGCTGTTCATGGGCGAGGAGTACGGGGAGACGACCCCGTTCCAGTACTTCACGTCCCACCCGGAGCCGGAGCTCGCCGCTGCCGTGCGGACCGGCCGGCGGGAGGAGTTCGCCGCCTTCGCGGCCTTCACGGGCGAGGCGGTCCCCGATCCGCAGGACCCCGCGACCCGGGACCGCAGCGTGCTCGACTGGTCCCGGGCGACCACGCCCGATGGCGAGGCGCGCCGGGCCCTGTGGGCGGACCTGCTCGACGCGCGGCGCCGCCAGCCGGCGCTGGCCAACGGCCGGCGCGACCTGGTGGACGTGCTGGCGGTCACCGGCCAGAAGCTGGCGCTCGTCCGCCGGGATCCCGCCGGGCCGTCGGTGCTGCTGGTGGCGAACCTCGCGGCAGAGCCGCGCACGGTCGAGGTCGGCCAGGGCGGGGACCGCTGGCGGCTGGTCCTGTCGACCGACGAGCCGCACTACGGGGGCGGCGGAGCTGCTCCGGACCTCATCGGCGGCGAGGTGCGCATGCCGGCCGGCTCGGCCGCGCTGTGGGCCGACGACGGTGCCTGAGACGTGAATCGCCGAGGCTCGTCCGAGGCGATTCTCATGATTTCGGTGGTGGCGGTCGCGCAGCGACCGTCATGGGATCCTGAGCGCTGAGGCACACTTGGGTCCAATGCGACCCTTCGTCCTCCACGCGCACTTCTACCAACCCGAGCGACTGAACCCGTGGACCGGAGCCCTGGACCCCGAGCCGTCCGCGGCACCGGACCGGGACTGGAACGAACGCATCCTCCGGGAGTGCTACCGGCCGAACGGCACGGCGCGGATCTTCGACGGGCAACGGCGCGTCGAGCGCATCGTGAACAACTACGAGCGGCTGTCGTTCAACTTCGGACCCACCCTGCTCGCCTGGATGGAGCAGGCGCACCCCGACGCCTACGCCAGGATCATCGACGGGGACCGGCGCAGCACGGTGTCCGCCGGACACGGCAACGCGCTCGCCCAGGCGTTCAACCACATGATCCTGCCGCTGGCGAACGGCCGCGACCGACGGACGCAGATCCTCTGGGGGCTCGCGGACTTCCGCCACCGATTCGGCCGTGAGGCCGAGGGGATGTGGCTGCCGGAGACCGCGGCCGACCGGGCGACCATCGACGCGCTCATCGACGCCGGCGTCGGCTTCACGGTGCTCGCGCCGCGGCAGGCGGCCCGCGTCCGGCGTCCCGGCGGCGACTGGGACGACGTCGGCGAGTCGGTCGACACCGGCCGCCCGTACCGCCATCCCCACTCGGACGGGTCGGGCCGGTCGCTGGCGGTCTTCCTCTACGACGGCGGCCTCGCCCAGGGATTCGCGTTCGACCCGGCGATGGCGGACACCGCCGTGCTCCTGGAACGGGTCGCCGCGTCCGGCGCCTCCCACGGCGGGCTGATCTCGGCGGCGCTCGACGGCGAGACCTTCGGGCACCATCACCACTTCGGCGAGCTGGGGCTGGCGTACGCGCTGTTCGAGGCTGCCGAGACCCGCGACCTGCGGCCCACGAGCTACGCGGCCTACCTCGCCGAGCACCCGCCGGTCGACGAGCTCGAGATCGTCGGGGGGGAGGGCACGGCGTGGAGCTGCGCCCACGGCGTCGGCCGGTGGTACCGGGACTGCGGGTGCGCCACGGATTCGCTGCCGACCTGGAACCAGGAGTGGCGCACCCCGCTGCGGCGGGCGCTCGACACGGTCCGGGACGCGGCCATCGAGGCATTCGAGCTGCACGGCGCGGACCTGCTCAAGGCTCCCTGGGCGGCCCGAGACGACTACATCGGCGTGCGGCTGGGATCGGTGACCCCCGCGCGGTTCCTGCAGCGGCACGGTCTTCGCGATCTCGGCGCCGAACAGCAGACGGACCTGTGGAGCCTGCTCGAGGCCCAGCGCCACGCGATGGTGATGTACACGAGCTGCGGCTGGTTCTTCGCGGACGTGTCGGGGATCGAGACGGTCTATGTGCTCCGCTCGGCGCTGCGGGTCCTCGAACTGCTCGCCGAGACGGGTGTCGCGACCCCCGACGAGGAGGTCCTCGACGTCCTCGCGCTCGCACGCAGCAACAAGGCGGGTGTGGGGACGGGCGCCGACGTCTGGCGTTCCCAGGTCGAGCCTGCCGCCGTCCGACCGACACGGGTCGCCGCGCATCTCGCGCTCGTCGGGCTCGTCCGCCCGCTGCGCAGCGAGGGCGACACCGCCGGCCACCACGTCCGGCTGCGCACCCACCGGCGTGAGCAGCGGGGACACGCCGCCCTGTCGACGGCCCACATGACGGTCACGTCGCTCGCCACCGGGCGCGCGCACGACTACGCGGTCGCCGCGACCCATCTCGGCGGGCTGGATCTCCACGGGGCCGTCGCGCCGCTGTCCGAAGAGGAAGACTTCACCGCGACGGCCGAGCAGCTGTGGACGGCGTTCCCGACCGCTCCGGTCGCCCGGCTGCTCCGGTTGATCGGCCGCCTCGTGCATGGCGAGGAGTTCGGGATCGAGCAGTTGCTCCCCGACGGCCGGCAGGAGGTCGTCGGAGCGGTGTTCAGCGATCTCGCCGAGCGTTTCGGCGAGCAGTACTCGCGGCTCTACCACGATCACCGCCGCATCCTGGAGATGCTGACCGAGGCGGGCTACGACCTGCCCCGCGAGCTGAGGGCGCCGGCGGAGCTGACGCTGGCGGCAGAGCTCGACCGGCGCGTCGCCGAGGCGCTGCCGGCCGGCGGCGGTGACATCGCCGACCTCGCGGCGGTCCGGGAGATCATCGCCGTCGCCCGGGCCCAGGGTTACGCACTCGACCTCACGCCCCTGCAGGACGCCCTCACGCGCGCCGTCACACACGCCGCCGTCGCTGCGTGCGCGTCGCTCGGCGCGGCGGACGCGGCCACGGTCGAACGGTGGCTCACCCTCTGCGGCGACCTGCAGATCGACGTCGACCTGTCCAGGGCACAGGAGCACGCCTACGAGGTCGCCGCCCGTGCGCGCGCCGGCCGGCTGGGTCCCGAGGAGGAGGCGGTCGTCGCCGCCCTCGGGCAGCGTCTCGGCCTGTCCCCCGTCGCGTGGTCCGCCACCGGGCGCTGACCGCGGACCGGGTTCTCCACCCTGGCCGACTGGGCCCTCGGCGTCCTGCGCACCGGGGGCCCGCTCGGGCTGGCGGCGGTGATGCTCGTGGAGAACCTGTTCCCGCCGATCCCGTCGGAGGGCGTGCTGCCGTTCGCCGGCTACCTCGTCGGGCTCGGCGACCTGGGCTTCGCGACGGCCCTGCTGGCGGCGACGGCGGGGTCGACCGTCGGTGCGCTCGCGCTCTACGCCGTCGGTCGCTGGGGCGGGCGGCCGATGGTGCTGCGCTGGCATCCGCTGTTCCGGCTGACCGAGCGGGACCTCGACCGCGCCGACGAGTGGTTCGACCGCAAGGGCGGGCGGATCGTCCTGTTCGGCCGCATGGTGCCGCTCCTGCGCAGCGCCGTCTCGATCCCCGCCGGCGCGTCCGAGATGCCCCTGCGCCTGTTCACCATGCTGACCGCGGCGGGCTCCGGGATGTGGAACGCGCTCCTCATCGGCGCCGGCGTGGCCGTGGGGGAGCGCCACCAGGAGGTGTCCCGGCTCCTTGGCACCTACTCGGCGGTCGTGCTCGGCGCCCTGCTCATCATCGTCCTCGGGGTCGCGGCGTGGTGGCTGCGCGGGCGGCGGAGCCGTCCGGGTCGGGCGTGAGGTCCGCATCCTCGGTCGCGGCACCGGCACGCGTGAGCAGCGTCACGAGCGCGAACCCGGCCACGGCCAGCGCGACGACCGCGGCGACGGCGCCCGCGTCGGCCGGCGGGGGGAGGAACCCGCGGTCGGCGTCCAGCCATGGCCACAGCGCCCGCAGCGACCCGGCCATCAGCCCAACGAGCGCGGCCATGGTCATGTCGTGGTGGCGGTCGAGAAGGTGCTCGAGCAGTCTCGCGAACAGGCCCAACCCGACCGCCGCGCCCAGCACGAAGACCACGAGGTAGCCGACGTCGAGGCTGCGCAGCGCCCCGAGCGTGGTCTCGTACAGGCCGAGGACCTTGAGCAGGAACGCCCCGCTGATCCCCGGCAGGATCATCGCGCAGATCGCCACCGCGGCCGAAGCGAACACCTGTCCCAGCCCGGGGTTCGGGACGGTCTGCGGCGGCAGGCCGACGAGGACGAACGCGGCGATCCCTGCGAGGGCCACGACCCCGGCGTGCGCGGCGGTGACGCGGTCGATGCGGCGCCACGGCACGGCCAGCGAGCCGGCGACCAGCCCCAGGAAGGCGGCAGACATCTGCGCGGGATAGCGCTCCAGGAGGTACGGCAGGACGAACGATCCCACGCCCAGCGCGGTGACGATGCCGGCGGCGAGGGGCAGGACGAGTCCCCACTGCACCTCGGCGAGCCGTTCGCGGGTCCCCTGGACGTCGCCGCGGAGCAGCCGCACCGGGGCCGAGGCGGCGGCCCGCACCGACGAGATCAACGACTCGTAGATCCCGATGATCAGCGCGACGGTGCCGCCGCTGACCCCCGGGATGACGTCGGCGCCGCCCATGAGCAGGCCCTGCGCGTAGTGGACGGCGGGAGGTCGGGTGGGTGCTCGCATGACGGCGAAGGCTAGCCGACCGGCCGCGGGGGCCGTCGGTCCCCCCGGGCGGGTGGCGGGGGTCGTCGGGGCTCTTGGCCGGCGCGGCTTCCCAGGTCGCCGATGCCACCTCGGCGCGGTATGCCGCCAACGCCGCACTCGACGCCGAGCACCTCGCGCGGGGGGCGGCCGGCGCAACGCCGGCCGGCGCCGTTCAGCCGGGGGCCGGTGTCGGCGTGAGGCGGGCGACGCCGATGCGGGAGTCGGCCATGCCGTAGAAGACGTGGGCGGCGCCGTCGGCGACGTCGATGGCGGTCGGGAACACGACGTTCGGCACGATCCCGACCCGCTCCGCCCGCAGCTCGGGGGCCAGCACGGGTGCGGTGCTGCGGTAGACGAGCCGCGTGACGTCGTCGGCGTCGTGGACCGTGATGCCGGCCGCGTAGTGGACGTGCGGCTGGAGGTCCTGCCCCTTGATCAGCCTGCCGCTGACGCCGTGGTAGATCGTCAGCCAGCCGTCGGCGGTCCGGACCGGCGGCGTGCCGCCGCCGATCTTCAGCACCTCCCACGGCTGCTCGGGCAGCGCCACCTGGCGGTGCTGGGAGAAGCGGGGAAGAGCGGCGACGGGGTCGGCCTCGACCTCGTCCGCGGGGGCGAACGACACCCAGATCCCGGGGCGGGAGTCCTCCAGGGTCGGGGGCGGGGTGACCCGCTCCGAGTCACGGACCTCCGACAGGTCCCACAGCGGCCGGTGCAGCATGGCGTAGGCGAGCCGGCCGTCGGGGGCGGTGACCGGCTCCGGGAAGAGCACCGCGTCCTTGTTCGGGTAGAGGTTGAGGTCCGTGCCGAGGTTCGGGTCGTAGGAGAACCACGCCGGCCCGAGCCGCTGCCACCGCTCGAGGTCGTGGGACCACGCCAGCCCGATCCGGGCGCGCAGCGGGCCGTAGGCGGTGTAGGTCATGACGTGCGCGTCGAGCCGCGGGACCCAGGTGATGCGCGGGTCCTCGGTGCCCGCCGTCCGCGCGTTGCGCTCCCACTCCTCGGCGGGTTCCAGGGCCACGCCGAGCCGCTCGACCCGCACCGGCGTGCCGGCGTCGTCGAAGCAGACGCGCGCCTTGCCGATCCGCGAGTAGTTGCCCGCGGCCACCATCCGCGGGAACAGGTACAGCTCGCCGTCCGGGCCGCGCGCGCTCGCCGGGTTGAGCACGCCCCACTCCTCGTGCGGGTCGCCGTCCCGGCCCTCCATGAGGACGCCGACGCGCTCGAGGCGGTACGCCGCGGGCGGCTCCAACGGAGCGGTCAGCCCTTGATGCCGGAGCCGAGGTCGGACGAGGTGAACCGCTTCTGGAAGATGACGAAGAGCACCACGACCGGCAGTGCAAGGACGGTCGCACCGGCGAAGATCGCGCCGAACGGGTTCGCGACGCTCGAGGCGATGGTCGTGATGAAGTTCGCGAGCGCGACGGCGAGCGGCATCTTGGCGACGTCCTTGGTGACCAGGAACGGCCAGAGGAACTCGTTCCACGGGCCGATGAAGGTGACGAGGACGGCGGTGAGGATCGCCGGCTTCGCCAGCGGCACGGCGATCCGGGTCAGGACGTTGAACTCCGACGCACCGTCGATGCGCGCGGAGTCGAACAGGTCCTTGGGGATCTGCCGGAAGAACTGGCGGAAGATGAACACCGCCGTGGGGCTGACGGCGAACGGCAGGATCATCCCGAGGTAGGTGTCCGCCAACCCGTACCAGCGCACGATCATGACGTACAGCGGGATCATCAACAGCATGAAAGGCACGATCAGGCCCAGCAGGAGGACGTTGAAGATCAGGCCCTTCCCACGGAACTCCAGTTGGGCCAGCGCATAGCCGGCGAGCAGGCCGATGACCATGGTCGCCAGCAGCACGCCGCCGGTGAAGATCCCGGAGTTCAGCAGGGTCCGGAGCAGGTTGATGCGTCCGTTGATCGCCGTGAAGTTGTCCAGTGTCAGGTTGGCCGGGTTGGGGAACGCGCCCGCGAGCGTCGGATCCGGGGTCTGCTGCAGCGCGCCGACGACCATGTAGTAGAAGGGGAACAGGAACAGGATCGCGCCCACCAGCAGCACCGCCAGCGAGACGAGCCGCCGGGTCCTGCCGGAACGCTCCACCTCGCGTGGCTGGTCCCCCGCCGGTTCGGCGGCGGTCCCGGGCTGGCCTTCGATTGTCGAGCTGCCCATGGCTACTCCTCGTCCAGCAGGAAGCGGTTCAGCAGGGAGAGCCCCATGACGATGATCGCGAGCGTCACGCCGATCGCGGCGGCGTAGCCGGGGTTGCCCTGCTCGATGCCCTGTCTGTACATCAGGAGCACCGGCGAGATCGAGGCGCCGTTCGGTCCGCCGCCGCCGGTGAGCAGGTACGGCTCGGTGAAGAAGTTGGCCCCGACGATCGTGGCGAGGATCACGACGAGGGTGGTCGCGGGGCGGACACCGGGCACGGTCACCGACCAGAACTTGCGGATCGTTCCCGCGCCGTCGACCGATGCGGCCTCGTAGAGCTCGCCGGGGATGTTCTGCAGGGCCGCGAGGTAGACGAGCACGTAGAAGCCGAGCTGCTTCCACGTCGCGAACAGCGCGATGATCGGCATGGCCCATGCCGAGTTGATGAGGAACGGGGGGTCGGGCGCCAGGCTGCCGAGCAGGTTGGAGACCAACCCGCTGCCGTTGAAAAGGTACAGCCAGACCGCGACGACGGCGACGCTGGCGCTGACGTACGGCAGGTAGAAGCTGACGCGGAAGAACGTGCGTCCCGGGATGGCGGTGTTCAGGGCGGTCGCGAGGATCAGCCCCAGTGCGACGGTGAGCGGCACGTTGATCACGATGAAGATCACGACGTTCAATGCGGCCCGGTGGACGTCGTCGTCGCCGATCAGCCGGATGTAGTTCTCCAGCCCCACGAATGGGCGATCGACCTGCGCTCCGGGGGCGGCGAAGAAGTAGTCGCGAAACGACATGTAGACCGCGAAGCCGAGCGGGTACGCGAACAGCAGCAGCCAGTAGATCAGGTAGGGCCCGGCGAACAGCAGTCCGATGGGATGCTTGCCGAGCAACCGGCGCCTGGGCTTGACACCGGCATCGGGTGCGAGCGCGGCCACGGCCGGCTACTCCCCGACCAGCCCGGAGATCGTCTCGGCGGCCTCGGTCAGGGCGGCTTCGGGCTCGGCCTCCCCGAAGATGACCGACTCGCTCCAGGCGTCACGGAACTCCTGCCACATCTCGATCGAGTTCGCCACGTTTGGGACCTCGACAGTCCGGGCGGCCTGGTCGGCGAAGGTCTCGTACTCGGGGTTGGCCTCGAAGTAGTCCGCGTAGGTCTCGGTGAGGTCGACGCGCATGGGCATCTGGCCGGTCTCCTGCAGCAGCAGCCCGTCGTTCTCCTCGCTGGTGGAGAACTTGAGGAACTCCCAGGCCGTGCCGCGGTTCTCGCACGACGAGTACAGCCCGACCGACTTGTTGTCCGAGAACGTGTACGTCTCCTCGAGGGGCATGCCGTCCGGCGTCGGGACGGGCACGACGCCCCAGTCGACGTCGGAGTACACGGCGACCGCCCAGGGGCCGACGATCGACATGGCGGCCTGGCCCTCGGCGAACGAGTCGCCCTGGGCCTCCTCCCTGGGGGAGAGCCCGCGCTCGTACATCTGCGCCCAGAACTCGGCGACCTCCATCCCCGCCTCGCTGGCGAACTGCGGCTCGCCGTCCTCGACCAGCTGCTGGCCGCCGGAGTTGGCGATGAACAGCGGGTAGAAGTCGAACCAGGACTGGAAGAACTGCGAGGCCGGCGAGGGCCAGATCGCGGCGCGCGCCCCGCCCTCGTCGACCAGGGTCTGCGAGGTCTCGAGGAACTCGGAGTAGGTCGACAGCGGCGGGTCCTCCGGGTCGAGGCCCGCCTCCTCGAACAGCGCCTTGTTGTAGAAGATCATGCTCGGGTTCGTCTTCCAGGGCATCTGGTAGAGGTTGCCGTCCGGCGACATGTACTGGCCGACCCGGTCCTCGCCGACCCGCTCGTTCACGTACTCGGTGCCGCCCTCGAACTCGTTGAGCGCCACCAGCCCGCCCTGGCGCTGGAACTGCGGGACCGCCGCCGGGGCGGTGTTGTAGATCAGGCAGGGGGTGTTGCCGGCGGTGATCGAGGCCGTGATGACCTCTTCGGAGCTCTGCCCCGCCGGAATCTCCTGCGCGGTGACCTGCTCGTCGGGGTGCTCGGCGTTCCACGCCTCCACGACGGCCTCGCCCCAGGCGATCTCCTGCTCGTTGTTGGAGTACCAGATGGTGATGGGTCCCGTGGCGGCGGCGGTCTCGCCTCCGTCGGTCGCGCCGGTCTCACCAGCCGCGCCGGTCTCACCGGCTCCACCGGCCTCGTCATCGCCGCCGCTGCAGGCCGCGAGCAGGGCCGCGAGGAGCAGTGCTGGCAGCGCACGCCTGCGGAGGATGGGGCGACGGTCCATGGTCGGCTCCTTGCGTCGGCGCCCGGGCCGCAGAAGGTACGACCGTGGTCGGAGGCGAGTCAACTCACGCTACCAAAGATGCGCCCAAAGTGTTGCCTCTTGACGCAAGCCACGCGAACGCGTCTAGTCAGGGCGCACCGGTCGTCCAGCGGAAGCACGAGGAGCCGACATGAGCCGCACCCGAGCCGCCCGCCGCCCGCGTGCGGCGCTCATCCTGGTCACCGTCCTGGCGGTTGCCCTGGCCGGTCTGCCGTCGGCGGCGGCGTTGCCCGTGGAGGCGCCGCGCCTGACCAACCTCGACCACCTCGACTTCCTCACCGACCGGGTCGACCCGCCCGAGCAGGACGGCCACACGACCTACCGCGAGCAGGACGAGCCGGCGCTCGGGTTCCTCTGGACCTACGCCGAGCCGGTCGGGGACGGCACCTACCGGCGCCTCGGCGGAGGTGACTACGACCCGGAGACCGACACCTGGGGGCAGGGCGCGTTCAACGCCGACGACGTCAGCCGGGCGGCGGTCGTCTACCTCCGCCACTTCGCCCAGTTCGGCGACGAGTCGAGCCGCGCGCAGGCGTACGAGCTGCTCCGCGGACTCGCCTACCTCCAGACCGCCACGGGGGAGAACCGGGGCAACGTCGTGCTGTGGATGC
>Ga0136630_1000849_pt1 | contig 12184 bp, 13 predicted proteins | sample AntDrymUQ5682106_2_FD_105496 | JGI IMG/M metagenome (GOLD analysis project Ga0136630, IMG submission 105496) | Polar desert sand microbial communities from Dry Valleys, Antarctica - metaG UQ568 (21.06) | ecosystem: Environmental > Terrestrial > Soil > Desert | place: Antarctica: Dry Valley...
AGCGCGCCCGCGGGCTGCGCGAGCTCGGCGCCGAGCGCGTCGTCTTCGACCTCGAGGACGACGATCGCTACGACGCGATCGTCGAGGGCGTCGGCGGCGCGACGCTCGGCTCGGCGCTGCAGCGCGTGGCGCCGCGCGGCTTCGTGATCTCGTTCGCCTCCAGCGACAGCGAGACGACCTTCCCCACGCGCGCGTTCTTCCGCGAAGCCCCCGGCGCGATCCTGCGCGGTCTGTTCGTCTTCGACGAGCTCGAGCACACGCAGAGCGCCAGCTCGGACCTCGCCCGCCTCGCGGCGCTCGTCGCGGCCGGTGAGCTTGACTGCCAGATCGACCTGGAGATGTCGTGGCGCGAGGCTGCGACCGCGATGCAGGCGCTGCTCGAGCGGCGAGTTGCGGGCAAGGCGGTGCTGCGGGTGGACTAGCTGGTCAAATTGCGTGCGCTCGGTTGTCCACGCGCTCGGCATGGCGCCGCGTCGATCCAGTGGTCCCCGACGCCCCGTGTGGGGTAGTGGGGTTCTGGGAGGATCGAGTGACGCTGCGGGTACCGCATGGTTATCGGGCGGAGCGCGCGATGAAGCGGTTGTTAGGCGGCGTCAATCAACTGTTTGGTTGATGGCGTAGTTCCATTCGCCGTGGAACTGGTCGGGGTGCAGGTTGACCGCGGCGAGCTGGCCGTCAGTAATCTTGATGCCGCGTTCGTAGGTGTTCTGGTCGAGCTGGGCGTAGACCTTCAGTCCGCGGGTCGGGGTCGTCGCGGCGATCAGAGAGACGACGGCCTGGCGCGAGACCAGTGGCTCTCCGCGCCAGTTTGCGTGCGATGTAGCTGAACAGGCGGTGCTCGATTTTGTTCCACTTGCTGGTTCCGGGCGGGAAGTGGCAGACCTAGACCTTTAGGCCGGTGTCGTCGGCTGGCATGTGTCTGACTCAACGCCACAGATCGCGGAGTTGATTAGCCCGCACGACGTTCAAGATGTGCGAGGCGACGATCTATAACTGGGTCACGCAGGAGCAGATCTCGCGCAATCGAAAGCCGGAGCACCGGCCAGGCGATCAAGCTGGCCGCCGCAAAAAGACGGAATCAAGCAGCTCAAGACTCAGCTGTGTGGTCAGCTGGCTCATACTCACCGTTATGCTTGACGGGCCGGACGGAAAGTCAGTTTGAGGCGGGGTCGCCTTCTCCTTGCTTAGCACGCCGAGTCACATCACGTGTGTTCTGCCATTGTCCAGCAGTAGTTGGCCGCCGTCGGTCGCGCTTCTTGACGAACGGGGCGATCTCCTCCTGTAGCCGCCGGAGGTCCCGCTTCGCGGCGGCAAGCCGGTCGTCCACGTTCTCTTTAGCCACTTCTAGTCACCACCCCTTGCAATTGGCACGGTATAGGAATGCTGTTCACTCTCGATGCACTTAGCGTGCTCGGTCTGTACGTAGTTGTTCGACCTGAGGTAAAGCTCATACACACAGGCCCAGTACTCGGCGTCTGGATCGGCTAGATCAATGTTAAGACCGCACCCGCTCGCCTCATCACGGTAGATGGGCCTACCGTGAGTCTTGGTCCTCTCGGGCGTCAGAAAGATCTTAATGTGCTTGAGAATGTCCTTTTGGTTCTGGCCTTTCATCATTCCTGATGCAAGCACGCGCGCGGCGATATCTTCAGACAAGGCAAGTTGCGCCCGCATCTCTGCTATCTCGCGCTCATCGTAAGTCTCGAGCTGCTGAAGGTAGGGCTGCAGATTGCCCGCTGCCTCCACCGCTCGCTTGAACAGATCCTCGTAACTCTGTACGACATTGAAAACGGAGAAGACGCGGTCTCCCTCGCCGAATTGGGGGTCCGTGGGGCCAAGCTCCGACGTTGGCCCCATAATGATCTTGCTCGCACCGAAGCAAACCATTGTCCCGGCCGATTTCGCCTTTCCAGGAACGAGTGCCCAATACTCACTCGTGCCGCTATAGGCACGACACATGTTGACGATCCGCTCGGCGGCGAGACCGTCCCCGCCCGGGGAGCTGATACAGAGCACTAGTCCATCCGACAGATCGAGATTCCTGAGAACGCCTTCGAGCATGTCCGCGTCATCGTCTTCGAGCATCACGGGATAGCGAAAGCTCGTGAAGAGCGAGATGACCGGTCGGCCGAAGTGTTCGGTGAGCGTCGTGAAGAGGGCTCTGCGCGTTGGGTGAGCTTGGAAAGTCTCATCAAGAACGCGGTCGTAGACGAGTGGAGATCGGAGCATGCGTCAGTTGTCGCGAGAAGACCAACGCACCCGCGCTGCCTCACGGGCGATCTCCGATCGTCGCTCAGGTGTCAGGCCGTCAGCGCGGGCGCGACCACCATTGACGCCACCTTGGTGGCCAAGGGCGTGAGTTTGTGATCGCAGATCCACGCTCGGCAAAGCATCGCCGTTAGCCGATTCGCCGGATTCATCGGTGGTCTGACCGACATTGCGCGCAGCGAGCCGATTCAGATCGCTCCGCGGTGTGCTTGAGCGCTTCGCCATCGGCGCAGCTACGCTCAAGCAGGGGTACGCCGGATCGAGGAAGCAGCTCGTTTCGCCCGGCTAGCGACCTTGTCCAGCTTGGATACTGCGTTCTTGACGCGCAAGTCCCAAGCCTCGTTCTTCTTCGCGAAATCATCGCGGCGCTGGTCCGCGGACTTCCCGTCCCTCTTGTCATTCGTTCCCATAGCCGCCTCTCGGGGATTTAGTTCGCGGAGCGAGGACGTTACTCCTCCTCATCTGCTTCGGTCGAATCGGTCCTGAAGACGACTTTTTCGAGGTCGTATAGCCGGTCGTTCAGGGTCTTCATCTGGTCGTCTACCCGCCGATTGAGTTCTGTGATCGCATTCTTCGTAGCTCCGAACCCGATCCCCAGACCGCCCGGCATCGTGGCATCGGTTAGCTTCGATCCGGACCAGAAGCGCTGAAAGGTGCCGGCGACGATCATGGCCGCGAACGTGGTAGCACAGGCAGCGAGGAAGGCGCGTAGCAACGAGTCGGGCGTGGCAGCGAGGCGTTGGATGAAGATGGCGACGCCGACCAGGGCGCTGCCTGCGGCGATGCATCGACCGCCCAGCAAATGGGGAAGCGACTTTGGCAAGGCCGCGCCACCCTACGCCTACCGCCAGACGCTCGATTCAAGCTGAGCCACTACCGGAGGTTAGGGCGCGCCCTAAAGTCAGACGCCAGGCTGGATCATGGGTTCCTGAGGCGCGGGCTCGCCATAGAGCACGAAGACAGTCGTTCGGCTCGCGGAGACGAACTGTACCTCGGCTTCCGCACCAGCCAGTAACACCCCCGGTCCTGCTCCATAGGCCCCGACGTACGCGTGACCTACTGGCAGTACTGGTCGGAGAACTCTTGCGCTCCGTGGCCCGGCTGGCAGCGGCGCGAGTCGATGTCGTCGGTGACCTGCCACAGGCCGCCAACCTTGATCAGCTTCATCTGGTGGCGAATGTCGCGGGTCGAGTCGTCGCGCATGCCGTAGGCGATCACCACGGCCGTCGCTTCCTCGTCGCTCGTGCGGCAGACGTCGACCGTGACGCGGTCGATGTCGGTCCCGACCTTGAGCGGCGCGACGTGGCCGCGGGCCGCATCGGTGAGCGGCTTGTCGGCGTCCTTGCAATCCTTGCCCCCGGCGGCCTCGCTTGCGGCGCCCCCGGACTGCTTGGAGTCATCGCCGCCGCAGCCGGCGGCCAGCACCGCACTCACCGCGAACAGCACGAGAACCCAGCGAGCGTGGCGTAGCACCGTCAGCCGGCCTCTTCTTCGGCGGCCGCGGCCCTGATCGCGGCCTGCGCCGCGGCAACGCGCGCCACCGGCACGCGAAACGGCGAGCAGGAGACGTAGTCCAGGCCGGAGTGGTGAAAGAAGTCGATCGAGTCGGGATCCCCGCCGTGCTCGCCGCAGATGCCGAGCTTGAGGTCCAGCTTCGTCTTACGACCCAGCCACGCGCCCATGCGCAGCAGCTGGCCGACGCCGGGCGTGTCGAGCGTCTCGAACGGCGAGCGATCGAAGACCTTCGCATCGATGTAGCGAGCGAGGATCCTGCCCTCGATGTCGTCGCGGCTGAAGCCGAGCGCCGTCTGCGTCAGGTCGTTGGTGCCGAAGGAGAAGAAGTCGGCCTGCGTGGCGATCGAGTCAGCGAGAAAGCAGGCCCGCGGCAGCTCGATCATCGTGCCGACGAGGAAGTGCTCGCGCGCGACGCCCTCCTCCTCGGCGACGCGCAGCACGAGCGCCTTCATGATCTCCAACTCGCGCTCGTAGTCGACGAGCGGAATCATCACCTCGAGCGCCGGCGGGTGGCCGAGCTTGTCGGTCACGGCACGCTGGGCGCGCATGATCGCGCGCACCTGCATCTCGTAGATCTCCGGATGCAGGATCCCCAGGCGACAGCCGCGCGTGCCGAGCATCGGGTTGACCTCGCGCAGCCCCTGGGCGCGCGGGTCCTCCTCGTCGGGCGGCAGGAACTCGTGTAGCGGCGGGTCGAGCAGCCGGATCGTCACCGGCAGGCCGTCCATCGCCTCGAGCACGGCCTCGAAGTCGTCCTGCTGCAGCGGCAGCAGCTCATCGAGCGCCGCGCGCCGCTCGGCGACGGTCTCCGAGAGGATCATCTCTCGCATCTTCGGCTGGCGGTCGGCGGCCATGAACATGTGCTCGGTGCGGCACAGGCCGATGCCCTTGGCGCCGAAGTCGCGCGCCTTGCGCGCGTCCTCGGGGGTGTCGGCGTTGGCCCGCACGCCGAGCCGCTTGATCTCGTCCGACCATTCCAGCACGCGCTCGAAGTGCTCGCTCATCTGCGGCTCGACGAGCGGCACGTCGTCGATCGTGACGGCGCCGGTGGTGCCGTCGATCGAGACGCAGTCGCCCTCGCCGAGCACGGTCTCGCCGACACGCAGCTGCTTGGCGTCGAGGTCGATCTCCAGCGCGCTGGCGCCGGTGACCGCGGGGCGCCCCATGCCGCGCGCGACCAGCGCCGCGTGGCTGGCCTTGCCGCCCTCGGCGGTGAGGATTCCCCGGGCGGCGTAGAAGCCCGCGACGTCCTCGGCCTCGGTGAACGGGCGCACGAGGATCACGTCGCGCCCCTCGGCAGCGGCAGCGACCGCCTCTGCTGCGCTGAAGATGATCTCGCCCGTGGCGGCGCCCGGCGAGGCAGCCACGCCCTTGGCGAGGATCTCGTAATCGACGGTCGGGTCGAACGTCGGGTGCAGCAGCGCGTCGAGCTTCTCGCAGTCGATCGTCGCGATCGCCTCGGCCTGGGTCAGCAGGCCCTCGTCGACGACGTCGCAGGCGAAGCGCACCATCGCCTGCGCGGGTCGCTTGGCGTTGCGGGTCTGCAGCATGTACAGACGCCCTTCCTCGATCGTGAACTCGGTGTCCTGCATGTCCTTGTAGTGCGCCTCGAGCGTGCGCAGGATCTCCATCAGCTGCTCGTGAGCCTCTGGCAGCACGTCGCGCAGGTCGGCGATGTCCTTGGTGTTGCGCACGCCGGAGACGACGTCCTCGCCCTGCGCGTTGACGAGGAAGTCGCCCGACGGCTCCGGCGCGCCTGTGACCTCGTCGCGGCTGAAGGCGACGCCCGAGCCCGACGTGTCGCCCTTGTTGCCGAAGACCATCTGCTGGACGTTGACCGCCGTGCCCCAGTCGTCGGGGATGCGGTTGATGCGCCGGTAGGCGACGGCGCGCTCGCCCGTCCAGGAGTCGAAGACGGCGCGGATCGCCTGCTCGAGCTGCGCCCGCGGCTCCTGCGCAAACGGCTCGCCGGTCTCCGCCTCGAAGATCTCGCGGAAGGTCGCGGTGAGCGCCTTGAGGGCGTCGACGTCGAGCTCGGTGTCGAGCGTGACGGCGTGGTCGGTCTTGGCCTGCGCGATCGCGCGTTCGAAGCGCTCGCCGGCGATGCCGCGCACGACGTTGCCGAACATCTGCACGAAGCGCCGGTAGGAGTCCCAGGCGAAGCGCTCGTTGCCGGTGCGCTCGGCGAGGCCCTGGACCGACTCGTCGTTGAGCCCCAGGTTGAGCACCGTGTCGAGCATCCCGGGCATCGACTCGCGCGCGCCGGAGCGCACCGAGACGAGCAGCGGATCGGCGGGATCGCCGAGCGTCCTCCCCGCGCTGGCCTCCAGGCGCGCGAGCGCCTCGTCGACCTCGCCGTCCATCCCGTCCGGGACGGACTGCCCCTGCTCCATGTAGGTGACGCAGGCCTCCGTCGTGATCGTGAAGCCGGCCGGTACGCGCTCGGTCCCCAGGACGCGGGTCATCTCGGCGACGTTGGCGCCCTTGCCGCCGAGCAGGTTGCGCATGTCTTTCGACCCCTCGGCGAAGTCGTACACCCACTTCGTGCCTACCGGAGCCACGCCCATTGGTCGCGATCCTACAGCGGACCTGCCGCTCGCAGGCGCACGTTCGCGTGATGCTCGACGGTCTCGGCGATGGCGCGTTCGGCTTGGCGCAGCGCGAGCGCGCCGGCGCTCGGTGCCTCGGCCAGCGTGGCGCCCAGGGCGCCGGTCATGAACGCGTGCGCCTCCTCGCCGAAGACGAAACCGGACGCTTCGCACGCGCTGCAGACGACGCCGCCGGCCGCGCCGGAGTACGCCGTCAGGTGGTCGCCCTCGCCACACGCGGCGCAAGCCGCGAGCTGGGGCGCGAAGCCGGCGGCCAGCAGCAGCTTCAGGCGGAAGGCGAGCTGGTTTGCGTGCGTCGCGCGGTCGGGCTGCGCGTCGAGCAGCGCGAGCTCGTTGCACAGCAGCGCGAACACGCCAGGATGACCCTCGGGGGTGTCGAACAGCCGCGCGACCGCGTCGCATGCGCGCGCCGCGCTGTCGATCGCGGCGGCGTGCTCGCGCAGCCGGCGGTAGCCGTTGACGGTCTCCGCGCTCGTCACTGTCAGCAGCTCGCTGCGCCCTTCATACAGCACCATATGCAGGCGAAAATAGGGCTCGAGCCGGCCGCCGAAGCGGCTCTTCGTGCGCCGCACCCCCTTGGCGATCACGCTCACGCGACCGCGCTGCGGGGTATAGAGATGGAGGATCCGGTCGGCCTCGCCGTAGCGCAGCGAGCGCAGGACGACGGCCTCGGTCTTCAGCGACCCGGTCATTAGACTTTCGCTGTCATGCGAACAGTCAAGGTGTACACCAAGGAGGGCTGCCAGTTCAGCGCCGCCGTCATCCAGTTGTTCGACGCGCGCGACATCCCGTACGAGAACGTCGTGCTCGAGCCCGACTCAACCGAGCACCACGAGCTCGGTGAGCGCACGGGCTCGATGAAGCTGCCGCAGGCCTTCATCGGGGCGATCCCGCTGGGCTCCAACCAGGAGATCATGGTCGCCGACTCGACCGGCATGCTCGCCGAGCTGCTCGAGGACTGACATGCGCGACGTGACGGTCTACAGCACGGAGACCTGCACGCTGTGCAACTCGGTCGAGAACCTGCTCAACGCGCGCGAGATCCCGTACGAGAAGATCATCGTTCACGAGGACTCCAAGGAGGCCCGCGAGCTCACCGAGCGCAGCGGCATGCAGTCCTATCCGCAGGTCTTCATCGGCAGCCTGCTGCTGGGCGGATTTCAGGAGACGATGGCCGCCGATCAGTCGGGAATGCTCGACGATCTGCTCGAGGACTGAGCCTTCGCGAGCAGCATGCGTGACGTCGTCGTCTACACCACCGAGCCGTGCGGCTACTGCGGCCGTGTGAAGATGCTCTTGAAGGCACGGGAAATCGAGTTTCGCGAGGTCAATCTCGTCAGCGACCCGGCCGGCTTGCAGGAGCTCGCCGAGCGCACCGGGATGATGACCCTCCCCCAGGTCGTCATCGACGGGGCGCTCGTCGGGGGCTACAAGGAGACCGTCGCCGCCGACGAATCGGGGCGGCTGAGCGAGCTGCTCGCGGCGGATCTGGCGTAGCCGCTACGAGCGGCGCCGCGCGGCGCGCGGCTTGGCCTGGCAGCGCTCACACGCATACGTGCCGCGCCCTGCGGCGACGAACTTCACGATCGGGCCGCCGCACACCAGGCACGGCTCGCGCTCGCGAGCGTGCACGAGAAACTCGTTCTGAAAGGCGCCCTTGACGCCGTCGGGCTGGCGGAAGTCGTCGATCGACGCGCCGCCCGCGTCGACGCCGGCGTTCAGCGCGCCGATGACGCCGTCGTGCAGGGCGGCGACCTGCCTGCGCGTGAGCTTGCCCGTTTCGCGCAGCGGATGGATGCGCGCCCGGAACAGCGCCTCGTTGGCGTAGATGTTCCCGACGCCCGCGATCCGTCGCTGGTCGAGCAGGAAGGCTTTGATCGGGCTGCGGCGACCGCGGGTCAGGGTGAACAGGTGATCGCTCGTGAAATGCGGCCCCAGCGGTTCGATTCCCAGACGGGTCCGAAAGAACGCCTCGAGCGCCGGGTGCCCGAGCGCCAGCTCGCCGGTGCCGAAGCGGCGCGGATCGGCGAAGCTCAGCGTATGGCCGTCGTCGAGCTCGAAGCGCACGCGCACGTACGAGGTCTCGGGCGCGGGGTCGTAGAGCACCGTGCCGGTCATGCGCAGGTGCATGAGCAGGAAGATCTCTTCCTGCGCCTCCCAGATCAGGTACTTGCCGCGGCGCTCGAGCCGCTCGACGCGCCGGCCGACGAGCGCATCGGTGAGATCGGACGGGTCAAACGGCTCACACCAGCGCGGATCGACGATCGTCATCGCGCGCAGCGTGCGTCCCTGCACCAGCGGCGCCAGCCGGCGGCGGATCGTCTCGACCTCGGGCAGCTCGGGCACGCCGTCCAGTATCGCGCCGGCCGTCCGCCCGCGCGGGGCGTTGAGCTCGGGGCGGCGCGGTCGACGAACTGCAGCATTGAGAGAACGGAGCGGAGCCGGTGGGTGGGCCGGGTCCCGCGCCGGCGGGATGGGCCGGGACCGCCGGCCTAAGGTGTGCGGTTAAGCCGCTATAGCCGGCTTAACCGCACACGTTGGCGGTCGGCCTCGCTTGTGCGCCTGTCCGCTAGGCGCGCCATACGGTGTCGTCGAGGCGCCGCGTCGCCAAGCGGACCCCGCGGCGGCTGGCGGTCCTGCCGGCGTCCTTCCAGTAACCGAGGATCGCCTCCGGCAGCGGATCGTCGTAGGCCAGCTCGACGACGACGGGCTTGTCGCGCAGGGTCGGGTACTTGCCGACCATCTGCCCCTCGAGTGCGAAGCGCAGATAGCTCTTGAGCTTGCGCCGCAGAAGTGCCACCTCGGAGCCATCCGCCGACCAGGGGCCCGGATGGACGATCGACAGCAGCGCCCTGCCGTCAGGGTCCTCGGAGATGAGATCGATCTCGTCGGCGTTGTGCAGGCCCGGCATCCTTGAAAGCGTACGCGGCGAAGCACCGCTCGAGGTTGTCGAGCGTCCGCCGCATCGCGCGCACCGTCGCCGGTGCGACGAGCAGGCGGTCAAATGCGCCGGAGACCCGCGCGGCGCTCGAGCTCCACCACCAGCCGATACTGAAAGCGTAACCCGACATCGCCAGCAGCTCGAGATCCTCTGCTCCCAGCGGCGCGGCCTGATCGGCGCGTGACAACGACGCGTAGGCCTGCGTCCAGGCCCGCCCTGCGTAGGCCTCACGGCCCCGTTGCAGTTCGTCGATGGCGTCCAACCCCGACTGCCTCCGGCGCACACGTTACGCCTGCGCACGCGCGCACGGCCCGAACATCCAGGGCGCTGTCAGGCGAACGTGCGGCCCGGCAGCCCGGGCGCCTCGCGGCCGGCAAGCCAGCGCAGCACGCTTGCCCCGACGTCCGCCGGCTCGCCGTCGTGGCGGCGCCCGCCGTGACCGGCGAAGAACGCCAGCAGCGGTACGTGCTCGCGCGTGTGGTCGGTGTGCGGGGCGGCGGGATCGCAGCCGTGATCGGCGGTGATGACCAGCATGTCGTCGTGCCCCATCCGCCCCAGCCAGGAGGCCACCACGGCGTCGATCTCACGCAGCGCGCCGTGGAAGCCGTCGACATCCTTGCGGTGGCCATAGACCATGTCGGTCTCGATCAGGTTCGTGAACACGAGGCCGCGGTCGAGCTCGTCAACCAGCCGCGACGTCTCGCTCAGGGCGCGCGCGTTCGTCGCGCCGGGATGCACCTCGTCGATCCCCGCGCCCGCGAACAGGTCGCCGACCTTGCCGACGGCGTGGACGGGCACGCCGGCATCGCGCAGCTCGTCGAGGTAGGTCGGGCACGGTGGCGCGAGCGCGAAGTCGCGGCGCCCCGCGGTGCGCTCGAAGGAGCCGGACTCGCCGCCGAAGGGCCGCGCGATGACGCGCCCGACGGCGTGCTCGGCGTGCTCGCCGTGCATCGCGTAGCGCGCCACGGCGCACGCCGCGTGCAGCTGCGCCTCGGACACGCAATCGACGTGGGCGGCCAGCTGTAGGACGGAGTCCTGCGAGGTGTAGAGGATCACGCTGCCGTCGCGCTGCGCCTCGGCGCCGTAGTCGGCGAGCACCGCCAAGCCGTCGTAGGGACGGTTGCAGATCAAGCGCAGCGCGGTCATCCGCTCGAGCGTTGCGACGAGGTCGTCGGGGAAGCCGTGTGGGTAGGTCGGGGGCGGCGCCGGCGCGACCGCGCCCATGAGCTCCCAGTGGCCGCTGGTCGAGTCCTTGCCATAGCCCTGCGCAGCGAGCCGTCCGTGCAGCGCGGGCGCGGCGGCCGGCGGCACGCCCTGCAGCGGCAGGATGCAGCCCAGACCGAGGCGACCGAGCACGGGCAGGTCGAGCCCGCCGACGGCTTGGGCCAGGTGGCCGAGCGTGTTCGAGCCGCTGTCGCCGTAGTCGCCGGCGTCGGGCAGCTCGCCGGCGCCGCAGGCGTCCGCGACGACGACGAACGCCCGCCGGCTCATCGTCGCGCAGCCGTCAGCTTCGCCGAGTCCAGCACCCGCCGGAATGTCTGCTCGTCTACGCGTGGGAAGTCCTGTGTCGGCGCGAACGCATCAATCACTATTTCGGCCTTGTGGCCGTAGCCATGTAGCGAGCGGACCGAACGTTGGACACCCTGGGTCGTTCCCACGCCGACGAGCTCGACGGCGCGCAGGGCGGGGCGGCGGATGAGTCGCGAGGACGTCAGTTTGAAGGTCGGGTCGTGTGCCTGCACCTGGGCGATCAGCGCCTTGCGCGTGGCGTGCAGCTGGTCGCGCGTCTCGGGCAGAGGCTCGGTCCGCGGGTAGCGCCAAACCGCGATCTGCGCCTGACCGGCAGAGAAGGTGACGAGCCGGCGCCCCTCCCCCGGGCTCCTGAGCCAGCTCACCGGCGCTCTCAGCGACGTCTCGGAGAACCGCACCGCCCGAAACTCTCCCGGCGCCCGGATGACGCCGATGTCTCGCGGCGGCGTCCGGTCGTTGCCGCAGCCCGACAGCAGGACAGCGACGGCCAGGCATGTGAGCGCGCAACGCACACGCGCATTCTCTCAGTCTGGATCCGCGGCGAGATTCGGTGGATCCGGGCTCAGCGCCTTCGAATCCGCGCCCACGCCCGACCGGGGATGGGCCTTGAAGTAGACATCCTTGAGCCGGTCGGCCGAGAGGTGCGTGTAGATCTGCGTCGTCGCGACGTCCGCATGGCCGAGCATCTCCTGCAGTGAGCGCAGGTCGCAGCCGCCGGCCAGCAGGTGGGTCGCGAACGTATGGCGCAGCGTGTGCGGGCTCATGCGCCCTTCGAGGCCCGCGCTGCGGGCATGTCGCTGGACGATCTTGTACAGGCCCTGGCGCGTCAGGCCCGCGCCGCGGTGGTTGACGAACAGATGGCGCTCGTCGCGCATCCCGACGAGCATCGGCCGCCCGTGCTCGAGGTAGGCGCGCGCCGAGGCGATGGCCTGGCGGCCGATCGGGATCAGGCGCTCCTTGGAGCCCTTGCCGCGGGCGCGCACGACGCCGGTGCGCAGGTCGACGGCGCCGACGGTCAGGTCGACGGCCTCGCTGGCGCGCAGCCCGCAGGCGTACATCACCTCCAGCAGCGCGCGATCGCGCAGCGCCGCTGCCGTCATGCCGCGCGGGGCGGCGAGCAGCGTGGCGACCTCGTCGCGGCTGAGCACCTGGGGCAGCTTCTGGCTCTTGCGCGGTGAGCGCAGCTCGGCGGTGGGGTCGTGGGAGATGATCTCCTCGCGGCGCAGGTGGCGGTAGAACGAGCGCAGGCAGGCCGTCTTGCGCTGGATCGTCGCGGGAGCGACCGGCGGGCGCTGCGGGCCGCCGGTGGCAAGGTCGGACA
>Ga0136630_1000850_pt1 | contig 12178 bp, 15 predicted proteins | sample AntDrymUQ5682106_2_FD_105496 | JGI IMG/M metagenome (GOLD analysis project Ga0136630, IMG submission 105496) | Polar desert sand microbial communities from Dry Valleys, Antarctica - metaG UQ568 (21.06) | ecosystem: Environmental > Terrestrial > Soil > Desert | place: Antarctica: Dry Valley...
CGCACTTCGGCGCGTAGCGTCGGCAGCCGGGCGGCCGGCGGGCGCGAGGGTGACCGAGAATCCCGCGCTGTTCCGTCCCCTCGTGTACGGCAATCCTGCGCGGCTGCACATCTCCGCGACCGCGGTGGTCAACAACGCGCTGTTCAACCTCTCGTCCGGGGAGATCACCGTGGGCGAGTACGCCTTCTTCGGACACAACGTCTCGGTGCTTACCGGCACGCACGACTGGACGACGTTCGGTGCGGAGCGGCAGGCCGCCGTGCCAGAGTCGGGGCGCGACGTCGTCATCGAGGAGGGCGTCTGGGTGTCCAGCAATGCCATCGTCGTGGCGCCCTGCCGTATCGGAGCACACGCGGTGGTCGGTGTGGGCTCGCTGGTACTGCGCGACGTCGAGCCCTACGCGGTGGTCGCCGGCAACCCGGCCCGAGTCCTGCGGACCATTCCCAGGCCCGGCGAAGCAGAGGCGGGGAACCGTGGACCAGGAGACCGGCGCCGCGGGAGCGGTGATGGCCGGACGACCTCAGCAGCGGCCGACGGGCGAGGGTTGACATCGGCCGAGCGCACGGAGGCGCTCGAGGCGCAGGTGCGCGATCTCACCCGTGAGCTGGCCGATACCTCACAAAGGCTGGCGGGAATCGAGACGGAGCTGCGGCAGCTGCGCACCAAGGTCGGCGGCAGCGGGCCGCGCTTCGCCGCGCTCTACGCCGACTTCACGGACCGCTTCCGGGGGTCGACGGTCGAGGTGACCACGAAGCTGGCGGGGTACCTGCCCGACGTCTACCGGCTCGTCGGCGCGGCTGCCGGAGCCGGCGGGGCGGGCGGCGGGGTCGTGGACGTGGGCTCCGGGCGGGGGGAGTGGCTGACGCTGCTGCGGGACGCCGGCGTGGCCGCCTCGGGCGTCGACGCCAACCCCGCATTCGTCGAGGCGGGACGGGCGCGTGGTCTCGACCTGGTCCACGGCGACGCCGTCGCGCACCTGCGGCTCCTTCCGCCGGACTCGGTCGACCTGGTCACCGCGTTCCACCTCATCGAGCACCTCGACGTAGAGACGCTGCTCGCGCTGCTGGCCGCGGCTCGGAACGCCCTGCGTCCGGGGGGCTGTGTGCTACTCGAGACGCCCAACCCGAGTAACCTTCGCATGGCCGCGTGCGACTTTTACAACGACCCGACACACCGCTCCCCGCTGCCGCCCGCCCTGACCGAGTACCTCGTGGCCGCGTCTGGCTTCGGCGAGGTCGAGGTGCGGCCACTGCACCCCAACCGGTCCCCCTTCGAGCCCGCCGGCTCCGGCGCTGCGCAGCAGGTCGAGCAGCTGGTGGCGCTCACGCTGTACGGGCCCCAGGACTACGCCGTCCTCGGCTACAAGCCGCAGCCCGCGGGGAACTAAGGAGTCGCTTCGCGTGCACACCGGTCCTGAGCAACAGCCCCGTCATCGGCAGGTAGGTCACGAAGTCTGACTGGGCCGCGCTCATCTGCTCAAGTTCGACGGTCCCCTTGGAGCCGTCGAAGAGGCGCTTCCCGCCACCCAGGAGAACGGGCGCAATGATCACCGTCAGCTCGTCGACCTCACCTGCCGCTAGTGCCTGCCGAATGATGTCGGCGCCTCCCATCACCTGCACGTCCCGGTCGCCGGCCGCTGCCTGCGCCTTCCGCAGAGCGGTGTCAAGGTCGTTGACGAAGTCGAACCCCGCCTCGGCCGGCGGTGCTTCCTCGGTTCGGTGGGTGACGATGAAGAACGGGATGTCCCACGGGTTGCTGCCTCCCCAGGCTCCGGCGGCGTCGTAGGTGCCGCGTCCTCCGATGACCGCACCCACGTTCGACATCGCCTGATCAAGGAACTCCTTGTCCACTCCCGTCGGCTCGCCACGCGGCTCTTCGTCGTACGTCCAGGGACCACCAAAGACCCAGTAGTGCAGCCGCTCGCCACCAGTCCCCAGCCCCCGGCCGGGACCGTCGTCCGGCCCGGTGATGTAGCCGTCCAGCGACGTGGTGATCCCCGCGATGACTTTGCCCATGTCGATCATCCCTCTGGTGGCGGTGAGTTCCGTCGCTGAGGTAGACCTCGGATGCGAAACGAACTAACCGGTCGGCGACCCAGGCGAGATGTACCCGACCGCGGCGGCCGAGATGCTGGGTGACCAGTACGGTCACGACGCGGGAACGGCCTGTGACAGGAACGAACAAGGAGGCGTCGTGTTCAACGAGTACCTGAGCGGGCTCTCCGACGAGGAGCGGCAGGCGCTGCAAGCGGTCATCGACGAGGTCTCGGCGGCCGCACCGCAAGCCACCGAGGGCCGCAGTTACGGCGTGCCCGCCTTCCGGTACAAGGGGAAGCCGCTTCTCGGCTTTGCTGCCACCAAGGATCATCTCAGCCTCTACCCCTTCAGTCCTCAGGTCCTCGAGGCCGTGCAGGCGGAGCTGGACGGCTACGGGCTCTCGAAGGGCTCGATCCGCTTCACCGCCGATCGACCCATCCCGGCTCAGGTCCTGACGGAGATGGTCGGGCGGCGGAAGAGGGAGATAGACGGCGAGTGACGGGCAGCGCATGGCGCCCGCTGGGTGGAGCCGTTATGCGGGCGGCGTGAACTTGCTGGCGGTGAACACCGCTCCCTGCGGGTCACTGAGGACTGTCATCCGAACCCACGGGGCATCGAACGGCGGCGCCAGTACCTTGCCGCCCAGCTTCGCGGCTCGGTCGGCGATCGCATCGGCATCGTCGACTGAGAACGTGATGCTCCAGTGCGGCGGGGTGTCGTCAGGGAACTGCTCACTGGTCATCGGTACCAACCAGGCGACCGCGTCCTCGAAGCCGTCGGGCGCTCCAACGTCGGCCTGACGCTCGCGTACCTCGGGGTCGCTGCGCTCAAGGAAGTCCGCATAGCCAGGGACGCGCCAGAAGCCAGAGTCGTCGCCGTCCATGCCGAAGCGACTCAACTCCCAACCGAACACCGCGCCATAGAAGGCCTTCGCCCCCTCGACATCGCGGGTGTTGAGCTCGCTGAAGTTCCAGGTGCCCGGCTCGTTGACCAGCTCCGCGCCCTTGTGCCCCTTCGCCTGCCAGCCGCAGAAGACGGCCCCGGACGGATCGGCGAAGACGCCCATGCGGCCGGCCTCGGAGATATCGAACGGCTCCATGAGCACGCTCCCGCCGGCCTCCTTCACCTTGTCGGCGGCCTGGTCGGCGTTGTCAACCCAGATGTAGGTGCTCCACACCGGCGTCGGCGGCCCTGCATCCGGCTGGGATCCGACCCCGGCGACGTCGCGGCCCCGCAGCTGCGCGACGAAGTAGCGCTGGGACGAATCCGATGGAGTGCGGTCCTCAAACTCCCAACCGAACAGGTCGCCGTAGAAGGCGACCGCGGCCTCCGGGTCGGGCTGTCCGGTGTCCACCCAGCACGGGACGCCGGCCGGATATCCGTCTCGCTCGAGCATCGTGTTCTCCCTTCGTCGTTCGTCGGGAGCACCATACGGGCCGTTTAGGTCAGAATCTGTCCTCAGCACGAGAACCATGGCCGAGACCTCCGATGCCATGCCAGGACCCCGAGATGAGCGAACCGATCTACCTTGAGCAGGGCACGAGACGAGTGTTCGCCTGCTCGTTGGCATGGCCCGGATGGTGCCGCGTCGGGCGGAACGAGGACGCCGCGATCGACGCGCTCGCCGCCTACGCGGGTCGCTACGCGGTCGTCGCCGAGGAGGCTGGCGTGCAGTTTCCGCCGGGCAACGCTGAGACGCCTTCGGCCGGGCTGTTCACGGTCATCGAGCGCGTGGCCGGCTCGTCCACGACCGAGTTCGGTGTCCCCTATGCGGTCCCGAACGCCGACGCCGAACTCCTGACCGCCGACGCGGCAGCTGGGCTCGCCGACCTGGTGGCGGCGTCCTGGCGCGGGTTCGACCGCGTCGTGGCGAAGGCTCCAGCCAGCCTGCGGAAAGGTCCCCGTGGCGGTGGAAGGGACCGTGACCAGATCGTCGAGCATGTCGCCCAGGCCGAGCGCTCCTACGCCCGCAAACTCGGCGTCCGCTACACCCCCACGCAGTTCGCCCAGCCGGGCGGGCAAGACGCGATGCGCGCGGACTTGCTGACCGTCCTGCGAAGCGCTCACGACGCCGCGCCACTGACCGAGAAGGGCTGGCCGGCCCGCTACGCCGCCCGACGGATCGCGTGGCACGTCCTCGACCACCTGTGGGAGATCGAGGACAAGAGCACCTGAGACGGCGCCGACCATGCCGACCCAGGGTCCTGCGGAAGGTTGGCCCTGCGTGGCCGCTGACCCGGGCCGAGATCGACGCCTTTGCCGACGGTGACCCCTCACCGGTCGCCGTCGTCGGCCGGGGGGAATCGCACGACGTGGCTGGCGTGAGCACTACGGTTACCCGTGTGGCGCTTTCCAACGAGTACACCGATCCACGCCTCGTCGCGCTCTACGACACCGTGTGTGCAGGCCGTGAGGACACGGAGTTCTACCTGGAGCTTGCGACCGAGTTGAGCGCGTCGACCATCGTCGACGTCGGTTGCGGCACCGGGCTGCTGGCCTGCGAGCTTGCCGACCGCGGTCACCGCGTGATCGGGGTTGACCCGTCGGGCGCCATGCTTGGGGTCGCCCGCAATCGTTCCGGCGGCGACCGGGTCGAATGGATCGAGGGGGACGCGACCCAGCTGGACGGCGTTGAGGCGGACCTGGTGATCATGACCGGGCACGTGGCCCAGGTCATCACGGACCACGACGATTGGCACGCCACGCTCGACGCCGCTAACCGGGTCTTGCGGCCAGGCGGCCGCGTCGCATTCGAGAGCCGCGATCCGCGCGCCCAAGCATGGACGGCGTGGACGCCCGAGACATCCCGTCGGCAGCTCGAGGACCCGGCGGTCGGGCGCTTGGACGTGTGGTATCAGGTCGTCGAGGTCCACGACGACCTCGTGCGGTTCGGGCTCCACTACCTGCTGGCCGACACGGGCGAGGAGTTGGTTACAAGCAACGAGCTGCGCTTCAGGACGGAGCTGGAGCTGACGGGCTCGCTGACCGACGCCGGCTTCGCTGTTGAGCAGCTCTTCGGTGACTGGGACCGTCAACCGGTCGGTGAGGAAACTCCCGAGTTGATCTACGTCGCATCACGGAGATAGCCCGCGCTCCAGGGCGTCTCGCGCACCTTCGGTCAGCAGCTCGCCGGGGCGAGCCCCTGGGTCGGGAGCGGTCCCGGGAGTATGCCGGCCGGCCGCGATGAGTTTCGAACGGATCCGGGGTCTCAACTAGGACACCGTCGATCAGCGAGGCTGTGTCCGTCCGGCAATCGCATCCGCGATGCTGGTGGCCGCTGGGGCAGAAGGCACCAGGCTCAGAAGGGAGCATGATGAGCGGGGTACGGGTGTTGGTGGGCACACGCAAGGGCGCGTTCGTCCTGACGTCGGACGCGAAGCGCGAGCAGTGGGAGGTCGCCGGTCCTCACTTCGGTGGCTGGGAGATCTATCACGTCGCGGGGTCTCCGGTGGACCCGAATCGGCTGTACGCGTCGCAGTCCACCGGGTGGTTCGGGCAGCTGATCCAGCGTTCCGACGACGGTGGCAAGAGCTGGGAGCCGGTGGGCAACCAGTTCGAGTACGACGGTGTGCCCGGCACGCACCAGTGGTACGACGGGACGCCGCACCCGTGGGAGTTCGCGCGAGTCTGGCACCTCGAGCCGTCGCTGACCGACCCGGACACCGTCTATGCCGGGGTCGAGGATGCTGCCCTGTTCCGCTCGGTCGACGCCGGGCAGTCCTGGCAGGAGCTGCCCGGACTGCGCGGCCACGACTCAGGGTCCTCCTGGGCGCCTGGCGCCGGCGGCATGTGCCTGCACAGCATCGTCTTGGATCCACACGACCCAGGGCGCATGTACGTCGCCATCTCGGCGGCGGGCGTGTTTCGGACCGATGACGCCGGCAAGACCTGGCGGGCCGCGAACCGCGGCCTGCAGTCCGAGGGCATCCCCGAGCAGGAGGCCGAGGCCGGCCACTGCGTGCATCACATCGCGATGCACCCGTCGCGTCCGGACGTGCTGTTCATGCAGAAGCACTGGGACGTCATGCGCAGCGACGACGCCGGCCAGTCGTGGCACGAGGTCAGCGGGAACCTGCCGTCCGACTTCGGGTTCCCGATCGAGGTGCACCCGCACGAGCCGGACACGATCTACGTCGTGCCCATCAAGAGCGACTCGGAGCACTACCCGCCCGACGGCAAGCTGCGCGTGTACCGCAGCCGAACCGGTGGCAACGAGTGGGAGGCGCTCACCGAGGGCCTGCCGCAACAGGACTGCTACGTCAACGTGCTGCGCGACGCCATGGCCGTCGACTCGCTCGAGGACTGCGGCGTGTACTTCGGCACCACCGGTGGGGCGGTGTACGGGTCGCCCGACGCCGGGGACACCTGGGCGCCCATCGTCCGAGACCTTCCGGCTGTGCTGTCCGTCCAGGTGCAGACGTTGCCATGATCCGCGTGGTACTCCCGGCACATCTGCGGACACTGGCGCGCATCGACGGTGAGGTGAAGCTTGACGTTGAGGGTGAAGTCACCCAGCGATCGGTCGTTGATGCGCTGGAGGCCCGCTACCCGATGCTGCTCGGCACGATCCGTGATCCCGCCTCGAAACAGCGCCGGCCGCTGGTGCGATTCTTCGCCTGCGAGGACGATCTGTCCCACGAGCAGCCCGACGCGCCGCTGCCTGACGCGGTCGCGCAGGGGTCGGAGCCGCTGCTCGTGGTGGGAGCCATGGCGGGCGGCTGACGCCTCACAGCCAGCCACGTTCCCGGGCGAGGGCAGACGCCTCGGTGCGGTTGCGGGCGCGAAGCCGTTTCGGCTCCTCTTACAAGCCGGCGGCGCGGGTTCGGATCCCGTCGGAGCACCGATCAACCAGTAAACGGCGTGAGTTCGCCGTTCAGGCGGCCGACGAGCGACGCCTCGTCGAGGTCGATTCCGATGACTCGTGCTACGTGACCGAGGTCGGTGTCGTGGGCGAGTACGGCGGCTCCTCGACGCCATGCGACGGCGGCGATCATGCAGTCGACCATCCCGCGCGGGGTGATTCCGGCGTTGCGGCACCGTCGATAGATGCGTGTAGCAGCGTCGAAGTCGGCGGTGGCGTCGAAGTGCAGGAGGTGAAAGCGCAGCAGCAGGCGGCGCAGATCGGCTTCCCGCTGGTCGCTGCGTGCCCCGGCCAGCACCTCCATCGCCACGGGCTCGGTGACGGCGAGCGGCCCGTCGGATGCGATCAGCGCGGTCAGTCGTTGATCGACCGCGCTCCCGGTCGCCCTGTCGTATTCCACCCAGGCGGATGTGTCGGCCAGGATCACGCGGCGCCGTGGGGTGCGACGTCGGCTGGGGGCGGGTCCATAGCGAGCGCTCCCCGCATCGCGAGGGCTTCCTCGCGAGTCATCGGCTGGCCGGCCAGGTGTCGGAGGGCGAGCTCAACGGCATCGGTCTTGGTTCGGACGCCGTAACGGTCCATGATCGTCTGGACGTAGGTGTCTTCGATCTCGATGTTCGTGCGCACTCTGGGCATACACGTATCGTACACCTGACGTGTGTGGTACGTGTGGTGACCGTCACTGGGCCAGTCGCCTCACGGTCGCCGAGCTGGCGAGTGGCTCGGCTGCCGCTGGTAGAAGACCGCCGTCGCGGCCCGGACCCCCGCCCAGGCGACCAAAAGCCCACGACCAGGAAGTTGGTCGGACCGGTCGGCTCGTCGGCGACCAGACCGGACGCACGCAGCAGGAAGCCCCCGCTGCCCGCGGCGACCAGCCCGAGCTGGCGCAGCATGACATGGTCGTACGCTCCCTCGGGGGCAGGAAAGCCGGGCAGGTCAGCACGCCCCTGGACCCGTGGGAGATCTTCATGACGCCGTAGACGAGCGCACCGGCAGCGGCCGCGGAGGCGGCCCACCTCCGTGACGGTTGCGCTGCGGTCGCAGCCATGATGGGCCAGCCTGCCAGAAACCGGGCGGCCTGTGGGAGGACGAGGTGGACCACATCGACGTCGAGGGGCTGCGGATCGCCTATCGCCAGGCGGGGGAAGGGCCCGCCCTGGTGCTGCTGCACGGCGCGTTCAGCGACAGCCGGGCGTGGCGCCCGCAGCTCGACGAGCTGTCCGATGCGTTCAGGGTGGTGGCGTGGGACGCCCCGGGCTGCGGCGGATCGTCGGATCCACCGGAGCCGTTCGGGATGGCCGGGTACGCCGACTGTCTCGCCGGGTTCGTCGATGCCGTGGGGTTAGGGCGCCCGCATGTGCTCGGCCTGTCGTTCGGCGGCGGGCTCGCGCTGGCGCTGTACGAGCGCCATCCGGAGTTGCCGAGGACGCTGGTGTTGGCGTCGGCGTACGCCGGGTGGGCCGGTTCGCTGCCCCCCGAGGAGGTCGAGCAGCGCCGGCAACGAGCCCTGCGCGAGATCGACCTGCCGCCCGAGCAATGGGTGCGCGGCTACCTGCCGGGCCTGTTCACCGAGGCAGCGAAGCCCGAGGTCATCGACCAAGCCCTCGCGATGATGTCCGAGACACGGCCGGCTGGCATGCGCGCAATGCTGTCTGCGTTCGCCGACGCGGATCTGCGGCACGTGCTGCCGCACATCGACGTCCCGACGCTGCTGCTGTACGGCGACGCAGACCAGCGTGCTCCGCTGTCCGTGGCCGAGGATCTGCACGCCAAGATCTCTGCCTCAAAGCTCGTGGTACTGCCCGGCGTTGGCCATGACAGCGCCATGGAGGCGCCCGGGGCCTTCAATGCCGAGGTCCGCGGCTTCCTGCGGTCATCACAACCCTGACCCGGCGAGCTGCGGAGGTCGGAGGCTGCCGGATCGGGCAGTGCGGCCGCCAGCGGTGGTGGTCTCCCTCTTGCAGGCAGCGGGCGCCCTCGCCGGGGGATGGTCGCCCGTGTACGCAGCACCTATGGTTTCGGGGTATGGGTGTCGCATCCGAACGGCAAGTGCGTTGGCCGGCGTACGCGATGGCGGCGCTACTCCTCGGTTACGCCGCCGGCAAGGCCATCTTCGCCGCGCAGGGCAGGCTGGGGTTCCCGGGCGGTCCGGTGGTACCCGCGGCCGAGTACGAGCGCTACACCCGAGATGTCATGGACGTTGCCCTGGCGCAGTGGCTCGCGGCTGCGACCGGCCTGCTGGGCGCAGTCCTCGTCATGGCGACGGTGACGGGCGTGAGACGCCGGGTACCTCGCGTGCTGATGCTGCTGGCGCTCGCCGGCACGTTGGTCGCCGTTGGCACCGGCGCGACGATCATGGTTGTGGACGGGTTTGTCGGCCTCGGCGTGGGCTGGCACTGGCATCACGGCGTCCTCGGGTTCGTCGTGGTGGGTTCTGCTGATCGCGACGACCTGGTCCTATGTCCGGGCCACGACGCAGAGGGCCTGAGGCGACCCGACTGGCCACTTAGGCGACCCCCGACACCATCGGCATAGTCTTGGCCGTTGGCGCCAAAGGAGGGAGATGAGATGGGGTTTCTTGCGCCCAACGAGCGTAGCCAGCGGATGATCTCCGGCCTCGTCCGCGGCACAGGGGCCGCAATGACCATGAGCGCCTTGCGCCAGGTCACGACGGGGCTTGGTCTCGTCGAGCAGACCCCACCCGACGCCATCCTCAAGCAGCGTGCGTTCGCGCTGCTGGTGCGGTCGCCCCGGCTCGCCTTCTTCCTGGCAAGGCGTCAGGTAGCGGTCGTTGAGCTCTTCCACTGGGCCTATGGCGCGGGAGGCGGCGCGGCCTTCGCCCTGCTCCCGCGCTCTGTGCTCGACAGGCGGTGGGCCGGGGTCGCCTATGGCCTGGGGACCTGGGCGGTCTTCGAACTCAGCATCGCGCCGGTGCTCGGGCTCGAGCAGGCAACCAAGATCAGACCCGTCGAACGCCTGATGTTCGCCGCGGACCACGCGCTGTACGGACTCATCCTGGCAGGAGACCGCCGCTGGCTGCTTGCCGAGCGGCGCTGGCCCATCGGCTGGTCACGCAGGGGGCGCCATGCGCGTTTCTGATGCGATGACGCCAGACGTCCTCACCGTCGCCCGAGATGAGACGATTGTGGAGGCGGCTCGCAGGATGATCGAACGATGGGTGGGCTCAGCCATCGTCGACCCGGACCCGCCCGGCTCATCCCTGGGGATCATCACCGAGCGCGACATCCTCGGGCTGGTCGCTGCGGGCCGGGATCCGAGCACCGGGCATGTCGCCGACTACTTCACCCCGGATCCGATCTGCGCGCGCCCGGATTGGTCGCTGGAGCATGCCGCGGAGGCCATGACCGCTGGTGGGTTCCGGCATCTCGTCGTGATCGACCAGGACCGGGTCGTGGGGATCGTCTCGATCCGGGACATCGTCCGCGCCTGGACCAAGGGGCGGGCGCGGCAAGCGGTAGCGGTCCAGATCCGAGAGGCGATGAACCGTGACCTCGTCACCATCGGTCGAAAGGCGACGCTTCGCGAAGCCGCCAGGCGGATGGTCGAGCGGCGCACGGGCGCAGCGATCGTCGAGTCGCGCCGGCCGAACTCGCCCCCCGGGATCATCACGGACCGCGAGCTGCTGGAGACGGTGGCAGCTGGAACGGACCCGGACAAGGAACGCGTGGTCGATCACCTGTCCGCAGGGATGACGTTCTCCGCACCCGACTGGTCGCTCAAGCAGGCCGCAGAGGCGATGACAGGCGGCGGTTTCCAGCACGTCGTGGTGGTGGATGCGCGCGGGACAGTCGGCATCATCTCGATGAGCGACATCATCCGGCGCTGGATCGACTGAGCACTCGCGGGCGGGTGGTCCTCGATCTCGGCCCGACGCTCCTTCCCTGCCAATCAGCGCTTGCAACGGGTGGGCGTCGGCGGGCTCAGCGGTCCTGGAGGACGGACAGGACGTTGCCGGCGGGGTCGGTGAACCAGGCGATGTACGGGCCGCCGCCGCGGAAGATGCCCTTGTCGTCGAGGTCGAAGTCGTTGTAGCGCTCGAAGCGCACGCCGCGTGCGGTTAGCTCGTCGACCGCGGTGTCGATGTCGTCCACCGCGAAGTTGAGGATGGTGAACGACGCCGGCGTGTGCTCAGGCTTCGGGTAGACCAAGATGCCGTCGTCACCGGTGACGCGGAGCCACAGCATGCCGTTTTCCTCCGACACATCCAGCCCCAGCGTCTCGCTGTAGAACTTCTTGGCCGCCGGCACGTCGTCCACCGAGAAGCCACTGAACGCCTTGCTGTGCTCGAGCATGTCTGTCTCCTTCGGGTCACGATTTCCTGCGGTAGACGTACATGGTCAGCGGGCCAAAGACCACGATCAAGCCCGCGCTGACCGCGAGCACCACACCGATCTCGCCGTTGACCGGCTCGCCGTGCATGAGGCCGCGGATCGCGGTGACCAGGATGGTGATCGGGTTGACGTTGACGAAGGCCGCGAGCCAGCCCGGCAGCGTCTCGACACCAACGAAGACGTTGCTGACGAAGGTGAGCGGGAACATCACCATGTTGCTCACGGCGAACAGGGCGTTGTCCGAGCGCATGACCAGCCCGAGCAGTGTCCAGATCCAAGACAGACTGAACGCGAACACCAGCAAGAGCCCCACTCCGGCCGCCAGCCCCACAGCGCCCGCACCGGGCCGGAAGCCCAGCACCAGACCCAGGGTCAGGATCACCGCGGCCGCCAGGGTGTAGCGCACGCCGTCGGCGAGCAGCGGCCCGACCAGCGTCGCCGGCCGCCAGATGGGCAGCGACCGGAACCGGTCGTGGACACCCTTCTGGATGTCGCGGTTGAGGGTGAGACCCGTGTACATGGTGATCCATGTGACGGTCATGACGAGGATGCCAGGCAGGACATCCTGCAGATAGGCACCGGTGGACCCGGCCAGCGCGCCGCCGAACAGGTAGGTGAACATCAGCAGGAACATGATCGGAAAGGCGGTGACGTCGAACAGCTGCTCGGGCACGTGCTTGATCTTGAGCATGGCCCGCCACCAGAACGTTCCCGATGCCGACAGGCCGGTGGCGAGGGGCGGTCTGGCGCTGGTCGACAGTGCCGTGCGCACCGCCGCCTGTGCAACCGGCTGGGTGGTGGTCGTGGCGGTCATGCGTGTGCCTCCTGGCTGGACTCAGCGGACGCGGCATCCGCGCCGGTCGAGAAGTGGCCATCGGTCTGCGGGTCACCATCGGTCTGGGAATCGGCCGGGCGGCCGGTCAGGACCA
>Ga0136630_1000852_pt1 | contig 12174 bp, 9 predicted proteins | sample AntDrymUQ5682106_2_FD_105496 | JGI IMG/M metagenome (GOLD analysis project Ga0136630, IMG submission 105496) | Polar desert sand microbial communities from Dry Valleys, Antarctica - metaG UQ568 (21.06) | ecosystem: Environmental > Terrestrial > Soil > Desert | place: Antarctica: Dry Valley...
AACGCGCGACCTTCCTCGTCGGTGGCGGGCACGTGTGGCACCTTCGGTCGGGAGTGGACAGGCAAGCAGGGTTGATCACGAGCCGCAACCTCGTCGCCGAGCCGGGGCACCCCGGACGTTTGTAACGAGCGTGGCCTCGGCTGGCTTGACCTGGAGTCGGTCCGATCGCCTACCGCCGTCCGCGGCCGTGCCGCGGCTGAAGCCCATGCCGCGGCCGCGAGCGATGACCAAGAAGGACCCATAGAGCCGGTACGAGTCACTCCTCGCCAGCCGAGGGTCTGCCGCCGCGTCGGGCAGTCCGTAAGGAGCGCAGCACGAATTCGGCTTGACCAGGTGTCGGACCGATCGCCTACCGTCGCGAGCGACGCGCGAAGGGGTCGCCATGAGCATGGAAGTCACGGCGTGGACGTCGCTCTACAACGCGATGAACGCGCAGCAGGACAAGCGGCCGTTCTCGCGCGCCACCCTGCGCCGAATCCTCGTTTTCGCGCGCCCCCACCGAGTCCGGCTGACGTCCTTCCTCGTGCTAAGCGTCGTCATGGCCGTGCTCGCGGTGGCGACTCCAGTGCTCGCCGGGCGAGTCGTGGACGCGATCGTCGACGGCGCACCGGTGAGCGACGTCGTCTGGCTCGCGGTGGTCATCGCGGTCATCGCCGTCGTGGAGGCGGGGCTCGCAGTCCTCGCCCGCTGGCTGTCCGCATGGATCGGGGAGGGGCTCATCCTCGACCTCCGGCAAACCGTGTTCGACCACGTCCAGCGCATGCCGATCGCCTTCTTCACCCGTACGCGGACCGGCGCGCTCGTCAGCCGGCTCAACAACGACGTGATCGGTGCGCAGCGGGCGTTCAGCGGCACGCTGTCCGGTGTCGTGAGCAACGTGGTCGCGCTCGTCCTCACGTTCATCGTCATGGTCGGGATCTCGTGGCAGATCACCCTGCTCGCGCTCGTCCTGCTGCCGATCTTCGTCATCCCGGCGCGCCGGATGGGCGCGCGGCTCGCCCGACTCCAGCGGGAGGCGGCGAACCACAACGCGGTCATGAGCACACAGATGACGGAACGGTTCTCCGCGCCGGGCGCCACCCTCGTCAAGCTCTACGGCCGGCCCGCAGTCGAGTCCCGCGAGTTCGGCACCCGGGCTCAGCGGGTTCGTGACATCGGCATCCGTACGGCGATGCTGCAGTGGATCTTCGTCACGGCCCTCACACTCGTCTCAGCGCTCGCGCTGGCGCTCGTGTACGGCCTCGGCGGCTACTTCGCGCTGCGCGGCGAGCTCGAGCCGGGCGCGGTGGTGTCGCTCGCGCTGCTGCTCACCCGTCTGTACGCGCCGCTGACCGCCCTCGCCAGCGCCCGGGTCGATGTGATGAGCGCGCTGGTGAGCTTCGAGCGGGTCTTCGAGGTGCTCGACCTCGTGCCGCTCATCCGCGAGAAGCCCGACGCTGTCCAGGTGCCGGAGGGAGAGGTGTCCGTCGAGCTCGACGACGTGCAGTTCGCGTACCCGTCCGCGGACAAGGTCTCCCTCGCCTCGCTGGAGGAGGTCGCCCAGCTCGACCAGCGGGCCGGTGTCGAGGTGCTGCACGGCGTGTCGTTCCGCGCCGAGCCTGGGCAGCTGGTCGCCCTGGTCGGCACGTCGGGGGCCGGCAAGTCCACGATCGCGCAGCTGATCCCACGGCTCTACGATGTCGACTCCGGCGCGGTCCGGCTGGGTGGTGTGGACGTCCGGGACCTGACACTCGAGTCGATCCGGGACACGATCGGGATGGTCACCCAGGACGGACACCTCTTCCACGAGTCGATCCGGGCCAACCTCCTCCTGGCGCAGCCCGAGGCTCCCGAGGAGGAGCTCTGGGATGCCCTGCGCCGAGCGCGGCTGGCCGATCTCGTCGAGACGCTGCCCGACGGTCTCGACACGGTGGTCGGTGAGCGCGGCTACCGGCTCTCCGGCGGCGAGCGGCAGCGCCTCACGATCGCCCGGGTCCTGCTGGCCAGGCCGCGTGTCGTGATCTTGGACGAGGCGACCGCCCACCTCGACTCGACCTCCGAGGCGGCGGTGCAGGCAGCCCTTCGCGAGGCGCTCACCGGCCGGACCGCGGTCGTGATCGCGCACCGGCTCTCGACCGTACGGACGGCTGATGTGATCCTCGTGGTCGAGGCCGGCCGGATCATCGAGCGCGGCACGCACACCGAGCTGCTCGTCGCCGGTGGGCGGTACGAAGAGCTCTACCGGACCCAGTTCGAGACAGCAGCTCAGCCCGAGGTGCTCGCTCAGTCCTAGTGGATCTCACCGCGGTACGCGCCGGTCTCGCCACCGCGGCCCTCGATGAACTCCTTGAACCGCTCCAGATCCGCCTTCATCTGACGGTCCACGACGCCGATCTTGTCGCCAGCCTGCTCGATGAAGCCCTCGGGCTCGAAGTCCAGAACGACGGTGACCTTGGTCTGGCGCTCCCCCAGGCGGTCGAACGTCACCACGCCGCGATGGCTCGGGCCGTCGACGCTCTGCCAGGCGATGCGCTGGTCGGGGACCTGGTCGACGATCTCGGTGTCGAACTCACGGGTCACTCCAGCGATGGACGTGACCCAGTGGTTGCGCTTGTCGTCGACCTGGGTGATCGAGTCCACACCAGACATGAAGTTCGGGAACGTCTCGAACTGCGTCCACTGGTCGTACGCGGTCCGGACCGGGACGGCCACCTCGACGGTCTCTTCCTTCGTGCTCATGACGACTCCTTCTGCAGAGATGTTGGTCAGGCGTACCTCGTTGGGTGTCCTGTACCCAGCGCGCAGACGCCTTACCCGTAGGTGCGAACGAGCGGCGTGACACTGTTGCCTCCGCCGCGCTGACTGATTCGACGGGAGACCGAGACCTCATGGTTGGAGTTCCGGAAGGGTCATCACGTGCGATGGAACAGCCACGGGAGCACCGCTGAGGGCGTGGTCGAGAGAAAGATCACTTCCCGTACGGAGGCCGGCGGACGCATGATTGACGCTGGCTCGAGCAACGTGGCGCGGGGATCAGCGGAGCGGCCGCGGAGCCGATCCAGGTTCGATCTCGAGCGCTCAGACCAGCACCGGATGGGCGAACTCGTCGACCGTACGGTCTCGCGACCCAGTTCCGGGCTGCGGCGAGGGCGGACCGATCGGTCCGCCGTCGTCGGGGTCGTCATCGTCTGGATCGTTCGGACCGCCCGAGATCGACCATCCCGGCCTCGGTGGCAATGCCATCGCCGGCGCGCCGGCGACACTACCCACGCCGAACGCGAGCAGCAGGACCACCGCCCTGACGGCGCGACATTCGACGAGACGACGCACCGGCACCTCCGCTGCGATCGGGCACCTGAGCTCCGACAAGGCATGTTCGGGGACAACGTACTGCGGCGGGCTCGTCGGGGCCGGGCGTACGTCTGCCAACCCGGTCGGCGTCGTCGGCTCCCGGATCCACCGCCGGGGTGCGGCGGCGCGTAGGGTCGCCGGAGTGCCACGCGCGCCAGTCGAACCTCCACCACCCGGGCCGGGCCAGGAGTCGGTCTGGGACTACCCGCGGCCACCGCGCGTGGAGGCGACCAACGACCGCATTGTGATCGAGCTCGGTGGCACCACGATCGTGGACACGACCGACGCGGTACGGGTGCTCGAGACAAGTCACCCGCCCGTCTACTACCTACCGCGTGACGCGTTCATGCCGGGTTCGCTCGAGCCGGCCCACGGCCGGTCGTTCTGCGAGTTCAAGGGTGCAGCCGGCTACCTGACGGTCAGCGGCGGTACGGCCCGGGTCGAGCGAGCCGCCTGGTTCTACGAGCAGCCGTCCCGCGGGTTCGAGGCGCTCCAGGGTCGGGTGGCCGTCTATCCCGCAGCGATGGACCGCTGTCTCGTCGACGACGAGGTCGTTCGGGCGCAGGCGGGTGACTTCTACGGCGGGTGGATCACCAGCAAAGTGGTCGGACCGTTCAAGGGAAGCCCGGGGACCCACGACTGGTGACCGGGCATCGATGCGTCTCAAGGAGTTGAGTCAGCTCCGGACTGCTTGTCGACAGTCACGCATCCTGGCCCAGTGACAGGCTGGCGACGCCGGCCAACCGAAGGAGCGCTGCGACGATGATCATGGACCTGTCGCCCGACGAGTTGTTGACGACGACCCGCTCCGTCCGACGACGGCTCGACCTGAGTCGGCCTGTCCCGCTCGAACTCGTTCACGAGTGCCTGGAGGTGGCGCTCCAGGCTCCTTCGGGATCGAATCGGCAAGGGTGGCGCTGGATCGTCGTGACCGACGCGGGTCTCCGGGGCGAGATCGGTGCGCTTTACCGGAGGGCGGTCCAGCGCTACCTGGACTCGGAGGGAGCCGCCGATCGCCTCTTCGCCGACGACCCGCATCGCTCAGCGGTCCAACAACGGGTAGGCGAAAGCGTCGCCTACCTCGGCGATCGCATGGCAGACGTGCCTCTCCTGCTTATCCCGTGCCTGACAGTCGACGAAGGAAACCTCCCGGCTGGCAACCAGGCCGGGCTGTGGGGCTCGCTGCTCCCGGCAGCGTGGAGCTACATGCTCGCTGCACGGGCTCGTGGCTTGGGCACGGCGTGGACGACGCTGCACCTGACGTACGAGCGCGAGGTGGCCGACGTGCTCGGCCTGCCAAAGCAGGTGCGCCAGGGAGCGCTCATCCCGACCGCCTACTACACCGGCGCCGGCTTCCGTCCCGCGCGGCGCGAGCCGCTTGAATCGGTCCTCCACCACGACCGTTGGTGAGGTGCACAACGATCGGCCACGTCGACGAGGCAGCATTTCGCCAGCGCGATCTCGGTCGTAAGAGCACCGTCGAACCGGTGCCGATGCGAACTGCGGCATCTGTGCCAGGGGTGTCTGGGCGCTGCTCAGGAAGTGCCCGGCGAAGCGGAGCCGCACGATTGCTTGCAAGGGGAGTTGTTCTGCTCGAGGTGCCGGCTCAACCGGGCTGCGCGACCGTCGCAGGCGGCTCCCCGTCGCGTACCCCTCCCGGGTAGTTGCCTTTGGAACCCCCCCGGGGTATAGTTTCACGCGAGGGCTAGGAGGAGACATCGTGGTGGGGTACGGGCAGAACAAGGACAGCGTGATGAAACGGCTGCGCCGGATCGAGGGCCAGGTGCGCGGCTTGGAGCGCATGGTCGAGGCGGACGAGTACTGCATCGACGTGCTGACCCAGATATCGGCCGCCACCAAGGCGCTCCAAGCGGTCGCGCTGGCGCTGCTCGAAGACCACTTGGCCCACTGCGTCGCAGATGCCGCGCGCGAGGGTGGCGACATGGCCGACGTCAAGATCAAAGAAGCGTCCGACGCCATCGCCCGCCTCGTCCGCTCGTGACCTACCCACCGCAACCGTGAGGACCCGAAGAATGGCTACTGCCGTCTACTACGTCACAGGCATGACCTGCAACCACTGCGTAGCAGCGGTCACTGAGGAGATCAGCAAGATCGACGGCGTCCAGGCCGTCAACGTGGACCTCACCGTCGGCGGCGACTCGCAAGTCACCGTGACGACCACTGCCCGGCTCGACGACGAGACAGTTCGCGCCGCCGTCGATGAGGCGGGCTACCAGGTGATTCGAGCGGGTTAGTCCCGACGCCGCCGACCGTCGGCAGTGATCCGAGCTGCTGACCAAGTACGCCCACGACAGACATCGCCTGGACCCACCGCCCGCATGATCATCTGGTCGGTCCATTCCCACCCGGAGTTGAATCATGAGCCAGCCCATCGACCTCGAGTTGCAGATCGGTGGCATGACCTGCGCCTCCTGCGCCGCCCGGATCGAGAAGAAGCTCAATCGCATGCCCGGTGTGGAAGCGAGCGTCAACTACGCCACGGAGAAGGCCACGGTCACCCTGCCCGAGGGGACCACCGTCGATGACGCGATCGCCACGGTGGAGGCGACCGGCTACACCGCGCGGCTTCCACGGCCACCAGCGTCCAGCACCAACCAGCCAGGAGCCGACCAAGGCACGTCGCCGGAGGATCTCGAGGTCGCCGCGCTTCGTCAGAGGCTGGTGGGGTCGGCGGCGCTGGCCGTCCCAGTGGTCCTGCTGGCGATGATCCGCCCGCTGCAGTTCGACAACTGGCAGTGGCTGTCCCTCACCCTGGCCGCCCCGGTCGTGGTGTGGGGCGCTTGGCCGTTCCACCGCGCCGCCTGGGCCAACGCCCGCCACCGCGCCGCCACCATGGACACCCTGATCAGCCTCGGCGTGCTCGCCGCCTTCGGCTGGTCGCTCTACGCGCTGTTCCTCGGCCAAGCGGGCGAACCCGGGATGCGCATGTCGTTCGACCTGCTCCCACGCCGGGGAGGCGGGACCGACGAGATCTATCTGGAGGTCGCGGCCGCACTGACGGTCTTCATCCTCGCCGGACGCTACTTCGAGGCCCGCGCGAAGAAGCGCTCCGGAGCGGCCCTCCGCGCGCTGATGGACATGGGCGCCAAAGACGTCGGCGTCCTTCGCGGCGGCGTCGAGGCGCGGATCCCGGTCGAACAACTCGAGCCCGGTGATCTCTTCGTGGTCCGGCCTGGCGAGAAGATCGCCACCGACGGAGAGGTCATCGATGGAGCGTCCGCCGTCGACGCAAGCATGCTCACCGGCGAGCCGGTCCCGGTAGAGGTGGGACCCGGCGACGCCGTCGTCGGCGCCACCGTGAACGCTGGCGGCCGGCTCACGGTGCGCGCGACCCGAGTCGGCTCCGACACCCAGCTGGCGCAGATGGCACGCCTCGTGGAGGCGGCGCAGTCCGGCAAGGCGCCGGTGCAACGGCTCGCCGACCGTGTCTCCGCGATCTTCGTGCCCGTGGTCATCGCACTTTCCATGGCCACCCTGGCGTTCTGGCTCGCCACCGGAGCGAGCGCCGAGGTCGCGTTCGCGGCCGCGGTTGCGGTTCTGATCATCGCCTGCCCGTGCGCACTCGGCCTCGCCACGCCTACCGCGCTGCTGGTCGGTACGGGTCGGGGGGCGCAGCTCGGCATTCTCATCAAAGGTCCGCAGGTGCTGGAGTCCACCCGACGGGTTGACACCGTCGTGCTGGACAAGACCGGCACGGTGACTACCGGGCAGATGCGCCTGGTCCAGGTCATCCCTGGCGCAGGTGTGGACGAGAACGTGCTGCTGCAGCTTGTCGGTGCGCTCGAGGACGCCTCCGAGCACCCGATCGGCGCGGCCATCGCCGCCGGCGCACGGGATCGCCTCGGCGACCTGCCACAGGTCGAGCGCTTCCGCGCCGACGGTGGGCTCGGCGTGACCGGGTTCGTCGACGGTCACACCGTCAGCGCCGGCCGACCGTCCTGGCTCGGCGGTACGCACCAACCCCTGGACGATCAGCTCACCACCGCCCTCGACACCGCCCAGGCTGCCGGCCGCACAGTGGTCGCGGTCGGCTGGGACGGTGTTGCCCGTGGGCTGCTCGTGCTCGCCGACACCGTCAAGCCCAGCAGCGCTGCGGCAGTGGATGAGTTCAAGCGGCTCGGGCTGCGCCCGATCCTGCTCACCGGCGACAACCAGCTGGCGGCCGACTCGGTTGCTACCGAGGTCGGCATCACCGAGGTCATCGCCGAGGTCCTGCCGGCGGACAAGGTCGAGGTCGTCCGGCGGCTGCAGTCCAACGGTCGCGTCGTGGCGATGGTCGGCGACGGCGTCAACGATGCTGCTGCGCTCGCCCAGGCCGACCTCGGCATCGCCATGGGCACTGGCACCGACGTCGCCATCGAGGCCAGCGACCTGACGCTGGTGCGCGCTGACCTGCGGGCGGCCGTGGACGCGATCCAGCTCGCCCGCGCCACCCTCCGCACCATCAAGGGCAACCTGTTCTGGGCGTTCGCGTACAACATCGCCGCCATCCCACTGGCCGTCGCCGGTCTGCTCAACCCGCTCATCGCAGGCGGCGCCATGGCGCTCTCGTCAGTCTTCGTCGTCAGCAACAGCCTCCGGTTACGGCGTTTCCGTCCCACCTCGACCAGGCCGGCACAGGCCGCTAGGCAGCCAAGTCAGGTGCCCGCCACGGCCGCGAAGGAACCGGCATGACCTCCCCGGCCGACTGCGCCACCACGGGGGTCGCCAGCCCGACCCCTCGTCGCCGCCCCCCTCATCACGGGGGCTCCTCATGAGCTCGAAGTCGTCCCGGACTGCGGTCCTCGAGGTGACGGGCGTGCAATGGGCGTCGTCCAAGGCGGTCGCCGAAGCCGTGCTGTCCCGCCGCCCCGGCGTGCAGGCCGTCGACGCCAACCCGGTGGCGCAGACCGCCACGGTGACCTACGACGCCGACCGCACGTCGGTCGCTGAGCTCGCCGGATGGATCCGTGACTGCGGTTACCACTGCGACGGGATGTCCGTCCCGAACCACCTGTGCGACCCGTTGGCCGAGCCGCGGTCCCCCGTCAACGACACCCTCGATCACGACGATGGCGCGGACCACGCAGCGCACGGCTCCCACCCCACTTCTACCGCAACGAGCGACCACGTCGGGCACGACGGTCAGCCGACCCCTGGCGAGCACGCCGGACGTGCGCCTCGTAGTTCTCAGGATGTGATGGGGCACGGAGGGCATCACGCCGGGATGTCGATGGACGACATGGTCCGGGACATGCGCAACCGGTTCCTGGCTGCCCTCGTGCTGTCAGTACCGATCCTGCTGTGGTCGCCGATAGGTCGGGAGGTGCTCGGGTTCGAAACAGCAGCACCGTTCGGGCTCCGCGACGACCTGTTCGCGTTGATCTTGTCCCTGCCGGTCGTGTTCTACTCGGCCTGGATCTTCTTCGACGGCGCGTACCGAGCGCTGCGAGCTCGCACGCTTGACATGATGGTGCTGGTCGCTGTCGGCGTCGGCGCCGGGTGGCTGTACAGCCTCGGCGTCACGCTGACTGGCGGCGGCGAGGTGTTCTACGAGGCCGCCACGGTATTGACCGCGTTCGTGCTGCTCGGGCACTGGTTCGAGATGCGCGCCCGGGGAGGCGCCAACGACGCTGTCCGCAGCCTGCTGGAACTGACTCCGCCGATGGCAACCGTCCTGCGCGACCGAACCGAGATCGAGATCCCGACCGCAGAGGTACTGGCTGGGGACCGGCTTCTGGTCCGCCCCGGGTCAAAGGTGCCCGTCGACGGTGTGGTCGACAGCGGTGAGTCCGAGATCGACGAGTCGATGATCACCGGTGAGAGCCTGCCGGTGCACAAGGGTCCCGGCGACCCCGTGATCGGTGCGTCCGTGAACACGACCGGCACCCTGCGCGTGCGGGCCACCAGGGTCGGGTCCGACACTGCGTTGGCGCAGATCGTCGCCCTCGTGCAGGAGGCGCAGAACTCCAAGGCACCCGGGCAACGTCTCGCCGACCGGGCTGCCTTCTGGCTCGTCCTGGTCGCGCTCATCGGCGGTGTCGCGACCTTCCTGGTCTGGCTGGCCTCCGGCGCCACCGTGCAGACTGCGCTGCTGTTCGCGATCACCGTCGTCGTGGTCACCTGCCCGGATGCTCTCGGGCTGGCCACCCCGACCGCGATCATGGTCGGCACCGGGCTCGGTGCTCAGCGCGGCGTGCTGTTCAAGAATGCCACCGCCCTGGAGACCGCGGCCCGGATCGACACCGTGGTGATGGACAAGACCGGCACGCTCACCAAGGGTGAGCCCGAGGTCACCGATGTCGTCGTCGACGGCGTCACTGAGGACCAGTTGCTGAAGCTGACCGCCGGCGTCGAACGGGAGTCCGAGCACCCACTCGCTGCGGCGATCGTCCGGCACGCCGAGGCAGCCGGCGTAGCAGTCTCGCCGGCGACCGCGTTCCGCAACGTGCCCGGGCACGGTGCCCACGCCGACGTGAACGGCCACCGCGTGCTGGTCGGGAACCGCAAGCTCATGGCCGACCAGAGAGTCGCCCTCGGCGACCTGGCGGCCCGCCGCGACGAGCTCGCGGCCGCTGGACGGACCGCTGTCTTCGTCGCCGTCGACGGCCGAGCGGTCGGCGTGATCGCACTCGCCGACGCCGCACGCGACACCGCCCCGGCCGCAGTCGCGGCGCTGCACGACGCCCGCGTGGAGGTGATCATGCTCACCGGCGACAACCAGGCCACCGCGCAACGCGTCGCGACCCAGCTCGGGATCGACACGGTCATCGCCGACGTGCTCCCGGGCGACAAGTCCGCGAAGATCACTGAGCTGCAGCGCGCCGGCAAGCGCGTGGCGATGGTCGGCGACGGCGTGAACGACGCTCCCGCCCTGGCCCAGGCCGACCTCGGCATCGCCATCGGCGCCGGTACCGACGTCGCGATCGAGACCGCCGATGTCGTCCTGATGCGCTCGGACCCGCTCGACGTCGCGACCGCGCTGCGCATCGGCAAGGGCACGGTCCGGAAGGAGCGGCAGAACCTCGGCTGGGCCATCGGCTACAACGCGATCGCGTTGCCGATCGCGGCTGGCGTATTCGCGCCAGCGTTTGGGCTCGTCCTGCGCCCCGAGATCGCCGCCCTGTCCATGTCCGGGTCGAGCGTGATCGTCGCCGTCAACGCGCTGCTGCTCAAGCGCCTGCCGCTCCCGCGGTGAGAAACTAGGCGCTGTGTTTCGCACATCGAGCAGCCGGGGCATGGCGGTGTCGGGGCTGTTGCGGCCCGCGAACCGGCTTGGCGGTCCGGTCGGTCCTGCCCCGCTTCTGATGCTGGCGCTCCTGGCTGTTATCGCCGGCATCGTCGGCATGCATGTGCTGAGCATCGGCCACCACGCACCGACCGCGGCGCACCCGGTGACTGGCGATGAGACGCTGATTCCCGATCAGGGCGCACACGGTTCCCAGGTCGGCCACCGGCTCGACGCGAGTGCTGCAAGCCAATGGGGCCCAGAAGTCGCGGCCCTCGAGTGCGGCCCCGGCTGTTCGGACGGCCTCGCGAGGACCGGCGCATCCTGCCTGGTCGCACTGACCCTGCTGCTCTTCCTGGGTCGACCACGCCAACAAGCCCAACGTCACCACAGACCGACGCTCAAACCCGGACTCTCTCGGCTGATCGCTCTGCGGGCCCACCGGTCCGCCCCACGTCCGCCGTCTCTGGCGGCTCTCTGCATCTTCAGGATCTAGAACTCCCGACTACGTCCGCCGGCACCGGTCGCCTCAGCGCGCCATGTCGTCGCCCGTTCCGCCGCGCCCGCGACAGCGCTGCGTGGCACCGCAGAAACCCTCAAACCAGTACGGAAGGACACCAGACATGAAACGCACATTGATCCACATCGTGGCGGCTCTCGCCGCCGCGCTCACGCTTGCCGCTTGCGGCGGGGACGAGGACACCGCCGGCACGGACACCGGCAGCTCATCGGATCCGGTGAGCATGGACGAGCACACCGTTGCCGACGTCACGTTCGCCCAGGGGATGATCCCGCACCACGCCCAGGCCGTCGAGATGAGTGATCTCGTCCTGGCCAAGGATGACATCGGCGACGGCGTCACGGCCTTGGCCGAGCAGATCAAGGCTGCCCAGCAGCCGGAGATCGATCGAATGACCGGCTGGATGGAGGCTTGGGGCGAGGACATGCCTGAGATGGGAGGGATGGACCACCCCATGAACGGCATGATGTCCCAGCAGGAGGTCGACGCCATCGGCGAGGCCTCTGGTCCTGAGTCGGCTCGCCTGTATCTCGAGTCGATGAAGGCGCACCACGAGGGAGCGATCGCGATGGCCGAGACAGAGGTCGCCGAGGGCTCGAACCCGGAAGCGATCGCACTCGCCGAGACGATCATCACCTCGCAGCGGGCCGAGATCACCGAGATCGAGGGCCTGCTCGCGGCGATGTGAGGTGTCCTCGGCCGAGGCGTGGCGGGCGCGCGAATGCGCCCGCCACGTCTTGGATCACGGCAGGCTCGCCTGTACCGTCCTGAGAGCAACCGATATTATCGTCCGATGCCGATGAAGCGCGTTGCCGCCGACCTCGATCTGGCGCGTGGAGTCGCTGCGGCAGTCGAGCCGGACCCGACCGCCGCCGTCTGTCTCTTCCGGAGCCTGGCCGACCCGGCTCGGTTGCGGATCTTGCGGCACCTCGCGCTCGGCGAGCACCGGGTCGTCGACCTGACCGCGCACCTCTCGTTGGCGCAGAGCACGGTGTCGCAACATCTTGCCTGCTTGCGCGACTGCGGCCTGGTGTCGTCGCGGGCCTACGGGCGGGCGTCGATGTTCTCGCTCGCAACTGCGCCGGAGCTGCTGGCG
>Ga0136630_1000854_pt1 | contig 12157 bp, 10 predicted proteins | sample AntDrymUQ5682106_2_FD_105496 | JGI IMG/M metagenome (GOLD analysis project Ga0136630, IMG submission 105496) | Polar desert sand microbial communities from Dry Valleys, Antarctica - metaG UQ568 (21.06) | ecosystem: Environmental > Terrestrial > Soil > Desert | place: Antarctica: Dry Valley...
CAGGCCGCCCTCGACGAAGACGACCGGGGTGAGACCATGCTCCAGGCCCGTCTGAAAGAAACGCTCCAGCACCCGGCGATACAAGGCGTCCCCCGAGCCGCGACGCACGAAGAACGAGCCCATCGCCCGCACCAGCGGTCCCAGCGGCCAGAAGCGGGCCCACTCCCCCGCCGCGAAACTCGGGACCACGCGCTCCCTGAGCAGATGTCCCAGCAAGATGTAATCCAGGTTGCTCCGGTGGTTCATCACGAAGATCACGCCAGAATCCCCGCCCGTCTTAGGTATATCTTCCATGCCGCCGGAGCGCAGCTGGTCTCCATAAAGAAAGCGGATCACCCGACGGGCGAGCGGGACGGCGACCCGGAGATATAGCCTGGGGTCGGAAGAGGGTGAGATCTCCCGCGCATATCCCCCCACCAGCCGGAGGGCCACAGTATGCGGCACCCCTCGCTCCCGCGAATATTCCCCAGCGGCTTCGTGTACCGCCGGGTCCTCGAGCAGCCGCTTCACCGTCGCCCTCTGTCCAGCCTCCGCCACGCGCCACCAGACAAACCACCCGGCGACCGCCACGAACGCGGCGCGTATCAACCATCTCAGCGCGGTGGTCTTCGCGGCCACCTCCTTCTCCTTGCCCGGCCATCAGTATAAAGCGTTACGATATACTCCATCGTATATTATCCGTTGCGGCTTTGGGGGTGACGACGCTATCGGAGGTACGGGAGATAACAGCGTGATACCAGGTACGTTTAATCTTCACCTCGTCCGCCATGTGACAGGGACCCGAGCCTTTTCGACTCCCAACTCCCGACTCCCGACTCCCGAACGAGGCTCGTCATGACGCGGCCCCGGCTACTCTTTCTCGGTTCGCCCCGGATCGAGATAGACGGAGCGACCCTTGAGGTGGACACACGCAAGGCCGTCGCGCTGCTCGCGTACCTGGCGCTCACCCGACGGCCCCACGCCCGTGACTCGCTCGTGGGATTGCTGTGGCCGGATCACGGCCAGAAACGCGCCCGTGCCGCCCTGCGCCGAACCCTCTCTTCGCTGGCCCGCGCAAGAGAGGCAGGGTGGTTGGAGATCCAGGGCGACACCGTCAACCTCCGCGCCGACGAGACATGGGTGGACGTGGACCGTTTCCGGGAATTGCTCGCGGAGTGTGCTTCTCACGGTCACCCGGAATCCGAGGCATGCCCGTCCTGTCTCTCCCCGCTGACCGAGGCGGTCTCTCTGTACCGGGATGACTTTTTGGCTGGCTTCGGGTTGCGGGACAGCTTCGCCTTCGACGATTGGCAGTACTTTCAGGCCGAGGAGTTGCGCCGCGAGCTTGCCGGCGCTCTGGAGAAGTTGGCGCGCGGCCACGGGGCCGCCGGAGAATGGGAGGCGGCCATCGCTCACGCCCGGCGCCGACTGTTGCTCGACCCCTTGCACGAGCCAGCCCACCGCGCCCTGATGCAGCTCTACGCCCTCTCCGGCGAACGCGCCTCAGCCCTGCGCCAGTACCGTGAATGCGTGCGCGTCCTCGAAAAAGACCTCGGCGTCGCGCCCCTGGAAGAGACCACGTCCCTCTACCGCGCCGTCCAGGAAGGCGCCGCTGTCCCACCGTTTCCGGCCACGGGCACCGCGACCGAACGTCCGGCTCCATCGGATATGCCTCGCTCCGAAGGCAAGGTCTCCGATCCCGCCGGGAGCCCTCTCCTCGGGCGGGATCAGGAATGGGCCGCGCTGGAGAAAGCCTACGCAGCCGCCTCCGAAGGCATGGTAGTGGCACTGGAAGGCGAAGCCGGCATCGGGAAGACTCGGCTTGCGGAGGAGTTCCTGGCGCGGGCAAGGGAGCGTGGCGCGAGCGTGCTCTCCGCCCGCTGCTTCCGGGGCGAGACGGACCTGGCTTATGGCCCCTTCGTCGAGGCATTCGGGACGGTGGCGCAGAGAGAACACCTCTCCGCCAGGCTATCGCAGGCGCCACCGGAAGCCATCGCCGAGGCGGCCCGCCTGTTGCCCGCTCTCGCCGGAACCTTGCCGGAGACGCCGTCCCTTCCTCCGCTGGACACGCCGGGCGCCCGCAGCCGTTTCTACGACGGAGTATTCCGTACTCTCCTCGCCGCGCTCGAAGGCACGCCGACTGGCGGCGCGCCGCCAGGCATCCTTTTCGTGGATGATTTGCAATGGGCGGATGAGGCTTCGCTGGATCTGCTGAACTATCTGGCGCGCAGGCTCGGGGGGCATCCGCTTCTCGTGATCTCCGCGTGGCGCGAGGAGCTGGTGCCAGAGGACCATCGTCTGCGCGGCTTGTTACCCGGCGCGGAGGACTCCGTCACCCTCCTTCGGCTCTCGCGTCTGGATGAGGCCGCGGTCGAAGAGCTGGCCTCCCGAGGCGGAGCACCGCCGGGGCTCGGCGGGCGACTGCACCGGGAGACGGAAGGTTTGCCGCTCTTCCTGGCGGAGTATCTCGCGGCGATCTCCGGTGGAGATCTCGACCCCGGCGGCGAGGCGTGGCCGCTGCCAGGCGGGGTTCAAAGTCTGCTACGAAGCCGTCTACAGACACCTGGGGAGACAGGTGGGCAGTTGCTCGCCGCCGCCGCCGTGATCGGGCGTTCCTTCGACTTCGACACCGTGCGGGAGGCCAGCGGACGCGGTGAAGAGGAAGCCGTGACGGCGCTTGAGGGGTTGATCTCCCACCGCCTGATCCGGGAGGTGCCGAACGAATCGGGCGGTGGCTCCCCCCTCTACGACTTCTCCCACGACAAGCTGCGAGCCTTGGCATACGAGGAGACCAGCCTCGCCAGAAAGCGTCTGCTGCATCGGCGCGTGGCCGGGACGCTGGCCGCCCGCGCGCGCCGCAAGGAAGCCGGGCCACTGGCCGCCCAGATCGCCCACCACTACCGCCTGGCCGGCAAAGACGATGAGGCGGCGGAACACTACCGGCTGGCCGGTGAGCATGCCCGAGACCTCTCCGCCCACGCCGAGGCACTCTCCCATCTCCGCACCGCCCTAGCCCTGGGCCATCACGACACAGCCGGACTGCACGAAGCCATCGGGGATCTTCATACCCTGCGGGGCGAATACGGCGCGGCGGCGGCGAGCTACGAAACGACCGCCGCGCGGCTAGAGGGACCAGGACTGGCTGGCATCGAGCGCAAGTTGGGCGACGTCCACGCCCGCAGGGGAGATTGGGAGATGGCCGAGGGCCACTACCGCACGGCGCTCGAAGAGCTGGAGGGCGCGAGCCACGAGGCGGAACGAGCCCTCCTGTACGCCGACATGAGCCTCAATTCCCACCACCGGGACCGGCCCGAGGAAGCGGAGGAACTCGCGGCTCGGGCTCTGGACCTCGCGGAGACCATGAACGAACCGCGCGCTCTCGCTCGGGCCCACAACGCCGCGGGCATGCTCGCCCGGAGCCGCGAGGACTGGGATGCCGCCCGACAGCACCTGGAGCGCAGCCTGACGCTTGCGGAGGCTCTCGGCGACCCGGACGCGCGGGTGGCGGCACTCAACAACCTGGCCCTCGCCCACGCGGCGGCCGGCGACACGGAGCAGGCCATCCGGGAAACCGAAGCCGCATTGCCTCTTTGCGTGGCAACTGGGGACCGTCACCGGGAGGCGGCGCTCCGCAACAACCTCGCCGACCTGTTCCACGCCGCCGGACAGCCGGAGAAGTCCATGTCCCAGCTCAAGATAGCCGTGGAGATTTTCGCCGAGGTTGGCGAAGAAGAGACAATGCAACCAGGGATCTGGAAGCTCACCGAATGGTGACGGGGTAGCGTGCTCAAGCGATTTGCGGAGGCTCAACCCCCTGCAAAACCACGCCATCAGCCTTCAGTTGTCACCGGCTCTTTGATCTTGCGCTTCCCGAGTTCCTCGATACGCGCTGTCCCGTCGCTCGTTTCATCCTGTGATGCCTCGCCTCCGGGCCGCGCTGGATGGAGTCCGGGGCGAGAGTCCCTTCTTCAGGCTCTGTCACGAGGACGTACCGGGCACTGGCGTCTCCGTATTCGATCACCGTCGGCCCGTCCGGGTCCGAACGTCTGGCGTAGAGCCCGAACATGCCTACGAGCAGCAGCGTGAAGATGAGCAGGAATAGCCCAGACCCGACCGCGTGGTATCCGGATGCATCGTCTCCGAGGCCAGGGAAGTGGGTCACCAGCCCGAGTTGATCGGAGACCACATAAAACGCCGCGCCCAGTATGGCCGCCGGTCCCAACCACCGCATCACCGCCGAAACCTTCGCCTTCATCTCGCCCTACCTTTCCGAGTCTCTCATCTGCCTGGACCCAGAATATCCTCGGCGCGTTCCGGCGGCGTTACGAAAAGCGTTACGGAAAAAGTTTCGGAAGAATTTTCGGGGGTTTCTATTTCTCGGGCTTCTTCAACCATAGCGAGACGTGCTCCGGCTGCACCGTCTCCCGCACCACCGAGGCCAGATCTTCGTTCAATGTGTCCAGATCCGTCTCGTCCCGAAGCCTGGCGTTGAACGCCGCCAGAGTCCGGACAGCATCGTACTTCTTCCGGTAGAAGCGGCGGTCTATGAAGTCCTGTATGCGCCGCTGCAACGGGTTGAACAGGGCGGCTATCCCAAGAGTCGAGGCGACGACCGCGAGCTGGGATTCCTGTCCCGTGAGCGCGGAAGCCTTGCTGCAGAACCACGACGGCGCCGATGTACACCAGAGCCAGCGACGCGGTCAGCGTGCCGTAGACCAGCGCCCGGTTGATGACGAGGTCTATGTCGAAGAGCCCGGAACGCAGCACCGCCACGCCGATGCTGAGGGGGATGAGCAGCATGACGAGCGGTATCGCGCCCCCGAGCAAAAGCAGGACGAACGGCGAGGTCTCGAAGAGCCGCGGGGCGAAGAAGAGCAGCGGCGCCAGGAGGACGAACAGCGACGAGATCGCCAGCGTCGTGCCGAAGACGACCCACTTTGTCTGCCGCCGCTGCTCCGGGGTGGAGGTGCGACGGTAGCGGTAGACCTGGGACCCGAGCATCCCGAGGACGCAGCACATGAACACCAACGTCTGGGCCATCTCCAACACGGGCGAGCCAGAGTACAGTCCGGGGAACAGGTCGCCGGGAACCTGGAAAGCGAGGAAAGCGACCGCGAGCCAGGGCGTCCAGCGCGGAACGAACCTCCCGTTGGGGAACGTCAAGAAGAAGAGGACGGTGAACACCTCTCCCAGGACCTGCAACCCGCGGGCCGGCACCCACCATGCGGGATGGGACGAGACGAGAATATCGACCCCGGTGGTGGCAAACGTCGCCGTCCCGAACGCCACCAGGAAGAAGGCTACCAGGAGCGCCATCCGGTCGCCGGAGCGCAGCATGAAAACCAGCGCGCCCACCGCCACCCAGACCAGCCTGGCGAAAGTCTCAACCCCGACCACCAGTGCCACGTAGAGTCCGAGCGAGATCCCGGCAGCCTCCAGCCTCCGCAGGCCATCCGAGGAGAGCTGCGAACGCTCTAGGCAAATCCCCGCCGCTTCCCTGCACAGGGCGTTGTATTGCTCGAACAGTAGCGGGATGCTGAAAACCGTGATCGCCAACCCCAAAACCGCGATCATCACCCAGGCAACCCGGACGGCGAAGAGCCCGCCTCTCATGCGGAATCCTGGTGAAAGGCTCGCTTCGTCGGTGGCCGGGAGCCAGAAGTCGGGGAACTAAATTCCGGCCTCACGGCGCCGGGCTCCCGCAGCCACAGGGAGATGTGCTCCGGACGCAACGTCTCGCGCGCCACTTCCGTAAGGTCACCGCTCAATGCGTCCAGGTCCGTCTCGTCCCGCAACCTCGCCGAGAACGCCCGCAACGTCTCCGCCGCATCGTACTTGCTTCGGTAGAACAACCGGTCTATGAAGGATTGCATGCGTCGCCTCAGCGGGTTGAACAGGGCCGCTATCGCCAAAGTCGAGGCGACGATGGCGAGCTGGGAATTCCCTCCGGCGAGGACGCGGAAGACGTACTGCAAGCCGACGACGCTCCCGAAGTACACCAGCGCGAGCATTACCGTCAGCGCGCCGTATACGAGGGTGCGGTTGATGATGACATCTATGTCGTAGAGCCGGTATCTCAATATGGCGATGCCCACCGCCACGGGCAGCCCGGCTGGAGGAACGGTCCACATCGCCACCGATGCCGGAACCCGTCCGGCAAGGGCGAGCGAGAACCAGACAACGAACACGGCGGCCATGACGCCGACCGCGTAGGCGAACCACTTGAGTTGCTGTCTTTCCTCGCCCCTCGCCTGGCGGAAGCGTGAGATCGCCGCCGCCCCATTCACTAGTATCAGCGGCGGCAAGGCCAAAAACACGGCCTCGATGAGGTAAAGCCCGATCCCACCTTCCAACCCCAGCGGGTTGTACACAAACCTCAGGCGCATATCGTTGGAGACCGGCGATAGCCAGGACGCGAGCGTGAAAAGGAAGATGAAGCCCACGCCTCCCCACAAGACTGGACGCCAGCGCGCCGACGGCAACCTCCCCGTGGGGAACAACAGGAGCAGGAACACGACTATGAGGAACCAGCCCATCCCGCGCGCCCACCCACCGAACCACGTCGCCCAAGACGCGGCGGGGAGCGAGCCGGGGGCAGATATAAGAGCGTACACGGCGTACTCCAGCGCGAGTTCTCCCAGTGCCCACATCAGGGCGCCGGAGCAGAAGAGCCAGCCGATCCGGTTCCCCGGACGACGCGAGGCGACCAGGGCGCCGACGGTCGAGAACGCGAGGATCAAAGCCGACGTGGGTATCGCGTTCCCGAAGGCGGAACTGTTCTCGTTGAGCGAGACGAAGAACAACGTGAATGCCACGGCCAGCACGGTCAACGTCCACGCGGACCATGCCAGCCATGTGGCGGCGCGCCAGTTTCTACCGGTTCGCGGGTCCATGCCGCCGCGCCGCACTCGCGCCTACTCTTCCTGCTCGAACACGAGCCAGGAGCCCTTGATATCCGCGACGTTCCCTTCGTTCCCGGACACCACGCTTACGAGACGGGCTCCGTCGCTGGCGAACTTTTCAAGGGCCTTCCCGGCCTCCTCCGAATGGACCACGAACGCGACCCGGCGATCCTTCGCCGCCTCCTCCAGAGAGTGTTCCCGGCCCTCCCTCTCGCTCACGGCCCGCGTCAGGAGCCGCTCGCGCTCGGCGGCCTCCGACAGCAGCCTCTCCCGGTGAGCCTGAAGCTCCGCCTCGCGTTCGCTCAACCTCCCGCGCCACTCCTCGATGCGGCCCATGATCCCGTGCAAAAGCCTCTCGATGGAGGTCTCTCTCTTGCTCACCACAGGCTCCTTTCTCCGATCTTCCGTGCCCCTATGTTCCCATGCTCTCGTATCAACCGCGATGCTCCCACTCGACGGCGCGGGTCCGCTCGGGCGCGCCATTCTCGGGCGAGGCGGCGACCATTCCCAGATCGCTGACGGCACTGCGGGCGGCCAGCCCAACGACCGCCGTGAACGTCGGATAGGCGAGTTCCACGTCCGCGAGTTGCTCCACTGTCATTCCGGCGCGCATGGCGGTGGCCGCGATCTGGACTACCTCCACGGCTTGCTCTCCTACGATGTGCGCCCCCAGGATGCGCCTCGAAGCGCGGTCCACTATGAGCTTGCACAGACCATCCGGGCGTCCGTCTATCACGCCGCGATCCAGGTCCGCATACGGGACGATGGATGCCACGAAGTCGTGGTCCATGCTCGCCTGAATCTCCGTCAGACCGACGCTGCCGTACTCAGGGTCGGTGAAGCCGCCGTGCGGCACGATGTCGTGCCTGAACCCGCGAACGCCACCGAGCACCGCCCTCTCCGCCGCCAGAGAGCCTTCGTGGGTCGCGCTCTGCACCAGCATCATCCGCCCCGTCACGTCCCCTGCCGCGAAGACGTGCGGGGCGCTGGTCCGCAGGGAATCATCCACAATAACGTATCCACGCTCGGCCTCCACGCCCGCCGCTTCGGGGTTCAGTCCCTCCGCGTTGCCAGGCCATCCGACCGCGAGAACGACCGCTCCGGCATCGAGGGAATGCCGCTCTCCGTCGCGCCAGTAGAACAACCGTAAGACATCGCCGGACTTCTCGATCCCCTCCACCCCGCCGATACCGGTGACCACTTCGATCCCACGCTCCAGAAACGCCCCGGTCACACCTTCGGACACCACCTCATCCTCCGCGCCGAGGATGCGCGGCGCGGCTTCGAGCAATGCGACGCGCGCCCCGAACGCCGCGAAGACCGAGGCAAGCTGGCAGCCGGTCGCGGCCCCACCGATTATTGCGACCGAATCGGGTAGTTCCTTCATCGTCCACACGTCGCTATGGGTCAGGGCGAGATCCGAGCCAGGAAGAGGCAGCCTCCGCGCATGTCCACCCGCGCACAGGATGAACTTGTCGGCCCGGAGCTTCGTGCCATCTCCCAGCGCGAGCGTGTTCCCATCCACGAACCGGGCGTCACCGGCGCGGTCGAAGACGTGTACGTCCGCCGCTTCCAAACGGCTTCGTAGTTGCTTCTTCTGCTGTACCTCGTAGACGATGCGTTGCACGCGGTTCAGAAGGCGGACGAAGTCAACCTGCGGGGCTTCGCCATGAAGTCCATATTCTTCGTATTGTTCGGCGTCGCGCGCCAGTCGGGCAGCGTGGGCGAGGACGCGGGTTGGGACGCAGCCGTCGTTGGTGCAGGTTCCGCCCAGGTTGCCGCGTTCGGCGAGGGCTACGCTCGCGCCGAGTTCTCGGGCGCGCAGGGCCGCTGTTACGCCCGCGGGGCCGCCGCCGATCACGGCCACGTCGAAGCTATCTGTCATTGGTCTCCTTCTCTGTCTCCCGCAGCCACAGGCTAACGTGCTCCGGCTGCATGGTCTCCCGGATCACGTAGATCAGGTCATCGTTCAATGTGTCGAGGTCCGTCTCGTCGCGCAGCCGAGCAGAGAACGTCTCCAGCGTCTTCGCGGCGTCGTATTTGCTACGGTAGAAACGCCGGTCTATCCCATCCTGGATGCGGTGTCTTAACGGATTAAACAGAGTGGCGATGGCGAGCGTCGAGGCGACCACGATGAGTTGTGAGCCTTCGCCGGTTAGAGCGCGGAAAGCCGTTTGCAGCAACACCACGCTGCTGAAGTAGATCGCGGCGAGCGTTGCCGTGAGTGTGCCGTAGACCAGGGTGCGGTTGATTATTACGTCTATGTCGTAGAGACGGTAGCGCAGGATGGCTATTCCTATGGAGATAGCAACGGCTGGTGACACGGCTATGAAAATTGCCTGCGCGGCCCACTCGAACCAGCGTGGCGTATCTATCGCTATGGTGATGCTGATAAAGACGATGCCGATAGCGAACCCGGCAGCAGCGTAGGCAAACCATTTGAGCTGCTGGCGCTCCACCCCTACGGCGCGGCGCAATCGCATAAACAATGACAAGGCCGCCGCAGCGAACAGAAGGGGAGACACCGTATACAAAACTGTCTCCCAAACAATGGTGAAGCCCTCTACGCCGAGTGGGTTCCGGATCGGGCCGAGAGAGCCCAGGTGGGCTCCTACAGAGAACGCGGAGGTGAGCACCCCCACCACGACAAAAGCCACCGTCATCCACGCCAACCATCTCCAGCGCCTGCCCGGCAATCGTCCGGTCGGGAACAGCAGGAGGTAGAACACCTGGAGCCCGATCATGATGGGAAGAAGCCAGGCGGCGATCCAGGCCAGAGCTTCGCCCGCCGGAAGCGAGCCAGGTTGCGCCAGCAGGGCATGGATAGCGTACTGCGAAGTGAAGCTGCTCATGCTGACGGCGACGCCGGACAGGCACAGGAGCCAGCCCACGGCGTTCTCGGGCCGACGGGAGGCGACGATCGCGCCCACAGTCGCGTCGATCACGACGAGCGCGTTGCCGAGCCACCAGTCGAAGACGGGAGCATCCGGGTTGGATCGGCTCAGGGCCAGGAGAACGAGACTCAGAGCCGTCAGGGCCACGGAGATCGTCCACAACGACCAGGCCAGCCAGGAGGCGGCGCGTCTGCTCATCGCTTGTTCTCCGGCTCCTGCAACCACAGCGAGACGTGTTCGGGCTGCATGGTCTCGTTCACGACCGAGGCGAGATCCCCGCTCAAAGAATCGAGGTCCGTCTCGGCGCGCAACCTCGCGGCGAAAGCCTCCAGCGTCTCCCTGGCATCGTACTTCCTGCGATAGAAACGCCGGTCAATGAAAATCTGTATCAGCCGCCTCAAGGGATTAAACAGGGCGGCTATCGCAAGGGTCGAGGCAACGATGGTGAGTTGGGATTCCTGTCCCGTGAGCCCGCGAAAGACGTACTGCAAACCGACAACGCTTCCGAAGTACACTAGCACGAGCATCACGGATAGAGCGCCATACACCACCGCGCGGTTGATAATTACGTCTATGTCGTAGAGACGGTGGCGCAGTATGGCTATGCCGGCGGCCACGGGCACGGCGGCGATAACGAGGGCGTCCATCAATTGGAAGAGGATGGGGAAGGCGGCTTCTACCGGTCGGTTGGTCATGAACCAGACAGGGATGAACGCCGCGGCGAAAGTGAACCACTTTATCTGCTGGCGCTCCACGCCCGCTGAACGCCAGAAACGGACGACTAGGCTCGCCGCGGAGGCGAAGATCAAACCTATGTACCACGCGAATAAGACTGGACCAAGCACGCTCTCGACCAGGAGCATCGCCTTGATGACCAGCGGGTTCTGAATACCCGTGCCGTTTATGGCCTCCCCCGGCGAGAACGCGGACAAGAAGGTTGCTACCGGCAGCACCCCGAGGGCGAGCCAGGCGATCGTGCCCCAGCGCCGCGAGACGGGGCGGCCTGTGGGGAAATACAGTGGTATGAGGACGAAGATCAGGAGCGGCCCAATAAACTCTGTCGCGTTCGAGAACCACGCCACGGCATACGGCAGGGGCACGGCGCCGGGCTCCGTCAGGATGCCATAGACGGCATACTCATCGGCCAGCGTGGGCAACGTGAAGAGCAGGGTGCCAAACAGGAAGAGCCAGCCGACCGGGTTGGCGGGTCTCTTCGAGGCCACCACTGCGCCGACGACCACGCCAGACACCCCGACGACGGAGAAGATCGCGTTATCGAAGACGCGCTGGTTGAGCACGGTCAACAAGATGATCACGCAGATCAAAAGCAGCGTCAAAGCACACGTCCCCCAGGCGAGGCGGAACGCCATGCGGGGCTTCACCGGCGAACCCCGGCGTCTATATTGAGTGTCCGGTCCATAGACGGGAGGTATCGTGCCATGACGACGCTGACGCTAGAGCTTTCGCCCGAAAAGTACGAGCGACTGCGGGCGGAGGCCGAGCGGCTAGGCAAGGCGGAAGAAGAGCTTGCCCATGAATGGCTGGCCGAGCGGATAACGCCGCTGATGAGCGGACGCGAGCGTACGACCGAGGTGCTGCGCGCCGCCGGGCTGCTGACCGAGTTGAGCCCGGAGGAGAAAAAGTGCGCCGCCCGCTCAAAGGCGACGCTAGAAGAGGTTCGAGCGGCGCTCGACCGGGCTGGGGGAAAGCCGTTGAGCGAGGTCATCATGGAGATGCGCGGACCCAAAGAGTGAGCGACTACTTTCTCGACTCTAGCGCGCTGGTCAAACGCTACCTGACGGAGACCGGCAGCGACTGGGTCAGAGCATTGGCCGATCCAGGCACCGGTAACACAATCGTGGTGGCGGGGATCACGCGAGTAGAGGTGGCGGCGGCACTGGCTGGTCGGCATCGCGCCCCCGACGGCGTCTCGCTCTTCGAGCGAGACGCGGCGGTATATCTCCTGCTCGAACACTTCGAGATGGAGTACGGGATCACGCCCCTCGATCCCGAGATCATTGGCAGGGCCGCGGCCCTCACCCAAACCCACTACCTCCGCGGCTACGATGCCGTGCAACTGGCAACCGCTTTGGCAGCCAATGAATCTCTTGCAGGAGCCGATCTCCCGAACCTCGCCTTCATAGCCTCCGACGATGACCTCGTGGCGGCGGGATCCGAAGACCTTCCCGCCGACGACCCGAACCGCCACTCGTGAGCAGACGTTAGCCATTATCTGGCGGCCTCCGGCTCTTCTTTCGGTATCGTTTCGAGGCAACATGCTACCTCTGTTCAATTCAGATAGCGCAGCGCCGAACGGGCGGCCATGAAACCGCAGAGGCCGTGGACCGCGCCGCCCGGCGGCGTCGAGGACGAGCAGAGGTA
>Ga0136630_1000856_pt1 | contig 12155 bp, 11 predicted proteins | sample AntDrymUQ5682106_2_FD_105496 | JGI IMG/M metagenome (GOLD analysis project Ga0136630, IMG submission 105496) | Polar desert sand microbial communities from Dry Valleys, Antarctica - metaG UQ568 (21.06) | ecosystem: Environmental > Terrestrial > Soil > Desert | place: Antarctica: Dry Valley...
CACAACGGCCGCGGAGTCCGCATCGTCCGGCCCTTCACGTGGCCCGACGGCCCCGGCCCCGGCCCCGGCAGCCACCGCATCCGCCCCCGCGGGGACGACCGCGCCCGATGAGACGACCGACGCCGCCACGGCCGCGACCACGAGCCCGCCCGCGACCACGAGCCCGCCCGCGACCACGAGCCCGCCCGCGACCCTCCCGCCCTCCGAGCCCTTCGACCTCGCGGACATCGAGTTGCGGGGACCCGGCCGCGCGGCCGTGACCGTCCCGGTCTACGTGGCGTCCGACCCGCAGACGCGCGCGCGGGGGCTCATGGGCCGCGAGGAACTCCCGGCCGGCGCCGGCATGATCTTCCGGTTCCCCGGCCCGACGCAGGGCGCGTTCTGGATGAAGGACACGCTCATCCCGCTGTCGATCGCCTACTACGACGCCGAGGGGACCGTGGTCGCGGTGCTCGACATGGAGCCGTGCACGGCGGACCCGTGCCCCACGTACCCGCCGGGCACCTCCTACACCGGCGCCCTCGAGGTCAACCAGGGCTTCTTCGACGACGTCGGCCTGGAGGAGGGCTGGATGGTGGCCGTCCCCGACGGCCTGCCGCCGGCCTCCTGACCGAGGCGTCGCGGGGCTCAATGGCCCTCGACGCCGGGGGTGCCGGGGTCGCCCGTCCGGCTCGCGGGGACGTTTCGCCCGCACGCACAATGACCACCCGCTCAGGCAACGCGCCGGCGCGGGGAGTGGAGGTGGCGATGGAGACGTGGTCGATGTGGGTGCTCGGGGTGTTCTTCGTGGCGCTGCCGTTCGTGCTCATGGCGGTGTTCAACGGCGCCGACGAAGCCGACTCCCGCGGACGGCGGATCAGCCGGCGGTGGCGCAGCTAGAAGATTGAGCGTTCCACGCTCAGGGAAGTTGCCAGCCTCACACCCTGACGTTAGCCTGGTGCGAACGTCAGCAATCGAGCGCCCGCTGGGCGCGGAGGTGGCAGCGACATGGCAAAGGCAGTCGGGATTGACCTCGGCACCACGAACTCGGTGGTCGCCGTGCTCGAAGGCGGCGAACCGACCGTCATCGCGAACGCCGAGGGGACGCGGACGACCCCGTCGGTCGTCGGCTTCTCGAAGTCGGGCGAGGTGCTCGTCGGCGAGGTGGCGAAGCGGCAGGCCGTCACGAACCCCGACCGCACGATCCAGTCCGTCAAGCGGCACATGGGCACGGACTGGAAGACGACGGTCGACGGCAAGAACTACACCGCGCAGGAGATCAGCGCCCGCATCCTGATGAAGCTCAAGCGGGACGCCGAGGCCTACCTCGGCGAGGACGTCAGCCAGGCGGTCATCACCGCGCCGGCGTACTTCGGTGACTCCGAGAGGCAGGCCACCAAGGAGGCCGGGCAGATCGCCGGTCTGGAGGTCCTGCGGATCATCAACGAGCCGACCGCGGCGGCCCTCGCCTACGGCCTGGACAAGGAGGAGGAGCAGACCGTCCTGGTCTATGACCTCGGCGGCGGCACGTTCGACGTGTCCGTGCTCGAGATCGCCGAGGGCGTCTTCGACGTCAAGTCGACCTCGGGCGACACCCACCTCGGCGGTGACGACTGGGACCAGGCGGTCATGGACTGGCTGATCAAGTCGTTCAGGGACAACCACGGCGTCGACCTCGGCAAGGACAAGATGGCGCGGCAGCGCCTCAAGGAGGCCGCCGAGAAGGCGAAGAAGGAGCTCTCCTCGACGACGGAGACGTCGATCAACCTGCCGTTCATCACGGCGACGGCCGACGGACCCCTCCACCTCGAGCAGACCCTCACCCGCGCGCAGTTCAACCAGATGACCGCCGACCTGCTCGACCGCACCCGGGCGCCGTACCACGCGGCCATCCGCGACGCGAACATCAAGGCGGAGGACATCGACCACGTCATCCTCGTCGGCGGCTCGACGCGCATGCCCGCCGTCGTCGACCTTGTGAGGGAGCTCACCGGCGGCAAGGACGCCCACAAGGGCGTGAACCCCGACGAGGTGGTCGCGGTCGGCGCCGCGCTGCAGGCCGGGGTCCTCAAAGGTGAGGTCAAGGACGTCCTGCTCCTCGACGTCACGCCGCTGTCGCTCGGCATCGAGACCAAGGGCGGCGTCATGACCAGGCTGATCGAGCGGAACACGACCATCCCTACCCGCAAGTCCGAGGTCTTCACCACGGCCGACGACAACCAGCCGCAGGTCGAGATCCACGTCCTGCAGGGCGAGCGCGAGATGGCCGGGTTCAACAAGACCCTCGGCAAGTTCCAGCTCGTCGACATCCCGCCGGCGCCCCGCGGCGTGCCGCAGGTCGAGGTCACGTTCGACATCGACGCGAACGGCATCGTGCACGTGTCCGCCAAGGACCGCGGCACGGGCAAGGAGCAGTCGATGACGATCACGGGCCAGTCGGCGCTGCCCAAGGAGGACATCGACAAGATGGTCCGCGACGCCGAGGCCTACGCCGACGAGGACCGCAAGCGCAAGGTTGAGGCCGACGCCCGCAACAACGCCGACAACCTGCTCTACCAGACCGAGAAGCTCCTCCGCGACAACGGCGACAAGATCGACGCCGAGCACAAGGCCCGCCTGGAGGAGGCGCAGGGCGCGGTCCGCGAGGCGCTGAACGGCACCGACAGCGACGCCATCTCCAACACGACCGATCAGCTGATGCGCGTCAGCCAGGAGGTCGGGCAGGCCCTCTATGCCGCGACGGCCTCCGAGCAGGCCGGGCAGCAGACGGCCGGCGGCTTCACCGGGGACTCCGGCGCGGCGGATGACGAGGACATCGTGGACGCCGAGGTGGTCGACGAGGGCCAGGACCGCGACGACAAGGGCGCGGCGTGACGGACCCCCGGACCGACGCGGACCCGGCGGCGGAGAACCTCGCCGCCGCCGGGCCCGCCGGCGCGCCGGCCGACGGCTTCGCGTCGGACGCGACCGACCACACGATGGGCGCGGCCGCCGACCCGGAAGCCGACGCCCACGCGGAAGCCCACGCCGACGCGGAAGCGGCCGCAGACGCGGAAGCCGACGCCGACCCGGAAGCGGACGCCAAGAGCGCGGGGAACGAGCGGGCCGGAGCCGACGTGGCCGAGGCCGACCCCGAACCTCCCGGCGGCGCGGACGCCCCGGAAACCGCCGCCCCGACCGAGGACCTCCGGCAGGCGCTGGCCGACGCCGAACAGGAACGCGACTCCTACCTCGACCAGCTGCGCCGGGCCCGTGCGGACTACGAGAACCTGAACAAGCGCAAGACCCGCGAGCTGATGGAGGCCCTCGACCGCGGGGCCGCCCAGCTGTGCTCGCAGCTGATCGGGGTCCTGGACAACTTCGGCTTCGCGCTGGACGCCGCAAGGGGCACCGACGACGAACGTCTCGCGAAGGGCGTCGAGATGGTGCACACCGAGCTGACGGGCGTGCTGCGGAGGGCCGGGCTCGAAGAGGTGCCGGGGGTCGGCGCGCCGTTCGACCCGACCTGGCATGAGGCGTTGATGCAGGTGGAGGCCGAGGAGCCGCTCGAGGAGCCGTTGGTGGAGGAGGTGCTTCGCACTGGTTACCGGTTCAAGGGACGGGTGCTGCGGCCGGCCTCGGTGAAGGTGGCGCGGTGACCTCCGGCTCCGCTGGCGGGCCGCTCGCCGCGGGCTTCGCAGGAACGGCCTTTTATGCTGCGCCCGCGGCGAGCGGCCCTCCCTGTCGGCCCCGGACAATCGTGCCGGAAAGCTCCCCGCGGTCCTCGTGGCGGTCGTGAGCTTGGGATCTGAAGAGACAGGGCGATGAGCCAGAGGGACTACTTCGAGAAGGACTACTACGGCGTGCTTGGGGTGACCAAGGACGCGTCGAACGCTGACATCAGCAAGGCGTACCGCAAGCTGGCGCGCAAGCTGCACCCCGACGCCCGGCCCGGCGACAAGGAGTCGGAGTCCCGGTTCAAGGAGGTCAGCGAGGCCCACTCGGTGCTGTCCAACGCCGAGAAGCGCAAGGAGTACGACGAGGTGCGTGAGCTCGTCGGGTCCGGCGCGTTTCGGGGCGGCGGGTTCCCCGGCGGAGGGTTTCCCGGCGGCGGCGCCGGCTTCCCCGGCGGAGCGGGCGGGCAGGCGTTCGACCTCGGCGACCTCCTGGGACAGATGTTCGGCCAGGGTGGCGGCGAGGGGGCCTGGACCACTCCTGGACCCGCCGGCAGGCGCGGGCCGGGTCGGACGGCGGGCGCGCGGCGCGGCCGAGACGTCGAGACCGCCGTCACCCTGTCCTTCGCCGACGCGATCGCCGGGGTCACCGTCACGCTGCGGGTCTCCGGCCGCGCGCAGTGCACCACCTGCGGCGGCTCGGGAGCGAAGCCCGGCACCAGCCCCGTGACCTGCTCGACGTGCAACGGCCGCGGCCTGGTCACCGAGAACCAGGGCCTGTTCGGCTTCTCCTCCCCGTGCACCACCTGCGGCGGCACCGGTCGGCTGATCCCCGAACCCTGCCAGACCTGCGACGGCTCGGGCGTCGTGAACCGGCCGCGCGAGATCAAGGCGCGCATCCCCGCCGGGGTGAAGGACGGCGCACGGGTCCGTCTGTCAGGCAAGGGCGAACCTGGGTCTGCGGGAGGGCCGGCCGGAGATCTCTTCGTCAACGTGCACGTCGCACCGCACGAGGTCTTCGGGCGCCGCGGCGAACACCTGACGATGCGGGTGCCCATCACGTTCGCCGAGGCGGCGCTCGGCGCGAGGATCACCGTGCCGACCCTCGACGGCCCCGTGACCCTCAAGGTCCCGCCGGGCACGGAGTCCGGCAAGACGTTCCGGGTCAAGGGGCACGGCGCACCCAGGGGCAACGGCAAGCCGGGTGACCTGCTCGTGACCGTCGACGTCGCGGTGCCCAAACGGCTGACGAAGACCCAGCGCAAGGCCCTGGAAGACTTCGCCGCGATGGACGACAGCGGGATCCGCGACCACCTCGAGTCCGCCATGACCGCGCCGGAGCAGGGGTAGCGGTCGGTGGTCAGGCCCGCCGCGGTCTACATCATCTCGGTCGCTGCCGAGCTCGCCGGGGTCCACCCGCAGACGCTCCGGACCTACGAGCGCAAGGGGCTCCTCAAGCCGGCGCGGACCTCCGGGGGCACGCGCCGCTACTCCGACCGCGACGTCGAGCGGGTGCGCCTCATCCAGGACCTGACGCAGGGCGAGGGCGTCAACCTCGCCGGCGTCCTGCGGATCCTCGATCTCCAAGACCAGGTGGAGGCGCTCGCCGACCAGCTCGCCGACGCCCAGGACGCCGTCGACCGGGTCAGGCAGGAGGCCCGGGCCGCGCTGCACGAGGCGGTGCGCCGGACCGGCGCCGAGCTCGTGCTCTACCGACCCAGCGCGATCGAACGCCACCCCTCTGCCCGCCGCCGCTGAAGGTGCACATTCAAGCGTCCAAGCGTCATCCTTCATACACCGACATGGTCATCAGCCGGCACTCTTGGAAGCCAGTGTGGCGAAGGAGCCCATGATTCATGAGGGGACGTGCTCAAGTCCCGCTGTCTGGCACTGCTCCACCACGTCGCGCGGATGAAGGATTCGATCGTCATGACGAAGCGCGGCAAGCCGATCGCACGCCCGGCTTCCCTGCGCAAGTCCGGGTCCCGTCCGACGCTTGGCAGCGTCAGCCTCATCGCACACGAGGACGAGGCCTATTACGGCACGGGGCAGTCATGGGATGGAGAGGCGGAGAGGCCAACCTTTGAAGGGTAGGCGACGGTAGTGTCGCCTACCCTTCGATCCCTTCATGCGTCCTGCGTCGGGGATCGCCGCGCCGGCGGCCGCCCCGGCGTCAGGGGAACTGCGCGACTGCGGGCGTCGCCGGGGCGCCGAGCATGCCGATCGCGTCGGCGGTCCGGGCGCGCGAGGCCTCCAGGGCCGCCCGCAGGCCGGGTGGCGTGGCGGGGTCGGCGAGCGCAGCCAGGACGGGCACGATGCGGTAGGTGCCCGGCTCGACCCAGGTGGGCTCGTAGCGGGCCCCGGCGACGACGAAGCGGCCGTCGCGCTCGGCGACGGTGAAGCGGACGATGACGCCGTCCTGCGTGCCCGCGGCGCAGCAGCGGCCGGACTGGTTCGACAGGAAGTTGCCGAGCCCGTAGGCCACCCACTTGTCGCCGATGCGCTCGACCGGCTGGACGACGTGCGCGTGGTGGCCGGCGATCAGGTCGACCTCGGGCGCGGCGAGCAGCTGGTGGGCGAGCGCCGACTGCTGCTCGGTCGGCGCGGTCAGGTACTGCTCGCCCCAGTGGACGCTGACGAGCACGAACTCCGCGCCCGCCGCCCGCGCGGCCCGCGCCTCGGCGAGGATCCGGTCGGCGTCGATCAGGTCGACGAGCCAGGGCTTGTCAGCGGGCAGCGAGAACCCGTTGAGGCCGTACGTGTAGGACAGGTGCCCGACCGTGACCCCGTTCACGTCGAGCAGCCGCGGCGTGGCCCCCTCATCGGGCGACCGGGCCATGCCGGCGTGGGGGATCCCGGCCGCATCGAGGACGTCGAGCGTGTCCGTCACCCCCGCGGCACCGCCGTCGACGGAGTGGTTCGACGCGGTGGAGCAGGCGTCGTAGCCCGCCCAGGCCACGGCGTCGGCGATCTCGCGCGGCACCGTGAACACCGGGAAGTAGGACAGGCCCTGCCCGTCCGGGGACAGCGGCGTCTCGAGGTGGCACACGGCGAGGTCGGCGGCGGAAAGCAGCGGTGCGACGTCGGCGAACATCGGCCGGTAGTCGTAGGGCAGCCCGACGGTCGCGCCGCTGGCCTGCGCGACCCGGACGACCGGCGAGTGCGTGAGGATGTCGCCCGTGACGGCGATCGTGAACGCCCGTGGGGGCGCCGGCGGAGGCGGCGCCGCGGTGGAGGAGGCGGGCGGAGGGGGAACCGGGGTGGGCACCGGCGACGGCGGGACGGCCACCGCCAGGGTCACCGGTTCCGCCGACACGGTCGGCTGCGGGGACGCGGCGACGGAGCCGTCGGCCGCGAAGCCGGCCACGGCCAGGCAGAATGCCGTCAACGTCCCGACGGCGACCTTGGCGAGCCAGGGACCACCCGGCATCTGCGACCGTGAGGCGGGCATGAGCGGAGAGTAGGTCGCCGTACCGTCCGATCGGTGCAACCGCCGCCGCCCAGAACTTAATGCTATCGCGCATAGATTTGTTGCTAGGCCAACGGTAGAGTGGGCGCCATGGACATCAACCGCTTCACGCTCAAGGCCCAGGAGGCGCTCCAGGTGTCGGTCGCGGCCGCCGCCGAGCGCAGGCATCCGGAGGTCGCGCCCCTCCACCTGCTCGCCGCCCTGCTCGGCCAGTCGGAGGGGCCGGTCTATCCGGTGCTCGGCCGCCTCGGCACCACGCCGACGGCGCTGCGCGCGCAGGTCGACGCGGCGCTGGCGGAGCTGCCCGCTGCGCACGGCTCGACCGGTCAGCCAAGCCTCGGCCGCGCGCTGGCGGGCGTGCTCGATGACGCCCAGGCCCGCGCCGGCGCCCTCGGTGACGACTACACGTCCACCGAGCACCTGCTGCTGGCGCTCGCGGCCGAGAACGGTGCCGCCGGCAAGCTGCTGCGCGCGGCGGGCGTCGCCGGCGACGAGCTGCTCGAGGCGCTCCGGGCGGTGCGCGGGAACCAGCGCGTCACCAGCCAGACGCCGGAGGGCACCTACGAGGCGCTCGAAAAGTACGCGACCGATCTCACCGCGGCGGCGCGCGACGGCCGGCTCGACCCGGTGATCGGTCGTGACGAGGAGATCCGCCGGGTCATCCAGGTCCTGTCCCGGCGCACGAAGAACAACCCCGTCCTCATCGGAGACCCCGGCGTCGGCAAGACCGCGATCGTCGAAGGCCTCGCGCAGCGCATCGTCGCGGGCGACGTGCCCGAGGGGCTGAAGGACAAGCGCCTCGTGACCCTCGACCTCGGAGCGATGATCGCCGGCGCGAAGTACCGCGGCGAGTTCGAGGAGCGGCTCAAGGCCGTCCTCAAGGAGATCGCCGCGGCCGAGGGGCAGATCATCACCTTCGTCGACGAGCTCCACACGATCGTCGGGGCGGGCAAGGCCGAGGGCGCGATGGACGCCGGCAACATGCTCAAGCCGATGCTCGCCCGCGGGCAGCTGCGCATGATCGGCGCGACCACCCTCGACGAGTACCGCGACGTCGAGAAGGACAAGGCGCTCGAGCGCCGCTTCCAGCCGATCCACGTCGGCGAGCCGAGCGCCGAGGACACCGTGGCGATCCTCCGCGGCCTCAAGGAGCGCTACGAGGTCCACCACGGCGTGCGCATCACCGACGGCGCCCTGGTCGCGGCCGCCCGCCTGTCCGACCGATACCTCACCGAGCGGTTCCTGCCGGACAAGGCGATCGACCTGATCGACGAGGCGACCTCCCGCCTGCGCATCGAGATCGACTCGATGCCGTCGGAGATCGATGCGCTCGACCGGCGGATCAAGCAGCTGGAGATCGAGAAGGCCGCGCTCAGCGGCGACTCGGACGCCGGCGCGCAGGACCGGCTCGCCGAGATCTCCGACACCCTGGAGACGCTGCGCGGGGAGATGGGCACCTTGAAGGCCCACTGGGAGGCCGAGAAGGCCGCCATCGCCGCCGTCCGCGACTGCAAGCAGCGCATCGAGGAGGCCCGTGAGCGCGCCGACCGCGCCGAGCGCGACGGTGACCTCCAGACCGCCGCCGAGCTGCGCTACGGGACCGTCCCGACCCACGAGCGCGAGCTCGTCGAGGCCGGGCAGCGCCTCGCCGACCTCCAGGCCGACCAGCGCATGCTGAAGGAGGAGGTCGACGCCGAGGACGTCGCCGAGGTCGTCGGCAAGTGGACCGGCATCCCCGTCGCCCGCCTGCTCGAGGGCGAACGCGACAAGCTCGTCCGCCTGGAGGACACGCTCCGCGAGCGCGTCGTCGGCCAGGACGAGGCCGTCGGCGCGGTCGCCGACGCGGTGCGGCGGTCCCGCGCGGGCCTGGCCGACCCCGACCGCCCCCTCGGGTCGTTCCTGTTCCTCGGGCCGACCGGCGTCGGCAAGACCGAGCTCGCCCGCGCGCTCGCCGAGTTCCTCTTCGACGACGAGCGGGCGATGGTCCGCCTCGACATGGGCGAGTTCCAGGAGAAGCACACGGTGTCGCGCCTCGTCGGCGCGCCGCCGGGATACGTCGGCTACGAGGAGGGCGGCCAGCTCACCGAGCCCGTGCGCCGGCGCCCCTACTCGGTCGTCCTGCTCGACGAGGTCGAGAAGGCCCACCCCGACGTCTTCAACGCACTGCTCCAGGTGCTCGACGACGGGCGCCTGACCGACGGCCAGGGCCACACGGTGGACTTCCGCAACACCGTGGTGATCATGACGTCGAACCTCGGCTCGCAGTACATCCTCGACCCGACCCAGTCCGAGGACGCCATCCGCGAGCGCGTGATGGCGGCGGTCCGCGAGCACTTCCGCCCCGAGTTCCTGAACCGCCTCGACGAGGTGCTGATCTTCTCCCGGCTCGGCCGCACCGAGCTCCGGCGCATCGTCGACGTCCAGCTCGAACGGGTGCGCGCCCGCTTCGCGCAGCGCGACCTGTCGCTGGAGCTCACCGACGCCGCCAAGGACTGGCTGTCCGAGCGCGGGTACGACCCCGTCTTCGGCGCCCGCCCCCTCAAGCGGGTGCTGCGCAAGGAGCTCGAGGACCGCGCGGCGCTGGCACTCCTCGACGGCCGCATCGCCGAGGGGCAGACCGTCAAGGTCGACGTCTCCGGCGACGCGCTCGTCGTCAGCTGACCGGCGGCGTCACGACTCGAGGTTGTCCGCCTGGGTCATCAGCAGCGCCGGGTCGATGCCGAGCGCAGTGAGCGTCTCGTGGTGCGCGAGCGGCTCGAACCGCTCCGGCAGGTCACGCTCGGCGCGTTCGGCCTTGTCCAGCTCGTTGCGCTCGAAGAGCATCTCGACGAGCAGCCGACGTTCGATCTCCATCCCGCTGCGCTACCCATGGAGGGGCGGCGGCAACCCGGTTGCCGCCCGCCCGCAGCGCGCGCTCGAGCAGCGCCGGGTCGCCGCGCTCCGGCCGCCGGATCAGCGCAGCACCTCGACCTCGCAGCGGAGGCCTGGCGCCTTCGACAGACGTGCGTCGGCGGTGAGGAGAACAAGGTCCAGCAGCTCGGCCAGGGCGACGTAGGCGGCGTGGTACACCGTCAGATTCTGCCGGAGTGCCCAACACCGGGTGAGCAGCCGCCGGTGTGGGACCCGTCTCACCGGCAGGTCGACCAAGTCCGTCAGGGCCAGTTCGGCTCGTCGAGCATCGAGGTCCCCGGCCAGCAGTTGCCGTCGGAGCACGGACGCGACCTCGAGGTCGATCAGCTCGGGCGCGACGAGTGCTTCACCGCGCAGCCGCGCGCGAGCGGCGTCGCCGTCGGAGGCGTCGTCGGCCAGCGCGGGCGCGAGGACGCTCGCGTCAACGACGAGCACGGTCCTCGTGGACCACGTCGGCTGCGATCGAGAACGGCACACGACCGCCGGCCCTGCCGCCGGCGCGCTCGAGCACCTCGTCGACGGTCGGGGTGTCAGCCTCCTGGATCAAGCGCATGCGCAGGTACTCCTGCAGCGACTGGTGGGCAGCCGCTGCCCGCTGACGGAGGACGGCGTGGGTGTGCTCGGGCACGTCCTTGATCTGTACGCTCGGCATGGCGCCACAATGGCGCGTCGGGCGCCAGAGCGCAAGGCCGTGGGGCTTCCCGGACGGCACCGCCGGACAGGGTCGATGCTCACCCGGGCGTGGTGGGCGCAGGCTGACGCTGGCCAGCGTGATGCCGGCGATGACGAGGAACGTGGTCGGTAGCCCGTGGGCGTGTGCGAAGGCGCCGAAGGTGGCGGGGCCCGCGATCGATCCGACGGCGAGGGCGGTGAGCGTCACGGTGAACCCACTGGTTGGCCGGTCCGCGTAGACGTCTTGGCTCCACAGCGCCAGCAACGCGGCGAGGGGCATGTACGCGGCACCGAATCCCACCGCGGCCAACGCCGTCACGGTTGGGGAGTGACCTGCCGAGGCGAGGCAGGCAAGCGCTGCGGCGAGCAGCAGCAGGCAGCCGGTCACCGAGCGCCGGATGCCGAAACGGCGGGCGGCGTCTCCGGTGGCGATGCCGCTGATCCCGCCGACACCGACCAGGGTCAGCAGCAGCAGCCGCCAGGTGTCGGGGAGACCGGCGCGGGCGACGAGGTCGACGACGAAGGTGAAGAAGACGGAGGCGACAAGGCCGTAGACGGCCGACTGCCCCAGCAGCCGGCCGGCGCCGGCGCGCGCCACCCAGGCGAGGCCGTTGCGGCGCGGCCGTGACACCGTCAGCGCCGTGGCCTGCGCTGCCCGCGGCGGGGGCTGGCTGGCTCGCCCGCCGGGCAGGAGCAGTGCGTTCCACACCGCGCACGCCGCGGCGGCGAGGGCGAAGCCCGCCCAGGCCAGGCGCCACCCGGTGCCGTGCGTGCTTGCCAACCAGGCGACTGGGCCGGCGACGACGAGACCGAACGAAGTGCCGGTACTGATCACCGACAGCACCCGCGCGCGGTCTGGTTGGCGAACGTGCGCGGCCACGGCGTCGGAGAACGGTGCCCAGCACAGCCCCGGGCTGGCGGCTGCCACCACCACGCCGATCGTCAACACCACCGGCCCCGTCGCGGCAGCGATCGCCGCCATCCCCGCGGCCGCGCAACCGGCACCCGCGGCGATCGGTGGCCGCGGCCCGAAGCGGGCCGTGAGGACGCCAGTGGCGAGCATCGCCACCAGGTACGACACGTAGGCGGCGCTGGACATGAGCCCGACCGCCGCGGTCGACAGATCGAACCGGTCGGAGAACACCGGGACGAACAAGCCGAAGCCGTACCGCGCGAACCCGTACGCGACGGCGATCGCCGACGTGCCGGCGAACGCCAGCGTGACCGGACTCGGCGGTTCACACGCTCGGCTCGTTACCTCCATAGTTTTATAGACAGTAACTACTGGCGCACGTCGGCACAATGGGAGGCATGGGCAGCACGGAAGGAACCGGCCCACCGCCGACGTCATCCCAGGCCAGTGACCGTGGCGCTCCGCCACCGCTGGACCTCGTCCAAGACCTGGTGAACACGCGCAACCTGATGCGCGGGACCGACCGGTTGAGCCGCACCGCAGCAGGTGCGGACCTGGA
>Ga0136630_1000857_pt1 | contig 12153 bp, 12 predicted proteins | sample AntDrymUQ5682106_2_FD_105496 | JGI IMG/M metagenome (GOLD analysis project Ga0136630, IMG submission 105496) | Polar desert sand microbial communities from Dry Valleys, Antarctica - metaG UQ568 (21.06) | ecosystem: Environmental > Terrestrial > Soil > Desert | place: Antarctica: Dry Valley...
CCGACCGGCCTGCAAATGAACCTCGCCGTACGGGTCCGCGGCAAGGCCGCTCGCCGCGACCTCCACAGCGAGGTCTTCGATGGGCCGTACCACCACGACATGGACGCCCATTGGCAGGCGCGACGCTTGAAGTGGGGGTTCGAGCTGTCAGACGGTCGGCGGGTCACGAATGTCGATCCCTGGCCGCAGCAGCCGAACCAGGACCACAGCCGACCCCATCACCCGGACGACTGGCTCTGGGAGCCCGACCACCCTGTGCTGATGGGCGGTGGCGGTGGTGGCGGCAGCCGCTCCATAGACAGGGACTATTGGCTGTGGCCGCTGCCACCCGCCGGCCCCCTTCGTGTGGTCTGTCAGTGGCTGGACCAGGACATTGACATCCACATCCAGGACTTGGACGCCACTGTCTTCCTAGACGCCGCTGGCCGCGCTCAACCTGCCTGGCCCTCCGCCTGACACGACTGCGTCCGACCCGCCGGCCTCACTGCAGCCGCTGGGCCTAGGCGAGCGGCCAACGGGCGGTCGGCTTGCGCTTGCATCCTTCTCGATGCCGACCGCCGGTGCAGCACAGTCAGCCCGCTCCTGCCAGCACCGCGACCACAGCGCGAGGAGGGGCTCCCCAGCGCGCAGACCCGTCGGCATGACCCCCGGCCCAGGCCCACTGGGCCGCCGCAGCCAAACCGCGGCGGGGCTTGCCGGCGGTGCCCGCAAGCCGACCGGCTTGCGGCAGCAGTTCGCCGTCCCAGTCGTCGAACGTCAGCCGGGGCACCTCGGGCGGCCGCCACCGAGCCGTGCACGGCGTCCCTCATGACGATCGCGACACGGGATCGGATGAAAGTGGATCAAGCAGCGAGCTCGACGAGCCGCCGACCGGCTTCAGCTCGAGTCGCGAACGCCTCCCGCGGCTGCTCCTCCGAGGGGACGCCGAACCGGAGGATCCGCCAGACTGCCCGTCTTTCCGCACGACGCCGGGCGGCACACCCATCGAGTTCGACGCGACGAGATAGGCGTTCAGGAAACTCGGGGTCCGCGGCTGCATGCGTCAGCACGCTACGCGTAGCGAGCTCGGCACAGCGGATTCTCTCGATGAGCCTGGTCAGCGACGCGTCCCACCCGTCGGGCTGGGCGACGTCCTCAACGGGCTCACGCCCTTGGTTCGGAGGTCGTAGCAACCATTCGCGTATCCCGCGCGTCTAACTGTCGGCTGGCCGAGTCGCACAGTTGGCAATGTCGGAGGTGGCGTGTTGAGGGCGTACGCGCTCGCGCCTTTTGCCCTGGCGGTGATCGCAGTCGTGGTCACCGGGTGCGGCCCGGCTTCCAACGACCGGTGACGCGCGGCCACCATCGCCGGCGGTCCCGACGCCGGGCGACGCGATGCCTTCCGAGCTCTGGACCGACAGGACGATCTTCGAATGGCCAGGATCGTCCGCACTCTTCGCTGAGCATTGCCCGAGCGATCGCGCCGCCCATCTGGGTGACAGCGTCGAGGCCGAGGACGTTGAGATCATCATCTGTGCCACCGAGATCCGCCCGGTCGTCGGCGACGGCTCATGGCGCTACGCGGTCGTCCACCGGGTGACCCGCGGCGTCGAGGAACTCCTCGCAGCGTACGCGCAGCCCGACGACGACATCGAGGTCGACATATGCACGTCGAACTACATCGATCCGGGTCACGTGTGGTTGCACGAGCCCGACGGCCAGGTGGCCACGGTGCGTGCCCCGACAGACCGATGTCATCCCCTCGACCTGGCAACCGAAGCGTTCCGTGGGCTGACAACCGTCCTCGTCGCAGAGGAACGGCTCGACCAACCCTCGACCCAGCTATCTGATGACACGGGTTGCCCAGATGACTGGCTCGACGTCCTCGTCGACCCAGCCGATGATCACTCAGTGGACCAGCCCGCCAACCCGTGGCAGTTGCACGACGGACACATGCTCGCGTGTACCTACCAGCTGACCAGTCACACCGACCGCGGCCAGCTCATCGCCGGACGCCGGCTCGACCGAGCGACGCGAGCCGACGTAAACCGCGAACTCACCCAAGCCACGATCGACGAGTCCTGCGTCGCCGACACGCACTCGACGTTCGTCGTCCTCGCCGCCTCATCCGGCTTCGTCCAGCACACCTACGTCGCGCTCGACGGTTGCGCCGTTCAGCAGAACCTCGCGAGGTGGCGCGGCACCGAAGCGCTCCGGGCACTGCTCGACTGAGATCACGGCGTCCCGCCGCGCCTTCGCCGACCCGACTCTTCGGACGGCCGCGAAGGATCCCCATGCGGACCCAAGTCCTGCTCGCGCGGCTCGCGGCGTCGCGGAGACGTTGAACCGTCACGTACGAGACTGGGGTCCTGAGGAAAGGGGCAGGCCATGGAAGTGATTCAAGTTGACGAGCGGGACAGTAACTGGGAGGACGATCGCCCGCGATTCCGCGTCTACCTGCACGGCAGCGGTGAGACGTCGACGAGTGGCTGGACGGCCACCTACGACATCGTCGGGGCCGACGTCATCCAGGTGATCGACTGGGCACAGCGACAAGCTGGGAACCGACTGACTTATGCAGTGGCGTTGGTGTGTGATGACGCGGAGGAGGAGAGACGCAACCCCAGTCACGGACGCGGCCTGGTGTGGCTTGTCGGCATGGACGGCAACGACTGCACCGACGATGACCCACGTGAGCAATCGGTCCAGCAACGGATGCTGGAGCGGCGTCGCCACCCTCTGGGTATCCCCGAGGCCGACCGGTCGCCGCCTGATGTGGCAAGGCCCGACACGAGCCACCCCGACCAGCAATGAGCAGCAGCCCACGTTTGCTCATCGCTATGCCGCGTCGTATGCCTGGATCGGGTCTCGCGAGGGGATCCTCACCGGCTACGAATCGACGCGACAGACCCTTGAACCGCGAGGACCGTCTCTTTCGATCGTGAAGTCGGGCATCCTTGTGCGGTGGCGCTACCCGCTTCTCGCCCCAATCAAGGACCTCGCCGTGACGCGGGTGGGTGACGGGCCTCCGCCGCTTGGACAGGAGGGGTCTCCGGCGCGGGTGCGGGAACTCGATGATCATCTCGCCGGCTACGTGGATGACTATGCAGGGCTTCGGGTGACCGGTCCGACGAGCGTCCAGGTCCGACTCGTTCGCTCGGCTGCGCTCGGGCGCCGCGAGCTTCAGGCACGATTTCCGGAGATCTCGATCCAGTTTGCTCCCGCATGGCACTCGAAGGCCAGCGCGAGGCGCCTTCGCGATCAGATCGTGGCGGACCTACCGGGTTGGCGTGACCGCGGCGTCCACATCGCGACGCTCGAGATAGACAAGTTTGGACTCGTTGTCCTGGGCGTGCACGACCCCGCCTCAGGTGAAGCCCCATTGCTCGACCGGTACAGCGACACGAAGGTTCGCGTCATCCAGGGAGATGACGCCATCCCGGCCTGAACCAACCTTGGGCCCGGGCTCGCACCAGACGCATCGTGCCGATCGTCGTACCTGAGGAACCGGTGAACGATCCCCATGCGGGCAGCCCCCCGGAGGTCGAAGCTCGACGCCTCGTTCACGTACGAAGCGCCCCACTCCCCCGTCACGTGCCAAGTTGATCACTACCTGGCTGGCGCGATTGGTCACAGGATTGGTCACAAGTCCCGGCAGAACAGCCCAACCTCGATCAGACGCGGACGGACGCCACAGGCCCCTCACCTGCGCAAACGCAGATATTGAGGCACGACGATGAACCCGCGCGGACGCTCGATTGGGAGTTCAAGTCCCCCCTCGGACACCAGCCCATCGCTCATCCGCTCCGACCAGCCCGCGCCCGGATGTCTCGCAACAATTGTTGCCAGGGTAGGAAACCTCGGCCTGGTGCCGCTCTCGTACCTCGCGTTCGGCGCCCTGGTCGCCGTCGCCGGCATCACCGCGAGCTGTGTTGTCGCCGCCGTCCTCAGCCTGGTCACCTGTGCCTGGGGCCTCGCCACACCTGTCCTCCGCGACGCCCAGCGCGTCGTCGCCCGACCGGCGAGCCGCTGAGAAGATGCTCAGGTGACCGTGCGTCCTCGCGACCACACGAGGGCGTCCGTCACGATCGGCGCGGTCGTACCGTCAGCTGCACAGGATCGAGCCCGACTCCACCTGTCCGGTCACCACAGTGCCTCGCCCTGATCGTGAACACGTCGACGACGGTCAGTCGGAACGTCGCGGAACGGCCGCCTCGCAGGTCGTCGGCGGGCGCAGCGGACGACTCGGCCATGTCGGCGTGACCCCGCGCGAGCAGTTCCTGCGGATCCATCGACTCGTTGTCGCGGCGCCGGAAGATGCCCATGCAAAGGCTCCCTGGTAGACGTGCTCGTCGTCCGCAGGATGACAGGCTTCCCCGATGAGGCCGAAGGACGTACGCATCCGACTGGCCGGACCAGCCGATGCCGACCATCTCCTCGTGATCTACGGGCCGCACTGCACGGACGGGTTGGCGTCGTTCGAGACGGTGGCGCCGACCGGCGAGGAGATGGCCGAGCGAATCCGCACGACGATCACCACGTACCCGTGGCTGGTCGCGGTCGACGCCGCGACCGGCGAGGTCGTCGGGTACGCCTACGCGTCGCGGCATCGAGCGCGCGAGGGGTATCGCTGGTCGGTCGACGTGGCGGTCTACCTGGCGGCACGAGCCGCAGGCCGGGGCCTCGGACGGGGCCTGTACGAGCGCCTCCTCGCGGTGCTCGAGGCCCAGCGCTACCACCGGGCGTACGCGGGGATCGCGCTGCCCAACGACGCGAGCGTGGCGCTGCACCGCGCGCTCGGCTTCGAGCTGGTGGGCACCTATCGCGAAGTGGGCTTCAAGCACGGGGCGTGGCACGACGTGCAGTGGTGGAGTCGCGGCCTGGCCGATGGTGCCCTGCCGCCGACCGAGCCGATCGCGCTTCGCGACCTGCCGCCTGCGGTGCTGGCCGACCTGCGCGAGCTCGCGCGACCTTCGTCAGGCTGCGTTGGCTAGACGCCGAGCTCCTCGCTGGCCAGACGAGTGCCCTCGACCCGCGCGGTGATCTTCTGGAAGGCGATGTCGCGGGCGACGTCGGGTGAGCCGTGCTTGGGCTTGATGTCGATGCTGAACGGGGAGAAACCGCAGTCGTCAGTGGAGCCGAGCCGCTCGACCGGGATCGACTGCGCGGCGAGCACCAGCTGGTCGCGCACCTCCTCGGCGGTCTCGACACGCGGGTCCTGCGGGTTGATCACGCCGACGAAGCAGACCTGCGGCACGCCGTTCGCGTCCGCCCGGCTGTGCTCGCCAAGCAACCGGTACACCCGCTCGCGGTCGGGCTCGCTGGCGAGCTGGATCAGGAAGTAGCCCGCGTTCATCGCGAACATCGCCGGCAGCAGCTCGGCGTAGTCGACGTCCGCGCTGTGGGTGGAGTCCATGTCACCGCCCGGACACGTGTGGATGCCGATGTCGCGCCGCTCGTCGGCGCTGAAACGGTCCAGCACACGGTTGTTGAGGTCGACGAACTCGCCGAGCATGTTGCGGCCGGTCCACGGGTTGGCCGGGTCGTTGCGCAGCGCCAGCCGGCCCTCGGTGAAGTCGATCGACACCCGGGCAGCACCGGCCTCGAAGCACTTGCGGATGTCCTTCTCGCACTCGTCGACGAGGTCGGCCAGGAACTCCTCGCGCGAGTACCCCTCGATCTCGGCGTCGAGCGGGTACAGGAGGGCGAGCATCGACGGTGCGATCACCGCCTGCTTGACCGGGCCGGTGGCGAGCGGGATCGCCTGTTCGAGGTAGTCCGCGGCGTAGGTCTTGTAGCGGAACGGTCCGCCGGTGAGGCGCGGGAGCTGCCGGTGATGGCCATCGGTGAAGATGGCGAAGTACTGGCCGTCGGCGGCCAGGTGGTCGGCCAGTCCGGTGCCGCCGAGCGTGTCGGTGAGCGGGTACGTCGCAAAGCTCGAGGCCCGTTGCTCGCCATCGGTCACCATCGGCGACCCGGTCGCCTCCATCCGCTCGATCGAGTCGCGGCAGGCGGCGTCCTGCTCCCGGGTCAGCTCCTCACGCGAGGTCGTGCCGGCGTCGTACCCGGCCAGCGCCTGCTGGAGCGTGGTGGGTCGGGGCAACGATCCGACGTTCTCGGTGGGGATCGGCATGGATCGACCCTACGACCAGATCCTCGGAACGAGGAGTCCGGGTTCGGGAGGTTCGGCGCCCGTACGCATCCGACGATCCCGCGGATCGCCTCGATCCGGGCGGTTCAGGGCCGCCGGTGCAGCAGGAGCGGGAGCACCCGGCTGGCACCGGCTGTGCGCAGCGCGCTCGCGGCCACCGTGATCGGCCACTGCGTCGACGAGGCGTCGACGACCAGCAGGACCACCCTGTCGCCGACGGCAGCGGTTGCGTCCGGACCCACCTCCACCGCGTCTCGCCAGGCGGCCGCCTCGGCGGCCGAAGCCAGCTCAGGCGAGGCGAGGGCATCCGCGTCGAGCGTGAGCGTCGCCCGATCGAGGCGACCGACCGTGGCCAGGTGGTCGGCCACGGACGCGGTGAGCAAGGGATAGCCGGCGGCAGGGAGGCCGACCACGACCTCGGGGCGGGCCAGCCAGGTCGCGCTCCAGCCGCGCAGGACGTCGACGCAGGCGGCCCTGAGCTCGTCGGTCGCCGGAGCGTCCCGGCCGAACGCCCCGCGCACCACGTCGCGCCACTCCGGGGCGTCGGCGAACACGAGCGCCCGGCCGACGTCGGCCATGAGGTCGGGAGCGATCCGCCCGCGGCGGCCGAACGCCCCGCCCGGCCACATCTTGCGTGGCTCGAGCACGTACGTCTCGCGCCGCAGCGCCGTCGAGACCGCGCGCGCCAGGTCGAGCGACGGTGCCGCCTCGAGCGGCGGGGGCAGAGCCCGGGTGCAGACCGAGCACCGGCCGCACGGCGCGGCGGTCGGGTCGTCCAGAGACTCCTGGAGGAGCTGCATGAGGCACCGCTCCCCCCGGGTGTAGGCCCGCATGATGTCCGCCTCGCGGCGGCGCGTCGCCACGATGGCGTCGTAGTGCTCCGCGTCGAACGTCCAGGCGACGCCCGTACGGAGCCAGCCACCCTCGACCCGGTCGACAGCGCCGTCCACCGCGAGCTGCTTGAGCATGAGCTCGACCCGGGTGCGGCGCAGGCCCGTCTCGGCCTCGAGCGCCGGGACCGTCGCCGGCTGGTCCGACCCGTGCTCCGCCAGCCCCGCGAGGAGCCGCGCGACCTGGTCCGGGTCGGGGATGGTCGCCGTCGCGAAGTAGTCCCACACCCCGGCGTCGGCGTCGGAGGGCAGCAGGGCGACCAGCGCGTTGTCGATGCCCCGCCCGGCCCGGCCGACCTGCTGGTAGTAGGACACCGGCGACGGCGGCGACCCGACGTGCACGACGAAGCCGAGGTCGGGCTTGTCGTAGCCCATCCCCAGCGCCGAGGTGGCCACGAGCGCCTTGAGCCGGTTCGCGCGGAGGTCGTCCTCGAGCCGGATCCGTTCGGCCGGCTCGAGCCCGCCGGTGTAGGCCGCGACCCGGATGGAGTTCCCGTGGACCTCCTGGATGACCGCGGCCAGCCGCTCGGCGTCGGCAACCGTGAGCGTGTAGACGATGCCCGACCCCGGCAGCCGTGGCAGGTGGTCGACCACCCAGGCGAACCGCTGGATCGGGGTGAGGCGGTCGACCACGGCGAGCTGGAGGCTGGACCTGGCCAGCGGCCCGCGCAGCACGAGCGTCGATGCTCCGAGCTGGGTCGCCACGTCGTCGGTCACCCGCGCGTTCGCGGTCGCGGTGGTCGCCAGCACCGGCGTGCCGGGGTTGAGTCGGCGCAGGACGTCGGACACTCGCCGGTAGTCGGGCCGGAAGTCATGCCCCCAGTCGGACACGGCGTGCGCCTCGTCGATGACCAGCAGACCGATCCGGCCGGCCAGCACGTCGAGGACGCGCCGCCCGAAGCCGGGGTTGGCCAACCGCTCCGGCGACACCAGCAGCACGTCCACCGTGCCGACCGCGAGGTCGGTCTCGATCGAGGACCAGTCATCGAGGTTCGACGAGTTCAGCGTCGCGGCGCGCAACCCGGCCCGGGCGGCAGCGGCGACCTGGTCGCGCATGAGCGAGAGCAACGGGGACACGACGAGGGTCGGTCCAGCGCCTTCGGCGCGACGGATCGCGGTGGCCGCCCAGTAGACCGCGGACTTGCCCCACCCCGTCGCCTGCACGACCAGCACGCGTGCCGCCGGCTCGCACAATGCCGCCACGGCGGTCTCCTGGTCCGGGCGCAGCGACGCCCCGGGTCCGGCGATCGCGGTGATCACGCCCGCTGCGACGCCCAGGCGGGTGCGGTTGAGACCGGTCGTCGTCACCCGCGCGACTCTAGGAGGTGGTCCCGACGCGACCAGCCGGGCGTCCACAGCCCTCGGCGCCTCGACTACCGTTTCGGCGATGAGCGAGCAGGCGGGCGACCCGGGAGTGCACGCGGGCACCGTGTCGCCACGGACCGGGTCGCCGGGTGACGACCTGCCGCTCGGCGGAACGGTGCGCCCGATCACGCGCTGGGACGAGCCGGTCATGCACCGCGAGTGCGCCGACGTCACGAGCTTCGACGCGGGGCTGGCAATGCTCGTCGCCGACATGGTCGCCACGATGTACGCCGCCCCTGGGGTCGGACTGGCGGCGAACCAGATCGGGGTGCCCCTCAAGGTCTTCGTCTTCGACTGCCCGGACGACGACGAGATCCGCCATCGAGGTGTCATCTGCAACCCGGTGCTCGAGCTGCCCACCGGTGCCGACCGCTGCCTCGACGAGGCCGACGAGGGCTGCCTCTCGCTGCCCGGCGCGTATGCGGAGTGCGCCCGGCCGGACCGCGCGCGGGTCCGCGGCCTCGATCACACCGGAGCGCCTGTGACCTACCACGGGAGCGGCCTGTTCGCCCGCTGCCTGCAGCACGAGACCGACCACCTCTTCGGGACCGTGTTCGAGGACCGGCTCTCGAAGCGCGCCCGCCGTCGCCTGCGGGACGAGGCCGAGGAGCACGTCGACGATCACCCGTTGCACTGGCCAGCGCCGCCGGGCACGCCGGCCTCGCCGCTCGCGCGCTGACGGGCCGCCAGCAGGGCGCACGCGACCGCCGCGGCGGCGGCCACGTTGAGCGAGTCGACCTCGCTCCGCTGCCGGATACGTACGCGGTAATCGGCCTCCTGGAGCCAACCCTCAGACAGGCCGTCCCCCTCGCTGCCGAGCACGAGCGCGACCCGCTCGCCCGCACGGGGGAGGACGTCGTCCAGCAGCTCGGCGGCCGGGTCCGGCGTGAGCGCCAGCACCTCGAAGCCGGCGGAGCGCAACCGGGCGAGGCCCTCTGACCACACCGGGATCCGGGCGTACGGCAGCGTCAGCACCGCGCCCATCGAGGTCTTCACCGCCCGGCGGTAGAGCGGGTCGGCGCACCGCGGTGCCAGCAGCACGGCGTCGATGCCGAGCGCGGCAGCGGACCGGAACACCAGGCCGACGTTCGTGTGGTCGGTGAGGTCCTCGAGCACCACGACGTGGCGTGCGCCGGCCAGCAGGTCGCCGACCTCGGGCAGCGGTCGGCGGGCACAGCTGGCGAGCGCTCCCCTGTGCACCGCGTACCCGGTGATCGACGCGAGCAGCGCCTCGTCCGCGACGTACGCGGCCGCTCCGCTGGTCTGGACCACGTCGAGCAGGCCGTCCAGCCACCGCGGCGCCATCAGGAACGACCGGATGGCATAGCCGGCGGTCGCCGCGCGGCGGATCACCTTCGCGCCCTCGGCGATGAACAGTCCCTCGGCCGGCTCGAGCCGGCTCCGCAGGGCGACGTCGGTCAGCGCGACGTAGTCGCGCAGCCTCGGGTCGGCCGCCTGAACCACCTCGTGGACCCCCGGCTGCACGCGGCCATCCTCCCAGCCCCGGTCGCCGCGGTGTCCGCCGTACGCTCGCCCGGTGCCCGAGACGCCCACCGTCGCGCTGGCGACCTGCCGTGACCTGCCTGACCTCGACGTCGACGAGCAGCTGCTCCTCGCACCGCTCGCCGACGCGGGAGTCCACGCGACGGTAGCGATCTGGGACGACACCGACGTCGACTGGGCACGGTTCGACCTCGTGGTGGTCCGCTCGACCTGGGACTACGCGGGTCAGCTCGACGCGTTCCTCGCCTGGGCAAGATCGGTCGATCGGCTGGCGAACCCGGCCGACGTGCTCACCTGGAACACCGACAAGCGCTACCTGCGCGAGCTCGACGCCGCCGGCGTCCCGGTGGTCGACACGGAGTGGCTCGAGCCCGGCGACCTGATCTCGCTCCCGCTCAGTGGCGAGATCGTCGTGAAGCCCGCGGTCAGCGCCGGCTCGCTCGACACGGGACGGTACGACCTCGCCCGCCAGGAGCACCACCGGCTGGCCACCGCGCACGCCGAACGCCTGCTCGACGCGGGTCGCACGGTCATGGTGCAGCCCTACCTCGCGGCGGTCGACGTCGACGGCGAGCGCTCGCTGCTGTTCGTCGGCGGCGCGTTCAGCCACAGCGCCACCAAGAGCGCGATGCTGGCCGGCCCGCACGAGGCGACCGACGCGCTGTTCCGGGCCGAGACGATCACCGCGCACCTGGCGACCGACGCGGAGCTGGCGCTCGCCCGCGCCACCCTCGCCGCGGTGCCCGGCTCCGATCGGCTGCTCTACGCGCGCGTCGATCTGGTCGACGACGACCGTGGCGCCGCCCGGGTGCTCGAGGTCGAGCTCACCGAGCCGTCGATGTTCATGGGCGAGTCCCCCGGGTCGGCGGAGAGGTTCGCGGCCGCCATCGCTGCAGCCGCCGGGGCCGGGGCTCAGCGGCGCCTCCGGTCGTAGGCATCGCGCAGCACCCGCCCGGCAACCCGCCGGGCCCGATCAGCCGGTGCCAGCCGAGCCGGTTGGGGTTCCGGTCGGGACCCGGCGGCGGATGCGCGCCCCGGCTTCGTCCCGGCGCGCTCCCCCAGCCGCCGGACCAGGGCCGCCATGACGTCGATCGCGACGTCGAGCATCTCCTCGGCCCGCGGCGCCGGGGTCGACGGCCCGTCGGCGACGGCCCCGACCAGGTCGCCGAGATCACCTTCGACCCGGACCCCGAGCGAGCGCAGTCCGTCGGCCGTGCGCTGGCCCTCGGCTCGGGCCCAGGACGCACGCGGACCGTCGAGCTGGACTCGCTCCGTCCCGCTCCGAGCGGCCAGCACGTCCTTGGCGACGAACCACTTGACCTCGCGGTCGTAGACATGGGTCGGCAGCGAGTCAGCCGTCCGCACGTTGAACCTGCGCAGCAGCTCGGCGGAGGCGATGTCGAGCGACTCGTTCACCGCAGCCACGTCGGGCGGGACGACCGCCGGGTCCGTGCCGATGGCTGCGCAGTACCGCTCCCACAACACATCAGCCGGTGCACCGGACCGCGGCACGGTCACGACCGTCACGCCGTCCGCGCCCACCGCACCAGCCCAGCGCCCGGCCACCGCAACCATGTCGTTGTTGCGCCAGAACGCGCGACCGGGCGGCACGGCCCGGCCCGCTCGGGAGGTGATCGTGTCGACGTACTGCTCCCACGTCCACTGCTGGCCGCCCTGCACGACCTCCTGCCACGCCGCCGGGATGACCCGGACGAGATCGCGTGCCGTGAGGACGACGCGGACTTCGGCCGGCGCGAGGTCGTCGACCATCCGGCGGGCCTGCTGCTTGGTCGCTGCACAGAGCTCCTCGTACGAATACACGGCGGCGGACCCGTCGAAGGCGAGCATCTCGTCGCGCAGGTCGTACCACACCGCATCCGGGATCGGCCGACCACGAAGGTCCGGCCTTCCCATGATCACCTTGCCGGCTCGGCCATGCTCACCGATGCCCTTGGTCCCCGGCACGAGCACGCCGTTCGCGCGGAGGGCGGCCCGCCCGGCGATCAGCCGGTGCTGGAGATACGTCGTCCCGGTCTTGTACCCGCCGACGTGGAGGTAGCAGACGGGAGGCACGCGCCCAGGATAGGAGCGATGCCGCGGCTCAGCGGAGCAGCGTGACCACCGCGACGACGCCGATCACCACGACGAGCCCGCGGAGCGCGGGTGCCGGGATCCGCCGCCCGAGCGAGGCGCCGAGGAATCCCCCCGCGATCGAGCCGGCTGCGATCAGCCCCGCCACCGCCCAGTCGACCTCGGCGACCAGGA
>Ga0136630_1000858_pt1 | contig 12142 bp, 9 predicted proteins | sample AntDrymUQ5682106_2_FD_105496 | JGI IMG/M metagenome (GOLD analysis project Ga0136630, IMG submission 105496) | Polar desert sand microbial communities from Dry Valleys, Antarctica - metaG UQ568 (21.06) | ecosystem: Environmental > Terrestrial > Soil > Desert | place: Antarctica: Dry Valley...
CGGGCCGCCGGACCGGGCGACTGCGCAACCCGCACTCGGCCAGCGCCCGCTCGTGCTCGCGAACGTCTCCCTGCAGGGCCAGCACGCCGACGAGAGGAACGGTCACGGCTGCCGAGGTTAGGCGGTCGGCCGGAACCGCAGCCGGTCAGATCAACGCAACAACCCACCTCGGCGTTCCGAGGCTCGCCTCATTAGACTGCCAGGGACCAGTACGGATCGGAGTACGATGGGATCACCGCCGGCGGAGCAGCGGTATTGCCGCTGTGGCACGCGCTTGGCTGCGGACAACACAGGCGGCCAGTGCGCCCGTTGCCAGCGCGCCTCACGCAACAAGCTCATCGCTCCGCCCCAGGTGCCTGCCGAGTTCTGGCGGACCGAGCAGTTGCGGGATGCCTTTGTGGCCCAGCACATGGGCTGGGTGGCCCGCGCTTACCGCCTGCACCCGTACCACCAGCCTGTCTACGGTCCGAGCGGTATCTCGCAAGGTCTGCTGGGGCAGTGGCTTGGCCTGAGTCAGCCTCAGGTCAGCCGTATCGAAAACGGCTCGCCTATTCGCAATCTGGATACGTTGGCGTACTGGGCTCGTATCCTGCATATTCCGCCGGAGTTGCTGTGGTTTCGGCTGCCAGAACAACGAGAATCAGCCACGGCTTCTTCCGTCGGCGTTCAGCGCAAAGAAGTGCCTGCTGTAGTGGGCCTTGAAGAGACTGACAATCTCGAACTTATGACGGTCCTCAACAGTCCAACTGCCGATCGTCTCCCCTCTGATGAGCAGGCATTCGCGACCCTTCGCCGGGCGTTGGCAGGCCTCAGGCATACATCGGGTCCGGAAGAACCTGGATCGACACCGCCCAGCCTTGACCAACGCGTCCTGGATGCCTGGGCAATCCGGCGACAGGCGCCACCACAGCGACCGGCTCTCGTCCTCATTGCCGGCTTCGCCGGCTCCGGCAAGACGGAGTTCGGCACGTTCCTCTCCGCGCTCACCGGGTGGAGCCTACTCGACAAGGACATTGTCACGCGGCCGCTCACCGAGGCGCTGCTCATCTCGTCCGGTGGTAATCCTCATGATCGGCACACCGCCGTGTACCGGGAGAAGGTCCGGCCGCTGGAGTACCGCTCCCTCATGGCGGCCGCCTTCCACAACGTGGACTGCGACGTCTCCACGATCGTTGCAGCCCCGTTCTGCGAAGAGGTATCGGACCGAGACTGGATTGCCCGCGTCGCCAACCGGTGCACCGCGTGTGGGACCGACGTCGCCGTCGTCTGGGTGTCGTGCGACTCGGCCTCGATGCACGAGTACCTCACGTCCCGGGGTGCCGCCCGGGACGCATGGAAGCTCGCCTACTGGGATGACTATCTCGCGTCGATCGACCTTGATCTCGTGCCGTGCTGCCGGCACGCCGTCGTGGACAACCGGAACAACGCAGCGACAAGCTTAGCCGATCAAGCCCGCGAGCTGGCGACGCACCTGTGACGATCGGGAGTCCGGCTGTCATCCTTTACGGCCCGCCGGCCAGCGGGAAGGACACGATCACCCGAGCGTTGGGTGACATCAGCTCCACCTACCGACTGTTCCCCAGGTTGAAGTGCGGTGCCGGACGGACGGCGGGCTACCGGGCGGTGACCGTGGCCGCGCTGCAACGGTTGCGCGACGACCGCCTTGTCATTTACGAGAACGACCGATACGGCAGCACCTACGCGATCGACCGGCCTCATCTCGACATGATGCTCAGCGAGGCAAAGGTCCCAGTGATCCACATCGGGCAGGTGCAGGGCATCACCGCGCTGCGACGTTATCCCGCCAGATGGCTCACGGTCCTGCTGTGGTGCTCGAGAGCGGCCAGCACCACCCGGCTGCGCAACCGTGCCGACAGTGACGTCGAGGCCAGGCTGCGTGCGTGGTCGCAGACCGTGGACGATCTCCTCGCCGCGCCGGGGACGGCGTTCGACATGGAATTTCGAACCGACCGGTACCTGCCCCGCAGCGTTGCAACTGCCATCCATCAAGGACTCAGTCACCCGACTGCGACGACACGGCCCGTCGAGGTCGATCTTGCCGACTTGCGCGTGGACGGCGAACGGTGACACTGCCGGTCGTGGTTCCGGCACGCTGCCCCCGCGATCCGGCGGGCAACCTGGACGAGAAGGCTATCGCCGGATACGCGTCGCGGCTCTCGGCCACATGGGTCGACTACATCCTCGTCTCCGGCTCTGCAGGAGGCGGCCAGAATCTTGACGCCGACCAGCGTGGCCGAGTGCTCGACCTGTGGCTCGACGTTGCACCCCCAGGACGACTGATCGCGGCGTGCTGGTCCAGGCAGGACGTAGCCGCAGCCCTCACTCGGACCGTCCAGCCCATGATTGTTCTCCAGGACCTGCCCGACCGACGGGTCGCGCTGCAGCTGCTCGCATCATTGCCGGTCGGCGCCTACGTCTACAGCCACCCCAGGTACACCACCATCACGCTCGACCCTGTCCTCGCCCACTCTGCGGCATCGGCCGGCGTTCTTCCCGCGGGGGCCAAGGTGTCCAAGGTGCCAACCGGCGACATCGCCGCATTGCGGAAGGCATGCGGACTCGAATTCGACCTCTGGCACGGCTCCGCCCGCGACATCTCGGGCAGCATCGACGCAGGTGCCTCCGCCGTCGTCGTCACCGCTCTCGCCGACCTGCCCGATCCGTTTCCACCGAAAGGCGTCGCCGCACTACAAGCCCTCGTCGACGCTCATGCACCAGGCGCTGCATCTGCCGCTGCTAGTTCACCAGCGGTCAGTGATCCGCCAAGTTCTCAAGTGAGCTCGGCAACTCGCGCATCACACTGACTCGAATTCGCGAGTAGGCGATGAGTTGATCTCCGTCTCGTGTGGGTGATCGTTTCGAAGCAGTTCTGCGGGTTCGTGGCAGGCTGAGGGCCCGAGTGTCGCTCAGGCGGGCGGGGTTCCGGGAGGTTCGGGGCCGGCACTCGGATCAGCTTGTGGCGCAGGGTGGCGATCATCACTTGGCCGTCGCGGAGGCCGTGACCGAACAGGCGTCCGCCGGGTCCGGGGGTGGCGGTCAGCTGATGGCGCCATCCGGCGATGCTGACCGCGAGCAGCGCACCCACATCCACGCCTGGTTGAGCTGCGGATAACCGAAGGGAGGTGGGCCAGGGGTCCGTCGATCAGATCGGCGAAGACCTGCTCGATCACCGCGTGCGCCCGGTGAGTCAGATCCGCCTCCACCGTGGAGAAGGTGGTGTCGGTGAAAAAGGTGTGGTAGCGGAAGCCGGGCAGCAGCTCGTCCTGCCCGGCGGGATTCTCCCGGCGGACGCGGCGCACCACCAGCCGGGCGGTGAGCTGATGGCGGGTGCCGGCTAAGGCGGTGTAGCAGATCTCGGCGACCTGCGCGTCGGAGATCCAGCACCGGCCCTCCTCGTCCCACACTGCCTGTAGGTGACGGATCGAGGTCCAGGTGTTTGGGGTGGACAGGGTAGCGACCAGCGGTGACAGCCCGCGCAGCAGCACGCCGTACCCGCCGACCTTAATGTGCCCGAACCCCGCTCCCTGCTTGGCCTTCCCGTACACGCGGCGCAGCAGCGAGTCCACCACGTCCACATAGGTGACCTGCTCGGCGCCGGGCAAAAGCGGCGGTTCCTGGCCAGGTTGACCAGGAACCGCCGCGCGGCGGCGCCGAGCTGGCGCACATGCCCGAAGGTGAACTCCCGCAGGAACGAGCCCAACGTCGAGGGTGCGTAGCACCCCCCGAACAGCGCGGGCATGCCGCCGTGGTGGATCACGTCGAGGTCCTCGATCGAGTCCGCGCCGGTGACCATCCCCGCCACGATCGCGCTGATCTTCCCCGCCGGGTTGGAGCCGATCGAGGTGCCGATCCAGACCAGCCCGCCCAGCAGCGCGTGCAGCCCGCATGCCTGCGCCAGGCGCACCACCGGCACCAGTCCCGCGCACGACACCAGATTCGGATCATCGAAATGTGCCGGGTCCGGGACGTACTGTGCAACAATCGCATCTACGAGGTGCCTTTTCGACTCGAATTCTGGAAGCTTCGCTAACTCCCATCATCCCAGCTCAGGGGGCACTTCCCCTGTCACGACACGATCAACACGCCAAGTTTTTCGGTGGATCCAGGCTTAGCGGTCAGCTTCCACCCGGCGCGGATAGACGTCTGTGCTGCTGCATCGACTAGGTACTTACTTTACCGGCGACCGCGCCGTTCACGTCAGCCGTGGGCAATAGATTGGCAGCAGGGCGCGGATGAGCTGCTCGCCGCGGAGGGTGAGTGCATCAAGATCCCTTGTACTCATGGCGGCGAAGTTCGTCGGGTAGGTCGCGACTCGTTCGTGGGGGACGAGATCGGCAACGGGGACGGGGATACGTTCGTCGCGCATGCCGAGGTAGGCCATCGTGAATCCGTCAAGCAGGCCGGCGGCTGCCCATTCGTGCAGTTTTCCGCGGCCCTCGTTCTGCGCACGCTCGTGGATGATCTCGACGGTGCGCTTGAGGCGCCCGGGCAGGAAGTGCGGTGCCTTCTTCTGCAGCAGCCCGCGGCCGGCATCGCACGAGACGATGTAGTTGATGTTGTAGATGTGGTGCGTGTAGTGGGCGGAACGGCCGGGCTGCAGGACGGTCAGACCCAGGTTGTCGTAGAGGCCGCCGTCGGCGAGCAGCAGCGGATGGTGGGTGCGGCTGGTGGCGCGGGTGAACAGCGGCTCCTGCTCGACGGCGGGCAGCAGCAGCGGGAAGGCGGCCGAGGCTGCGACGGCGTTGGCGACCTCAACGGGTTCAGTGATCGCACCGTGCTTCGAGGAGCTGCTGGTGGCCGAGCCGAAGCGTACGGCGGTGCCGGTGATCAGATCCGTGGCGGTGAGCACGATGTCCGTGCCGACGCGGACCGCCTCGGTCATGGTCGTATCGCCGAAAGCCAATTCGCGCAAGGCGTCGGCGAGACAGTCCGTGCGGGTAGCCTTCCGTGTTGCCGCTGGGCGGCCGGGTCGCAATAGCGCAGATCCGGCTGACACTGCGGCGCGTGTGAGCCGGCTGGGGCGAAGGGCGCGCCAGGCGATACTGTGTTGCAGTCCCCGCCGTAGCAGCTTGACCGCTGATCGGTCGAACTCGCTGAAGTCGGCGAGTCCGTAGCCCCACAGCGCAGCCATCAGCGAGCCCCCCGAGATGCCGGAGACGACGCGCACCCGGTTGAGCAGCCTGAGGTCGTGCAGCGCGCGCAGGCAGCCGAGGTGGAAGGCGGCGGCACGGAAGCCTCCGCCGGAGAGGGCCAGGCCGATGTCGCGGCTCAGGACGTCCGTCTCTTCCAGCGCCGCCGTGCCGAGTGCTGCCGGCCCGGCATAAGAGCGGAGGTCGGAGGCTGGGATGGCGAGCGGCCGGGTGGCGAAGCCGCCGGGCCACCAGGTCACTGGACCGCCGTGTCGATCCACGTCGCAGAGTTGAGGCTGGGCGTTGGCGTCGCTGTCGGTGCGGTCGACGATCCGCGCATACCAGGCCGGAGTTCCGTAGCCCTCTAGCCATGCGGTCCACTGCTCGGCAGGGCCGCCGGCGATGAGGATGAGCGCGCGGGGCGGGGCCGTTCGGGCAGGCATGACGAGCGCGGCCATCCCGGCTTCATCGGTGGGACTGGGCCACGCCGGGCCGTAGGGGTGGGTGTGCCACATGCCTACAAAGCGGGTGGCCTTCCCGGTCGCCTCACGTCGCGCGCTGAGCTGTTGGTCGACCCCGGCGATGCCGTGCTGGAAGTGCACCTCGCTGAGCAGTGAGTCCGGGGGTGGGCCGGTGGCCTCGTCAATCCAGACAACGCCGGCGGCGTCGTCGAACGCGCCGAGCAGCGTGCCGCCAGTCTCCACCCGGGGGCCGCGGATCCGTACGCCCCTGCAGGCCTCGGCGCGGAGCTCGGCGGCGGCGCGAGCACTGATCCGTACCTCGAACCCGGTCAGGTCATCGAACACGATGTCGTTGGGCCAGCTGATCCATCGAGTGCCACGCGGACACGGGTCCCGCGGTCCGCCCGGCAGCCGGACGAACAGGACCGACATCGTCTGCTGCTCGTCGGGTTGGCTCACAGCTGCGAGCACGCCAGTGAACAGCTGGCCGGTGAGGGAGGTCACGGCGGCGGCGCTGCCGACGAAGGTGGCGTCGGAGCAGCCTGGCTCGGGCTGGAACAGGTCGGTCCGCATCTCAGTGGGGAAGAAGTCGTCGGCGAAGTCGCGGAGTTCGCCCGTGGCCTCCGTCCGTGCAGCGATCCCGGCGCGGCGCAGCACATCGGTCCCACCGCCGCTGGCCCTAGCACCGGCGATCGCGGCGATCCCGCGGGTGGCGTTGTGGCCCACCAGCAGAGTGGCCAGGGTTGGCCACCGATCGCGGTAGGCGCGGCGGGTCCGCTCCAGGTGGGTGCGGACGATCCGGTCGGCAGTGGCGTCGATGATCAAGTCGAATGCCGCACCGTCGCCCGGCAGTTCGGACGAGCACACGTCCCCCACGACCGCCTCGATCTTGGCGTCGGGGCGGATGTGGCGCAGCCGTTGCGCGAGCACCGTTGCTTTAGGCTCGCCGATGTCGGCATCGGAGTAAGGCTGGCGCACGAGCACGCCGTGACGGACGGCGCGACGGTCGACCACGACCACATGGCTGGCGCCGCCGCGCACACACATCTCCGCCACCGGTGCTCCGAGCGCCCCGGCGCCCAACACAAGGACACGCTTGCCGTAAAGCCACTGCGCTGAAGTATTCGCATCGCGGCGCACCACGATCTCCGGTCGAGCCTCGTCGACAATCGCCCACTCGACGCTCGCGGCCTCGAGCCACTGCTTGCCGATCTCCGCGACACGGTTGCCCAGCTTGGCCAATTCCGCATCGTCGGAGTACCTCATGGGCACGAGTTCGGCGATCTGGCGGCCCAGCCCAGACAGCCGCCACGCCGAGAGGTGCGTACGTCGGTCGTCGCTGCCCGCCGTTCCCCGCGAGGGATCCCCGACGATGAGGTAGAGCGGCGCGACCGCGGACTCCTCGGTCCCGGACACATACTCGTGACCGGTAGCGTCGCTGTCCACCGTGGGGTTCTTGACAATGTCGTGGGACTCGTCAGCGGTCGTCAGCCGCTCATTGTGGCGAGCGGCGAACCCCAGCAGGCCGAGCAGCACGTCAGCGGAGACGGCGTCGCCAGCGAGCGCGTCAAGCAGCTCCCGCGCAGTGTCGGGGTACTCGAAGGCGATCGGCTCGGTAGCAATGACAGCGGGGGCGAGGAACACTGTCGCGGCGTCGTCTATCACGCCTGCGGCCTCTCGCGCCTGCTGCGGCGTCTCCGGCCACGTGTCGCCAAGATCCAGCCACCCCACGACGTCACCGCGGCGGCCGTCGACCCGACGCACGAGCGCCACCCCGAGCCAACAACGGCCAGCAGGACGGGTGGGAGCATCAGCGCGGACGACAAGCAGGCCGGCCGCAGCGCTGGAGTAGGCCACGGGTGGGTGCAAGGGTTGACCGGGCGCGTCGAGTTCGCCGACGGCCGCCCGCTCGAACCACGTGATCAATCGGCCGATGAAGCCGTATATGCCGTCGGCGGGATCCCACTCCACCGACGGTGAACGGTACAGGCAAACGGATCGCCCCCACTGCACGTGCGGCGCTCCGGCGAATCGACGGTGGCGGGTCCAGACGTGAGGCAGCGATAACGGGAACTGTGCGGGAACGAGTAGGGTCAGCAGCTCACGTTGGCGCAGCTGCAGACCCATAGAGGTCCGCCGAAGCCCAGCACAGCTGATTGATACATCAACATGCAGATAGCCGCCGGCCTTCACCGGCTCTCGGACCGCGACGATCCGCATGGCATTATTCACGGCGGCAACACGCCGCAGCTGCGCCAGCGCCTGTTGTTGCCCTGTGCTGCGTCGGGTGCTGTTGGATTCGGTCATCGACCGAATCCGATGGTGGTCGGCGGTGTCGCGTCGTCACCCCGGGCCTGGCGCACCGCGTCCTGGGCGAGATCGGCACCCGAGGGCCGCTCCGACGCCACAGCGTCGGCGTGCTCGACACTCGAGGTCACTCCTAGCGCGGCGAGCAGTGATCTGCCGGTGCTGGCACCCTGGCTCATTTCGACCGCCTTCAACTCATCTGACGTCGACTCGTCCAGCTCGTCAACCGAGACCAACGTCAGGCCCTGGCCGGGCACGAGGGCGAACACGACCGGTCGGGGATCCTCGATCGTGGGGTGCTCGCCGGTGCACACGACGGGTTCGGTGGTGATTTCTTCGTAGGCCTCGCGGGCGAGGAGGTGCGGTGGGTTGTCGCCGGGCTTGTCCTTGTTGCGGAAGGGTCGCGAACTCGCCACGACATAGGCCACCGGGGCGGCGTGGGTGTCGAACTGGTCGAGCAGGTCCTGCTTGCGCTCCTCGTTCCCGGCCTCGTCGGAACCGTACATCACCTTCTTCGAGCAATGATGGGATGAGAGCATGACATCGAAGGCGAGGCGGTCGCTGCGGTCGTGTTCCTCGCTGTAGTCGAAGATCTTTTTGATCGTGAGGTAGGACAGATCTCCGAGTAGCAGAATCTTCCCGGTGGTGCCGTCCTCGGCTTGCAGCTGGATCTGCATCGCCAGGGAGGTTTCGTTGCGCTCGCCGGCGCAGTCTCCGCGGAACGGGGCGTGGATGAATGCCTCGAACCGCTCGGACACCGGCACTCTGTCGATCGTGCTGACCACCTGGCCGGGTGTGCTGAAGTACTCGTCGGGCAGCTGGGAGTAGGAGTGCTGGTCGCGATCGTCGTCGTAGCCGATCACTCGGATCCGGTCCCCGCTGACCGGTGCGCGGCCTTCGGCCAGCGCGGTGAGCGTCGCGGCGACCCGCCGTTCGGCCTCCTGTTGGAACCGGACGGCGTCCTCGCACAGCTCCTCGCCGTCGGCCAGCTCGCGCCACATGCGCGGGGTCGCCCACAGCTCCCCGATCACGATGGGGCTGTCGAGCAGGTCGCCAAAGCCGCAGCAGTGGTCGAGATCGATATGCGTGAGGGCGAACACCGCGAGGTAGGGGTCGCCGTCATCGTTCGTGGGCAGAGTCTCGGCGAGACGGTCGATGACCGCGGCGACGACGGCGTCGTCCTCGTCGGCGGCCTTCATGTCCCGCAAGTCCACCTGCATCACCAGCTGTGCGCTGATGACGATCGTCGTGGAGTCGCCGGTGCCGACGGGCCAGAACACCACGCCCTGGTCCGGCAGGTCAGTGTAGGTCACCGGACCTCACCTCACTTAACTTCCGGGCAGTTTCTTCGGAGCGAAGTTCTGCGGTCGCAGGACCGTAACATAGCCGTACCTCCGGTCGGACATCCGGCCGGCGCACTAGCCGACCGTTGGCCGAGAACTGGGAGAGCATGAGCGAGCGCACGTTCGAATCGGCCCGGCTACGCCTCGCACGCGAGCTACGCGGCTGGAGCCAGGCTGAGCTGGCCCGTCAGCTGGCCGTCACGCCCGCCGCGATCAGTCAGTTCGAGTCGGGCGCCACCAAGCCCAGCGCCGAGACGTGCGAGCAACTCGGGCGCCGGCTCGGTGTGCCGGTCGGCTTCTTCTCCCTCGCCCTCACTGAGATCCATGAGGGGTTCTTCCGATCGCTGCGCCGTACCGCAGTCGCCGACCGCCGCAAAGCGCGCGCCGTAGCTCACATCGCCCACGACCTAGCCACTCATGACAGCGCACTCAATGTCATACCCCGGGCCTCGATTCCTGAATTTCCAATCTCTGTTTCTGCCGAGATTGGTGAGGTCGAAGAGGTTGCCGCCCAGGTCCGCAGGCAATGGCAAGTCATCCCGGGCCCGGTACCCGAGATGGTCGAATTGATTGAACGTCACGGGGCGGCGGTGATTCGACTTCCCCTCGGATCCGCTGACGTCGATGCGTTCTCTCTACCGTTCGATGACCGCCCGGTAATCGTGCTCGGCTCGGACAAGAACGATCGGGCGAGGTCACGCTTCGACGCCTCCCACGAGCTGGGGCATCTGGTCATGCACGGCCAAAGATTATACGGTCTGCCGGAAGTGGAAAGACAAGCACATTGGTTCGCCGCCGCATTTCTCATGCCACGCGATGACATCTATAATGAACTTCCCAGACGTGTCGACTGGCCGATTCTTTTCGACCTCAAGCAGAAATGGAAGGTGTCCCTTGCCGCGCTGCTAATGCGCGCACGAACGCTCGGAGCACTCTCCGAATCGAACTACCTCACCGCGATTAAGACCGCGTCCGCACGCGGCTGGCGTCGGGTAGAGCCCGTCCCCCTCGGGGCACCAGAAAGACCTCGGATGTTAAACAGTCTCATGACCTCGTCAGCGGGTCAAAAAGCCCGCATATCGTTGCCTCATCACATTCTCGACGCACTCGCCGCAGCCATTCCCTAGTGTCGCCTAAGTGATGTTCGTTGGTCTCAAGTGGTGAGTGCGCCAAGCCCGTCTAGCATCGACGGTGAAAAATGATACCTTCCACACTCCGAGAATTCAAAGACTATGCGGAATTTCATTCGAGTCGACCGACTCTTCAACGCTACAGGATGAACCATGATGCGTTAAAGTGCGCGCACTCGAAGCTGTCCGACAAGAACAATCTGCAACAATCTGCAGGGCCACGCTCAACATTCAACAGTGGTACGCTTGTACAATGAAATAAGAGACTTCCTGCACACATGCGCCACCAAGCTCACTGGTTGGCGACGACAAACATTCTCTCCGATGACAGCATTGACTCTAAGAGCATCTCGGAAGACATGTTGAATTTTCCCTTTGCCGTCGGGGTCATGATCTTGGGTTCATATTACCCGTCTTCCCGCGCGAGGCGTCGAAGAACAGCGTCATGTAGGGCCTGGTCAGCACTTACCCAACGATCTGACGGCTGCTTCTGAGTGATGTCAATAGCAACACCTATCCCCGTTGCCAGGGCACCGGCTGCCAGGCCAGGTAACAAGGGTAAACCAGCAAGTGTGGGGAGCGCGCCCAGCGCGAGACCAAGAACTGTGCCTGCCCATCGAGTAGCGCCACGTGGCCCCTCGGCGGCGGCCGCGGCCTCGCGTAGCCGGTCCTTGTATTCATCGTTCACGAGCCTAACAACTTTTCGCTGCGATAGGCCTGGGTCGCTTGCGAATTCCCCGATCTCGGCCCACAGTTTGCGGAGTGTATCCCAGCCTCGCTCACGACGCAGGCGGTCAATCTCATCCCAGCCCAAGGCTCCGACATCGGGGACGAGCAGATGGAGTGCTTCTGCCTCCAGGACGGTCGTGGCACGTCCGGCCGCTACTCGTGCGGCTGCGACTGCGGCGTGTCGGCCATCCATGCTGACTGCCGCTCTGAGGCCAACAGAGGCAACTGTGTCAATGCTGACATGTTGTAGCACTTTGGCCCGGACGAACCGAAGGGGCTCACGTGCGATTGCCCCGGCACGATCATCCGTGGTCATCAGCTCTCTCGCGGCCTTCTTGCCGGCCTCATTCAGGCATACCGGAACGAAGTTGAGCCAGGGGTAGGCGCGGCTCAGCTGTCGCTTCAGCGGTAGGAACGATGATCGCCATGAGATAGTGCTCTCGGAGGAGGCCAAGGGGATGGCTGCCGCGCCGGTGCCCGTCGAGCTCATCGTTACGGCGAAGCCAACGCTTTGAGCAATGCCTCGATCTCGCGCCGATTGCCAGCTCTCGGCATCGTCCTGTTGGCCTGGAGACCAGAAGCCTGCCGATCCACTCGGCCCAGCGTCCAGTCGGTACACCCCATCCTCAATCAGGACGTCCCCGAGTAGCGCGGCGGTCTTGATGCGGCGGACGACCGCAGCGGCCGGTGTCCCAGCCACGAGACCATGCGCGTTGCTCCGCAGTGGGAAGTAGGTATGCATTGCCTCTCCCGATCTCTCGGTGCTATCTAGAGTGTCCCGTGGGAGTCCAACAGTTCGCACACGACCCTCGACATCAACGCTCCACCCGCAGGCCAACGCAAGCCGACAGCGCGGCGGACCAGCACAGGGCACTCGCTGGGCTCCCGGAACTGCCACATGGCTCCATGTCGCGGTGTGGCTACGCTCGGGGCGTGTCCGCCACCGAGGGCCGGGTGCTGCCCGAGGTCGACACCGAGCGCGGTCTCACCGCGGCGCAGGTGGCCGAACGGGTCACCCGCAG
>Ga0136630_1000862_pt1 | contig 12107 bp, 7 predicted proteins | sample AntDrymUQ5682106_2_FD_105496 | JGI IMG/M metagenome (GOLD analysis project Ga0136630, IMG submission 105496) | Polar desert sand microbial communities from Dry Valleys, Antarctica - metaG UQ568 (21.06) | ecosystem: Environmental > Terrestrial > Soil > Desert | place: Antarctica: Dry Valley...
CTTCGGCCGCCACGCCCGGCGCCTGTGGGCCGGGCTGCTCGCGTGGGAGGAGGTGACCGAGCGGTGAGCGCCGCGCCGTTCGACGTGTGCGGACCGCTGCCCACCGGCGTGACCGTGCTCGAGGCGAGCGCCGGGACGGGCAAGACCTACACGATCGCCGCGCTGGCCGCGCGGTACGTCGCGGACGGGACGCCGCTCGAGGACCTGCTGCTCGTGACGTTCACGCGCATGGCGACCGGAGAACTGCGCGAGCGCGTGCGTGACCGGCTCGTCAGCGCCGAGCAGGCGCTCGGCCACGCGCTCGCCGGAGCGCCCCCCGCGGAGCGCGACGAGGTCGTCCGCCTGCTCGCCGGCGGTCCGCGCGAGGAGGTGCAGCGCCGGCGGCAGCGGCTCGCGCGCGCGCTCGCCGACTTCGACGCGGCGACGATCGCGACGACCCATGGCTTCTGCCGGGAGGTGCTCGGCGGCCTTGGCATCGCCGGGGACGTCGAGCGCGAGTGCGCGTTCGTGGAGGATGTCGGCGACCTCGTGATGGAGGTCGTCGACGACCTCTACGTGCGCCGGTTCCACCGCGGAGGCCCGCCCGAGCTCAAGCGTGCGGAGGCGATGCGGATCGCCGCGATCGCGGTGGCCAACCCGTCGGCGCGGATCGAGCCGGCACAGGCGCCTGACCGGTCGATCGCCGCGATGCGCGTCCGGCTCGCGGAACGCGTCCGCGCCGAGCTCGAGCTCCGCAAGCGCCGGCTGGCGGTGATGACCTACGACGACTTGCTCACGCGGCTCGACGAGACGCTGGCCGGCCCCGGCGGCGCCGGAGTCGCCACCCGGCTGCGCGACCGCTACCGCGTCGTGCTGGTCGACGAGTTCCAGGACACCGATCCCGTCCAGTGGGACATCGTGCGCCGGGCCTTCGGCGAGGGAGGGGCGACGCTCGTGCTCATCGGCGATCCGAAGCAGGCGATCTACGCGTTCCGCGGCGCCGACGTCTACGCCTATCTCGCCGCCGCGCGGGCGGCGGATGCGCGCGCGACGCTGGAGGTCAACTGGCGCAGCGACCAGGGGTTGATCGACGCCTACGACACCATGTTCGGCGGCGCCAGGCTGGGTCACGAGGGAATCGCCTACGGCAAGGTGCGCGCCGCGGAGGCGAACCGTGTGCCGCGCCTGTCGGGCGCGCCGGTCGCGGCGCCGCTGCGCGTCCGCGTGGTGCACCGCGACGAACCGGCGGTCGGGACGACGCGCCAGGGCTATGCGCAGCTCGCGGGTGCGCGCGGGCACGTCGCGAAGGACACCGCCGCAGAGCTCGTCCGGCTGCTCGACGCGCGGCCGGAGATCGAGACCAGGTCCGACGACGGTGCGCCGCTGCGGCGTGAGCGGATCCGGCCGGGCCACGTCGCGGTGCTCGTGCGCACCAACCGCACCGCCGCGTCGGTCCGCGACGAGCTGGCAGCGGCGGGGATCCCGGCGGTCATCAACGGCGCGGGCAGCGTGTTCGGCACCGCACCCGCGCGCGAGTGGCTGCACCTGCTCGAGGCGATCGAGCGGCCGACCTCCCTGCTCCGCGCGCACGCGGCGGCGCTGACGCCGTTCCTGGGCTGGACGCCCGAGCAGGTGGCGTCCGCCGCCGACGACGCATGGGAGGAGGTCCACCGCCGGCTCCACGGCTGGGCGCGGGTGCTGCGCGTCAAGGGCGTCGCGTCTCTCACGGAGACGATCACGCTGAGCGAGGGCCTGCCGCAGCGCGTCCTGCGCGCGACGGACGGGGAGCGCCGGCTGACCGACCTGCGCCACGTCGGCCAGCTCCTGCACGCGGCGGCGACCGCGGAGCAGATGGGGATCACCGCGCTGACGTCCTGGCTGCGCCAGCGGACCGCCGCGGCAGACGCGGAGGCGGGCGACGAGGAACGCAGCCGCCGGCTCGAGTCCGACGCGGAGGCGGTCCAGGTCCTCACCATCCACCGCAGCAAGGGGCTCGAGTTCCCCGTCGTCTTCTACCCCGACCTGTGGGAGCCGTCGTGGATCTCGGACGACCCGGTTCCCGTCGCCTTCCACGACCCGCAGGCGGCCGACGCGCGGACGATCGACGTCGGCTGCGACGGTCCGGACTTCCTCCGCCACCAGCGCCAGCACCTCTTTGAGCAGCGCGGCGAGGATCTCCGGCTCGCCTACGTGGCCCTCACGCGCGCCCAGCACCAGGCGGTCGTGTGGTGGGCCGGCTCATGGGCCAGCCGTAACTCGGCCCTCGGCCGCCTGCTGTTCGCGCGCGATGCCGACGGCAACGTGGCGGCCGTCGGCGTCGCCACACCGACCGACTCCGAGGCGATCGCCCGCTTCGAGGCGCTCGCGGTCCAGGCGCCCGGCTGCATCAGCGTCGAGCGGTCGCGGCTCGGGTTGCCGGTCGCGTGGACCGGCCCGCGCACGACGCCCGCTGCGCTCACGGCCGCCCGGTTCGACCGGCCGCTCGACCGACGCTGGCGACGCACCTCCTACAGCGACATCACGTCCGGGACGCACGAGGCCCGCGTCGCGAGCGAGCCGGAGGAGGCCGTGGTCTCCGACGAGCCATCGCCGGCGACGCCGCGGGCGGCCGCGGTCACCGGCGGTGATGACGACGCCCTCAAGGCCGTCCCGTCGCTGCTGGCCGGGATGCCGTCCGGGGTGCACGTCGGGACGTTCGTGCACCGGGTCCTCGAGGCGACAAACTTCGCCGCGCCGGACCTGGACCGCGAGCTCGGGGCGCACGTCGCGGCCACGCAGGCGCGCGGCCAGGTCGACATCGGCGAGGGCAAAGCGGTGGTCGCCGGGCTGCGTGCCGCGCTCGAGACGCCGCTGGGTCCGGCGCTCGACGGCATCCGGCTGCGCGACATCGGCCGCGCTGACCGCCTCGACGAGCTGGGCTTCGAGCTGCCGCTCGCGGGCGGTGATGCCCCGACCGGCCGGCTGGAGCTGCAGGCGATCGGCAGGGTGCTCCGCGCGCATCTGCCGGCTGGCGACCCACTCTCCGGTTACGCCGAGCGGCTGAGCGATCCGGGACTGAGCCGCAGCGTGCGCGGCTACCTCGCCGGGAGCATCGATCTCGTCGTCCGGGTGGGTGACGCCTTTGCCGTCGTCGACTACAAGACGAACTGGCTCGCCGCTGCAGGTGAGGAGTTGAGTGCGTGGCATCATCGGCCGGCGGCGCTGCGCGCCGAGATGGAGCGCGCGCACTACGGGCTGCAAGCGCTGCTCTACACGGTCGCCCTCCACCGGTACCTGCGCTGGCGGCTCCCGGACTACGATCCGGAGCGCAACCTCGCCGCCGTCCTGTATCTCTTCGTGCGGGGCATGACCGGCGTCGCGACCCCCACCGTGGACGGAATGCCGTGCGGCGTATTCGCATGGCGGCCGCCGGCGGCGCTCGTGGCGGCGCTGAGCGACGCGCTCGACGAGGGGGGATCCGCGTGATCGAGGACGCCCTCGATGTCCGCCGAACACGGCACGCCCCGGGGCTGCTGCGCGCGTTCAACGACAGCGGAGTGCTCTCGGCGGCCGACGTGCACGTCGCGCGGCGCCTGGCCGACCTCGGCAGAGTCGAGGATGCATCCGTCGTGCTCGCGGCGGCGCTCGCCGTGCGCGGGCCCCGGCTCGGCCACGTGCTGGTGGACCTCGCCACGATCCGCGACACGGCGACCGTCGATGCGGACGAGCCGGTGGACGTGTCGGCGCTGCCGTGGCCACCCGTCGACGCCTGGACCGCCGCCCTGGCCGGCAGCCGCCTCGTCACTGCGGGCGAGGAGGCGGCCGGCCCGGCCCGGCCGCTGCGCCTCGTCGGGACCCGGCTCTACCTGGACCGCTACTGGCGCGAGGAGCGCCAGGTCGCCGCCGACCTGCGGGCCTTCAGCGAGGCGGGGTCCCCCGGCGTGCGGCTCGACGTGCTGGCCGACGGGCTGCTGCGGCTGTGCACCGAGCCGACTGCGTCGGCCGGCACAGGCACCGAGCCGACTGCGTCGGCCGGCACAGGCACCGAGCCGACTGCGGCGGACGACCGCCAGCGCCTGGCCGCGGCGTCTTCGGTCCTGCGCCGCTTCGCCGTGGTCGCCGGCGGGCCGGGCACGGGGAAGACGACCACCGTGGCGCGGATCGTCGCGCTGCTCGCCGAGCAGGCCGCGGCGGACGGAGCTCCGGCGCCGCTCGTCGCGCTCGCGGCGCCGACGGGCAAGGCCGCCGCTCGCCTCACGGGCGCCGTCCACGACGAGGCGAGCGTGCTCGACGTCGAGGAGCCGGTCCGCTCGCTCCTGCTCGCCCTGCAGGCGACCACCCTGCACCGGCTGCTGGGCTGGCGCGCAGGCAGCCACAGTCGCTTCCGCCACCATCGCGGCAACCGGCTGCCGCACGACGTCGTCATCGTCGACGAGACGTCGATGATCTCGCTCTCGTTGACGGCGCGGCTGGTCGAGGCGGTCCGGCCGGAGGCCCGGCTGATTCTTGTGGGCGACCCGGGACAGCTCACGTCGATCGAGGCGGGCGCCGTCCTCGGTGACATCGTCGGACCCGCCGTCGACGGGCTGGTGATGCGACCGGCGGCTCGCACCATGCTCGCGGACGCGTCCGGCCGGGACGTGCAGGCGGCCGACCCGCCACTCGGGACGACGGTCGGGGACGGCATCGTCGTCCTCGATCGCGTCCACCGCTTCGGCGCCGGCATAGCCGCGCTGGCGGCGGCCGTGCGGAGCGGGAACGGCGATGCGGTCATGGAGCTGCTGGTGAACCAGCCGGAAGGCGTGACGTGGATCCCGGTGGACGCGGCCGACCCGGCCGCGCAGGACGAGCTGACGCTGGTCCGCGAAGGCGCCGTGGCCGCCGCCCGCGCCGTGATCCGGGCCGCCGAGGCCGGCGAGGGAAGCCGGGCGATCGAGGCGCTCGACACCTTCCGGCTGCTTTGCGCGCACCGCCGTGGCGCGCACGGCGTGGGCACGTGGACGAGCCGCACCGAAGGCTGGCTCGCGGGGGAGATCGACGGCTTCGGCGCCGGTGGCGCCTGGTACGTCGGGCGGCCGCTGCTCGTGACGGAGAACGACTATGGCCTGCGGTTGTTCAACGGCGACACCGGTGTGGTCGTCGCGGCCGGTCAGGGACGTGTGCGCGCCGCGTTCCCACGCCGCGGCGACGTGCTCGAGCTCAGTCCGGCGAGGCTCTCCGCCGTCGACACCGTCTACGCGATGACCGTCCACAAGAGCCAGGGCTCGCAGTTCGGCACCGCCGCCGTCCTGCTCCCCGGCCCGACGTCACGGGTGCTGACGCGAGAACTGCTCTACACGGCGGTCACCCGGGCGCGCGAGCGACTGATCCTGGCCGGGACGGAGGAGGCGCTTCGAGCCGCCGTCGCGCGGTCGGCGGCGCGGGCGTCCGGCCTGCGATCGCGGCTGTGGGAGGAGGCGGTCCCTTGACGCCCGAGCAGAAGCTCAGTCGTCCGACTCGAGCAACCGGGCCGCGTCTTCATGGTCGAGCGCAGATCCGCGGGCGCGTTTCATGTCGACCAGATGCGCTCGCGAGCACACCCGAAACGGCACGCCCAAGATCGAGGCCTCCCACGAGTCCGCGTCCAACGCGGCGAAGGACGGGACCCCCGGCAGACGTTGGACGACGTCGAGATCACCCCGCGACGTGGTCACCGTGAGATTCCGCCCCCGGTACAGCGCGGCGCGGATCTCCGCGTCGATCCCGCGGTCGGGGTCCAGCACGAGGCGCGCGTCGAGCTCGACCAGCGCATTCGCGAGAGAGTCCAGGTTCGAGTGCACAGGGTCCGGCACCACGTCGAGGTCTTCCGTAGCCCGGATCACCCGGTGAGCCGCGACCGCAATCCCGCCGATCGCCACGAAGTCGACTCCGGCGGTGCGCAGCGCGGCGATCAGGCCGGCAAGATCGGGCAACATCAGCGCGAACGCGTGGCAGTCGGGCGTATCGTCGAGAGCTGGCGACAGAGCTCGTGCACCCGCGCGAGGCGTTCGGCAGGCGTCAGGGCAGCGTCGCGACGCGCCCGCAAGCGTCGAGCCTCGTCGGCTTCGTGGGTTGCATCTCTTAGCCCATCCGGGGTGTCTGACACTCACACAATGCTAGGGCCGGCGCGGGATTCGCGGCGCCTCAGCAACCGTCGACCGACCGGACCGCAGTCAGCGCCTGGACTGGAACCTCGACCGGCCGACCGGCGGTTTCGATCCGTACCACGCCGGCCGGTGCTTCGGCCAGCCGCCCGCAGAACGACTGCCCTTGTGCCTGGACCTGGACCGAGTCCGCCCCCGCGTCCGCTTCGGACGGCCACCAGGACGAGGCGGAGCCGAGGGCGAGCAGGCCGACTGCGATGAAGGTGAGTCGCAGTCCGGACTTCAGCCGGTGGCTCGTGCGCGCGAGCTCTCCGGCCTCGTCCTCCGGCGCTCCTTGTCGCTTCGCGTCATAGAGGGGCCAGGCGGCGCGACCGACGAGGTAGGTGGCGAGACACGCGAGGCAGGTGCTCCGGCTGAGCGAGCGCGGCATCCGGTAGCTCGACGCGCTCGACGCACTTGTAGCTTGGCGCTAATAAATATCGACGAATACTGCAACCGTAGAGGATGAATGTCCGCGATTCAGGGGCATCCTCCTAGAAGTGACCGAAACCCACACGCATCCACATCCCCACGCCTCGTCCTTGGAGCGCCGCATCACCATCGTGGCCGTCGCCCTCCCGTTCGTCGGCTTCATCGCCGCGCTCTGGTTGTTGTGGGGTGGTTTCGTCACCGGCCGAGACATGGCGATCCTCGCTGTGATGTACGTGCTCGTCGGCTTCGGGGTGACCATCGGCTTCCACCGCATGCTCACCCATCGCTCCTTCGAGGCCAAGCCGTGGGTGCGCGCCGCCTTCGCCATCTTCGGCTCGATGTCCGTCCAGGGTGCGGTCATCCACTGGGTCGCCGACCATCGGCGCCATCACGCCTTCACCGACGAGGAGGGCGATCCGCACAGCCCCCACACCCATTCCGGCGAGGGCGTCAAGGGCGTGCTCACGGGTCTGTGGCACTCGCACATGGGCTGGCTGTTCGAGAACCAGCGCACGTCCGCGACCCGCTACGCCCCCGATTTGAAGAAGGACCCGATCATCCGCTGGGTCGACAAGCTGTTCCCGGTGTGGGCGCTGCTGGGCCTCGTGATCCCCTTCCTCGCCGGATTCGCACTGTCGGGCGGCTCGCTGTTCGCCGGCTTCACGGCGTTCGTCTGGGCTGGCCTCGTGCGCGTCTTCCTCCTGCACCACGCCACGTGGAGCGTGAACTCGATCTGCCACATGTACGGTCGTCGGCCGTACGACATCGACGACGAGAGCCGGGACAACTGGCTGGTCGCGCTCGTGTCCCTCGGCGAGGGCTGGCACCACAGCCACCACGCCTTCCCGACCTCCGCCCAGCACGGGCTGCGGCGCTTCCAGCCCGACCCGTCCTACGCCGTCATCCGCGGCCTCGCGCGCCTCGGCCTCGTCTCGAACGTCAAGCGGCCGCGCGAGGAGCAGATCGTTGCCAAGCGCCGGACGGGTCGCGCCATGCCGCTGGCGACCGCCGACCGCCGCGCCGCGTAGGTCCACACACACGGCCGGACCCGCTCGCCGATGCGCAACGCGCTGGCCGTGACCAGGCGCACGCTGATGTCGTTCTACGACGACCAGATGACGCACCACGCGGCGGCGCTCACCTACTACGCGCTGATGTCGCTCTTCCCGACGCTGCTCCTGGCGCTCTCCCTGCTGGGCCTGCTCGGGCAATACCCCGAGACCTACGACGCGATCATGCGCTACGCGCGCGAGGTCGCGCCTGAATCGGTGGTGACCCCGCTCGACTCCTCGCTGCAGCAAGCGCTGCAGAACAAGGGAACCGCGGCGACGGCATTCGCGATCAGCGTCGGCGTGGTGCTGTACGGGACCACCGGCGTGCTCGAGGCGGCCCGCCGGGCGCTCAACGTGGTGTTCGAGGTCGAGAACGGGCGCAGCTTCGTGCGCCGCAAGCTGGTCGACGTGGCGTCCACCGTCGTGCTCGTGGCGCTGGTGCTCGCCACCGGGATCCTGGTGTTCGTCGGCGGCGGGTTCGCCGACGACCTGCTGGGCTTCATCGGGCTGGGGCCGACGGCGGCCCAGGTCTGGAGCATCGCCCGCTGGCCGGCGGCGTTGATGGTCGCGATGCTCGTGTTCTCGTTCGTCTACTTCGTCACGCCCGACGTCCAGCAGCGTTCGTGGCGCTGGATGACGCCGGGCGCGGTCGTGGGAGTCGTGCTCTGGCTGCTCGCGTCGTGGGGCTTTTCGGCGTACATCTCCAGTGTGGCCAATGTGGGCGCGATCTACGGCACCTTCGCCGGAGCGATCGTGCTCGTGGTCTGGATCTGGCTCACGAACGTCACGCTGCTGTTCGGTGCCGAGCTGAACGCCGAGATCGAGCGCCAGAAGGAGCTGACCGAGGGCGCGAAGCTGAGGGAGACGCTGAACCGGACGCCGCGCGAGGGGTGAGCCTGGTACGGCCTGCCCCACCGCACGACGCCGGGCAGCGCGCGGCCGCCGGCCGGGTGACCACGCTTCGGCGTCGGCCCGCGCGTGCGACCGTCTGCTCATGCCCGATCACTCCATGAACTACGTCGAGTGTGACGCCCCGGCGGGGCGTCACACTCACTGAATGGCGCAAGTCCCGCCTGCCCGCCCCGCGCCGCCGCCGTCGCTGGCTCCGGACCTTCGTGCCGGCCCACCGTCCGGCGTTCGCCTGACGACTGCTCCTACGGAGCCGCCCCGATCGGCCTGAGCCGATCGCCGGGCAGCACCTCGAGCACCGTCACGGAGTTGGCGCCGTCGCGCAGGGATGCCGGGGGGACGACCGCGGCGTACACGATGCGCGAGCGGTCCCGGTAGGTTCGAGTCGTCGCCCGTACCCGGCCGTTGACCGCCACGGCGACCACGGCGTTCGCCGGCAGCCCGTTCAACTCGCCCGACACGTATGCGGGCACCAGGCCGGACTCGCCATCCACCGAGCGGTAGTCCTCCGGCACGTCGATCGTCGCGCGCGGGCCACCGGACACCAGCCGTCCGGAGGGCTCGAGGCGCCGCCCGATGAGCTGCGGCGCCGGACCGATCCCATACACACCGTGGCGCAGCAGCTCGGCTTCGACCGCCTCGCGCTCGCGCCGTGCCCGCACGATCGCGTCCAGCCGCGTGCTCAGCGCGGGCGCGCCCGCGTGCGTCACCTCGATGCGTGCGCCCGGGTCCACGCGGCGCCGGCCCGCCGGGATCCCGGCGGTTCGCCACGGCACCCTTGCTTCGGCGGCCGCGGCGATCGTCGGCAGCACGTCGATCGTCCGGACGGCGCGATCGTCGACCGCACCGACTCGCTGCCCCGGCAGCTTGACGAACAGGGGGACGCCCGCGATGTCCTGCGCGTTCTCGCGGTTCGCCGGGCGGCGCGGCTGACCGCTGCGGAACGCGACCCCGTGATCGGCGGAGACGACGACGACGGCGTTCTCGTACAGGTCGTTCGCGCGCAGCTTGTCCAGCAGCGCCCCGACCAGCCGGTCGGTGTACTGGACCTGCAGGACGTGGCGCTGGAACCCCTGGTCGACCAGCCACTGCGGCCCGGTCCAGCCCGCGCTCTCCAGTCCTGGGAAGTGGCTGCGATGCATCGAGTACTGACGGCCGTCAGGCAGGAAGCGCCAGGCTCCATGCGGCAGCGTCGAGTGCAGGAAGAGCAGCGGCGGCCGCGAGCGCGGGCGATCCAGCGCCGCCATGGCCCGTTTGAAGCCGGCGATCGCGTCGTCGCCCGCGAGGCGCGCCAGCACGTCGAGCTTGAGGTTGGAGCCACCCCGCAGCTCGCCTGCGGCGGTCGCCCCACCCTCGAACCCCTCCCAGACCCGATCGATCGCCGGCAGCCCGCCGCGCAGGTCTTCGGGCAACAGGAGGTGCTGCACGACCACCCGCAGGTCAGACTCCAACGCCCGGAACCGGTCCAGCGTCCCCGGCCGCGTCTTGGCGCACAGCCGCTCCGGACAGAGCTCGGTGATCGGCTCCACCACCGTGAGGTCATGACTGCGGGCGAACAGCGTGAAGAGGTTGCGCGGATGCTCGGCGGCGGTGGGCAACGACCCTCGCTGCGGCTGCTCGCCCGTGAGCTGGGCCGGCACCGCCTCCGTCGTGAGGTCGTCGACCGTCGTCGCGTTCCGGTACCAGGTCGCCTCGCGCGCGAGGCGCGCGAAGTTCGGGAACAGCTCAGCGTCGATCCGCCCGCCCGCGTCCGCCAGGGTGCTCTGCGGCAACTCGTCGAGCACGATGTGGACGATCGGGGTCGAGGAGCGCGCCGGACCCGCCACCGCAGCACCGCCGTCCTCGGGCCAGACGAGCTCGCGCACGGGTGAGAAGACCAGCAGCAGGACCAGGACGACCAGCGGCGCGGGGGAGATGACGGTGGCGAAGGTGCGCACGGCATCGGAACGGGCATAGAGCGCGGCGACGCCCGCGCCCATGCCGGCGGCGGCGGCGAGGGCGAGCGCCGAGCCTCCCAGGGCGTCCCCCACCGGGGGCAGCACCAGCGCTGCGACGAGCCCGGCGACGAGCACGAGCTGCGCCGCCCAGCCGGCCACCGGCCGGATCCGGCCGAGCGCCCACACCACGGCGGCGCCCGCGAGGGGTGGGAGGAGCGCGTAGCCGAGCGCCAGCCCCAGGATGTCACCCGTCGTGCTCCCACGCGCGACGAAGAACTGCGCGTTGCGCCCGAGGAGGTCGAACAGCGGCTGTGCGAACGCGAGCGCCCACAACCCGCCGAGGTGCAGCGCGGCCCGCCGGAAGCCGAGCGAGCGCGGCTGTTCGCTCACGCCTGCGGACGGGTCTCGTAGAGCGTCCGTGTGCCGGACACCGCTTCGATGCGCTCGATCGCGAAGCGCTCCTCGAGCGCGCGCTCGAAGGCCGCCTTCTCGTAGCCGGGGTTGGCGCCGTCGCGCTTTCTCGACAGCAGCCGCTGCACCATCGGATCGCTCCGGTCGGGGAACTCGATCACGAGCGTCGTGTCGAGCGAGCGCAGCCAGTCGAGGAGCTCCGGCACGGGCACGTTGCCCGTGATGCACACGTGGTGCACCACCGCGAGGCAGAGCGCCAGCTCCGGCGTGCCGCGGCGTTCGAGCGACGCGCGTTCGCGCCTGCGCCAGCCGAGGTCCGGCGACGGGTCCGTGACGCTCATGACGAGTGGCAGGATGTCCGTCCGCCGCTCCTCGCGCAACCGCCGGTAGAGCGCGTCGACCGTCGCGTGGTCGGCGTCGAGCGCGACCACCAGATCGGCGTGCGCGGCCGCGATGCGCGCGTACGTGCCCTCGTTGCAGCCGATGTCCCAGGTCAGCCGGCTGTGCCGCCGCGCCGCCGCCTCGCGTACGAACTCCGCCTTGCGGCCTGCCGCGGCGCCGTCGTAGGTGTTGTCGTCGCCGTAGCCGGTCCACGCCGTCTCGCCGGGCTTCCACTCCAGGCCGCGCACGACCTTCTCGAGCTTGCCGAGCGTTGCGTCCAGGATCTCCTTCTTGAAGCCGGCGCGGCGCAGCTCGCGGCGGACGTCGCGCCCCTCCACGTCGGCGTAGCGGGTTTCGAGCCGCGCATGCAGCAGGACGTTGGCGAGGACGCCCTTGCGGAAGCGCTCGCCGGAGAGGATGGCGCGCGCCTCGTGCGGCGCGATGCCGTCCAGCGATCCGCGCAGCGCGGCGTGATAGGGCAGGTCCTTGTAGGCCTGCAGCATCAGGGGATACAGGAACAGCATGCAGAACTGCCGGTAGCCGGCCCACGGCTCCCCTGGCCGGAGGCGCTCGAACGAGCCGACGTCGATGAACACGGGTGCCGTGCCGCGCCACTGCACGTTGTACGGGGACGCGTCCTTGAGGGTCAGGTCAGCACGCAGGGCGCGGCGGTTGAGCTCGAGCTGCAGCAGCGCCGCGTCCTTGAGCATGGCGAATGGCCACTCGTAGGGATAGGAGACGAACGGCACGCGCTCGTGGCGCAGCACGGCCGCCGCTTCGGCGGCCAGGAGGTCCGGCGGCGCGTCGAGTTCCACCGTCTCCGTCTCCACGACGCGTGCTTCCTCCTGCAGCTCACGCCAGAGAGC
>Ga0136630_1000863_pt1 | contig 12105 bp, 10 predicted proteins | sample AntDrymUQ5682106_2_FD_105496 | JGI IMG/M metagenome (GOLD analysis project Ga0136630, IMG submission 105496) | Polar desert sand microbial communities from Dry Valleys, Antarctica - metaG UQ568 (21.06) | ecosystem: Environmental > Terrestrial > Soil > Desert | place: Antarctica: Dry Valley...
CCGGGCTCGGTGGACGGGCGCTGCACGAGGAAGCTCAGCGCGATGGTCTCACGCCCCTTGCTCGCATCGAACGCATTGACCTTGATGTACTGCTCGGGGAACGCCTCGCAACAGGCACGCACCTCGGTCAGCGCCGCCGCCGGGTCGTTGAGGTCGAACATTGGCAGGCCCCACAGCTCCCAGAACGTGTTGCGCGGGTCCGGATCGTCGGTGAGCTCGATCGAGATCGCCCACCCCTTGTCGATGGCGTAGCGGAGCTGCGCCTCAATCTCGTCGTCGTCCAGGTCCGGGAGGAAGGCGAACGTTCCCTGGGTGATCGTCGGATGATCGGTCATGACGACGTGCTCACTGTGTCGGGCGTGTCGGTGGACTCGTAGTCGAACGTCACACTGCCCCACGTATCGAGCGCGGCGAGCAGCGCCGGGCAACCGGCGCCCGCCTTGCGCAAGATCTGCTCACCTTCGGTGAACAGGTCACGTCCCTCGTTGCGCGCCTTGATGCACGCCTCGACCGCCACCCGGTTCGCCTCCGCTCCGGCGGCGATGCCCATCGGATGGCCGATCGTCCCGCCGCCGAACTGCAAGATGGAGTCCTCGCCGAGGTAGTGGATCAGCTGATGCGTCTGGCCGGCGTGGATGCCGCCCGATGCGACGGGCATCACGCCCGGCATCGACGCCCAGTGCTGGTCGAAGTAGATGCCGTTCGTCGCGTTGGCGGGGATCATGTCGTCTCTGAGCACGTCGTAGTAGCCGGCGACCATGTTCGGGTCGCCCTCGAGCTTGCCGACGACGGTCCCGGCGTGGAGGTGGTCGACGCCGAGCAGCCGGCACCACTTGGCGACCACCCGGAACGAGACGCCGTGGGACTTCTGTCGGGTGAACGTGCCATGGCCCGCACGGTGGAGGTGGAGCAGCACGCCGTTGCGCCGAGCCCACTTCGACATCGAGGTCATCGCCGTGTACCCGACGGTGAGGTCGATCATGACGATGTTGCTGCCGAGCTCCTTGGCGAAGTCGGCGCGCTCGTACATGTCCTCCATCGTCGCCGCGGTCACGTTCATGTAATGGCCCTTGATCTCGCCCGTGCGTTCCTGGGCCCGCTCCACGGCCTCCATGCAGTACAGGAACCGTTCCCGCCAGCGCATGAAGGGTTGGCTGTTGATGTTCTCGTCATCCTTGGTGAAGTCGAGCCCGCCTCGCAGTCCCTCGTAGACGACACGGCCGTAGTTGCGCGCCGAGAGTCCGAGCTTGGGTTTGACGGTGCAGCCGATCAATGGACGCCCGTACTTGTTGAGCATCTCGCGTTCGGCGACGATGCCGTGGGGCGGGCCATCGAACGTCTTGACGTAGGCGACGGGGATGCGCAGGTCTTCGAGGCGCAGCGCCTTCAGCGCCTTGAAGCCGAACACGTTGCCGATGATCGACGACGTCAGGTTGGCGATCGAACCCTCCTCGAACAGATCGAGGTCGTAGGCGATCGATGCGATCCACTGCTCCGGGTTGCCGGCCACCGGGTCGACCCGGAAGCACTTGGCCTGGTAGCGGGCGTGGTCGGTGAGTCGATCGGTCCACACGACCGTCCACGTCGCGGTGGAGGACTCGCCGGCGACCGCTGCGCCTGCTTCTTCGGGATCGACGCCCGGTTGCGGTGTGATGCGGAAGGCGGCGATCATGTCGGTGTCGGCCGGTTCGTAGTCGGGCTGCCAGTAGCCCATCTCCTTATAGGGGATGACGCCTGCGTTCCAGCGATCGGGGACCGTCGGCGGGGTGGCAACGCTCATGACTCCATCGTCTCAGGACACGGTGCGTAGGTCTATGATGAATTCGCTGACTTCACATAAGTGAACGCCTATGACTTTGACCCAGCTCCGCACGTTCCTCGCCGTCGTCCGATTCGGATCCGTGCGCGTCGCCGCCGAACACCTCGTGGTCTCGCAACCAGCCGTATCGGGTGCCGTGGCGAGCCTCGAACGCGAGCTCGGCGTCGAGCTCGTCGAACCCGACGGGCGCGGCCTGCGCGTGACGCCGGCCGGCCGCGCGTTTGCCGTAACGAGCAAGTCAGGCCTCGACCTGCTCGAGCGAGGGGTGCGCGTCGCCAAGAGCGTCGAGGATCCGCAGCGCGGCACGGTGCGCATCGCCGCCATCGCCACCGCCGCCGAGCAGGTGCTGCTCCCACGACTGGCGACGTTCCGGCGCGACCATCCCGACGCCGTCGTGTCCGTGAGCGTCGGCAACCGGTCCGCCGTGTGGGACGCGCTGCGCGACCTCGACGCCGACCTCGTGCTCGCCGGCCGGCCACCCGCCACACTCGCCACCGACGTCCTCGCACGAGCCCGCAACACGCTGGTCGTCGTCGGTCCTCGCGACCTGCCGACCCCGCATTCGACGCGCGCCGCCAGCGCGCTCTTGGCCGACACGCCGTGGCTGCTGCGCGAGGACGGATCCGGGACGCGCGAGGCCACCGACGAGCTGTTCGGCCGACTCGGCATCGATCCGCCACGGATGATCCTCGGGTCGAACGGCGCCGTCATCGAGGCCGTCGTTGCCGGCTTCGGCGTTGCCCTGATCTCCCTCGACGCGGTGGCGGATCGCGTCGCCGCGGGGACGATCCGCCGCGTCGAGTGCCCGCACACACCGATAAATCGACCGTGGCACCTCGTCGCCTCTGCGGATGTGGCGCTGTCGCCGACCGCCGCGCTGGCGGTGCGATCGCTGCTCGGCTCGGGCGACGGCTTCGCGCCGACGGCGAAGGGGCGACGACTGCTGGCGCGCCGCGACTGACGCTCCCGGCTCTGTCTACTCCGACGGTGGTGATGCCCGGTCGGCCGGCAGCCGGACGGCGATCGTCGTACCCTTGCCGGGGGCCGACCGCACGAGCAGGGTGGCCCCGAGGAGGCTCGCCCGTTCGTGGATGCCGGCGAGACCGAAGCTGGTCGGATTGGCGACCGCGCCGGGATCGAAACCGACCCCGTCGTCGCTGACGGTCAGCGTCACCGCGTCGCCGTCGTCGGCGAGCGCGACGTCCACATGTCTCGCCTGGGCGTGCTTCTCGACGTTCTGCAGCGTCTCTTGGACGATGCGGAACAGCGCCGTCTCGACGTGCGGGGCGAGGTCGTAGTCGGCGAGGTCGACAACGGCCTCGACACCGCCGAGCGTGCCCACCACCGACGTGATCGCCGCCCGCAGGCCGAGGTCGTCGAGCAACGCCGGACGCAGCCCGGTGATCGCCCGGCGAGAGTCGTCGAGCGCCTCGGAAAGCAGCGCCGCCGTCGTCGCCAGCTCGTCCTGAACGGCGGGCTCGTCGGTCAGCGAAATCGCCGCCCGCAGGTGGTACCAGGCGCTGACCAGTCGCTGGCTGATGCCGTCGTGGATGTCGCCGGCGATCCGTCGTCGGTCGAGCTCCTGCAGCTCGATGGTTCGCACGGCGAAGCGCTCGAGCTCGGCTTCGCGACGCTGCAGGCGGTCGTGCAGCACGGCACCTTCGACCACGCCGGCGAGGAGGCTGGCGACCTCCTCGAGGCGGTTGACCGTCTCGGTGCCGAACCGGCCACGCCCGTGGGCGTGGACGTTGAGCACCCCCACCACCGCCTCCGGTGGGCGGAGCAGGGGAACCGAGACGAGCGAGTCGTACTCCTCGCCCCGCAGCGCCGGGATGTAGCGGTAGCGCGGGTCGGACCACTTGTCGGCGACGAGCGCCGGCTCGGCGTGCTCGGCGACCCATCCGGCGATCCCCTCGCCGATCGGCAGGCGGATCGTGCCGGCGAGCGCGTCGAACTCCTCCGGAGTGGCGCCCATCAGCACCACCTCGGCGGCATCGCGGTCGACGACGTGCACGAAGCAGGCGTCGGCCTCGGTCGCTGCCACGACGAGCCGGGCGACCTCGCGCAGGAGCGAACGGAGGTCCCGCTCCTCGCCGGCGATCGAGATGATCTCGCGCAGCAGTGCGGTCCACGCCAGCTCGCGAGCGTGCTCGATCTCCTCGCGCTCGCTGCGCTCGCTCACCGGAACGTCCCCTCACGCAGGGCGTAGGCAACGGCCTGGGCCCTGTCGGTGACGCCGAGCTTGCGGTACAGCGATCGCACATGGGTCTTGATCGTCTCGTCGCCCAGCATGAGGTCTTCGGCGATGTTCTTGTTCGACTTGCCGCGCACGATCAGCTCGAGGACCTCGCTCTCGCGCTGGCTGAGCCCCAGCGCCGCGCCCGGCCAGAACTCCCCCCGATCGAGCCTGGCGGCCGACAGGGCGACCCGCCCAGCGAGGCCGGGGTCGACGACGATCTCGCCGTCGAGCACCCGGCGCACATGATCGAGCAGCTCCTCGGCGACCACCTGCTTGGTCAGGTAGCCCTTCGCGCCGGCGCGCAACCCCTCGAAGAGGTACTGCTCGTCGTCGTACACCGTGAGGAGCACCACCTTGACCTCCGGCGCCAGTCGCAGCAGCTCGGCGCACAACTCGAGCCCGCTCATCGATCGCATCCGGACGTCGATGAGGGCGACGTCGGGACGCGAGTCGACGACAAGACGCCGGGCCTCTGCAGGATCCGTCGTCGCCGCGACCACCTCGACATCGGCCGCGTGCGGGCGGAGCATCGCCCGCAGTCCGTCGAGCACCATCTGGTGATCGTCGACGAGCAGCAGTCGGATCGGCTCCCCCGCGTGCGCCGCCACCACGGCGTCGTCGTCCACGTGCCGATCCTAAGAGGCGAGCCGATGGGCGAGCCGACCAATCCTTGCGGTGCGTTGCTTCGGCTGCGTAGCAGCCGAAATGAAATCGTGTCGCAGCTCAGAGTCGACCTCTCCGCTCACTCGTCAGGGAGGCGTTTCACCCTCGGCGTCCCCCAATGGGGGGAAGCGCGCGAACGGGAACGTCCGTACGGTTCGGAGATGGACCGCCCGATCCAAATCGCCCCTTCACTGCTCACCGCTGACTTCGCTCGCCTCGGCGACGAGGTCGCGACGATGGAGGCCGCAGGAGCAGACCGGATCCACTGGGACGTGATGGACGGCTGCTTCGTGCCCAACCTCACGTTCGGCCCCGACGTCGTGGCGTCGACGCGAGCGCACACCTCGCTCCCGTTCGACGTCCACCTCATGGTCGTCGACCCCGACCCGATGATCGGGCGGTGGGTCGAAGCCGGTTGCGGCAGCGTCACGTTGCACGTCGAGGCCTGCACCCACCTGCACCGCACGCTCGGCGCGATCGCCGAGCTGGGCGCGCGGGCCGGCGTGGCGCTGAATCCATCGACGCCTGCCGGTCACATCGAGCACGTCCTCGACGTCGTCGACCTGGTGCTGGTGATGTCCGTCAACCCGGGGTTCGGTGGCCAGCGCTACCTGGCGAGCATGGAGCCGAAGATCGCGCAGATCGCGGAGCTGGTCGCTCGCTCGGGCCGCGACATCGAGATCGCCGTCGACGGCGGGATCAGTGCCGAGACGATCCACGGTGCGTGGGCGGCGGGGGCAGAGACGTTCGTCTCGGGCAGCGCGCTGTACCGGCATCCCGACGGTGCGGCGACAGCGATCCGCGAGCTGCGCGACCGCTGCAGCGAGCGTGAGCTGATCCCCCTATGAGCCCGAAGATGGTCACGATGCGCCGGCTCGACGACGACGGTGCGAAGCGACCGGCGATGCTCGCCATCGCCGGTGACAGTGCGTCGGGAAAGACGACGCTCACCCGTGGCATCGTCGAGGCCCTCGATGACGGCACGGTCGGGGCGATCTGCGTCGACGACTACCACCGCTACGACCGCGAGGAACGTCGCGACCTACCGTTCACGCCCCTCGACCCTGCGTGCAACTACATGGCGATCATGGAGCAGGACCTCCGGCACGTGGCGATGGGCGAGCCGATCCTCAAGCCCGTGTACAACCATCACGAGGGCACGCTTGACCGGCCCGTCCTGTTCGAGCCGTCGCGCAACGTGATCGTCGAGGGTCTCCTGCCGCTGCACAGCGCAATGTTGCGGGCGTGCTTCGACCTGTCCGTCTATCTCGATCCGCCGGAGGCGATCCGCCGGACGTGGAAGGTGCAGCGCGACACACGCGACCGTGGCTACACCGAAGAACAGGTGCTTGCCGACCTCGACACCCGCGAGGCCGACTCCGCTGCGTTCATCCGCCCGCAGCGGGGCTCGGCCGACATCGTCGTGCGCTTCGCCCCGATCGAGGAGCGCGGCGAGCACGAGGGCGATCCACTGTCGGCAACGATCCTGCTGCGACCGACGGCACCGCACCCGGACCTCGGCGCGATCCTCGGCGAGGAGCATCGCAAGGCGATCCACCTGAAGATGATCCGCGATCAGGACGGCCGACCCGTCGACGCGCTGCACGTCCACGCGTACGCAGGGCGTGATGCCACCCGTCAGATCGAGGAATGGATCTGGAACGAGCTCGGCGTCGACGCCGAGCTCCCACCGTCGCTCGGGGTCATCGGCAAGGCCGATCGCAGCGAGCCGCTCGCCGTCGTGCAGCTGATCCTGCTCTACCACCTCTTCATGGCCCGCCGATCCAACGACGCCGACGACGCTCGCGTTACGGCCAGGTGACGCGTTGACCCGCGTGGCCATCAACGGCTTCGGCCGCATCGGGCGCAGCGTGGTGCGCGCCGCGCTGGCCCGACCCGGCAGGGTCGAGGTCGTCGCGGTCAACGACACCAACGACCCTGCGATGCTCGTCTACCTCCTCGAACACGACACCGTGCACGGCCCCGCCGACACGGAGATCGCACTCGACGGCAATGCGATCCACATCGGCGATGACGTGATCGCCCTGTCGCACGACCCCGACCCGAGCCAGCTGCCGTGGGGCGACCTCGGCGTCGACGTGGTGATCGAATCGACGGGCCGGTTCACGATGGCCGACGAGGCGGCGGGGCATCTGAAGGCGGGCGCCGGGCGCGTCATCATCTCGGCGCCGGCGACGGGCCAGGACCTCACCGTGTGCATGGGCGTGAACCACGACCGCTACGACCCGGCGCTGCACACCGTCGTCTCGAACGCGTCGTGCACCACGAACTGCCTCGCCTCGATGGTCGATGTGCTGCATCGCCGCTTCGGGTTCCTCGACGGCTTCATGAGCACCGTGCACGCGTACACGAACGACCAGAACCTGCTCGATCTGCCCCACCGTGGTCACACACGCGACTTTCGCCGCTCCCGCGCAGCTGCACAGAACATCGTGCCGTCGACCACCGGCGCCGCACGCGCGATCGACGAGGTGCTACCCGAGCTCGCTGGCCGGCTCGACGGCATGGCGTTCCGCGTGCCGGTCGCGTGTGGCTCGGTGACCGACCTCGTCTGCACCGTCGCTCGACCCGTGTCGATCGAGGAGGTCAACGCCGCGTTCACCGAGGCTGCGACCGAGCCACGGTTCGACGGCGTCCTCGCCGTCACCGACATCCCGCTGGTGAGCTCGGACATCATCGGCCGGCCGCAGTCGTGCGTCTTCTCGGCGTGCGACACGATGACGTCAGGCGACCGGGTCAAGGTGCTCGGCTGGTACGACAACGAGTGGGGTTACGCCAACCGCCTGCTCGAGCTGAGTGTGCTCATGGGAGCCGTCGTCACGGCGTGATTGGACGACGATCGAGACATCTGATCGAGATCGTCATCCACGGTCCCAGTCTCGTCGACGGGCGCGGGCTGCGACGTCAGTCGGCCACGACGAACGGGTCGTGGCCCGGGAGCAGCGCCGCCCGCACCTCGGCACCCAGGTCGTACCGCTCGGTGTGCGGCTGCGTGCTCTGCACGATCTGGCCGGATGGCAGCGCCAGCGTGTAGCACCACGTGGGTCCGCGGAACTCGGCCGCGATGACGGTCGCCACGGGCCCGTCACCGTCGGCGCCGACCGGGGCGATCGTGACGTCGTCGGGGCGGATCAGCACGCTCTCGCCGCCGCCGGCCGCGCCGTCGCCGGCCGCGATGGCTCGGCTCGCTTCGAGCTCGGTGGCTCCTGACCCGTTGAGCGGGAGGAAGGCGGCCTCACCCATGAACCGGGCGACGAAGCGATTGCACGGCTGATGGAAGACGACCTCGGGTGTGCCGACCTGTTCGAGCCGACCCGACCGCATCACGGCGACGCGGTCGCCGATCGCCAGCGCCTCGGCCTGGTCGTGGGTGACGAACACAGTCGGTGTACCAGTGGCGCGCAGGATCTCGACGACGTCGTGGCGAACCTGGGCACGCAGGCTCGGATCGAGCGAGGCGAACGGCTCGTCGAGCAGCATCAGTCTCGGCTCGGGGGCGAGCGCACGGGCGAGCGCGACGCGCTGGCGCTCGCCGCCCGACAGTTCGTGCGGATAGCGCTCGGCGAACCCGCCGAGGCCGACCATCTGCAACCACTCCTCCATCCGCGCCGACCGCGCCGACCGTGGCACCGAGCGCATCCCGAACGTCACGTTGGCGGCGACGGTCAGATGCGGGAAGAGCGCGTGCTCCTGGAACACGAGACCGACGTGGCGGGCCTCGGGATCGATGCGCCGCCCACCGTCATCGACGACGACATCGGCGATGCGCACGGATCCGGCGTCGATGCCGTAGAGGCCGGCGACGAGGCGCAGCAGCGTCGACTTGCCGCAGCCGCTCGGCCCGACGAGCGCGAGGATCTCGTCGTCGGCGACGTCGAGGCTCATCCCCGAGACGGCGGCGACCGAGCCGAACGACTTGCTCACGTCCCGCAGCGCCAGGGTCGGGCCGGACATGGCCGTGTCGGCAGGGCGGTCGACGGTGTTCATGACGGTGTGCGGTTGAGCTGGTGGTTGAGCACGATCACCGGCACCAGGGCGACGACGATGATCGCCAGCGCCGGCAGCGCCGCCTGCTCGAAGCGTGATTCCGACGCCAGGTTGTACACCCACACCGGCAGCGTGTCGAAACCGACGGGTCGCAGCAGGTAGGCGATGGGGAGCTCTTTCAGCGCGTCGACGGCGACGAGCACGGCGGCGACGATGACGCTCGTGCGAGCGAGCGGGAGGTGGACACGCCACATCACCTGGCGCGGTGTCGATCCCAGCGTGCGTGCCGACGACGTGGCCTCATCGGGAACCTGGCTGAGGCCCGCCTCCACCGCGTTGACGCCGGGCGCGAGGAAGCGGATCACGTAGGCGTACACGAGCGCGAGGAACGATCCCGTCGCAACGGCGCCGGGCAGCCCGAGGTTGACGCGGTCGAGCAGTCCGTCGAGCGCGACGAGCGCGAGGATCACGCCCATCCCGACGACGGGGCCGGGCACGGCGTAGCCGATGGCGCTCGTACGGTTCGCCGCGCCGACGAGGCGTGGCGAACCGAACCGGCGGGCGTTCGTCGTGACGATCGACGCCAGCATGCACACCGACACGGTGGCCACGGTGAGCACGAGGCTGTTGCCGAGGTACTCGGCGAAGTTGGCCAGCATCGGCGTACCCCGTTCACTGCGCTGCTCGGAGATCGCCCACGTCGCGAGGCGCATGGCCGGAGCGACGAACGCGACGAGCACGACGAAGGTCGCAGCCACCGTGGCGGCGACCGCCCGCCATCCGTTCAGGCGACGCGGTGTCCATCCCGCACCGCGCCCGCCCGACTCGGCGAAGCGCGCCCGCCCTCTGGCCACTCGCTCGAGCCCGATCGCGAGCAGGGCGAACACCAGGACGAGCGTGGCGATCTCGCTCGCCGCGTCGCGGTCGTAGGTCCCACGCCAGATGCGGAACACGCCGACCGTCACCGTCTCGACGTTGAAGTACTGCACGGTGCCGAAGTCGGTGAGCGTCTCCATGACCACGACCGCGCCACCGGCGGCGATCGCCGGACGCAGCATCGGCAGCACCACTCGTCGCGTGGCCTCGGCACTCGACGCGCCGAGCGTGCGGGCGACCTGATAGGCGCTCGCGGCCTGATCCCGCAGCGCCGCTCGGGCCAGCAGGTAGACGTACGGGTAGAGCGTCAGCGACAGCGCCACGATGGCGCCGGTCATCGAGCGCACCTCGGGGAACCAGGCGTCGCGCCCGAACTGGTCGCGCCAGAACACCTGCACGGGGCCGGCGACGCCGAACACGGCGGTCGTCACGAACCCGAGGATGTAGCTCGGCATCGCCAGAGGCAGGACGAGCGCCCAGCTCAGCGCTCGCCGGCCGGGGAACTGGTAGGCGCTCACGAGCCAGGCGAGGCTCGTGCCGAGCAGGATCGAGACGGTGCCGACACCGACGACGAGCGTCGCCGTGGCGACGAGTTGGTCGGGCAGGCGTGTCCGCCACTGCTCGCGCCAGACCTCGCCATTCGGCCGCAGCACGCTCGTGGCGAGCATCGCCACGGGGATCACCGCCACGACCGCAACGGCGACCGAGGCGACGACCCAGCTCGGCCGTCCGAGTCGTCGTCGCCGAACGAGCGATGACGACGCGATGCTCACGCCGAAGCCTGCCAGCGGCGTCCGGGCGTCATGTCACGGTCCGGTGGACTCAGCCGAAGCCGGCGTCGTCCATCAGCTCGACGGCCCGCTCGTTGAACGAGCCGAGCACGTCGGCGCGCAGTGTGTCGCGCTTGAAGTCGACGCCGAACCGCTCGCGGATCAACGGCTCGGGCGCCACGGTGGAGTTGGCCGGGTACTCGTGGTTGTCAGCGACGAGCGTGTTCTGGCCGTCGGTGGCGAGCCACTCGAGGAACGCCTTCCCGGCCTCGGCTTCGGCGTCGTCGGCGTAGCGGGTGATGCCACCGCCCGAGATGTTGATGTGCACGCCACGGCTGTCCTGCTCGGCCCATAGCAGCTCGATCGGGGCGTCAGGCTCCTCCTCCAGCATCTCGGCCAGGTAGTAGTGGTTGACAACGCCGACCTCGCACGCGCCCGCCGCCATCGCGTCGAGCAGCTCCACGTCGTTGGCGAAGATCTCGGCGTTCTCGGTCCAACCGCGCAGCACGTCGAGCGTGTCCTCCTCGCCGTTGGCGGCGATCATGCTGGCGACGAGCGACTGCTGATAGTCGTTGCTGGCGTTGCGCATGCACACCCGGCCGTCCCATTCGGGTTCGGCGAGCTCCTCGTAGGTGGTGGCGACCTCGGCCTCGTCGATCAGCTCGGGGTTGTAGACGATCGTGCGCGCCCGCAGCGCGAGGGCGAACCAGCGGTTCTCCTCGTCGCGATATTCCTCGGGGATCGACGTGTCGAGGACATCGGACTCGACGGACTGGAAGAGGTCGTCCTCTGCCGCCGCCCACAAGTTGCCGGCGTCGACGGTGAGGTACACGTCGGCTGGTCCGTCCTCGCCCTCTGCGGCGATGCGCTCGCGCAGCTCGGCGTCGTTGCCCGTGAGGTACTCGATGTCGATGCCCGAGTCCTCGGCATACTGCTCGAACGCGGACTCGACGCCGTAGTGGCGCCCCGAGTAGATGGTGAGCGTGCCGGCACCGTCACCACCACCGCCGGCCCCGCAGCCGGCGACGACAAGGCCCAGAACGACGAGGACGACGAGCGCACCGGATCGGGCGAGGAATCGCGGTCGACGCAACGACTGAGGAGTCACGCGCGGAGAGCATACAGTTCGGTACCCCGACCTGTCATTGCCGCCTGAGCCGACACTATTTGATAGGTCCTCCTACTACCTCCCTCCCGGCGCACGTCACCCGGCGCCTTGATCGAGCTCGATGCGAGACTGTCGGCATCGACGAGACGATTGGCGACCACAGCGAGCTCGACGACGACACGGCGTTGATGACCCGCGCACTCGAGGAAGCACGGGAAGCGATCGGTCATGGCGATGTGCCGGTGGGCGCGATCGTCGTACGCGACGGCATCGTCATCGCCGCACGACACAACGAGCGCGAGCTGACCGGTGATCCGACGGCCCACGCCGAGCTGCTGGCGATGCGTGATGCGGCCGGCGTCGTCGGCAGCTGGCGTCTCGATCGCTGCACCGTCGTCGTCACGCTCGAACCGTGCCCGATGTGCGCCGGCGCGATGGTGAACGCCAGGGTGCAGCGACTCGTGTACGGCGCCCTCGATCCGAAGGCAGGCGCCGTGACTTCGCTGTACGAGATCACGACCGATGGACGACTCAACCACCGACTGCAGGTGGTGGGCGGCGTGCTCGCCGACGAGTCGGCCGAGCTGCTGAGGGCGTTCTTCGGGGAGCGTCGGCGCGGATC
>Ga0136630_1000865_pt1 | contig 12075 bp, 8 predicted proteins | sample AntDrymUQ5682106_2_FD_105496 | JGI IMG/M metagenome (GOLD analysis project Ga0136630, IMG submission 105496) | Polar desert sand microbial communities from Dry Valleys, Antarctica - metaG UQ568 (21.06) | ecosystem: Environmental > Terrestrial > Soil > Desert | place: Antarctica: Dry Valley...
CGCGCCGCCGGCGCGGCAGACCGCCGGCAGGTCGGTGGCGCGCCCGGAGACCTTGAGGATGCACTCGCCCCGCTGGTGGACGCGCTGGCGCATCCAGAGCTCGTCGTCGTCATCCACCGCGGCGCACTCCTCCAAGCCCAAACCCTGCATGCGCGAGACCGTCGCCGCCGCCTGATGGGATGCCGCCGCACTCCCGAACCGCACCAGCAGGCGGCCGGCGCCGTCCCGCCAGTCCACGTCCAGGCAGTCGGCCTCCAGCGGCTGGGCGGCGAGCGCCACTGCCGCCGCGCCGAGCCGGTCGGGGTCGTCGGTCGCGCCGACGGCGCTGACCGTGGTAGGAGGAAGCGGGTGCAGTCGTACCGCCATCCGGACGATCAGCCCGAGCGTGCCGAAGGACCCCGTGAACAGCTTCGCGAGGTCATAGCCGGCGACGTTCTTGATCACCTTGCCGCCCGAGGTGGCGAGCGTGCCGTCCGAGAGAGCGACGGTGGCGCCCACCACGAGGTCGCGTAGGCTGCCGTAACGGTGGCGCATCGGCCCGGAGTCGCTCGTGGCCATGATGCCGCCGACCGTCGCCGAGCCGTTCAGCGCGGGGTCGAGCGCCAGCATCTGCCCGTGCTCGGCGAACGCGGCCTGCGCCTCGGCCATCGGCACGCCGGCCTCGACGATCGCGGTGAAGTCGCCGACGTTGTGCTCGAGGATGCGGTTCAATCCGCCGGTCTCGACGTCCACGGCGTCGATCGGTGGGCCCCAGTCCTTGGTGCCCCCTCCGCGCGGCCGTACGGCGCGGCCCTCCTGCCTCGCTTCGCTTCCTGACTCGGCCGGGGGCGTCGTGACCGGCTTCGCCTCGGCCAGCTCGCGGAGCAGCGCCGCGGCCTCCTCTGCGCTGCCCGGTCTCAAAATCGCTCCGCCAGGCCGGCCGCCTCGAGCGGGTGCTGGCGGTAGATCCCCGGCACCTCGCCGCACAGCCGCGGCGTCGGCATGACCTTGCCCGGGTTGGCGAGCCCCGCCGGGTCGAACGAGCAGCGCAGGCGCTGGAACGCGTCGAGATCCGCCTCACCGAACATCTTGGGCATGTGCTTCTTCTTGTCGACGCCGACGCCGTGCTCGCCGGTGATCGAGCCGCCGGCTTCCAGGCAGGCGTCGAGGATGCGACCGGACAGCTCCTCCGCGCGCTCGGCCTCGCCCTCGTTGCGCCCGTCGAAGCAGACGAGCGGGTGGAGGTTGCCGTCTCCGGCATGAAAGACGTTGGCGACCACCATCCCGTACTCCTCCGCGAGCACGTCGATCGCCTCCAGCACGTCGGGCAGCTTGGTCCGCGGGATCACGCCGTCCTGGACGAAGTAGTTGGGGGAGAGGCGGCCCATCGCCGGGAACGCCGCCTTGCGCGTCTTCCAGAAGAGCTGGCGCTCGGCCTCGTCGCGCGCGACGCGGACGTCGTCCGAGCCGCAGCGCTCGCACACGGCGACGACCTCCTCGAAGCGGGTCTCGCATTCGCGCTCGGCGCCGTCGAGCTCCACCAGCAGGGCGGCCCCGCGACCCACTGGGTAGCCGGCGTGGGCCATCGCCTCGCTCGCCTCGATCGCGACGCGGTCCATCATCTCGATCGCGCCCGGCACGACGCCCGACTGGACGATCTCCGAGACGGCCTCGCCCGCGGCGTGGGTGGAGTCGAAGAACGCGACCAGCGTCTTGACGGTCTCGGGCGCCGGCATCACGCGCAACCACACCTTGGTGGCGATCCCGAGCGTTCCCTCCGAGCCCACGAACGCGCCGAGCAGGTCGTAGCCGGGCGGATCGAGCTCCTGCCCGCCCAGCGTGATCAGCTCGCCGTCGGGCAGGACGACCTCCAGGCCGCACACGTAGTTCGTCGTGAAGCCGTACTTGAAGCAATGCGCGCCGCCCGAGTTCTCGGCCACGTTGCCGCCGATGGAGCAGACGATCTGCGAGCTCGGGTCGGGCGGGTAGAAGAAGTCCGGCGCGACGGCGCTCGAGACCGCGGTGTTGGTCACGCCGGGCTCGACGCACACGCGCTGGTTGGCCAGGTCGATGCCCAACACGCGCTTCAGTCGCGAGGTGACGATCAGCACGCCGTCGGCGACCGGCAGCGCACCGCCCGAGAGCCCGGAGCCGGAGCCGCGGGCGACCCACGGCACGCCGGCGTCCGCGCACGCCTTCACGCACTTCTGCACCTGCTCGGCGGTGCCGGGAAGCACGGCGACCGCGGGCAGCGCGCTGTACTGGAGCAGCCCGTCGGACTCATAGGTGCGCAGTTGGTGCTCGTGCGTGTAGCACCATTGCACGCCGACGATCTCGCGCAACCGCGCGACCAGAGTCTCCATCGACCCTACGATACGCGTCGGCGACGGAACCACTAGACCACCATCCAGGACAGCACCGCCGTGGACTGCAGGTAGACCAGGACGCACATGATGAGCAGGAGCAGCACGCTCCACCCGAACACGCGCCGGAAGAGCTCGCCCTCCCTTCCGCCCAGGCCGACCGCGGCAGCCCCGATCGCCAGGTTCTGCGGGGAGATCATCTTGCCGAGCACTCCGCCGGAGGAGTTCGCCGCCGCCAGCAGCGTCGGGTCGAGCCCCGCCTCCTTCGCGGCGGAGACTTGCAGGGCGCCGAACAGCGAGTTCGAGCTGGTGTCCGAGCCGGTGACCGCCACCCCGAGCCAGCCGATGATCGACGAGAGGAAGGCGAGGATCCCGCCGGCGCCGGCGATCCACAGCCCGAGCGTGATCGTCTGGCCCGACAGGTTCATCACGTAGGCCAGCGCGAGCACCGCCGCCACCGTGACCGTCGCCCACTTGAGCTGGTTGAGCGAGCGACCGTAGACATGGACGGCGCGCCGCGGGGAGAGCTTCAGCGCCAGCATCGTCAGCAGGCCGGAGATCAGCAGCAGCGTGCCGGCGGCGCTCAGCCAGTTGAGGTTGTACGTGATCGCCGACACCGGCTCGCCGTCCGCGTCGGACACGTTCAGGCCGGGCCAGTCGAACTCCGTGCCCGCGCTCTCCAGGAACGTCTTGACGGGCCCGAGCTGGGCGAGCGCGAAGACGCCGATGATGATGAGATACGGCGCGTAGGCGCCGAGGATCTCTCCGGATGAGTCGCGATGGTCGTCCTCCTTGCGGCGTACCTCGGCCTCGAGCGCGGGGTTGGCCACGGAGGCGCCGGCGATCGCCGGCCCCTGCTGGAAGCGCTCGCCGTGGATCGGCTCGCTCGGCTGCCAGACCTGCAGCAGCACGACGATGGCGCCCGTGGCGAGGAGCGCCGCGACGATGTCGGTCAGCTCCACCGACACGTAGTTGGAGCACGCGAACTGCGCAAGCGCGAAGACAAAGCCGCCGACGACCGCGGCCGGCCAGGCCTGGCGGACGCCGCGCAGTCCGTCGACCATGCCCACGAGGATCAGCGGGACGAACAGGGCGAGGACCGGCGTCTGGCGGCCGACCATGGCGCCGAGCTCGTCCTTCGGGATGCCGGTGATCTCCCCGAGCGTGATGATCGGGATGGCGATGGCGCCAAAGGCGACCGGCGCCGTGTTGGCCACGAGTGCGATCGAGGCGGCCTTGATCGGCTGGAACCCGAGCGCGATCAGCATCACCGCGGTGATGGCGACGGGGGTGCCGAAGCCGGCGAGCGCCTCGAGCAGCGCACCGAAGCAGAAGGCGATGATCACGGACTGGACGCGCTGGTCGTCGGAGATGCGCCCGAACGACCGGCGCAGCACCGCGAAGTGCCCGGTGGCCTCCGTCATGTTGTAGATCCAGATCGCGTTCCAGACGATCCACATGATCGGGAACAGCCCGAAGATCGCGCCGAGCAGCGCGGAGTCGAGCGCCTGCCCGACCGGCATCGAATAGACGGCGAGGGCCACGACAAGGGCGACCGCGAGCGACGCCAGCGCCGCCCAGTGCGCGCTCCACTTGAGGCCTCCGAGCAGCACGAAGAGAGTGATCAGCGGCAGCACCGCGAAGACCGCGCTGAGTCCGAGCGAGTTGCTCACGGGGTCATAGACCTGCTGATACATCCGTCGCCTCTCCAGAGTTCGGTCGTTCCGTCGCCTACCCGGCTCGCGGCGCGTGCAACCCGCGCGATGCGTGACACACTCCGCGGTCGCCGTGCGGGTCGCGCTGTTCATCACCTGCTTCAACGACACGCTCTTCCCGGACGCGGGTCGGGCCACGGTCGCGCTGCTGGAGCGGCTCGGCTGCGAGGTCGAGTTCCGGGCGGAGCAGACGTGCTGCGGGCAGATGCACGGCAACTCCGGCTACGAAGAGGCGGCGCGGCCGCTGGCCGAGCGCTTCGGGCGCGTGTTCGGCGACGCAGAGGTCGTCGTGTCGCCGAGCGCGTCATGCGTCGGGTTCGTGCGCGAGCACTACGGGCGCATGGGGGTGCCGTTCTCCGGCCCGCCCGTGTACGAGCTGTCCGAGTTCCTCGTCGACGTGCTCGAAGTGGAGGACGTCGGCGCGTCGTTCCCCCATCGCGTGACCCTCCATCCGACGTGCCACTCGATCCGCGCGCTCGGGGTGGGGGACCGGCCGGAGCGGCTGCTGCGCGCGGTCCGTGGCATCGACCTCGTCGAGTTGAAGGAGTCGCGCGAGTGCTGCGGCTTCGGCGGCACCTTCGCGGTCAAGAACGCCGACACCTCGATGGCGATGCTGGGCGACAAGCTGCGCCACGTGCTCGACACGCGCGCGGAGGTCTGCACGGCGGTCGACACGTCGTGCCTGATGCACATCGGCGGCGCGCTCGCGCGCCAGCGGGCGGGCGTGCGCGTGATGCACGTGGCCGAGATCTTGGCGGCGCAGGAATGAGCGGATTCCCCGCGGCGGCGAAGGAGGCGCTCGCCGACGCCCAGCTGCGCCGCAACCTCGGCAAGGCGACGACGGCGATCCGGGTCAAGCGGGCCGGCGCGGTCGCGGAGCTGTCGGATTGGGAGGCGCTGCGCGAGGCCGGCGCCGCGATCAAGGCGCGCGCGATGGCGACCCTGCCCGAGCAGCTCGAGCGCCTGGAGGGACGCGTCACGCGCGCCGGCGGGACGGTCCACTGGGCCCGCGACGGCGCGGAGGCGAACGCGATCGTCGGACGGATCGCGCAAGACCACGGCGCCGGACAGGTGATCAAGGTCAAGTCGCTCGCCACGGACGAGATCGGCCTCAACGAGGCGCTAGAGCTGCGCGGCATCGAAGCCATCGAGACCGATCTCGCCGAGCTGATCATCCAGCTCGGCGACGACCAGCAGTCCCACATCCTCGTGCCCGCGATCCATCGCAACCGCGCGGAGATCGCCGCGCTGTTCGAGCGCACGATCGCGCAGGGCCAGCGGCTCGGGCTGGAGCCTCGGTCGATCGCCGAAGCGGCGCGCAAGCACCTGCGCGAGAAGTTCCTCTCGGTGCCCATGGCGGTCAGCGGGGCGAACTTCGGCGTCGCGGAGACCGGCTCGATCGCCGTCGTGGAGTCCGAGGGCAACGGCCGCATGTGCACCACTCTGCCCAAGGTGCTCGTCACGCTGATGGGAATCGAGAAGGTGCTGCCGGAGTGGCGCGACCTCGAGGTGATGCTGCAACTGCTGCCGCGCTCCTCCACGGCCGAGCGGATGAACCCCTACACGTCGATCTGGACCGGCGTGCGGCCCGGCGACGGACCGCAGGAGTTCCATCTCGTGCTGCTGGATGCCGGCCGTACCCAGGTGCTGGCCGACGAGGTCGGGCGCCAGGCGCTGCACTGCATCCGCTGCTCGGCGTGCCTGAACGTCTGCCCGGTCTACTCCCGCACCGGCGGCCATGCCTACGAGTCGGTCTATCCGGGTCCCATCGGCGCGATCCTCACCCCGCAGCTCGAGGGCCTGGACCGCGCGCCGACCCTGCCGTGGGCATCCTCGCTGTGCGGCGCCTGCTACGAGGTCTGCCCAGTGAAGATCGACATCCCGACCGTCCTCGTGCACCTGCGCGGTCGGGTGGTCCGGGAGGTCAAGAGCCGCTGGAGCCCGGAGCGCGTCGCGATGGACGCGCTGAGCCTCGTCTTCCGCTCGCGTGGACGCTACGAGCGTGCGCAGCGCATGGCGCGCGCCGGTAACGGCCCGCTCGCACGGATGCCGGGGCCGTTGAGCGGGTGGACCACGATGCGCGAGCTGCCCGACATCCCGCCCCAGACCTTCCGGGCCTGGTGGGCGCAGCGCGACGCGACGGGGGCGGGGGCCCCGGGGGGCATCGATCCGACCGACACGACCGGCCGCTCGCACGGTGCGCCATGAGCGCGCGCGGCGACATACTCGACCGCATCCGCTCAGCGCTCGGGCCGGACGCGGCGGCTCCCGGCATCCCGCGCGACTACCGCGCCGCTGGCAGCGGACCGGCGGCAGGCCACGCCGACGTCGTCGCCCGCTTCTGCGAGCGCGCCGCCGAGTACCGCGCCACCGTCCGCCGCGTGCGCCCGGACGAGCTCGAGGCCGCGCTGGCTGACGCCTGCCGTGAGCACGATGTGCACCGCCTCGCCGCTCCTCCGGGTACGCCGTCCCCGCCGCGGGGTCTCGAGCTGTTTGTCGACGATCCGCCGATCCCCGCCCGTGACCTCGACCAGCTCGACGGCGTGCTCACGGGCTGCGCGCTGGCGATCGCCGAGACCGGCACGCTCGTGCTCGACGGCGGCCCGGAGAGCGGACGACGGGCGCTCACGCTGGTGCCCGACTTCCACGTCTGCATGGTGTATGCCGCGCAGATCCACGCCTCGGTCCCCGACGCCATCGCCGCATTGGCTCCCGCAGCCACCGAAGGCCGGCCGATCACGTTCGTCTCCGGCCCCAGCGCGACCTCCGACATCGAGCTGGAACGCGTCGAGGGCGTCCACGGGCCCCGTAGGCTCGTCATCCTCGTGATCGAGAGCTGAGGTCTGCATGGCGCGCGCGGCCGCGGTGATCGTGGTTGTGGTGCTGCTGGGAGCCGCCGCCGCCCCGGCCGTCGCCGGCGAGCCCGATCCCACGGCACCCGCGTACGAGGTCGCCCTGACCGGCTCGGAGCGCGGCATGCGCTGGAAGGGGCGCGAGACGATCTCGTTCACCAATCCGGGCGCCGCGCCGCTCGACCGGATCTGGATCCGCCTGTGGGGCAACGGAGGCTGGGGATGCCGCGGCATGCGCCACGTGCGGATCGCGAACGTCGCCGGCGCCACCGCTGGCGCCCCGCGCGTCTTCTGCAGCGCCGTCCCGCTGCGACTCGCCACGCCGCTCGCTCCCGGCGCGCGCGGCTTCGTCGCCTTCGACGTCGTGCTCCGCGTGCCGGCCCGGCCCGGCCGCTTCGGCCGCCGCGGCAACCTGGCGCTGCTCTCCAACGCGATCCCCGTGCTGGCGCACCTGGAAGCCGGCGCATGGCGCCTGGATCGCTACTTCCCGATCGGGGAGGCGTGGACGTACCCGGCGGCGGACTGGACCGTGCGGCTCGATCCTCCCCCCGGCGTCTCCGTGGCCGCGCCCGGCGTGCCGCAGCCGGACGGCAGCCGGCGGCTCGAGCGCGGTCGCGACTACTCCTTCGCCGCGGGCCGTCTGCGCGCGCGCCGGGCGACGGTCGACGGCGTGGCGGTCACGGTCTGGGCGCCGCGCGGCAGGCGCGGGGCACCGCTCGCGACGGTCATGCGCATCACCCGCCGGCGTCTGCCGCGGCTCTCCGCCCTGTTCGGCCCCTACGGCTGGCCCGATCTCCAGATCGTGGTCACCGACGACGCCTTGATGGAGCACACCGGGCTGATCATGACCTCGCCGGACGACTGGGTCATCACGCACGAGCTGGCGCACGAGTGGTGGTACGCGCTCGTCGGGAACGATCAGGCCGCCGCGCCATGGCTCGACGAGGCCTTCGCGTCATACGCGGAGGAGGCCTCCGGCGCGCAGGACCGCCCGTGGTGCCGTCGCGCCGGACGCAGCGCGCGGCTCGTCACGCGCGGCACCGCGCACTTCCGCGAACGCGAGTTCAGGGGCTACGACCGGATCTACTCCGAGGGCGCGTGCCTGCTCGACCTGCTGCGCGAGCGCATCGGCCGCGACTCCTTCCGTGACGCACTGCGCGAGTACGCGCTCGTCAACCGCTACGGGTGGTCGACGGCGGCCGAGTTCCGCGCCGCCATGGACGCCGTGTCTCCGGTTCCCCTGGGCGACCTCTGGCGGCGCTACCGGGTGCGGTGAAGCCCGCGCCTGGACGATCTATCGCTTCACACGCGAGAGGTCCGAGCGGCGATATCGAAAGGTCCACTCGCCCGTCGGCCCGTAGAGGCAAGCCGCCACGACGTCGAAGGAGGCCGGCGTGTAGTAGCGGCTCGTCGGATCGCCCCGAGAGGCGCGCGTCTTCTGCACCTCGACCTTCGGCGTGCCATCCGCGTAGCGCTGCGGCGACGCGTTCTTGCACTCGACCTTGATCCGCCGGCCGTCAGAGAGCTCGACGAAGAAGTCAGGTGGCCCCTCCTGGTAGCCCTCCTCCGCGAGGACGACCGCAGGGTCGGCCGCGAGTGCCGAACCGAGGTGGTGCTCGGCCACGCCGCCGCGCATGGCCATCCCCAACCGGCTTTTGCGGCTGACGATGTCCAGAAGGTCGCGGAAGGGCAGCTGGAAAGCCGCCTCAAGCTCGTGCAACCCGGTCGACACCCGCTGAACGCCGCCGCGCTCGGCGATGCGGAAGCGGAGCGACTGGTCGAGCCGCAGCGTCTGGGCCTGGCGCTCGACGGCCAGGAAGTCGAAGAGGCGGTCGGGACGCAAGGCGATGATCGTCTCGAGTCCGGCATCGACGTCGCCCTTGCGCGCCCCGCTGTGCGTGTTCCGTTCCCAGACCGCCCAGCCATCGGCACGCGCCCGCTCGATCTGGGCGTCCTTGAAGTAGATGCCTCTCATTGCGCTCCGCCGCCCCGTGCGCTTGGCGTCAATAGGCGGTCGTCCGCGCCCGGTGGCGCCGGTGGGCCTTGTAGCGCGGCTGCGCGCCGCGGTGCCAGAGCGCGTTGTCGACCGCCGTGGCCGTCGTGCCCGTGTGCGCGGGGACCAGCAGCTCCACGGCGTGCAGCGCGCAGGCGCGGATCTCGACCTCCGCGGGCGAGTCGCGCGGGATCAGCTCGCCATCGTCGATCCGCTCCACGAGCTGCTTGTCGAACTCGAGCACGCCGTCGATCCGCAACACGTGGGGCACCAGGTTGTCGGCGAACAGCGTGAGGGCAGCGACGTCCGCGGCCGGCGCGAGACCCTGAAGATGCAGATCGGCGGCGGCGAGCTGCGCACGCTTGAAGAACGGCACCTGGGCGCCGTAGTAGGGTGAGACGTCGAGCCAGGTCGGGAGCCGGGCCAGGTGCTCCGCGAGTGCCACCGCGGAGCCGTCGCCGCTCCGGGCGAGCGCGAGGAACGAGCCGCCGTGCTCGGTGCTGACGTGCTCGCCGAGCTCGCGCAGCGCGAGCGCGAACAGCTCCATCAGCTCGTGCCCTGGCTCCTGGCCACCGAAGGTGGCGGCGGCCTCGGCGGCGTCGACCCGGGTGAGCGCCCCGGCGCTCCACGGTCCGCGGGCCTTGAGCCCGGCTTCGACGGTGCGAAAGCCGGACCGGCCCGCGGGCTTGCGCAGGGTGGGGAACCAACCCGAGCCGAAGTTGACCGCGTTGAGCTGGAGGCCGAACGCGGCACGCTCCTCGTCCGATGCTCCGGGCGCGAGATCGGGTGCGGGCGGCGAGTCGGCGGGCAGCGTCCGCGCGTAGGCGGGAATCGCGGCCTCGACGATCCGGACCTGGCGGGCGGCACTCGCCACACGGGCGCAGGCGGCGCGGATCTCGTCCGGCAGCGACATCGCGAGCATCCTGCCAGGCAGCGACCGGCGCGCGCGCTAGCGTGACGCGCGTGCCCGCGCCGGAGACCTCGGACCGCGTCGCCGCCCTGCTCGAGGGGCTCAATCCGCCGCAGCGCGATGCGGTCACCTCGGGCGCCGGGCCGCTGCTGATCCTCGCCGGCGCCGGGTCCGGCAAGACGCGCGTGCTCACGCACCGGATCGCCTATCTCCTGCGCACGGGCCAGGCGCGCGCGGACGAGATCCTCGCGATCACCTTCACCAACAAGGCCGCCCAGGAGATGCGCGAGCGCGTAGAGCTGCTGGTCGGCCGCGCCACCCGCGCGATGTGGGTGATGACCTTCCACTCCGCCTGCGCCCGCATGCTGCGCGCCGACGCGCATCGGCTCGGCTACACGCGCCAGTTCACGATCTATGACTCCGCCGACTCGCGCCGGCTCATCAAGCGGTGCCTGGACGACCTGGACATCGACCCCAAGCGCTTCACCCCGAGGGCGATGCAGGTCCAGATCTCCGACGCGAAGAACAAGCTGCGCGCCGCCGACGCCTACCGCGCGCTGGTCGGCTCCTTCTTCGAGCAGACGGTCGCCGACGTCTACGAGTCCTACGAGCGCGAGCTGCACCGCGCCAACGCGATGGACTTCGACGACCTCCTGTTCCGCGCGGTCAACCTGCTCGAGCTCTTCCAGGAGGTGCGCGACCGCTACGCGAACGCCTTCCGCTGGGTCCTCGTCGACGAGTACCAGGACACCAACCTGGCGCAGTACCGGTGGCTGCAGCTGCTCAGCTCCGAGCACCGGAACCTGGCGGTGGTCGGCGATGACGACCAGTGCCTCGCCGAGGGCACGCTCGTCACCATGGCGGATGGTTCGGAGGTCCCGATCGAGCTGATCAGCCCGGGCGACGCGGTCCGCACGTCATACGGCGGCGGGCGATTCGGGCCCGCGGTGGTTGTTCGCACGGCGCGATCGGAGCCGACTGCCGGTGTCCGCATCAGGACCGAGGGCGGGCGCGAGATCATCAGCACGCCCGAGCACACCCATTTCGCCGGCTGTCGGGAGGGCCGCGGGCGGGTGGATTACGAGTTCGCGTCGCTATCCGACGCAAACTCGCAATCCATTCGCCGTGCGGGCCGGCGTCACGCCGGCGTCATGACACTGTGCGCCGGCGGATCGGCGCGCAACTTGTTCCATGCGGTGTCGGTGGACGGCGACCAACGCGTCGCCACGGCGTTCTTCCGCTCGACTTCGGAGGCCATGCGGCTCGTCCGCCGGCTCGAGTCGCGCCACGATGTGACGTTCCGCTGCGTCGCGCGCCTCGGCGCGACGGGTCGAGGAGAAGGCGACGCGCTGCCCTTCAAGCCCGCTGGCGCCGTCCGGCCGGGCATGGTGATGTTCGCCGAGGACGGCAGCTACGACGTGATCGAGAGCGTCGAGCAGATCGTTCTCCGGCGCCCCGTCCATGACCTCGACGTCGAGCGCACGCTCAACTTCATCGCCGGGGGTCTGGTGACGCACAACTCGATCTACGGCTTCCGTGGGGCGGACATCGCCAATATCCTCAACTTCGAGGACGACTACGTCGATGCGCACGTCGTCCGGCTGGAGCAGAACTATCGCTCGACGCAGACGATCCTGAGCGCGGCGAACTCGGTGGTGGAGAACAACCGGGGGCGCAAGTCGAAGTCTCTGTGGACCGAGATCGGCGAGGGCGACCCGATCAAGGTGCGCGAGCTCGCCGACGAGCATGCCGAGGCGCGCTTCGTGGCCGCCGAGATCGAGCGGCTCGTCGACGAGGGCGTATCGCGCGCGGAGCTCGCCGTCTTCTACCGCACCAACGCGCAGTCCCGGGTGCTCGAGGACATGCTCGTCCGGGCACAGATCGGCTACCAGGTCATCGGCGGCACGAAGTTCTACGAGCGCGCGGAGGTCAAGGACGCGGTCAGCTACCTCACGTTCCTGGTCAACCCCGCCGACGGCGGCGCGTTCACCCGGATCGCCAACTCGCCCAAGCGCGGCATCGGCCAGACCTCGCTCTCGCGCGTGCTCGCGCACGCGGACACGATGGGGCTCACCCCGTGGGAGGCCGCGGCGGGAGCGGACACCGTTCCGACGCTCGGAACCGCCGCGGTGCGGGCGCTCGGGCGCTTCATGTCGACGATGGAGCGAGTCAAGGAGCGGGTGGACGCGGGCGCGCGAGTCGGCGACGTGATGGAGGAGCTCCTGCGCGAGACCGGCTACCTCGACGCGCTGGAGGCCGAGCG
>Ga0136630_1000867_pt1 | contig 12070 bp, 11 predicted proteins | sample AntDrymUQ5682106_2_FD_105496 | JGI IMG/M metagenome (GOLD analysis project Ga0136630, IMG submission 105496) | Polar desert sand microbial communities from Dry Valleys, Antarctica - metaG UQ568 (21.06) | ecosystem: Environmental > Terrestrial > Soil > Desert | place: Antarctica: Dry Valley...
CGGGAGCTGCACGACACCGTCGCGCACCACATGTCGCTGATCAACATGCAAGCGGGAGTCGCGCTCCACCTCATCGACCGCCATCCCGAGCAGGCGCAGACCGCGCTCACAGCGATCCGGGACGCCAGCAAGGAGGGGCTGGCCGAGCTGAGGTCACTTGTCGACGTGCTGCGAGACGAGGAGCAGGGCGCACCCCGATCGCCGACGGCGATGCTCGGCACCCTCGACGATCTCATCGAGCGCAGCAACGCCGCCGGCCTCGTCGTGACGAAAAGGGTCAAGGGCGACCAGCGGTCGCTTCCCACCGCGGTCGAGCTGGCGGCGTTCCGCATCGTGCAGGAGGCGATCACCAACGTCGTCCGTCACGCTGACGCCACGACCGCAGAGATCGTGCTGGGCTACGGCGAGACCGAGCTGGAGGTACGGGTCGACGACGACGGACGAGGCGATGGGGTGGAGGCGGACCCCAGCGGCAGCGGCATCCGCGGGATGCGTGAGCGAGCGTCTGCGCTGCACGGCTCGCTCGCGGTCGGCCCATCGCCGCTGGGGGGCCTCCAGGTACGCGCTCGACTCCCGCTCGCGGGAGACCGATGATCCGGGTCGTGCTGGCCGACGACCAGGCGCTGATCCGCGGCGGGCTGCGGGCGTTGATCGACGCCGAGGACGACATCGAGATCGTCGGGGAGGCCGCCAACGGGCGCGAAGCGGTCGCCGTGGTGCGGACGCGGCGGCCCGACGTCGTGCTCATGGACATCCGGATGCCCGACCTCGACGGGCTGGAGGCCAGCAGGGTCATCACGTCCGACCCTGACCTCGAGTCCACCAGGGTCATCATCTTGACCACCTTCGACCTGGACGAGTACGTGTTCGAGGCCATCCGGATCGGAGCGAGCGGCTTCCTTGTCAAGGACACCGCTCCGACCGAGCTGCTCGCCGGGATGCGAGCTGTGGCCAATGGCGACGCGCTGCTCTCCCCCGGCGTGACCCGGCGGTTGATCGCGGAGTTCGCGAGCAAGAGCCGCGCGTCACGCCAGCCCGCTCTGCTGGATCCGTTGACAGAGCGAGAGCGTGAGGTGGTCGCGCTCGTCGGTGAGGGCTTGAGCAACGACGAGATCGCCGCGCGTCTGGTGGTCAGCCCGGCGACCGCGAAGACCCACGTGAGCCGGGCGATGGTCAAGCTGCGGGCGCGCGACCGTGCCCAGCTGGTCGTGATGGCATACGAGACCGGGCTGGTCCGTCCTGGGTGGTCACCCTGAGGTCCACTACTCCCTGTGGGGTAGCCGCCCGCACCAGGGTGCGCCCGGCGCGGGAGCGCAGGTCACTCCCCTGAGGCGACGACTTTCCTGGCGGTAGGCGCGAGGCTAGGCGATGTACCGAAATCCCTTCCTCACAAGGAGAAACGTCATGTTTCCTGTATCAGAGATCATCTTGACAGCCGCTTCCGACAGGTGGGACGGACCCGGACCCTGGTGGCCGGTGTTCCCGCTGGCCTGGCTCGTGGTCGTAGCGGCCGTCATCACCACCTTCGTGCTCGTGGGACGCCGTAACCGGGCCCAGGCGGGCGGGCTGGCTGGAGAGACCCGGCTGGCCGAGCGGTTCGCCTCCGGTGACATCACCGAGGACGAGTACCGGCACCGCCTGAGCATCCTGAAGGAACGGCCATGAACGCGGTGGTCGAAGCCGAGGGGCTCACGAAACGGTACGGCGACCACGCCGTCGTCGACTCGATCAGCCTGACGGTCCATCCTGGCGAGGTGTACGGCTTCCTCGGCCCCAACGGGGCGGGCAAGACCACCACGCTGCGCATGCTGCTCGGTCTGATCAGCCCATCCGGCGGGACTGCGACCGTGCTCGGCGAGCGCCCGGGATCCGCCGCCGCCCTCGGCAGAACGGGGTCGCTGATCGAGGGGCCGAGCTTCTACCCCTACCTGTCGGGCCGAGACAACCTGCGGGTGCTGGCGACGTACGCCAACGTGCGGGGGAGCCGGATCGACGAGGTGCTCGAGCTGGTGGCGCTCAGCGCGCGCGGCCGAGACAAGTTCACGACGTACTCGCTGGGGATGAAGCAGCGGCTCGGCGTCGCCGCGGCGCTGCTCCAGGACCCCGAGCTGGTGATCCTCGACGAGCCGACCAACGGGCTCGACCCGGCCGGAATGCGCGACATGCGCCGCCTGGTCAGGGAGATGGCCACCGGCGGACGCACCGTTGTGTTGTCGAGCCACCTGATGAGCGAGGTGCAGCAGATCTGCGACCGGGTCGGTGTCATCGACCGGGGCCGGATGCTCACCGAGAGTGCAGTGCAGGATCTCCGCGGAGGCGGCGAGCTGATCATCTCCGCGACCCCCGCTGACACCGCACGGGACCGGCTCACGGCCATGCCGGAGGTCGAGCACGTGCGAGTCGAAGAAGGCGTGCTGCGGGTTCGCGCGGACGACCGCCACACCGCCGACATCACCCGCGTCCTGGTGACGGCCGGCGTGGCGGTCAGCGAGGTACGCCGGGACACCCGGCAGCTCGAGGACGTGTTCTTCGAGATGACCGGCCAGAGCATCAACACAGCGAAGGAGCTGGACCATGTCTGAGATCTTCCGCGTCACTCGCGCTGAGCTGTTCAAGCTCGTGCGCAGACCCGCAGCCTGGGTGCTGCTCGCCACAGCAGTGCTCCTCAGCCAGGTCTTCGCCTACCTGATCCCCTACCTGGGGTACCGCGGCGGCGGCAGCGACATGCTCGACGGCAGCAGCCCGGAAGAGATCCTCGCCTCGACCTTGCCCGCACAGCTCGTGACGAACACCATCGGCGGGTTCCCGGTGTTCGCCGGCGCGCTGGCGCTTGTGCTGGGGGCGCTGATGTTCGGCGGTGAGTACGGCTGGGGCACGATCAAGACGCTCTTCACCCAACGACCCGGACGGGTGTCGGTGCTCGCTGGCCAGGTGGCCGCCCTGGCTGTCGTCTTGGCTTCCTCTGTTGCGATCATGTTCGGCTTCGGCGCGATCACCTCCACCGCCATCGCGGTGGGTGAGAACGAGCCGACGGCGTGGCCTGGCGTCCTCGACCTGCTCCAAGGCTTCGCCGCAGGGTGGCTGATCCTGCTGATGTGGGCCTGTCTCGGGGCGGTTCTCGGCGTCGTCCTGCGCGGTGCCGCGTTGCCGATCGGCCTCGGAGTCGTGTGGGTGCTCGGCATCGAGAACCTCATCTCTGCGATGGCCGGCTCCATGCTCTCGGCGTTGGAGCCACTGCGCGACGTACTGCCTGGGGTCAACGCCGGGTCACTCGTGTCGGCGGTGATCCCGCCCGGCATGGTCGAGGCACCTCCTGGAGTCTCGACCAGCGTCGACGGTGGCCGCGCGCTCATCACGCTGACGGCGTACGTGCTCGTGTGCGTCGCTGTCGCCATCTGGTCCAGCCGGCGTCGGGACGTGGTCTGACCCGCCGCCTCGCATCGAATCCGACGCTCAGGTTGCCCCAGCGACCTGGGCGTCGGATCGTGGTGCCGCGACGCGAAGGAACTGGCTCGCGATGCATGGCCGGCGGACCGTAGGCTTTGGCACTATGACGGAGACACTTCCACGCCACTCGCCCGACACGTCGACCGACGCCACGCGCTCGGTCGTCGTACCGGAGAAGCCGGCGCTGGAGGGCCTCGAGGACAAGTGGAGCCAGGTCTGGGAGGACGACCAGGTCTACGCGTTCGACCGCAGCAAGTCGCGCGAGCAGGTGTACGCGATCGACACGCCTCCCCCGACCGTGTCGGGAACCCTCCACTTCGGCAGTGTCTGCTCCTACACCCAGTGCGACCTGGTCGCCCGCTACCAGCGGATGCGCGGCAAGGAGGTCTTCTACCCCATGGGGTGGGACGACAACGGCCTCCCGACCGAGCGGCGCGTGCAGAACTTCTATGGAGTGCGTTGCGAACCGTCGATACCGTATGACGCCGAGTTCACGCCACCGGAGAAGCCCGACCCCAAACGCCAGCAGCCCATCTCCCGCGGCAACTTCATCGAGCTGTGCGAGGAGCTGACCGCCACCGACGAGGTGGCCTTCGAACAGCTCTTCCGCACGCTTGGACTCTCGGTCGACTGGTCGTACCTCTACACGACAATCGCTGACGAGACCCGGGCCGTGTCTCAGCGCGGGTTCCTGCGCAACCTCGCCCGCGGCGAGGCCTACCAGTCCGATGCGCCGACCCTGTGGGACGTGACGTTCCAGACGGCCGTGGCGCAGGCCGAGCTCGAGGCCAGGGAGTACCCCGGCCACTTCTACCGCGTCGCGTTCGACGGCGCCGACGGACCGGTGCGCGTCGAGACCACCCGGCCCGAGCTGATCGGCGCCTGTGTCGCCCTAATCGCCCACCCCGACGACGAGCGCTACCAGCCGCTGTTCGGTACGACGGTGCGCACGCCCGTCTTCGGCGTCGAGGTGCCGGTGGTCGCCCACCCCGCCGCCGAGCCGGACAAGGGCGCCGGGGTGGCGATGTGCTGCACGTTCGGCGATCTCACCGACGTGCAGTGGTGGCGCGAGCTGCAGCTGCCGGTGCGCGCCATCATCGGGCGCGACGGCCGCGTCCTGCGCGACGTCCCGGACTGGCTGACCGCCGAGCCAGCCGCGTCGGCGTACGAGCAGCTCGCCGGGAAGACGACGTTCGGCGCGCGTGAGCAGATGACCACGCTGCTCAGGGATTCGGGCCACCTCGAAGACGACCCGAAGCCGACACAGCGGATGGCGAGCTTCTACGAGAACGGCGACAAGCCGCTCGAGATCGTGGCGACCCGGCAGTGGTACATCCGCAACGGCGGCCGCGGTCGCGACCTGCGGCAGGAACTGGTCGCCCGTGGCACGGAGGTGTCGTGGACGCCGAGCTACATGCAGCACCGCTACACCAACTGGGTCGACGGGCTCAACGGTGACTGGCTCGTGTCACGACAGCGGTTCTTCGGCGTGCCCTTTCCGGTCTGGTACCCCGTCGACAGCGATGGTGAGCCGGCGTTCGACAAGCCGATGGCCGCGAGCGAGGACCAGCTGCCGGTCGACCCGTCCTCGCTGGCACCGGCCGGCTACGACGAGTCGCAGCGCGGCAAGCCTGGCGGCTTCGTGGCAGACCCCGACGTGATGGACACCTGGGCGACGTCGTCGCTGACACCGCAGATCGCCGGTCGCTGGGAGACCGACACCGACCTGTTCGGCCGGGTCTTCCCGATGGACCTGTGCAGTCAGGCCCACGACATCATCCGCACCTGGTTGTTCTCCCGCGTCGTACGCTCCCACTTCGAGCACGGTGCGGCGCCCTGGGGCCATGCGATGATCTCCGGCTTCGTCCTCGACCCCGACCGCAAGAAGATGTCGAAGTCCAAGGGCAACGCCATGGTCCCGACCGAGCTGCTGGATCGCTTCGGTTCCGACGCGATCAGGTGGCGGGCGGCCTCGCTGCGTCCTGGGCAGGACTCGGCGTTCGACGAGAACCCGTTGAAGGTGGGTCGTCGGCTGGCGATGAAGGTGCTCAACGCGTCGAAGTTCGTGCTGAGCATGGGTGCCGCCGAGCCCGACACGATGAACGTCACCCAAGCCGTCGACCTGGCGATGCTGTGGCGGCTGCGACAGGTGGTCGAGGAGGCGACCGTGGCGTTCGACGACTACGACTACACCACCGCGCTCGAGACCAGCGAGAAGTTCTTCTGGACGTTCTGCGACGACTACCTCGAGCTCGTCAAGGAGCGGGTGTACGGCGCACGCGGCGAGGCCGCCGCCACCTCGGCGCGGACGGCGCTGAACGCCGCCTTGTCGGTGCAGCTGCGACTCCTTGCGCCGTTCCTGCCCTACGTCACGGAGGAGGTCTGGTCGTGGTATCACGCCGCCTCGATCCACCGGGCCCCGTGGCCGGACGCCGACGTCGACCTGCCGAGCGTGCCGCGGAACCCCGACCTGCTCGTGGCAGTCGCCGAGGCACTCGCCGGCATCCGGGGCGCCAAGTCGGTGGCCAAGGTGTCGATGCGCACCGAGGTGAGTACGGCGACCATCACCGGCCCTGCCGACCGGCTGGCGCTGGTCGAGCGCGGTCTCGACGACCTGCGGGCCGCTGGCCGCATCACCGGCGACGTGGTGTTCGCTCCGGCTGAGACCGAAGGCGGTCGCATCTCGGTCGAGACCGAGCTCGTCCCCGCTGTCGACGCCTGACCTCTCCCCTGCTCTCCTCTGGATTCGTCCGACCACACCACACGCCAACCCCACGCGCACCGCCGGACGAACCCCGACCCCCCCATTCGTCCGACCACACCACACGCCAACCCCACGCGCACAGCCGGACGAACCCGAGACAGGTTTGTCAGCGGATCGTAAGACGTGCGGGGCCGAGGCGCTCAGGTCGTGAGCCATGATGGAGTCACCCAGCCGAAGGAGACACACTATGTATGCCCGCCACGTCCTGGCCCTTCTCATGGCGTTCGTCGTGGCGGCTGTGATCGGTGGCTGCTCCGCTCAGTCGCAGACCGACAGCACTGGTGACGGTTCGCCGACCTCGCCGCCTGGGTCTCAAACCGCCGAGCCGACAGCGGATGCGGACGAACCCTCGCGTGCGGACGCGTCGTCCGAGGCGGCGTCGGAGGAGGCAGCGGCCACCGAGGCCGGCGGTGCGGAGGAGGAGGACGTCGACGTACCGGAGCTCCTGCAGTTCGAGGCAACGACGTTGGACGGCGCGGCGTTCGACGGCAGCAGCCTCGTGGGCAAGCCGACCGTCCTCTGGTTCTGGGCGCCCTGGTGCACCACCTGCATCGGTCAGATCCCGCAGGTCGAGGCCCTCGCCGCGCAGTATGCCGGAGAGGCCAACGTGGTGGGCGTCGGTGGCCTGGACTCCGACTCAGCGATCGAGGACTTCGCCGCCGACCTCGACGGCCTGACCTCGCTCGTCGACGACGAGGGCGCGATCTGGCAGCGCTTCGAGATCATCGAGCAGAGCTCGTTCGTCATCCTCGACGCCGACGGCCAGGAGGTCGCGAGGTCCGGCTACGGAGACGACGTCGACCTCTCCTCCGAGGTCGCCGGACTGCTGAACTAGGGGTCACTGACATGCCGGACGGCCTGCTCGCACTCGCCCTCGGTGCGGGCATGCTCGCCGCCGTCAACCCGTGCGGCTTCGCGCTCCTTCCGGCGTACCTCTCCCTGCTCGTCGTCAGCGACAGCGATCCAGGCCGCACTCGCGCGGTCGGCCGGGCGCTGACCTTGACCGCCGCGATGACAGTCGGGTTCGTCGCGGTCTTCGGTGTCTTCGGTCTGGTGATCTCGCCAGTGGCGTCGTCCGTGCAGCAGTACCTCCCCTGGGTCACCATCGTTATCGGCGTACTGGTGGTCGTCGGCGGGCTGTGGCTGCTCGCCGGCCGCTCACTGCCCGGCCTCGGCTGGCGCCCTCGCCGCCCGGAGCTGCGCAGGTCCGTGCCGGCGATGGTGGGCTTCGGAGCGTCGTACGCCGTCGCCTCTCTCACCTGCACCATCGCTCCGTTCCTTGCCATCGTCGTGACGAGCTTCCGGACCGGGTCGACGTGGAACGGCCTTCAGCTCTTCACCTTGTACGCCCTCGGCATGGGTCTCGCCGTCGGGACTGCGGCAGTCGCCGTCGCCCTTGCGAACGCCGCGCTCGTCGGTCGGATGCGGAGGCTCGGCAAGTGGGTGCCGAAGCTCGCCGGCGGGCTGCTGCTGGTCACGGGTGCCTACGTCGCGTACTACGGCTGGTGGGAGACTCGTGTGCTCGCCGGTGGTGATGTCGACGACCCGATCGTCTCCCGCGCCCAGGACATCCAGGGGTATGCCGCCCAGCTCGTCAACGACCTCGGGCCGGGCGGCCTCACCGTGATCCTGGCGGCGCTGGTGCTGATCACCCTCGGACTCCGAGCCCTACAGCGTCGCAAGCAACACCATGAGGCAGCGACGTAGGCTCGCCCCGTGACCCGGATCGCCGCCGTCCATCCCGTGCTGCCGCCACACAGCTACACGCAGGCCGAGATCACCGACCGCTTCGCCGAGCTCTGCGTCGGAGCCGCGGACCGGGAGCAGCTGCTGCGGCGGTTGCATGCGAGCGCGTCGGTGACGACCCGGCACCTCGCGCTGCCCTTGGAGCGTTATGCCGAGCTCGACGGGTTCGGCGCCTCCAACGACGCGTTCATCGAGGTGGCGGTCGGCCTGGGCGCCGAGGCCATGATGGGGGCCCTCGACGCGGCCGGGCTTCGACCTGACGACGTCGACCTGGTGATCTCGACGACCGTCACCGGCGCCGCCGTACCCTCGATCGAGGCGAGGATCGCGGCCAAGATCGGGTTGCGGCCCGACGTACGCCGACTTCCCCTCTTCGGCCTCGGCTGCGTGGCGGGTGCGTCGGGGTTGGCCCGCCTGCACGACTTCCTGCGCGGATCGCCGGACGGGGTCGGGGTGCTGCTGTCGGTGGAGCTTTGCTCGCTGACAGTGCAGCGCGACGACCCGTCAACGGCCAACCTGGTGGCGAGCGGGCTCTTCGGCGACGGCGCCGCGGCCGTTGTCGTGGTCGGCGCCGACGTCGACGCCCGCGGTCCGCAGATCATTGACAGCGTGAGCCACCTCTACCCCGACTCCGAGCGGGCGATGGGCTGGGACATCGGGGCCTCCGGGCTCAAGATCGTGCTGGGGGTCGAGGTGCCGGACCTGGTCAGCGCCTACCTCGGCGACGACGTGACCCACTTCCTCAAGGAGCACGACCTCGACCAGACCGACATCTCCGCCTGGGTCGCACACCCGGGCGGCCCCAGGGTGCTGCGGGCGATCGAGCAATCCCTGTCGCTGCCTGACGATGCCCTCGAGCTGACGTGGCGCTCCCTGGCCCGGATCGGCAACCTGTCCTCGGCGTCGGTGCTGCATGTGCTGCGGGACACGCTCGACGAGCGTCCTGCGCCGCCGCTCGGCAGCCACGGACTGCTCCTCGCGATGGGTCCCGGCTTCTGCTCCGAGCTCGTCCTGCTGCGATGGTGACGGCGTACGTCGTCCTGCTCGTCGCGGTGGCGTGCGAGCGGGTGGCGGAGATCGTCGTCTCCACCCGGCACGCGGCAGCGATGGTCGCCCGCGGCGGCAAGGAGTACGGCACCGGCCACTACCCCGTGATGGTCGCGCTCCACACAGCGCTGATCGTCGGGTGCCTGGTCGAGGTCCTCGTCGCGGACCGAGAGTTCATCCCTGCCCTCGGCTGGTCGATGCTGCTCGTCGTCGTCGTCTCGCAGGTGCTGCGCTGGTGGTGCATCGCAACACTCGGAGAGCAGTGGAACACCCGCGTCATCGTCAGTCCGACGATGCCCCTGGTCGCTCGCGGCCCGTACCGCTGGCTGCGCCACCCGAACTACGTCGCCGTCGTGGCCGAGGGGCTCGCGCTGCCCCTGGTGCACACCGCCTGGGTCACTGCCCTCGTCTTCACGGTCGCGAACGTCGCCTTGCTCACGGTGCGGATCAGCGTGGAGAACGCCGCACTTGCGACCGCGCCCGCCTCGCCCGCTGTCGATGACGGCCAGCATGTTTGACCTTCTCGTCGCGGGCGGCGGACCGGTCGGCCTGGCGACCGCCCTGTACGCCGAGCGGGCCGACCTCTCGGTCGCTGTCGTCGAGCCGCGGGTCCAGCCGGTCGACAAGGCCTGCGGCGAGGGACTGATGCCCGGGGCCGTCGCCGCGCTGTCCCACCTCGGGGTGGAACCTCCTGGTCGAGCGTTCTACGGCATCCGCTACATCGACGGAGTCGATGCCGCAGAGGCGCTCTTCCGCGCCGGGGTGGGGCGAGGTGTGCGGCGTACGACGCTCCAGAGCTGCCTGGCCGCTGCGGTCGCCGAGCGGGGCATCCCCGTCGTTCAGCAGCACGTTGGTCAGGTCGAGCAGGACGGGGCGTCGGTGCGTTGCGGAGATGGTCTCGGCGCGCGCTACCTCGCCGCGGCGGACGGCCTGCACTCCCCGATCCGCCGGCTGCTCGGCCTCGAGGTGTCGGTGTCGGCGCATGCACCCGGCCGGCGGTTCGGGCTGCGCCGCCACTACGCGGTGGCCCCGTGGACGGATTTGGTGGAGGTGCACTGGGCGAACGGGCTTGAGGCCTACGTGACCCCCGTCGACGACGAGTGCGTCGGGGTGGCACTGCTGACCGGTCGGCGGGCACCGTTCGAGGAGCAGCTGCGGGCTTTCCCCGCCCTGCGGGATCGCCTCGGTTCGGCCGACCGGGTCACGGCCCCTTCGCAGGTCGAGGCGGCCGAGGGTGAGACCGCCGTCAAGGGCGCCGGCCCGCTGAGACAGCGCAGTCGCGCTCGGGTGGCGGGCAGGGTACTGCTCGTCGGGGACGCCGCTGGCTACGTCGATGCACTGACTGGTGAAGGCATCGCTGTGGGCATGGCATCGGCGCGAGCCCTCGTGGATGCGGTCGTCGCCGGCGACCCAGCGTCATACGAGCGCTCCTGGTTGCGAGTCAGCCGACGATATCGCTGGCTCACCGAGTCGCTGCTGTGGGCGCGCAACGGCTCGGGCAGGCAGTCCCTGATTGTGCCGACCGCGCAACGGCTGCCCCGGGTGTTCGCATCGGCCGTCAACCAGCTCGCCCGCTGACCCCCCTCCTCCTCCTCCTCCTCGCTCGATTCGTCCGACTGCTTCACGCTGGGTCGCCACGCCGTCCGGCGGACAAATCCCATGGCGCAAACCGCCAACCGACTCGTCCGGCCACGCCGGGCTGAAACCCCACGCCCTCCGGCGGACGAATCGCACGCGGCAGCGCGCCTAGCCTGGCGGAATCGCCATCGTCCACAGGCCTCATGAAGCGGGCCTGTTCTCCACACACCACAGTCAGCCCTTCGAGTGACGGGCCGAGAACGCGGAGGCTCGACTCATGACCAACCAAGCCATCGTCGTACGCCGTGACCGCGTCCAGCCCCTCCCCGATTCGTCCGACTCTGAGCAGCGCGCTCCCCACGCATCGGGTCGGACGAATCTTGACGGCACCGATTCGTCCGAGCCTGAGCCACTCGGACCACGCGCATCGGGGCTGACGAATCGGGGAGGGGGTGCGACGCGGGAGACCCGGCTGCTGGCCATCAGGGATCTCAGTGAACGCCAAGCCAGGGTGGTGCGACGAGACCAGCTGCGCGCACGTGGCTGGACCCGTCATCAGGTGGCTCACGAGATCAACTACGGCCGTTGGCACGAGCTCTCGACAGAAGTCGTCGCGCTGCAGAATGCGCCCCTCACCTACGCTCAACAACTGTGGCTCGGCGTGCTGCACGCGGGAGCGGGTGCTGCCTTGTCCCACTGCACCACCCTGAAGTGCAACGGTCTCGAGCGGTGGGAGCCCGAGCTCTTCGATGTGCTATGTCCGAAGAGCCAGGCACCTGATCCCCTCGAGGGCTTCTTCTTTCACGAGTCGCGACGCGACTACACCCCGTGGGTTCATCCGATTCGTTCGCCCTCCCAGCTGCGGGTCGAGCATGCCTGCCTGCTGGCGGCAGAGCGAAAGCCCAGCGTGCGGGCAGGGATCGGCATCGTGGCGGCTTGCGTCCAGCAGGGGCTTGCTCGCAGCGATCGGCTGTTCGACGCGAGCCTCACCATCTCGAAGCTGCGTCACGGCCGTCAGATCCGACTCTCCCTCCTCGACATCGCCGGTGGCGCTCATTCCTTCGCTGAGATCGACCTGGGCCGGCTCTGCCGGGTGTTCGGTCTGCAACCACCGACTCGGCAGGTCTTCCGGTACGACGCCCACGGTCGACGGCGATACCTGGACTGCAGCTGGGATCTGGTAGACGGGACCAGGGTCGTTCTCGAGATCGACGGTGCGTTTCACCTGGAGGTGGAGACCTGGTCGGCAGACATGGTCCGTGAACGTGGCGTGGTCATCGGCGTCGGGCGCGTGTTGAGGTGCAGCACGTTCGAGATCCGCGACGACGGCGATACGATCATGCGGGACCTCGCGGCCATCGGCGTACCCCGCCAACGGTGACGCCCGATTCGTCCGGGAGCCTCACACTCAAACCACGCGCACCCAGTCAGACGAATCCCAGGACGCAGCGCTCGACCCGATTCGTCCGGGAGCCTCACACTCAAACC
>Ga0136630_1000869_pt1 | contig 12057 bp, 14 predicted proteins | sample AntDrymUQ5682106_2_FD_105496 | JGI IMG/M metagenome (GOLD analysis project Ga0136630, IMG submission 105496) | Polar desert sand microbial communities from Dry Valleys, Antarctica - metaG UQ568 (21.06) | ecosystem: Environmental > Terrestrial > Soil > Desert | place: Antarctica: Dry Valley...
CAACCACCCGACCGACCCCTCGGTGATCGTCCTCGACGAGGAGCGCGCTCGCCACTGGCTCGAGCACGGCGCCCAGCCCACCCCCACGGTCGCCGGGCTGCTGCGGACCAAGGGGATCGGCGCAGCGGGCACCTAGCCCGCGCCGGGCTCGATGCGGGACCTGGTCGAGTTCCTGGTCCGGTCACTCGTCTCGGAGCCGGACTCCGTGCGTGTCGAGGAGATCGAGGAAGAGGGTGGGACCGTGCTCGAGGTGCACGTCGCCGAGGGCGACCACGGACGCGTGATCGGCCGCGAGGGCCGGGTCGCGAATGCGATCCGCACGATCGCCAAGGCCGCCGCGACCGCCCAGGACGGTGGCCGTGTGATGGTCGAGATCGTCGAAGACTGAGCCCGCGGGCGTGCGCCTCGACGTCTTCACGCTCTTTCCCGAGTGGTTCGCGTGGTTCGCCGGCCAGCGCCACGTCCGCAACGCGGTCGAACTCGGGTCCGAGCTCAACCTCCTGCACTACCGCGACTCGACCCCGCTGACCGGCGGTCAGGTCGACGACGCCCCCTACGGTGGCGGGGCCGGGATGGTCCTGCGGGTCGACGTCGTCGACGCCGCCCTGCACCGCGCCTACGACAGCTCCCACGACTCGCCGCGGGTGATCCTGCTGGCGCCCTCGGGCCGCCCGCTCGACGAGCCGCTCGCCGCCGAGCTCGCCCAGGAGCGACACTTGGCGCTGCTCTGCGGACGCTACGAGGGCGTCGACGAGCGCGTGCGCGAGCACCTCTCCGACGACACGGTCTCGATCGGGCCCTACGTGCTCTCCGGGGGAGAGCTCGCGGCGATGGTCGTCGCCGACACGGTGTTGCGCAAACTGCCGGGGGCCCTCGGACACGCTGACAGCGCCGTCGAAGAATCGTTCTCGGAGGCGCTCGACGGTGCGCCCGAGTATCCGCACTACACCCGTCCGGCGAGCTACCGCGGTTGGGAGGTGCCCGAGGTGCTGCTCTCCGGCGACCACGGGCGGGTGCGCGAATGGCGGCTCGAGCGCAGCCGCGAGCGCGCCCGGTCCTCGGCTTAGGCGTCGCTTAGCGAGAGTTGTCTACTATCTGACGCCCGCGGGCTCCCGCACGGGCGCCCGCTTTTGTACGCCCATTCACCTTTCCCGAGGAACACACGATGAGCACGATCATCGAGAGCATCGAGCAGCGCCAGCTGAAGAAGGTTCCGGCCTTCGACGCCGGCGACCGCGTGCGGGTTCACTTCCAGGTGGTGGAGGGGACCCGCCGGCGTACCCAGGTCTTCGAGGGTATCGTGATCGCCCGCCAGGGCAGCGGCGCCCGCGAGACCTTCACCGTGCGCAAGCAGAGCTTCGGCGTCGGGGTCGAGCGGATGTTCCCGGTGCACTCGCCCAAGATCGAGCAGCTCGAGGTCGTCTCCCGCGGCGCCGTCCGCAGGGCGAAGCTCTACTACCTGCGGGGACGCGTAGGCAAGCGCGCCCGGGTCGCCGAGCGCCGCTGGGGGATCGAGGACACCCTGGTGCTCTCCGAGGTCGACGAGCAGGGTCCGGTCGATTCCGCCGGGGTCACCCAGGAGGAAGCCGCACCGGTCGCCGCCCCCGAAGGCGAGGCAGCCGCCGACGAAGCTGCCGACCCGGCCGAGCCGAGCGAGGACGTGGCCGAGGAATCCGCAGCCCCGGACGCTGATTCCGGGGAAGACCGCGCCTGATCCCGAAGCCGACAACCGGCCGCGGCGCGCTGATCGAGCTGGTTCTGATCGTCGCCCTGGCGATCGGCCTCGCGCTCGGCATCCAGGCGTTCGTGGTCAAGCCGTACCAGATTCCCTCGCCATCGATGGTGCCGACGCTCGAGGAGGGCCAGCGGGTGCTGGTCAACCGCTTCTCCTACCGGCTCGGGGCCGACCCCGACATCGGCGACGTGATCGTCTTTCACCCGCCGATCGGCGCCGAGCGGGGCAACGAATGCGGCGCCGACAAGCTGCCCAACCAGCCCTGCCCGCAGCCGACCGAGGGGATGGCGGAGACCAACTTCATCAAGCGAGTGGTAGCCGGACCGGGGGACACCCTCTCGATCGAGAACGGCACGCCGATCGTCAACGGCGAAGCGCTCGAGGAGGACTACACGCGGCCCTGCAGGGGACTGGGCGGCTGTGACTTCAAGACCGAGATCACGATCCCCGAGGACCACTACTTCATGATGGGTGACAACCGTGGCGCCAGCGACGACAGCCGCTACTGGGGGCCGGTGCCGCGCGAATGGATCATCGGTGAGGCCTTCTCCACCTACTGGCCGCCAGACCGCATCGGCCTGCTGTAGGTCGCTTCCGCCCGTGGCTGGGTCATGATGCGCCCGATGAGCACCGCATCGGTCAAACGCGGCCGCCGCAAGGCCGCGAAGCTGTTCAAGTTCGACCGCGAGCTCGGCACGCGCTTCGTCGCCGGCGCCGACGAGGCGGGCCGCGGCTCGCTCGCCGGTCCGCTGGTGGCGGCGGGCGTGCTGATGGACTACGAGCAGCTCAGCATGAGCGACCGCCGCGCCCTGGGGATGCTCGACGACTCCAAGCAGCGCACCGTCGAGCAGCGCGAGGAGCTCTACCCGGTGGTCCTGCGCGCGGCGGCCCGGGTCGCGGTGACGGTGCGCTGCGTCCGCGGGATCGATGCTCGCGGCTTGCACGTCACCAACCTCGACGCGCTCGGCCGTTGTCTCGAGCGCGTGCACGTGCCCGGTGCGGTCTGTCTCACCGACGGCTTCCCGGTCGGGCGCCGCTGTGCGGTCGAGCACCGGGCCGTCGTCGACGGTGACGCCCGCAGCGCCGCGATCGCAGCCGCCTCGGTGATCGCCAAGGTAACCCGCGACCGCTACATGCGCCGGATCGCCGGCGAGCACCCCGCCTTCGGCTTCGACGGCAACGTCGGCTACTCGACCCCCGAGCACCGCGCGGCGATCGTCGAGCACGGTCCCTCCGAGCTTCATCGCCGCTCCTTCGCCTCAATCGCCTACTCGCAGCTGAAGCTCGGCTGAGCCGCAGCCCTCTGCGGCCTAAGGCAGCGAGGCGGTCAGCGCCTCGAGGCGCTCGCGGTTTCCCCACAGCCACTCGATCTGGGCGATCGTGGCCGCGATCGGGTCGGGCTCGAGCACCCCAAGGCGAGCTTCCAGCCGGCGCACGTCCGCGAGCACTGGGTGGCGGACGTTCCAGGGGTGATCGTGCTCGTCGTCACTGTGGTCGGCGGGGACCAGCTCCCACTCCCAGCCGAGCTGCTCCGCGACCAGGCGGGCGAGCGCGCCGTAGGTGAGCACGCTCGGGTCGCCGACGTTGCACGCCCAGGCCCCCGCCGGTGCGCGCTCGATCGCGGCGGCGATCGCGCCGGCGACACGGTCGAGCGCCACCCGGTGAAAGATCTGGTTGCCGCCCATTGGCATCCCCAGCCGACGCTCGCCGCGCGCAACCCGGCCGACGAGAAACCACTCGCGCGCCACCGCAGCTCGCGGATGGTGGCCGTAGATTGCGCCCGGACGCAGAATCGTCAGACGTTCGGCTCCGCCGAGTGCGGCCTCCATGGCGACGTTGTCATGGACCTCTGAGCGCTCCACCGAGCCCGGCTCGCGCAGCTCCGCGTCCTCGCCGATCGGCAGCGTGCCGGTGGTCAGCTCGGCCAGGGCGTGGCCGTCGACGCCGGCCTCCCCGGCCTGCAGGTAGACGTCCATCGAGCTGACCGCGACGATCTGACCGACGCCGGTGCGCTCGGCCAACCCGCTGAGCTCTCTCGCCTTGGCGGCTGTGGCGCCACCCGCGAACGTGTCGATCACCGCCTCCGGCCTCCAGTGCTCCGCGGGACCGTCCCGGGCGAGGAGCTCGCCCCGTGGGCCGTGCAGGTGCTCGAGCTCCGCGAATGCTTCGTGGCGGCCGGAGTGCGCCAGCGCGACCTCGTGCCCGGCGGCGACCAGGTGGGGTACCGCGGCCTCGCCCACCGGACCGGTGCCTCCGACGAAGAGAACTCTCATCCCGGCGAGACCCTAGCGCAACCTAGTGGTTGCAGATCATGACGGAGGCAGCGAGAGGATCTCTAGAACGCGGCGACCAGGTGCTCGTACTCGACCACCTCGTCGCCGTCGGCGAGCCGCAGCCCGACCACGTCGAAGCGCAGCTGCCGGTGGCGGGGCACGTCGTAGGCGCGATCGCGAAGCCAGGCCGCCGCGAGGCCGCGCAGCTTCGCGCGCTTGCGCGGGCCGACCGCCATCGCCGGGGTCTCCGGCCCGGCGGTCGAGCCGACCCGCCGGGCCTTGACCTCGACGAAGACGAGCGCCTCGCCGTCGAGCGCGATCAGGTCGATCTCTCCTCGAACCTCGCTGGTGCGGGCGTTGCGCTCGACGATCAGCCATCCGGCGCGCTCGAGCCTCGAGGCGACCAGATCCTCGCCGCTGCGGCCGGTGCGCTGGCGAGCGGCGGTCATCGCGGCGAGGCTAGATCGGCCAGGCGCGCAGGATCCGCGCCAATCGAGCCGATAGGGTCGCAGTGCCCGCCGTTCGACCATGGAGGCAAAGATGCCCGCCGACCCGACCCCACTCGACCAGCTGCTCGTCGGCGACCTCGAGCACTGGGAGGACGGCCCTCCGCACGAGCTCTTCAAGGAGCTGCGCGGCAAGTGCCCGGTGCACTGGACCTCGAAGATCACCCAGTACCCGGAGGAGGACGGCTTCTGGTCGGTGACCAAGCCGGACGACATGCACACGGTCAGCCACGATTGGCAGACCTACTCCTCCGAGCGCGGCGGCATCACCGCACTGACCAACGCGATCATGCCGCTGGAGCTGATCCAGGCGATGTTCATCGGGATGGACCCGCCCAAGCACGATCGCCTCAAGCAGCTCTTCCAGCGCGGCTTCACACCGCGGCGGATCGCCGAGCACGAGCAGCCGATCCGTGAGATCACGACAGGCGTCCTCGACGGACTCGGCGGCCGCGAGACCTGCGACCTGGTCACCGACGTCGCCCAGCCCGTCGTCGCGCGGGTGATCGGCAGCTTCATGGGCATTCCGCCGGAGGACGACGCGGTCTGGGCCCGGCTGATGAACAACGCGCTCGGCGCCGGGGATCGCGACGTCGCCAGCTCCAACCTGATCATGGAGCAGGACGTCCCCGAGATCTTCGAGCGCTGCCGGTTGCTGATCGAGGAGCGACGGGCGCGGCCGACCGAGGACCTGACCAGCGTGCTCGTTCATGCGGAGCTCGACGGCCGCGGCCTCGAGGAGCACGAGATCGTCATGGGGTTCTTCCTGCTGATGGCGGCGGGCAACGACTCCACCAAGGCGACCTATTGCAGCGGCATGCGAGCCCTGCTCGAGAACCCCGAGCAGTGGCAGTTGCTGCTCGACGATCGCTCGCTGGTCGCGGGCGCGGTCGAGGAGTCGTTGCGGATGTTCCCGGCCTTCGCCCACTTTCGCCGCACCGCGACCCGCGACACGGAGCTCGGCGGCCAGACGATCAAGGAGGGCGACAAGGTCGTCATGTGGTACGTCTCCTCGAACCGCGACGAGGAGCGGTTCCCGGACCCCGAGCGCTTCGACGTCACCCGCAACCCCGACCACCAGGCGTTCGGCGCCGGCGGCCGCCACTTCTGCCTGGGCACGGCGCTCGCCCGGCTCGAGCTGCTGACCCTGTTCGAGGAGACACTCGCGCGCTTTCCGGAGATCCAGCTCGATGGCACGCCGGAGTACGTGATCTCGCCGTTCGTCAACCAGCTGCGGACGCTGCCGGTACGCCTGCGGGCCTGACCCGGACGACGCTCGGGCCCGGTGCTATCGGGCCTGGAGGGCGTCCATGCCGACCGCCAGCGCGAGCACCAGCCGCCGGTCGATCTTGCGCTCGACGTCGCCTGAGACATCGAGGCGGTAGCGGTCGCGGAGGCCGAGGATCCGCTCGAGGCCCCCGATCGGCTCATCGCCGACGTGGTAGTCGAAATGGTAGGGGATCGGCAGCCACTCGGCGAAGCCGCCGATCAAGGGGACGAAGCCGACGAGGCGGCGAAACAGGGCCACGGCCAGGCTGCGCTCGCGCGCCCAGGCGACCTCCTCGCCGGTCGCTCCGTAGAGCCGCCAGGTCGAGCGCAGCAGCGACTTGCCGAAGACCTTCGCGAGCTGGCCGACCGGCTGCCCGCTCGAGTCGGTGACGTCGTAGCGGGCGCGCGGGTCCCAGACCTGCTGAGCCTTGATCCTGAAGAGCTCGGAGGTCTTCGAGTCGTCGGTGAACGCGCGCAGGTCCTCCTTCAACTTCATCCGCTTCTGCTCGACGAAGCAGATCGGCTCGCCCGCCGAGGAGCCGTCCTCGCCAAGGGTCGAGACCTCGTACTGGTTGACCATCGGCCGGATTCGCTGGACGAAGAAGAAGCGGTCGTGCTGGCTGGGGTCGACGCTGGTCATGGGTGCAGCCTAACGGCGCAGTGTTCTCAGCTTTGATCCCTTTCTCGCGCCTCGAGTGCGCCGGGCGCGCCTACGGTCGCCGGGTGCTCGCGATCGTCAGCACCTACGCCCTCGTCGGGGTCGAGGCCCGCGAGGTCCGGGTCGAGGCCGACGTCCGCAACGGCCTGCCGGCGTTTGCCCTGGTCGGCCTGCCCGACGCCGCCGTGCGCGAGGCGCGCGAGCGGGTCCGCGCGGCAATCGTCAACTCGGGCTTCGAGTTCCCGCAGAAGCGGATCACGGTGAACCTGGCGCCCGCGGACCTGCGCAAGGCGGGGCCCGGCTTCGATCTGGCGCTGGCCGCGGCGGTGCTCGCCGCCACCGGGCAGCTGCCGGAGGCGCGGCTCGACGGCGTCGCCTTCGCCGGCGAGCTCGCGCTCGACGGCTCGATCCGCGCGGTACCGGGGGTGATGGCGATGGCCCGCGGCGCCCAGGGCTCGAAGGCGCGGGCGCTGGTGGTCGCCAGCGCCAGCGGTCCCGAGGCGGCGCTGGTCGCCGGCGGCGCGGTGATCCCGCTGGAACGGCTCGAGCAGCTGCGCTCGCTCGGCGGTGTCGGCGAGCCGCCGGCGCCCGAGCCGCTGCGCCCGACGCTCAACGGTGACGTGCCCCTGCCCGACCTCGCCGACCTGCGCGGCCAGCCCGGCCTCTGCCGGGCGCTCGAGGTTGCCGCGGCGGGGGCCCACAGCCTCTTGGTCAGCGGCCCGCCGGGCGCCGGCAAGTCGATGGCGGCACGGCGTCTGCCCTCGATCCTGCCGCCGCTGGGCCCCGAGGAGTCGATCGAGGCGGCCAGCGTCGCCAGCGCCTGCGGGCACCCGGTCGAGGCGGCGATCGCCCGCCGCCGCCCGTTCCGGGCGCCGCACCACACGATCTCGACCGCGGGGTTGATCGGCGGCGGCAACCCGCCGCGGCCGGGCGAGGTGACCCTGGCTCACCGTGGGGTGCTCTTCCTCGACGAGCTCCCGGAGTTCGGGCGTGGCGCCCTCGAGGCTTTGCGCCAACCGCTCGAGGACGGATCGATCCGGATCAGCCGGGCTCGCTACGCGGTCGAGCTTCCCTGTCGCTTCCAGCTGGTCGCGGCGGCGAACCCGTGCCCGTGCGGGCGCGGGCTCGAATCCGGAGCCTGCAGGTGCGACGCCGGCGCCGTTCGCGCCTACGAATCGAAGCTCACCGGCGCTCTCTCCGACCGCATCGACATCTCGCTCACGGTCGAGCAGCCGGACCTGATCGCGTTCGCGGAGGCGGCGGAGAGCTCGGCCGCGGTGCGTGGCCGGGTGCTCGCGGCGCGCGAGCGCCAGCGGGCGCGGGGGCAGGCGGCGGGCACCGGCGATCGCGCCAACGCCGAGCTCGGCGCGGGTGAGGTCGCAATCGCGCCGGGGGTGGAGCGGATGCTCGCCGAATCGGGGACCGCCACCAGGCTCAGCGGCCGCGGGCGCGAGCGGGTCGTCCGGGTCGCCCGCACGATCGCCGACCTCGACGACCGCGCCGAGGTGACGGTCGAGCACGTGGCTGAGGCGATGGCGATGCGGCGCCGCGAGCGGCGATGAACGCGGCGGCCGGGTGGCGGATCGGGGCCGGCGACGCCGGTTACCCGAGCTGCCTTCGAGAGCTCGGCGAGGCGGTGACGCCGGGTCTTCACGGCGTCGGCCGCCGCTCGGTGATCAGCGGCTTCGACAACGCCACCGCGGTGACCATCGTCGGCGCCCGCCGCGCCAGCGGCTACGGCCTGCGCGCGGCGGAGGCGATCGCCCGCGAGCTCGCGACCGCGGGGGTGACGATCGTCAGCGGGATGGCCCTGGGGATCGATGCCGCCGCCCATCGCGGCGCCCTCGCCGGGGCGGGTACCACCGTGGCGGTGCTCGCCGGCGGTCCCGACCTCGTCTACCCGGCGATGCACCGCGACCTCTACCGCGAGATCGTGGCAAGCGGCGCGGTGATCTCGGAGTACCCGCCGGGAACTGCGGCGCGCAAGCAGAACTTCCCGGCCCGCAACCGGATCATGGCGGCGCTTGGCGGGGTCGTCTTGATCGTCGAGGCGGCGCAGCCGTCGGGGTCGTTGATCACCGCCGAGGTCGCGGCAAGGATAGGGCGCACGGTGGGTGCGGTTCCCGGCCAGGTCGGGGTGGGGGTGGCGGCGGGCACCAATCAGCTGATCAAGGACGGCGCCCATCTGGTCCGCGACGCTCGCGACGTCCTCGACCTGCTCTTCGGCGTCGGCTCCGGCGGGCCCCGCCGCCACGGACCGGAGCTCGAAGCGCCGTTGCGGGCGGTGCTCGATCTGGTCGAGGCCGGTGCGGTGAGCGTTGACCGGATCTCGGTCGGTGCCGAGATCGCGCCCCGCGAGGCGGCGGTGGCGCTGGCGCGGCTGGAGCTGCTCGGTTACGTCTGCGCGGGCGCAGCCGGTGACTTCAGGCGCTCGGGGCTCGCCCCACCCTGAGCTGGCTCCGCGGCTCGTCTAGATTGGAGTGATGTCGTCGCCGGCTCGTGTTCGCACCTGCCTCTCGATCGCCGGCTCCGATTCCGGGGGCGGAGCGGGGATCCAGGCCGACCTCAAGGCGTTTGCTCGCTGCGGGGTTCACGGGACGACCGCGATCACGGCGCTGACCGCCCAGAACACCGTCGCCGTCACCCTGGTTGCCGCGGTCTCGCCGCAGATGATCGCCGCGCAGGTGGAGGCGGTCGCCTCCGACATCGGGGTCGACGCGGTCAAGATCGGGATGCTCGCCGACGAGGCCACGATCGAGGCTGTGGTCGATGCCCTCGACCTGATCGACGAGGCCGCCCCGATCGTCGTCGACCCGGTGATGATCGCCGAGAGCGGCGCCACGCTGCTCGACCCGAACGCGAGGGCCGCGCTGGTCGAGCGGATCCTGCCGCGCGCCACCGTGGTCACCCCGAACATCATCGAGGCGCGGGCGCTCTCGGGGCTCGGCGAGCAGGCATCATCGGCCGAGCTCGCGACCGGAGTGCTGGCGCTCGGCCCGGCCGCGGTGGTCGTCACCGGCGGTCACTCCGAGGACGGAGCCGACGTGCTCGCCGACTCCGGCGGCAGCCTGCGGATCGAGGGACCGCGGTACCCGGTCCGGGCCTCGCACGGCTCGGGTTGCACCCACTCCTCGGCGCTGGCGGCGTTTCTCGCGCGCGGCGAGGAGCTCGCCGCGGCGGCCAGGCTGGCGAAGGAGATCGCGGCGGAGGCGATCGGCAACGGCCTCGTGCAGATCGGAGCCGGTCCCGGCCCCGTCGATGTCTTCGGGCTCGCTCGGGCCGGGCGGTAGGTTGGTCTGGTGAAGCTGCTGCGGATGAAGGCCGGGCACGGCGACGTTCTGCTCGCCGAGGGCGACCCGGAGGTCGCCGAGGAGGAGGAGCGCCTGATCGCCGAATTTCGCCGCCAGCTCGATCAGGGCATGTGGGCCGCGGTCCCGGTCGCCGAGCGGGGCCACCGCCGGGCGCTGGCCGTCCGCGACTTCGCCGAGGTCCCCCGCGACGCCGAACGGGTGCTGTTCTTCCCCCCCGCCGCGGGCGGATGAGCGCGAGCCCCGAGCAGCGAGCTCGCGAGCTCCTGCGCTCGGTGGTCTCGGCCGAGGACTTTCGCGCCTACGAGCAGCTCGGCTTCATCAGCGTCCCCGGCCGCGGCGACGCCGGCAGCGGCTACGGCTACGTCGTCTATCCCTACCGGCCGCTGATCGCCTACGAGACCGCCACCGGCCGCCTGCTCTGCGAGCTCTGCGTGCGCTTCGGCGACGACGGTGAGCGGCTGCCGGCGGCCGACGACGTGCTCGCCAAATGGTTCGCGATCCACGGGCGCGAGCGCGAGCTCGCCGCCAGCGCCAGGATCGATCCCCCCGGCCACCAGGTCGATCCCGAGCAGGCCCGGCGCGACCTCGGCCGCCTGCGCGAGCTCGCCGGCTGACCCCGAGGACTCCTTAGACTCCGGCGTCCGATGACGTCTCGAAACGGCGACACCAAGACTGCGCTCCCGCGCCCGCGCTCCGCCGCCGTCTTCGACGGGCCGGAGCGCTCCGCCGCACGCGCCTACATGAAGGGGATCGGCTACGGCGACGAGGCCCTCTCGAGGCCGACGATCGGGATCGCCAACACCTGGACCGAGGCGATGCCCTGCAACTTCCACCTGCGCGGGCTTGCCGAGCACGTCAAGGAGGGCGTGCGTGCCGCCGGCGGCACCCCGATGGAGTTCAACACCGTCGCGATCTCGGACGGGATCACGATGGGCACCAAGGGGATGAAGACCTCGCTGGTCAGCCGTGAGGTGATCGCCGACTCGATCGAGCTCATGTGCCGCGGGTATCAGTTCGACGCGGTCGTCTGCCTCGTGGCCTGCGACAAGACGATCCCGGGGGCGGTGATGGCGATGACACGCCTCGACATCCCCGGCGTCCTGCTCTACGGCGGCTCGATCGCGCCCGGCCGCTGGCACGACAAGGACGTGACCATCGTCGACCTGTTCGAGGCGATCGGGGCGCACGCCTCCGGAGATATGTCCGACGAGGAGTTGAAGTCGCTCGAGGAGGTCGCCAGTCCCGGCGCCGGCGCCTGCGGCGGGCAGTTCACCGCCAACACCATGGCCTGCGCGTTCGAGGCACTCGGGATATCGCCGGGTGGCTCGGCGATGGTCCCGGCCGAGGACGACGACAAGGGGACCGTGGCCGAGAAGATCGGTGAGCTCGTGATGCAGGTGCTCGCCGAGGACCTGCGCCCGAGCCAGGTGATCACCCGTGACTCGCTGGAGAACGCGATCGCCTGCGTCTGCGCCTCGGGGGGATCGACCAACGGGGTCCTCCATCTGCTGGCCGTCGCCCGCGAGGCCGGGATCGAGCTCGAGATCGACGACTTCGAGCGGATCTCACGGCGGACCCCGCTGCTCGCCGACCTGAAGCCGGGCGGGCGCTTCGTCGCCACCGATCTCTACGCCGCCGGGGGGGTGCCGGTGATCCTCCAGCGGCTGCTCGAGGCCGGCATCCTGCACCGCGACGCCCTCACGGTCAGCGGCCGCACGATCGGCGAGGAGGCGGCCGCTGTGGTCGAGACTCCCGGACAGGAGGTGGTCCGCCCGCTCTCCGATCCACTGAAGCCGGAGGGCGGGCTGGCGATCCTGCGCGGCAACCTCGCCCCCGAGGGCGCCGTGGTCAAGCTCGCCGGCACCGAGCGCAAGGGCCAGAGCGGCCCGGCGCGCGTGTTCGAGTCCGAGGAGGAGTGCTTTCGCGCGGTCAGGAACCAGTCGATCGAGCCCGGCGACGTGCTCGTGATCCGCAACGAGGGTCCCGCGGGCGGGCCGGGGATGCGCGAGATGCTCCAGGTCACCGCGGCGCTGGTCGGCGAGGGTCTCGGCGAGCAGGTGGCGCTGCTCACCGACGGGCGCTTCTCCGGCGCCACCCGCGGCCTGATGGTCGGCCACGTCGCGCCCGAGGCAGTCAAGGGGGGGCCGATCGCGGCCGTGCGCGAGGGCGACACGGTCACGATCGACATCGAGCGCCGGCTGCTCGAGGTCGAGCTCAGCGACGCCGAGATCGCCGAGCGGGTCGAGGCCTACGTCTCGCCCGAGCCCGAGTACCCGAGGGGCGTGCTCGCCAAGTACGCGAACAC
>Ga0136630_1000870_pt1 | contig 12050 bp, 10 predicted proteins | sample AntDrymUQ5682106_2_FD_105496 | JGI IMG/M metagenome (GOLD analysis project Ga0136630, IMG submission 105496) | Polar desert sand microbial communities from Dry Valleys, Antarctica - metaG UQ568 (21.06) | ecosystem: Environmental > Terrestrial > Soil > Desert | place: Antarctica: Dry Valley...
GCCTGCGACCCAGCCGTCCACGCATCGAAGAGCCGGACATCGCGCAGGATCTCCTGATCGTTCGTGACCACGACGACCGGGCGGCCGGGCGGCTCGGCTCGGACGAGCTCGCGAATCACGTCGTCGGCGGTGACACCGGCCGGGCTGAACCGCACCCGGACGCCGCGGGCCGCCGCGGCGCCGACCGGGCCAACGTCCGCCCCGTCGAACACGCAGGTGACCTCCGCCTGGGTTCGTGCGACCAGTGACCCGAGCGCGGTCACCAGGCGACCGCGCTGCCGCTCGAGCGGCAGCTCGCCGTAGCCGCTCTTCGTCACGTTGTAGCCGTCGACCACGAGGTGCACCTGCGGGACTGCGAGCAGCTGTTCGAGCAGCTGCGGGTCATCGGTGTCGCGTCCGCGACTCCCGGGTGCGGACAACGGCGCCGCTGACCCGGCCACCAGATCCGCCGGGCGGGTGTGCAGTGGTGGCAGGGCGAGCTCGCGGCGCAGGCCCTGCGCTGCGTCGACCAGGGTGTCCACGAGCAGCCGCGTCCGCATGGACTCCGTCGCTCGGCCCTCCCGGGCGGACCGCCGGGACGCCTCGAGCGCGTGCTCGAGCTCGGTGAGGCGGCCGCGGAGGCGTCGAAGCTCCGCCTCGGCCGCGGTGGCACCGTCCGACTGGGCTGCCCGGCTCCGCGCCTCGGCCGCCTCGACCGTGCCCCTGGCCACGCGGGCCTCCTCGCGGGCAGCGCCCAGGCGTTGGCGGAGCCGGGTGTTTTCGGCCCGGGCCGCGTCGAGCTCGCCCCGCAGAGCGGCGATCTCGTCCCGTGCACCGGCCCGCAGTGCCGAGAGCTGCTCGACCAGGCGGTCCGCGGTGAGGCCACGCCGCGCCTCGGCCTCCTCGGTCGCGCGCCGCTCCAGGCGCTCGGCGACCACCTCGACGACGGCTGGCCAGCCGTCCGGGCGCAGCAGGTACGCGAGCGCAGCGACTTCCACCGGGTCGGCGTCAGGCCCGGGGTTCCCGACCCGGACCCCGGCGGCGAGTTCCGGGAGCGTGCCGGACATCGCCTCGCCGGTGCGGTGGCGCAGCAGGACGTCGGTCTCGAGGGAATCCATGATCATCGCGGCACCCGAGCGGGCTCGGCGCGTCGGCGCGAACAGTGCGATCCGCCTGAGCTGGGGCGGGATCTCGGACGGCGGAAGCGAGCCGAGCAGAGCCGAGGCGGCAGCAACCACGCGTTGCCGGACGGCATCGGGCAGCTCGCGATCGAGCGCCGGCCCCTCGTCACCGCCCACGCGTCAAGTGTGTCGTGCCCCGCGGGTCTGGCCGGCAGACGGCGCGCCGCCACGGTTTCGTCGGACCCCAGACCTAGCGTCGGCCGGCATGAGGACGTCGGTCGTCGCCCGCCCGGCCGGCAGCGGCTTGCCGGCACGTCCGTGGGCTGGTCGGCTGACCCAGCCGGTCGCCGTCCAGGGCACGTTCGACGAGCTCGGCACCCCGTTGCGCGAGGTCACCTTCGTCGTGGTCGACCTCGAGACCACAGGCGGGAGCCCGCTGTCGTGCGCGATCACCGAGATCGGCGCGGTGAAGGTCCGCGGCGGCGTGGTGCTCGGCGAGTTCCAGACCCTGGTCAACCCCGGCGAGCCGATTCCGGCGTTCATCGCCGTGCTCACCGGGATCACCGACTCGATGGTCACCACCGCCCCGCGCGTGGGCGCGGTGCTGCCGGCGTTCGCCGAGTTCTGCGCCGGTTCGGTGCTCGTGGCCCACAACGCGCCGTTCGACGTCGGCTTCCTCCGCGCCGCCTTCGCCGCGCACGGCCGGGCCTGGCCCGCGTACCCGGTCGTCGACACCGCTCGGCTCGCCCGCCGGGCGCTGACCCGCGACGAGGCACCGAGCTGCCGGCTGGCGACCCTCGCGGCGCTCTTCGCGTCCAGCACCACGCCGAACCACCGCGCCCTCGACGACGCCCGGGCCACCGTCGACGTCCTGCACGGTCTGCTCGAGCGGCTCGGGCCGCTCGGCGTCCAGTCCCTCGACGAGCTCACCACGTTCAGCGCCCGGGTGAGCGCCGCGCAACGTCGCAAGCGCTACCTCGCCGAGCGGCTCCCGCACGCGCCCGGCGTGTACGTCTTCAAGGACGGCTACAACCGCGTGCTCTACGTCGGCAAGAGCAAGGACATCCGATCCCGCGTCCGCACCTACTTCACCGCGTCGGAGACCCGTCGCCGGATGGGCGAGATGGTGCGGCTGGCCGCCGTCGTCACACCCGTCGTCTGCGCCACGCCGCTCGAGGCCGAGGTCCGCGAGCTCCGCCTGATCGCCGAGCACAAGCCGCGCTACAACCGGAGGTCCCGGTTCCCGGAGCGGGCGACCTGGCTCAAGCTGACGATCGAGGCGTACCCGCGGCTGTCGATGGTGGCCCTGGTGCGCGACGACGGGGCTGCCTATCTCGGGCCGTTCGGGAGCCGCCGCACGGCCGAGCAGGCGATGACCGCGCTGCACGAGGGGTTCCGGGTCCGCCAGTGCAACCAGCGCCTCTCCGTCACCCGCCCCACGCCGGCGTGCGCCCTGGCGGAGATGGGCAGGTGCAACGCCCCGTGCGACGGTACCGAGTCCGTGGACGCGTACGCGCAGCACGTCGCGGCCGTACGGGAAGCGATGAGCCAGGACGCCGACCGTCTGGTCCGGGCGATCACCCGGCGGGTTGACGCGCTGGTTGCCCGAGAGCGGTTCGAGGAGGCCGCTCTGCACCGTGACCGGGTGGCCGCGTTCTTGCACGCGGCAGCGCGCATGCAACGTATCCACGGCCTGACCAGCATCGACGAGCTCGTCGCCGCCCGACCGGCTGACCCGGGCGGGTGGGAGATCCACGTCGTGCGCTCTGGTCGCCTCGTCGCCGCCGGCACCAGCCCGGTCGGCGCCCATCCCGGCGCCGCCATCGCCGCGCTCGTGGCCACCGCAGAGTCCGTCCTCGACGCACGCCCGGGTCCGCTGCCGGCTGCCGAGGCGGAGGAGGTCGAGTGCGTGCTGCGCTGGTTGGAGGCACCCGGCGTCCGTTTGGTCGAGTCGAGCAGCCCCTGGACCTGCCCGATCCGCGGCGCCGGCGCGCAGCGGTCCTGGATCACCGGTGGTCAGCTCGCGCGGGCCGCGGCCGACCCGTTCCGCGACCGCCGCGGCCTGCGCCCCAGCGCCTGACGGTGGTCCGCCCGTGCGTTCGGAAAGCACCGTTAGGCTCGGCGCGCCGGACCCGCACCCGAGAACCGGAAGCCAGGAGTACGAGCATGGTCACCGCGATCGTCTTTATCTCAGCCGACGTGGCCCGGATCCCTGAAGTCGCCGAGGCGGTGGCTGCCATCGAGGGGGTGAGCGAGGTCTACTCGGTCACCGGCGACATCGACCTGATCGCGCTGGTCCGGGTCGCCGGGCACGACCAGGTGAACCAGGTGGTCCCGGCCGGGATCAACAAGGTGCCCGGCGTCCTGGCGACCGAGACGCACATCGCGTTCCAGGCCTACTCCCGCCACGACCTCGAGTCCGCGTTCTCCCTCGGCACCGATCCGGCCGGCTGACCGGGCCGGCGTTCCCGCGGGATCGCCGTCGGCGGTCAACGGCCGGCGAGCGCCCGGCTCGTCTCCACCCAGCGCTGCAGTGCCTGCCCGGCGGCGCCGGAGTCGAGCGCGTCGGCCGCTCGGTCCATGGCAGCGCGGAGCCGCTGGCCGAGCGAATCAGGTGCCGGGCCCTGCGCGCCGACGGCGTCGAGCGCGACCAGCGCGGCCGCGGAGTTGAGGAGCACCGCAGCTCGCACGGGACCGGTCTCGCCGTCGAGCACGGTCCTGGCGACCGCCGCGTTCCGCGCCCGGTCCCCGCCACGGAGGTCGGACAGCTCGGCGCGAGCGATCCCGAGCTCGAGCGGGTCGAGCACGGTCTGGGCAACCGTCCCGCCGACGACCTCCCACACCGTCGAGGTCGTGGTGACGGTGAGCTCGTCGAGGCCGTCGTCGCCGCGAAACACCAGCGCGCTGGTCCCCCGCGCGGCCAGCACGTCAGCGGCGACGGCAGCCATCCGGGCATCCGCCACACCAACCGCCTGGGCCGCCGGCTGGGCCGGGTTGGCCAGTGGACCGAGGAAGTTGAACACGGTCGGGATGCCCAGCTCGCGCCGGGTGACCGCAGCGTGGCGCAGCGCAGGGTGGAACAGCGGTGCGAAGCAGAACGCCGCACCCGCGCCGTCGACGCAGGCCGGGACCTGTGCCGGCGGCAGGTCGATGGCGACACCGAGCTCCTCGAGCAGATCCGCCGACCCGCACGCCGAGGACGCGGCCCGGTTGCCGTGCTTCACGACGCGGGCACCGGTACCGGCGACCACGAACGCGGACATCGTCGAGATGTTGACGGTGTGCGCGCGGTCACCACCGGTGCCGCAGGTGTCGACCGCAGGGGCCGGGACCTGGATCCGGACGCCGACCTCGAGCATCGCGCGGACCAGCCCGCTGACCTCGTCAGCGGTCTCGCCCTTGGCCCGGAGCGCGACCACGAAACCGGCGACCTGCGCCGGCGTAGCCGCCCCAGCCATGATCTGCGCCATCGCCCACGAGGCCCGCTCGGCAGAGAGGTCCCGATCGGCCAGCAGGTCACCGAGGACGTCGGGCCACGAGTCGGGGGCCGGGTCGGAGGCACAGTCAGGCACGGGCCGGCCGGCTCAGCGGACGGACGGCACGTTCGCCAGACGCTGCCGCAGCAGGTCGGCGACGGCCTTGGCTACGGCGATGGGGTCGAGCGGGTGTGGGACCACGGCGTCGGCGCGTGACCAGGTGGCCAGCCACCCGTCCTGCGGACGGCCCATCAGGACCAGGACCGGCGGGCAGTTGTAGATCTCGTCCTTGGCCTGGCGGCAGATCCCCATGCCGCCGGCGGGGGTCGCCTCGCCATCGAGCACCACGACGTCGATGCCGCCCTCGTCGAGCATCGCGATCACGACCGGCTCGGTCGCCGCCTCGACCAGCTCGACGATCGGCAGGCCGGCGGCCGGCCGCCGGCCGATCGCGAGACGCACCTGCGCGCGGGTGTTCGCGTCGTCGCTGTAGACGAGGACCTTCCGGGCGGGAACGTCGTCGCCGGGCACAGCTGGAGCGGTCATCAGCGCCTGCTCGGGTCGGGTCTGGACGGGACGGGGTGATGCTACCGACGCCCCGGGAGAACTCGCCCGGCGAGGCTCGCCGATCGGGTGGTGCAGGGCTGTGACCACCGACACGAAAATCGGTTCGGGGTCCCCGTGTCGCCGGCCGACCGGCCCGCCATAATGGCGAGCGTGGTGACCACGACAGCTCCGCGCGCGGCGACCGGGCCGCACGTCGGTCCGGCCGACCGGCCGAACCTGGTCAGCGTCGGCACCATCGTCTGGCTCGGGTCCGAGCTGATGTTCTTCGCAGCACTGTTCGCGATCTACTTCACGCTCCGCTCGGTCACCGACCCCTGGCCGCCTGACGGCGTGAATCTCAACCTGCCGTTCTCCGCGGCCAACACCACCGTCCTCGTGCTGTCGTCGGTGACCTGCCAGCTCGGCGTGTTCGCCGCTGAGCGGGGCGACGTGGTGAAGCTCCGGTCGTGGTTCGTGATCACGTTCGTCATGGGTTCGTTCTTCGTCGCCGGCCAGGTGTACGAGTACGCCGCGCTCGTGTCCGAGGGCATGACGATCTCCGTGCACCCGTACGGCTCGGCCTTCTACATCGCGACCGGCTTCCACGGGCTGCACGTGACCGGGGGGCTGATCGCGTTCCTTCTCGTGCTCGGGCGAACGTTCCTCGCCCCTCGCTTCACGCACAACCAGGCGGTGAGCGCGATCGTCGTCTCCTACTACTGGCACTTCGTCGACGTGGTGTGGATCGCGCTGTTCGGCACGATCTACCTCATCCGGTAGCAGCTGGCAGGCGAATCACAGATGATGAACTTCCTCGCGGTCCGTCGACGGCACCCGCTGGCCGGGTTCCTGGTGCTGGCACTGACGCTCGTCGTCCTCGGTCTGGCGTACGCGTCCCTCGCGCCATCCGACGACGCCACGGCTGCCACCTCGACCGACCAGTCCACGGCGGTGGAGGAGGGCCGGGAGCTGTTCCTGGTCGGGTGCGCGAGCTGCCACGGGCTCAACGGACAAGGCACTGACGGCGTCGCGCCAACCCTCGTGGGTGTCGGTGCCGCCGCGGTCGACTTCCAGGTGTCCACCGGCCGCATGCCGCTCGCGTACCAACAGGCGCAGGCCCAGCGCAAGCCTCGCTTCTACGACGTCGAGCAGACTGCCGCGCTGGCCGCGTACGTCGCCTCGCTCGGCCCCGGCCCGGCGATCCCGGCCGAGGAGGACTACCTCGGGTACTCCGAGGCCGACCTCCTGCGAGGGAACAAGCTGTTCCAGGCCAACTGCGCCTCGTGCCACAACTTCGCCGGGTCCGGCGGCGGGCTCACGGACGGGAAGTTCGCGCCGCCGCTCGCCGGGGTCGACGAGCAGATCATCTGGGAGGCCATGATCACCGGCCCGCAGTCGATGCCGGTGTTCGGCGACGGCAGCCTCCCTCCCGAGGACAAGCAGGCGATCATCAAGTTCATCAAGACGCTCGAGGAGACCCCGAACGCCGGCGGCGCCGGCATCGGCCGGCTCGGCCCGGTCACCGAGGGCCTGTACGGCTGGATCCTCGGCATGGGAGCGCTCCTCGCGGCCGCGGTGTGGATCGGGGTGAAGGCGCGATGACCGACCTACCCGAGAGCGGCGGCGCGCCGCCGCGCCGTGACCTCGCCCACCGCATCGATCCGGCGCAGGCCGGCAGCCACCTGCCGGACTCCAGCGCAGCGCTGGTCGAGTCGTACGGCGCGGTGCCCGACCCGGGCCTCGCGCCGCACGAGCACCGCCGGGCCGACGTCGACCCGGCGGCCGAGCGGCGCGCCGAGCGCCAGGTCACGGCGATGTTCGGGCTGTCCGCGCTGGCCACGGTCGGCTTCGTGGTCGCGTTCTTCGCCGTACCCGACGACGCCGCGGTGCTCGGCATCGGCGCCCAGAACGCCGCGCTCGGCGTGACCCTGGGAGTCGCCCTCTTCCTGATCGGCGCCGGCGCGATCCAGTGGGCCAAGAAGCTCATGCCGGACGTGGAGATCGTCGAGGACCGCAAGCCGATGCGCTCGACCGACGAGGCGCGGGCCGAGCTCGTCGCCACGTTCCAGGAGGGGTCCGAGGACTCCGGCTTCGGCCGACGCACCCTCATCCGCGGCTCGCTCCTCGGTGCGCTCGGCCTGATCGGGCTCCCGGCCGTCGTCCTGCTGCGCGACCTCGGGCCGGACCCGGGCTCGGCACTGTCGACCACGCTCTGGGACGACGCGGCCGAGGGCATGCCGTTGCGCATCGTCAACGACGTGACGTTCACGCCGTTGCGGCCGGAGGACCTCGAGGTCGGCACGCTCGTGAACGCGATCCCGGAGAACTTCGAGGGTTCCGAGCGCTACGACGGTCTTCCGCACGAGGGACCCGCGCGGATCAACGCCCGGTCGCACTCCGCCGTCATCGTCGTCCGGATGTCGCCGGAGGAGATCCGCAGCCAGCAGGGCGAGAACTGGGACCACGAGGGCATCCTGTGCTTCTCCAAGATCTGCACCCACGTCGGCTGCCCGATCAATCTGTACGAGCACCGCACCCATCACCTCCTGTGCCCGTGCCACCAGTCGACGTACGACCTCTCCGACGCCGCGAACGTGATCTTCGGGCCAGCCGCCCGGCACCTCCCCCAGCTCCCCCTCGGCATCGACGACGAGGGATACTTGATCGCCCGACAGCCGTTCGCCGAAGCTGTCGGACCCAGCTTCTGGGAACGTGGGTGAGCCACCGTCATGAGCAGTAACACGACCTCGGTCACGCGGAGCGCCGGACCCGGCGCGAAGGCAGTCAAGGGTGTCTCGACCTGGGTCGACGAGCGCGTCGCACCGGCGAAGTTCCTCCGCAAGAACCTGGCCAAGGTGTTCCCCGACCACTGGTCGTTCATGCTCGGCGAGATCGCGCTCTACAGCTTCATCATCCTGCTGCTCTCCGGAACGTTCCTCGCGCTCTTCTTCAAGCCCAGCATGGTCGAGGTCGTCTACGAGGGGTCCTACATCCCGCTGCGTGGTTCCTCCATGTCGGAGGCGTACGCGTCGGCGCTGGAGATCAGCTTCGAGGTCCGCGGTGGCCTGCTCATGCGACAGGTGCACCACTGGGCGGCGCTGCTGTTCCTGTCCGCGATGGCCGTCCACATGCTGCGGATCTTCTTCACCGGCGCGTTCCGGCGTCCGCGTGAGATCAACTGGGTGATCGGCGTCCTGCTGTTCCTCATGGGCTTCTTGAACGGCTTCACCGGCTACTCGGTGGTCGACGACCTGCTGTCCGGCACGGGCCTGCGCATCGCCCAGGGGATCATGCTCTCGATCCCGGTGGTCGGCACGTACATCTCGTTCCTGGTGTTCGGCGGCGAGTATCCCGGCGACGACATCGTGGCGCGGCTCTACACGGTGCACATCCTGCTCGTGCCCGGCGTGATCCTGGCGTTGATCACCGTGCACCTGATGCTCGTCTTCTACCAGAAGCACACGCAGTTCCCCGGCGCCGGACGGACCGACAAGAACGTCGTGGGCTACCCGTTCTTCCCGGTCTACACGGCCAAGGCCGGCGGCTTCTTCTTCATCGTGTTCGGGGTCACCACGCTGCTCGCCGGGCTGGTCCAGATCAACCCGATCTGGCTCTACGGACCGTACGACCCGGCGATCGTGAGTGCCGGCACCCAGCCGGACTGGTACGTCGGCTGGCTCGACGGCGCACTCCGCATCTTCCCCGGCGTAGAGACCAGGATCTTCGGGTTCACCCTGCCCTGGAACGTGATCTTCCCCGGCCTGGTGATGATGGGCGCGTTCTACACCCTGGCGGCGCTCTACCCGTTCCTCGAGCAATGGGTGACCGGTGACAAGCGCGAGCACCATGTGCTCGACCGGCCCCGCAACGCCCCGACGAGGACGGCGGTCGGCACCGCGGTGATGGCCTTTTACGGCATCCTCTGGCTGGCGGCCGCCAACGACGTCATCGCGGACTGGTTCGAGCTCTCCAGCGCACAGCTGACCCGGACGTTCCGGCTCACGGTCATCGTGGTACCCGTCCTCGTGTTCATCCTCACCAGGCGGATCTGCGTCGGTCTGCAGCGCCGAGACCGCGACCGGGTCCTGCACGGGCGCGAGACCGGCATCATCAAGCGGCTCCCGCACGGTGAGTTCATGGAGGTGCACGAGCCGATCTCCGAGCGCGAGATCTACGAGCTCACCCAGCACGACCAGTACGCCCCGCTCCCGGCCCTGCCCGCGAGCGACCACAACGGCGTCGCGGCCCGCAGCAGCATCGGCTCGCGGGCCCGGGTGCGCCTGTCGGGCTGGTACTACGGCACCCAGATCCCCAAGCCCACCCGCGCAGAGGTCGAGGCGGCGTGGGCACACCACGGCGGGCTCGACGGCGCTACGCACGAGGCGGAGATCGAGCACGAGGAGCGGGCGGCCGCCGAGATCGAGGCCGCCGACCAGGGCGAGCTCGGCACCCGCCGCTAGCCGCCGGGCGTCAGGGCGTGGCGGTCGGGGTGGGCGTCGTCGCCAGCGCGCTGCCGGCGATCCACTCCTCCCAGGGGTAGTTCCAGTCCGTGTAGCCGTTGCCCTTCTCCAGCGGGCGCGGCGAGCCGGTGACGGTGACGATGTCCCCGCGGGTCGTGAGGTCGAAGAACCAGGCCGCATCGGCCTCGGACATGCCCACGCAGCCGTGGCTCACCAGGTCGGCACCCTGTGCTCCCTGCGACCACGGGGCCGAGTGCAGGAACTCGCCGCTCCAGGTCACTCGCAGGGCGTACTCGACGTCGAGCCGGTAGTACTCCGGGTCGCCCGGGTCGATGCCGACGGTCGCGCCGTCCATGACCTTGTCCTCATGCTTCTCGAGGATGACTTTCGTGCCGTTGCGAGTCTCCCAGCCGGGCTTGCCTCCGGTGATCGGGATGGTCCGGACCAGCGCCTCGTCCTGGTAGACCTTGAGACTCTTCTCCGCCAGGTTCACGACGCTCGTCGTGGCCTTGCCGGTGATCGAGAAGTCACGCGACGGCACTTCCCGTTTCCCGCCCCAGAGCTCAGCGCCGGCCCGGACGCCCTCGATGTCCAGGTCCACGGTCACCTCGGTGCCGGCCGGCCATAGCTCCCTGGGCCGCCAGTGCAGCTCCTCGGCGTCGATCCAGTGCCACGCGCCCTCCACCGACGGCGTCGACGTCACGGCGACCTGCTCCTCGACCGCACCTCGGTGGTCGTCCTCCACCGGGTCGGAGAAGTAGAGCACCACGGGCATCCCGACCCCGACCGTCTCGCCCTCCAGGGGCGACATGCTGACGTCGACCGTGTTCTCCACCGCCGGCGTCATCGTGGTGAAGCTCGACCGCATCGTCTCCTCGAGCCCGTTCGGGTCGACGGCGGTTGCCGTGATCGCGTACGAGGTTCCGATACCGAGCAGCCCGGTCGAGGTCCACGTCGCGCGGTCCGCGCCGAGCGCGCCCGAGACGACGCCGGAGGGCCCGACTACCACAACCGCGGTGAGCTGTCCGCTCACCGCCGTCACGGTCACCGGCTGGTCGGGTGCGACGTCGGCGGCGCCGGGCAGCGGGGTCACCGAGATCTCGGCGACCGAAGCGGCCGGGCCGGTCGACTCGATCGGTGCATCTGCCTCGGCCTGGTCGCGAAGTCGCTCGCCCTCGGTCTGGCACCCGGCCAGCGTCCCGCTGACGGCGACCACGACCGCCACCACCAAGACGCGGCGACAGAGGTTCTCAGCAGTTCGCATCACCACGAGGATAGGCACGCCGGGGGTGTGCAACGGGCTCCCGTGCGGCGCGTCGGGCGCCGGTCGGGCCACCGGTTTGCCCGCGGGGCTCAGCCCTCGTGCACGCCGCGGTAGTACTCGAACACGAACAGGCAGACCATCACGCCGACCAGTGGGACGGAGATCGCGAAGAGCCACCAGCCGATCGCCACCGAGGCTGCGGCCAGCGCTGCGGCGAGGCCGAGGCCGAGCGGCCAGACGCTGTGCGGGCTGAAGAACCCGAGCTCGCCGGCACCTTCGTGCACCTCGGCCTCCTTGCGGTCCTCCGGGCGCTCCGGCAGCCGACGGCCGGTGTAGATCAGGTAGTACGCGATCAGGGCGCACAGGAAGAACGTGAGGGTGAGCGCGGCGGTCCCGGTCGGGTCCTTGGCCAGGAACCAGTACGTCGGCGTCATCACCGCGAAGAACGCGGCCAGGACGCCGAAGAGCAGCCCCTCGATCTTCACGAGCGCTCACGCTCCTCCGAGTCCGGCGTGAACGCGCTCAGGTTGCTGTCCTGGTCGACGAGCGGCGGCTGCTCGCGCTCGTGCACCCAGGGGAACTTCGCGTCGAACGCCGGCCGCTCGGACCGGATCCGCGGGAGCGAGGTGAAGTTGTGGCGTGGCGGCGGGCAGCTCGTCGCCCACTCGAGCGAGCCACCGAACCCCCACGGGTCGTCGACCTCGACCTTCGGCGAGTGGCGCGCCTGCCACACGTTCCACAGGAACGGGAGCGTCGACAGCCCGAGGACGAGCGAGCCGATCGTGGAGACGGTGTTCAGCGAGGTGAAGCCGTCCGACGGAAGGTAGTCGGCGTACCGGCGCGGGAAGCCGTCAGCGCCGAGCCAGTGCTGGACCAGGAACGTCAGGTGGAAGCCGATGAACAGCGTCCAGAAGTGCACCTTGCCGAGCCGTTCGTCGAGCATCCGACCGGTGAACTTCGGCCACCAGAAATAGAAGCCGGCGAACATCGCGAACACCACGGTGCCAAACACGACGTAGTGGAAGTGCGCGACCACGAAATAGCTGTCCGTGACGTGGAAGTCCAGCGGCGGCGCGGCCAGGATCACGCCGGTCAGGCCGCCGAACAGGAACGTCACCAGGAAGCCGATTGCGAACACCATCGGGGTTTCGAACGTCAGGTGGCCGCGCCACATGGTGCCGATCCAGTTGAAGAACTTGACCCC
>Ga0136630_1000873_pt1 | contig 12045 bp, 9 predicted proteins | sample AntDrymUQ5682106_2_FD_105496 | JGI IMG/M metagenome (GOLD analysis project Ga0136630, IMG submission 105496) | Polar desert sand microbial communities from Dry Valleys, Antarctica - metaG UQ568 (21.06) | ecosystem: Environmental > Terrestrial > Soil > Desert | place: Antarctica: Dry Valley...
ACCCAGGACCCAGAACTGGAGCGGCGCCTGGATCCTCAGGACGGAGCCCGGAGGGTGAGCAACTATCTGAAGTCGGTGTCGATGGAACTCACCACTCTCGCCCGCGCCTGCGGCAAGTCCAATGTGCACAACCTGGAGCCGGAGGACCTGGTGGCGTTGACCCTCGAGGCAGCGGCGATGGCCGGGGTTCCGCTGGCCGGTACCAATTGGATTCCCGGTCGGTCCTCGACTGGTGACTGATCACCCCGCGAAAGGAAGCCGACGATGAGTGATCCGCGGACGGATCTGAAGGCTCGCGCCGACGAGGACGGCATCGAGTTCTTCCTCGCGATGTTCGTCGACCTGCACGGTAAGCCGTGCGCAAAGGCCGTACCGATGTCGAGCTTCGACCTGCTCATGGACGGTGCTGCGGGTTTCGCCGGCTTCGCCGCCGGTGACCTAGGGCAGAGCCCGGCAGACCCGGACATCTTGGCGGTACCCGATCCCGCTTCCTATACACCGTTGCCCTGGAAGCCCGGTGTGGCGGTGCTGCACTGTGACCCGTACGTCGGGGATGAGCCGTGGCCCTACGCCCCGCGGGTGATCTTGAAGCGGCAACTTGCCGCGCTCGCCGAGGAGCGCGGATGGACCATGAAGACCGGTATGGAGGCGGAGTACTCGCTCTTGCGTCGCGGTGCCGACGGTCGGCTGTGCGTCGCCGACGAGTTGGACACCTCCGACAAGCCCTGTTACGAGGTCAAGGCCTTGACCCGGATGTGGGATCATCTGTCCAACCTCTCCCGGCATATGAACGCCCTCGGGTGGGGCAACTACGCCAACGACCATGAGGACGGCAACGGCCAGTTCGAGAACAACTTCACCTACGCCGACGCGGTGACCACCGCCGACCGCACGATCTTCTTCCGTTACATGGTGCATATGTTGGCCCACGACGCAGGCATGATCGCCTCGTTCATGCCAAAGCCGTTCAGCACGGTCACCGGCAATGGACTGCATATCCATCAGAGCCTGTGGACCACCTCCGGCGAGCCGCTGTTCACTGACTCCACCGACGGCCGCGGGCTGGGGCTGTCCAAGACCGCCTACTCCTACCTGGGCGGGCTGATCGAGCACGGCCGCTCGGTTGCTGCAGTGATCTGCCCGACGGTCAACTCCTACAAGCGGATCGGGGTAGGAGCACCGAACTCCGGGGCCACGTGGGCACCGGCCTACGTGGCCTACGGGGGAAACAATCGGACCCTCATGCTCCGAGTTCCGGAGGGCGACCGGGTGGAGCATCGTGGCGTGGACGGATCAGCGAACCCGTATCTGGCAACCGTCGTGCTGTTGGCAGCCGGGCTCGATGGCATCGACCGGGAGATCACACCCGGCGAACCCACCACTGACAACCTCTTCGAACTCAGTCTCGAGGAGGTCGCCGCTCGGGGGATCGCGCACCTGCCACGTACCCTTGATGCCGCCGTCGACGAGCTGGTCGGAGATGAGGTGCTGCGCTCAGCTCTGGGCAAGGTCCGCGGGGGAGATTTCATCGACTACTTCGCCGAGGTCAAGCGGGCGGAGTTTGCCCAGTACCACGCCACGGTTTCGGAGTGGGAGATCCAGAAGTACCTCACCCTATTCTGAGCGGCCTGCGAACGCGTCTACTGCGAGGAAACAAAGTTGAACGAGAAGGGTTGTTCGGTGGCGCCGACCCCTCTAGCATCCGAGGCCTAGGGCGGCCATGGATGCAGGCCGGTCTGCAGGGGGCGCGGTCCACGCGGCAAGATGGAGGCAGGACGTGCCGAGTCAGGGTAAGAGGCAGGATGGCGGTCGAGCATGAACGGCTATGAGCGCAACGGTTCTTCGCGCAATGGTCACGGCTCGAACGGGAAGCGCAGCAGCCGCTACTCGGCCTTCAGCCTGCTCAGTCACGGACTGACCAAGAAGGACTGGCCGCTGGCCTGGCGCAAGCATGACCTGGCCAAGACCTACGACGTCGTGATCATCGGCGGAGGTATTCATGGCCTGGCCACCGCGTATTACCTCGCCAAGAACCACGGCATCCGAAACGTCGCGGTTCTCGACAAGGGCTACCTCGGTGGCGGCGGCTCCGGCCGGAACACGGCGATCCTTCGGTCGAATTACCTGACGCCTGAAGGGATCCGGTTCTACGACCGCTCGGTCAAGCTGTACGAGGGCTTGGCTGCCGACCTCAACTTCAACGTCATGTTCTCCCAGCGCGGGCACCTCACGCTGGCCCACAACGACGCGTCCCTGCGCACCATGCGGTGGCGGGCCGAGGTCAACAAGATCCAGGGCGTCGATTCAGACGTCATCGACCCGCAGGCGATCAAGAAGCTCGTCCCGTACATGGACGTCACCGACGAAGCGCGCTACCCGATCCTCGGTGCCCTCTACCACCCGCCCGGCGGGATCATCCGGCACGACGCCGTGGTGTGGGGCTACGCGCGAGCCGCTGACGCGTACGGCGTGCACATGCACCAGCAGACCGAAGTCACCGCCATCGACGTGAGTGACGGGCAGGTGACCGGCGTGCAGACCAATCGCGGCGCGATCAGCGCGCCGATCGTGGTCAATTGCACGGCCGGCTGGAGCACGCTGATCACCGACATGGCCGGAGTCCAGACCCCGATCCAGACCTTCCCGCTGCAGGCCGCGGTGACCGAACCGGTCCGCCCGTTCCTCGACACCGTGGTGGTCTCCGGCACGCTGCACGTGTACGTCAGTCAGACCGATCGCGGCGAGTTGGTCTTCGGTGCCAGCGTCGACCCGTTCGCCTCCTACTCTATGCGCGGGTCGCTGGAGTTCGTGGAGGGATTGGCGGGGCACGTGCTCGAGTTGATGCCGCCGCTGCACAAGATGCGCCTGCTGCGCCAATGGTCCGGCCTGTGCGACATGACCCCCGACTACTCGCCGATCATGGGACCGACGCCGGTCAACGGGTTCTACGTCGACGTCGGTTGGGGCACCTACGGTTTCAAGGCAGGGCCGGTGTCCGGAGAAGCCATGGCCGAATGCATCGCCAGGCAACAGACACCCGAGATCATCTCTGCGTTCGGGCTGGCCCGTTTCACCGATGGGGAGCTCGTCGGAGAGAAGGGGGCAGCGGCCGTTGGCCACTGACCGCTCCTCCCACCTTCGATCCGCCGCCGAGAGGAAATCAGAAAGATGATCGAGCTGCCCTGCCCCTGGTGCGGGCCCCGCAACGTCTCGGAGTTCCGGTACGCCGGCGAGGGTGGCGTCCGACCCGATCCGGATACGACCACACCGGCGGAGTGGCGGCGATACCTCTACATGCACCGCAACCCGCTCGGCTGGACCAAGGAGAACTGGTACCACGGCTCGGGCTGCCGCAAGTACTTCTCTTTGGAGCGGCACACCGAGACTCACGAAATGCGGGCTCGCGACACCAGCATCGATGAGGCTCCGCTGACCGAGAACGCCGGTGACACGCGATGACCCAGCAGGACACCAAGCCCGCAAGTACCGCGACGAGCCACCGTCTGGACCCCCAGCCCGGGGAGGTCATCGACCGTTCTTCGACGCTCAATTTCAGCTGGAACGGAGCCGCCCACGTCGCCCACCCGGGCGACACGATCGTCTCGGCGTTGGCCGCGGCCGGGGTGCGGGTGTTCTCCCGTAGCTTCAAGTACCACCGACCGCGTGGCCTGCTGACGGCGAGCTTTCACGACCCCGGTTGCACATTGCAGGTCGACGACGAGCCGAACGTCCGCGCGGCCCACCGGTTGGTCGAGGCCGGTATGGACGTGAGCTCGCAGAACACCTGGCCTTCGTTGCGCTTCGACGTCAAGGCGGCCAATCAGATGGTCGGCCGGTTCCTGGCCCCCGGCTTCTACTACAAGACGTTCATCAAGCCGCAGCGGCTGTGGCCGACCTACCAGAAGGTTCTGGCCCGTTTTGCGCACGCCGGCATGACCTCGCCGGACACGGCGGAGGGCTACTACGACAAGCGATACACCCACCCCGATGTGCTTGTGGCAGGCGGCGGTCCGGCCGGCCTCGGGGCGGCACTGGCCGCGGCCGAAGCAGGGGCCCGGGTTCTGCTGGTGGACGAGGAACACCAACTCGGTGGACACCTGCGCTGGGGTGGCGCCAGTGACCTGGACACCCTCGGCGATCTCCTCGAGCGGGTCAGCCGCAGCGAGAACATCGAGGTGCTCACGAACTCGGTCGTCCTGGGGCGCTACGACGACAACTGGCTTGGCGTTGTCCAGCGCGGGCTGCCGGGTGTGCCGGAGCGGCTGATCAAGGCCCGAGCCAAGGTGCTCGTCGTCGCTGCCGGACTGATCGAACGCCCGTACGTCTTCGCCGGGAACGACCTGCCCGGGGTGATGCTCTCCACGGCCGTACGTCGCCTGATCAACCTCCATGCGGTGCGACCGGGCGAGCGCGCCGTCGTTCTGTCGGCCAACTCCGCCGGGGATGCCGCAGCCGAGGACCTGCGCCGCGTGGGCGTGGACGTCGCGGCCGTCATCGACCAGCGTCGTGGCCAGGACATCGTCCAGGCCCACGGGCGCCGAGGCAGGCTCAGCGCGGTCGAGTTGACCGACGGCGCCACGATCGAGGCCGATCTACTGGTCACCGCGGTCGGCTGGACGACGATGACCTCACTGTTGAACATGGCCGGCAATCGACCGATGTATCTACCAGAGGCGGCCAGGTTCGTACCCGACCCGGAAACCATGCCCGATGACGTCCTGGCCACCGGTGGGATCGTCGGCGACGGCAGCACCGATGAGATCCTGGCCCACGGCAACGCCGTCGGAAGCGAGGCCGCCCGACGGGCCGCAGCGCGGCGCAGGGCTCGGATCGCAGCAACCCCGACCAGTCGAGCGCCGAGCGTTGACCACTCCCCAGATCTGGTGGTTTCCGCCAAAACCGCCAGAGATGGGGACCCCGTTGCGATTCCGGGACTGAGGCCGGATCCGCATCCAGAGTTGTTCCGAGCCGGGACGCACGGGATGGTCGACTACTCCGAGGACGTATCCAGCAAGGACATCATCTCCGCCGCACGTGAGGGCTACGACTCTGCCGAACTCGTCAAGCGCTACACGACGGTGACCATGGGTACGGTTCAGGGCAAGCTGGAACTGGTCAACGCGGTCGCCGTGCTGGCCGAGGCCACCGGTGCCACGATCGCCGAGACCGGCACGACCACCTGGCGGCCCATGTATGCCCCGATCACCCTCGGAGCGCTGGCCGGCCGGAGCTTCGAACCGGTCCGGTACTCGCCCATGCAGCCCTGGCACCAGGCACATCAGGCCGTGCCCCTGGTCGCCGGTCAGTGGATCCGCCCGGATCACTACGGCGACCCGGCGGATGAGGTCAAGGCAGTCCGGGAGAGGGTCGGGATCATCGATGTCACGCCGATCGGCAAGCTCGACCTGCGCGGCCCGGATGTCTCCAAGCTGTTGAACCAGCTCTACATCAACAAGTGGTCCAAGCTCGCCGTGGGCAAGGTCCGGTACGGCGTCATGTGCGCCGAGGACGGCGTGGTGATGGACGACGGCGTCACCGGCCGTCTGGGCGAGGACCACTACTTGATGTCCACGACGTCCTCTGGTGCGGCCAATGTCTGGGAGTGGGTGGAGAACTGGCTGCAGACCGAGCATCCCGAGTGGCAGATCCATGTCACGCCGGTCACCACGGCCTACGCCAGCATCAACGTCGCCGGTCCCCGCTCCCGCGAACTCGTCGGACGGCTGACTGAGGGCATCGACCTTTCGGCCGAAGCTTTCCCGTACATGAACGTGCGTACCGGACGCGTCGCCGGAGTGGACGACTGCGTGCTGTGGCGGATCGGTTTCACAGGTGAGCTGTCCTACGAACTGCACGTCCCGGCCGGGTACGGACTGCACGTTTGGGAGCGGCTGCTCGAGCACGGCAAGGATCTCGGCGTCTCAGCCTTCGGCGTTGAGGCCCAGCGGATCCTGCGTCTGGAGAAGGGTCACCTGATCATTGGCCAGGACACCGACGGGCTGACCCGGGCATTCAGCGCCGGGCTGGACTGGGCGGTCAAACTCGACAAAGCAGATTTCGCCGGCAAGCCCGAACTCGTGTGGCAGCAGCAGGAAACCGGTGGCATGCGTCTGGTCGGGTTGCAGCCGGAGGACGGGTCGATCGTGCCGCCGGAGGCCAGCCAGATCGTCCGGCCCGGTCGCGGCAAGACACTGGACATCATGGGCCGGATAACGTCGAGCCGGATGTCGCCGACCCTGGGTCGCTCGATCTGTCTGGGACAGCTCGACGCTTCGCTGGCCACGGCCGGCACCGTAGTGACCGTGCGACTGCCCGACGGGCGCGACATTGCGGCGAAGGTCACCGAACAGTTGGCTCACGTGGATCCCTCGGGTGATCGTCAGCAGTTGGTCAGCGACGTTCCCGAGCCGGTTCCGGCCGCCATCGCCGCGCCGGACCTCCCGCGTAGCGCGATCACGCCGGACCTGCCGGCGGTAGCGCAATTGGCCACCGGTGGCCCTCCGGAGGCAGCGGTCTGCATCTATGACCTGTCCGGGCTGTCCAAGTTCGGCGTACGCGCCGCTGCTGACGGTCCGGTGGGTCGGGCTCTGGGTACCGGGTTCGCCGCCACAACGAGAGCAGATGACGGCAGCCTGGTCGTCGGATCCGGCCCAGGGGAGTGGCTGGTCCTTGCCGATCCCGCACTGTCTTTCGACCTGCGAGCTCGGCTGGAATCCGCGGCCGAGTCCGCCGATGGATTTGCTTCGTTCGTCGATCTGACTCATGGTCGGGCACTGATCCGGTTGGCCGGGACGCGCAGCGCGGACCTGCTCGCCAAGGTCTGCGGTATCGACTTCTCCGACGACATCACTGCCGACGGTTCTGCTCTGCGCACTTCGGTGGCGAAGCTGGTGACCGACATCGTGCGCGATGACCAGGATGGCGTGCCCAGCTATCTGCTGCACTGCGAGCGTTCTTCTGGTTCCTATCTGTTCCACGCCCTGGTCGATGCCGGTACCGAGTTCGGCATCCAGACCATCCGCTAGTCCGCAAGACCTGTCTGTCAACTGAGGAGTCTGTGCATGGCGTTTCCCAGCGACCTCGAGATCGCCCGCGGCGCAACACTGAAGCCGATCGGTGACATCGCCGAATCGATGGGGCTGCGGCCAGAGTTCCTCGAGCCCTACGGCCGGGACGTACTCAAGATCCGGCTCAAGGCGATCGAGGAGCTGGCCGACCGGCCGAAGGCGAAGTACGTCGTCGTGTCTGCGGTAACGCCGACGCCACTGGGCGAGGGAAAGACCACGACGCTCATGGGCCTTGGCCAGGCGATGAGCCACATCGGGAAGCGGGCAACGGTCGCCGTACGCCAGCCCTCGATGGGTCCCACGTTCGGCATCAAGGGCGGTGCGGCCGGTGGAGGTTACAGCCAGGCCGTGCCGATGGAGATTCTCAACCTGCATCTCACCGGCGACTTCCACGCGGTCACCGCTGCGCACAACCTGCTCTCGGCGATGGTCGACAACCATCTGCACAAGGGCAACGAGAGTGGCCTGGACCTGAACAACATCACCTGGCGGCGGGTGCTCGACGTCAATGACCGCTCGCTGCGAAACATCGTGGTGGGGCTGGGCTCCCGGATGGACGGGGTCACCCGCCAGACCGGCTTCGACATAACCGCGGCCTCAGAAGTCATGGCGATCCTGGCCCTGTCGATCTCCGTGGCCGACATGCGGGAACGGCTCGGCCGCATCGTGGTCGGCTATACCAAGGACGGGACGCCGGTGACCTCCGAAGAGATCGGTGGTGCGGGGGCGATGGCGGTGATCATGCGCGAGGCGATCAAACCCAACCTGTTGCAGACCCTGGAGAACACGCCCGTCCTGGTCCACGCAGGGCCGTTCGGCAACATCGCCACCGGCAACTCCTCGATCGTCGCCGACCTGATCGGTATCCGAGCCGGTGACTTCCTCCTCACCGAGGCCGGGTTCGGCGCCGACATGGGCGCTGAACGCTTCTTCAACATCAAGTGCCGCACATCGGGACTGACTCCGGACGCAGCCGTCGTGGTGTCCACGGTACGAGCACTCAAGGCACACTCCGGGAAGTTCAAGATCGTGGCGGGCAAGCCGCTGCCCGAGGACCTGCTGGCGGAGAACCCCGACGATGTGCATGCTGGTGGAGCGAACCTGCGCAAGCAGATCGAGAACATTCGACTCCATGGCGTCTCACCGGTGGTGGCCATCAACGCCTTCCCCGACGATCACGAATCCGAGCACCAGGCGATCATGGGGATCGCGCAGGAGATGGGCGCTCGGGTCGCCGTGGCCAACCACTTCGGCAAGGGTGGCGCTGGGGCAACCGAACTCGCCGAGGCCGTGGCCGAAGCCGCTGACGAGAAATCGGACTTCGCGGTCCTCTATCCCGACGAGGCCTCGCTGCGGGAGAAGATCGAGATCGTCGCCGCCAAGGTGTACGGGGCGGACGGGGTGGACTACTCGCCGGCCGCGGCCAAACAACTGGACACCTACGAGCGGGCCGGCTTCGGCCACCTGCCGGTCTGTATCGCGAAGACCCACCTGTCCATCTCCTCAAATCCGAAGCTACTGGGCGCGCCGACCGGTTGGCGGCTGCCGGTACGCGAGGTCCGGGCCTCGGTCGGCGCCGGCTTCGTGTATCCGATCTGCGGCGACATGATGACCATGCCAGGCCTCGGGGCGGCCCCGGCTGCGACGTCGATCGACCTCGATGAGAACGGTGAGATCGTCGGCCTCTCATGAGTGCCGATCCGACCCCACTCCTGCACGTTATGCGCATAACGTGCGGATTCCGGCCCGATCTCCGGGCGTTATGCGCATAACGTGCGGGTGCCCCTCATGAGCGCGGTGCTGATCGACGGTCGGCAGTACGCGGCGGACTTGTCCGCTCGGCTCGCGGACGAGGTCGAGGAGCTTGCGCGCACTGGCGAACGGCCGGGACTGGCGACCGTCGTGGTGGGTAACTCCTATCCGGCGCATGCCTACGAACGGCGGGTACGCCGACTGGCTGAGCGAGTCGGTTGCCATTACGTGTGCGAGGTGCTGCCGGGAGCGGCTGCCGAGGCTGATGCGCTGGCCGTCGTCGGCAAGCTCGGTGCCGATCCGCGAATCTCCGGGATTCTGATCCTGCGTCCACTCCCGGCGCAGGTCTCCGAAGCCTCGCTCTACCGCGCGCTGGACCCGATCAAGGACATCGAATCGGTGCATCCGATCAGTGCCGGGCTGCTGGCTCTTGGCCGCCCGCGGTACGTCCCCTCTACTCCGGCATCGGTCTTCCACCTGCTGGACCGTTACCTGACGGAGTCGGGACGCGATCCGGCGCAGACCTACCGCCAAAGCAACCTCGTCGTGGTCGGCCGTTCGGCCAACGTGGGCAAGCCGGCTCTGATGTTGGCCATGGACCGTGGGGCCACTGTTGTGTCCTGCGACGAGCACAGCCATGCCGCCGGCCTGCTGTTCGAGCACACCACCCAGGCCGACATTCTGATTGTTGCCGCGGGGGTGGCGGGCTTGATCCGCGGGAAACACGTCAAGCAAGGCGTCATCGCGGTCGACGTCGGGATCAACGCGATCAAGGACGGCGACACAGGCAAGGTTCGCCTGGTCGGTGACATCGACACCGAGGACGTTGCCGGCCGGGCTGAGGCGATCACCCCGGTTCCCGGCGGCGTCGGTCCTATCACCGACGTCTGGTTGCTGCGTAACACCGTCGCTGCGGCCAGGCTCGCCCAGGGGATCGGCGCCGCTTTCCCATCGACCGAAGGTCTGCAGCTACCTGTCATTTGTTGACTGTGCTGCAACATCGTTTCCTCAAAGGGTTTACAGGTTCTCCTCTCCGGACGATGATCTGCCCGACGGAATTATCAGCGCATAGAGGCTCGTCCCTGGGGAGTGGCCATGACAGACACGGCAACGGACCGAGTGAGTCAACTCCGGGGTGAGCACCGAAGTCGGCAGGTGCGCTGGGGCTTCATCTGGGCGCTGACCTGTGCCGTGCTCTGGGGGGCCTGGTACGTCCCGGGCACGGCAATCTACTTCGAGGCGCCGTTCGTCGACATGGTCGACAACTACTTGCTCGCGGCCTTCGTGATCACCGTGCTCAACGCGATCGCGGTCCTTATCGCGTTGTTCGTCTGGGTGGCGGTCCTGGGCAAGACCCGCGACTACGTACGAACCATGAAGCAGACCAAGATCTCCCGCTGGTACGCACCCGCGGGCCTGGCCGGGATGCTTGCCATCTTCGGCTCGATCATCGCAATCGCTTATGTGGGCCTGGCGTTCGCAGCTGTGGCCGCCCTCATGTACCCGATTGTCGGCGCATTGGCGGCCAAGGTCTGGTACAACGAGCGGATCACCAAGCAGGCCGCCGTAGGCATCCTGGTAATCGTCGCAGGGGGAGTTTTCATCTTCGCCCCTGGCATCGTCGGTGAGTTCACCGGCGCCGGGACCGGCGGGTTCCTCGGCTACGTCGGCGGAGCAATGGCCATCGTCGGTTGGGGGCTCGAGGGAGCGATCGCCGGGCGAGCGCTGGACGTCAGCGACCCGGATGTTGGCATCACACTGCGGTTCAGCGCCGAGGTAGCGATCTGGATCGTTATCGGGGTCCCGATCGCATGGGCACTGGCTGGTGGCGACGCTCTGTGGTCCACCATGGGCGACGCGCTGGCCAATCCAACGGTATGGCTGCTGCTCTTGCTGCTAGGACTGACCTTCGGCTTCTGCTACGTGGCCTGGTACAAGTCCTTCCCGCTGATCGGGGTCGGCCGCGGCCAGGCCATCGCGGCTCTCTACGGGCCGTTCGCCCTGGTGTGGCTGACGATCTTCACCCTGGTCGCGCCGAGTTGGCAGTTCATCGTCGGTGCCCTGATCGCCGTGGCCGGCACCTTCATCCTGTTCACCGAGAAGCGCGACGTGCTCGAGGTGATCCGGGCCGTGCCATCTGGACGATCACGAACGGTCCAGGAGAATCCGTCGAGTCCGGTTCGCTGAGGGAGTAGCCATGCCTGACGTACACATCAAGGGGTACATGCTGCAATTGCTCGCCCGTAACGGTGCCATGTGGGATTACGCAGTTGCCGAGGACGTGATGAGCGCCTACGGCCTGTCCGGGGACTACTGGTACGGCACGATTCGCCTGACGCTCACCGACCTGTACGCCGGTGGGTTGCTGGAGGAACTCGAGGCGACGATCGATCCGGAGAAGTCACTGGGCGAAGAGAAGGTCCTGTTCCATTACCAGCTCAGCGATTTCGGTCGCGAGCGCATGCAGCAATCCGGTCTGATGGAGGTCTCGGCATGAACGACATGTTCTTCGCCTACTCGGCGGGTCCGGTTATAGCCACGATTCTGTTCATTGCGCTGCCGGTGCTAGCCCTGGTCATGGCACGGCTTTTCGTCAAGAAGTTGTGAGGCTGCTCCTTCCTGGGCTCGTCGCCCGCGAACCGGGCCTGGAGAGCTACCGGGTCCGTCCTGGCGGTGTCACCGCCCTACGTATGGAGCCGGGTGACCGGCTCACCGTCATCGACTCGCAGGGCCGCCAGCCCGCCGAGGTGTCGGTGCTCAGGGATAGTGGTAGCAACGGTGGCGGTGGTACCGGTGCCGAGCTGGGCATCGTCGCAGAGGAGCCAGCTACGACCCTGAGATCCCTCGCCGCGCGAGCAGGTTCGGTATCCGAGCACGGCGGGGGAGCCGCTGCAGTTCTTGCCGCGCTGGACGTCAACAGGGTCGATGCCCGCGACATGCGGGCGTTGAGACTGTTCGGTGACTGGTCACCATCGGGTGCGCGGGAAAGCTTCACCGCCACCGCTGCAGCCACCGTCCTGGTCGCTGCTCCGGCCGCTGTCATGAGCGTCGAGGATGTCGAGGCCAACCCGCCGACCGACCTGTCCCTGGAACTACAGCGAGCGGTGCTTCGCCCGGCGGCCGAACCCCGGATCCCACCGCCGCTGGCCGACCCCGTGCTCGACCTGCACATCGACAAAGCAACTGCACTGAGTTACGAGGTGAAGGCCGGACAGTTCATCCAGGT
>Ga0136630_1000874_pt1 | contig 12036 bp, 5 predicted proteins | sample AntDrymUQ5682106_2_FD_105496 | JGI IMG/M metagenome (GOLD analysis project Ga0136630, IMG submission 105496) | Polar desert sand microbial communities from Dry Valleys, Antarctica - metaG UQ568 (21.06) | ecosystem: Environmental > Terrestrial > Soil > Desert | place: Antarctica: Dry Valley...
CGAGGGCGAGATCTTCGTCTCCGAGCGCCAGCTCAAGCGGTGGCTCGCCGGTGGGGCACCGACCCCGCGCGCGGTGGCGTGCCGGGTGCTGGAAGCGTGGTTCGGTGAGCCGGTCGAGCGGCTGCTCGGCCCGCCTGACCAGATGGCAACATCGGATGGGGCAGGAGGTGACGTCGTGGCGGAGGCCGGGCGACGGTCGGTCGAGCACGCCATCGACGCTGCGAGCGCGCTGGACCCATCCGCGCTGGAGCACCTGCACGCGGCGGCCCAGCGCGCCGCGCGCACCTATCTGACCACCCCGCCGCTGGAGATGCTGACCGGCCTGGTGCAGCTGCGGGACACCGTCTACGCCCAGCTCGACCGCACCCACAAACCGCGCCAGCAGGCCGAGCTGTATCTGCTCGCCGGGCAGGTGTGCGGGCTGCTGTCGTCGGTGTCGTTCGACCTCGGGCACCCCGGCGTCGCGGAGGAGCAGGCCTGGGCCGCGCACACCTACGGTTCGGTCGTCGGCCATCCGTCGCTGTGTGCGTGGGCACACGCGCTGCTCTCGAATATGCACCTATGGGCCGGACGATCGAAAAAAACGATCTTGGTCGCATCCAAAGCTCTGGAGACAGCACCTGCCGGCACTGCTCGAGCCCGGCTGTACTCAGTTCGAGCCCGGGCACTCGCGCTCTTGGGCGCTCGAGCCGAGGTCGCTACAGACCTCGGCCTTGCTGCCGGTGAGCTTGACCGCGCCGGCTTCGATGAACTGATGGACGGCATCGGTGGCGAGATGGGGTTCGGCCGCGCGCGGCGGGCTTTGTGCGCGGGAGCGGCATACGTGTCCCACACCCCGAGGATCGCGGACTCCCTCTCCGGGCTCATGCCCTGCTCGGTGCTGCGCTCGTGCCGACAGTGGCATCACCGGAGTTCATCCACGCCCACGTGTCGGCCACAGTGGACCTCAGCCCGCGCTGCGACCGGGGGCTCGGCTCTGCGCCCCCGTTGACGTCCGACCCTTCCGCGCCCGGCGAGCGCAGTACCGGCCGCGTTCGTCGCCGTCAACATTGTGAACATGGCGATCATGCCGCTGCGGGCCGCGCGCCGGGAGCAGGACGGCGAACGCCCTGCTGGCCCCCGACCGGCTCGACGCGTCACTGCACCGACTCGGCGCCGCAACCGGACGCCGACTCGGTGCTGGGCTCAAGGGGCGGAGCAGCTGCAAGCGCTGCCAGGGAGTGGGGACTACGGATCGTGCGGTGCGCTCGTCGGAGCGCGGTGATAGAACCGCCGGATGCGGGTGGTGGGGATTCACGGGATTAATCAGCACCGGTCGACGCGCGACGAGCTGGTTACCGCCTGGTCGAGTGCGCTCGAGACGGGTCTGGCGAAGGCCGGCCTGCCTAGGATGGTCGTGGATCTCCGGATCGCGTACTACGCTGATCTTTACGTCGCGCATCGGGCGGAGTGGAAGGTGCCGGACGATCCGGCGGTTGAGCTGGACCAGCTCGCCGGGAAGCTCGTCCTGGAGTGGAACGTTGCTCTCGGGGTGGACGCCGAGGTGCCGTCCGAGACCAAGGGGTTAAGCGTGCCGGCGACCCCGCTGGCGGTGCAGGTGGCGGTGCACCGGCTGGCGGCGAGCCCGGGATTGCAGGGGTTCGGGGTGGCCGGGGTGCGTCGGCTGGCCCGGCACATGCACGCCTACCTGTGCTACGACGACGCCCGGGAGCTGACGTTGGCGCGGGTCAGCGAGGCGGTCGGGGACGGGGCGGATGTGCTGCTGGGACACTCGATGGGCTCGGTGGTGGCCTACGAGTGGCTGCACCGCAACCTGGGGGGGCGCCCGCCGCTTCTAGTGACGATCGGTTCGCCGCTGGGCTGCGCTCCGGTGCTGTCGCGGCTGCGGCCGGCGCTGGCGGTGCCGGGTTCGGGGCAGTGGGTCAACGTGGCCGCGACCCACGATCCGATCGCCTGGCCCAAGCGGCTGGCCGGCGTGTTCGGGCCGGGCGTGGAAGACCGGGCGATCGGGTTCCGGTTCTGGGCGCACGCCGCGCAGACTTACCTACGGTCTGTCCCGACGGCGGTAGCGGTCGCGGCCGGGTCGTCGACGTGACCAGGGTGCGCGACGGGCTGCGTCGCCGACTCGTCGTCTTGGCCTGCGGTGGGTTCGGCGCCGACAGCGGGTTGGCGGCGCTGCCGGGGGTCGAAGAGGAGGTGGCGCTAGTCGTCGAGGCGTTCGCCGCGTTGGGATACGACTGCCCGCCCGACCACCGGATCCGAGACGAGACGGCCGCGGTCGCTGTCGAACGGGTGGCCGCCCTGTTGGCCGCGATGGGCCCGAACGACGTCGCGGCGCTGTACGTGACCGGGCACGGCGAGGTGGTCGGCGCCGGTGCGGCGGGGTCGTTGGTAATCCACGCGGCCGAGTCCCGGGCGGGCCGCAAGGTGGGGTCGGTGAGCGTTGGAGCGCTGCTTGAGGGCCTGCATGAGCGGGAGGCGGGCGAACGGTTGCGCAACCTGCTGCTGATGCTGGACGTGTGCCACGCGGGTACGGGCGTGGAGGCGGCGGTGCGGGAGGTGCGGGCGGCGCTGCCGGCCTGGCTCGAAGAGCCCGGGACGGCGACCGGGGTGTCGGTCGTCGCCGCGGCCCGGGCGGACAACCCGGCCCGAGTTAGCGTGTTCGCGCGCAACTGGCGCGACGCGGTCCTTGCCGTCGACGTCGCCCCGCGCTCGCAGCCCTACCTGCACCTGCCGACGCTGGTCGACCGGGTGCAGGCCGGCATGAACACTCAGGTGGTCGAGACGGTGGCGCTGCACCGGCGCGGTGCCGAAGTCTGCCTGCCCAATCCCCGCCACCACCTTGACGGGGTGGATCCGGACGTGCTCGCAGAGGTGTGGGAACCCGCGGCGCGGGCGCTGCCGGAGCGGCGCGGCTGGGCGGGCGAGGCGGCGCCGTGGCTGTTCACCGGCCGGGGGCGGGTCAACGTCCACCTCGCGCGCTGGCTGGCCGGCCGCGAGCCGGAGCCGGTGGTGGTGCTCACCGGCGCCCCGGGCTCAGGAAAGAGCACGATCCTGGCGCGCCTGGTCGTGCTTACCGTGCCGGACCTGCGCGCCGAGCTCGCCATCCACGGCATGGCCGTGGCGGGGAAGGAGGCGCTGCCGGACGGGTTCTCGTTCGCCGCGACGATCTCGGCGAGCCGGATGTCCACCGAGACGCTGTTCGTCGCGGTCGCCGCCGCGCTGGGACTGGCCGACCGATCGGAGCTGCAGGACCTGGCCGACGCCCCCGCTTCCGGCGTCACCCCGGTCATCTTGGTCGACGCCCTCGACGAGGCCGAGGACCCGCACGACGCAGTCGTCGAGGTGCTGCGCCTGCTGACGCAGGCCGCGCGGGCCGGTGCGCTGCGGCTGATCGTCGCGACCCGGGAGCGTCCGGTCGGGTACGACCCCGCCGACCCGCGAGCCCGCCGCGGTGACCTCATCTCCCCGCTGATTGGGGACGGCGAGCCGATCCGCGTCGACTCGCCGCAGTGGCTGGAGAGTGGGGACATCGCTCGCTACTGCGAGCGGGTGCTGTCCGTGGCCCGCAACGACGCCGGCCGCGCCAACCCCTACGCCCTCGCGGCCCGCAAACGCCGGATCCTGGCCCGGGCCATTGAGGAGCGGGCACGCCATTCGTTCCTGCTGGCCGCGATTGTGGCCCGGCGGCACACCCTGGACACCGTCTGCGTCGACCCGGACGGGCCGGTCTGGCGCGAGCAATTCCCCGAGCGCATCGGCGACGCGATGCGCGACGAGCTGCGCGCCCTGCATGGGCACCGGGAGGCGGCGCGGCAGCTGGCGCTGCTGCGCCCGCTCGCGCTGGCCGATGGCTCGGGCCTGTCTCGGGACGTGGTCGATGGCGCGGACCTCTGGGCCGCCCTGGCCACTGCGCTGGGCGGCGACAGGTTCGACGGCGGTGACGTGACGGGCCTGCTGGCCCAGCGGTCGGCGACGCACCTGGTGTCAGAGGTCGACGCTGGGGTAGCGGTGCTGTACCGATTCCACCACGAGGCGCTGGCAGAGGCATTGCGCCCGACCGGCCCGACCGAGCTGGCCGCCGCACATGCCGCGATCACCTCGGCTCTGCTAGACACCCTCGACAATGCCGAGAGCTGGGCCGGTGCCTCGCCGTACGTCCGGCGAGCGCTGCCGTTCCACGCTCGGCTCGCCGGGCGGCTGGCGGACCTGGCCGGGCAGGCCGGGTTCCTCGCGCACTGCGACCCGGACCGGCTCAACGTCGCCTTCGCAGTGTCCGACGAGGCCCGCGCGCAGGTCGTCGGCACGCTACTGCGGCCCTACGTGCACCGGCTGCGTGACCTGGACACCACCGGGCGGGCGTTCCTGCTCGGGCTCGCGGCCCGGGTGGTCGGCGAGGACGTGCTCGCCGACCACCTGTTCGGGTTGGCCGGCCTGGGCGTCGAGGTGCTCGCGGTACGCGCCCGGCCCGAGCCGCAGCGGCAGGTGGTCGCCGACGGGCGGGCGGTCGAGGCGCTGGTCGCCACGCGGAACCGGGCTGGCGCGCCGCTGCTGTTCCTGGGCAACGGCCGCTACGTCGACGTGCGCGAGCCCGACTCGGGGATGCTGGTGGACTCGATGCTCGCCAGCTGGCCGGAGATCACCGGGATGCTCGCCGTGACCGACGACGACGGGTTCCCGGTCGTGGTGGCCGGCGGGACCGACGGGGCCGCGATCTTCGATGCCACCACCAGGGCGCTGCGTGCCTCCGTCGCCGGGGCGTTCCACCGCGGGATCGCGGTGAGCCCGCCCGGATCGGCGGAGCTGCTGGTTGTCGGCTGGACCGAGGCGCGGGTTGACCTGTGGCGACCCGGCGGGAACCCGACGTTGGAGACGCTGCCGGTGGAATGGGAGCCGGGCCGGCAGCCGGTCACCTGCGCCGCGGTCCTGCGGTCGGCCGAGGGCGACCTGCTGGTCGCCGTCGCCGCGGGCGGGGTCGTCACCCTGTGGGACGCGACCGACGGCGGGATCGTGGACATGGTGGAGCCCGCCGACGTCGTCAACCTCCAGCTCGCGGCCCTGTGCCCACCCGAGGGGGAGGACACGCTGCTGGTGACGACTGGGCTGTCCTACCGGACCGCGATGGTGTGGCAGCCCTCGACCGGGGCTCGGGCGTGGGCGCTCGGCGAGGTCCCGGTCTGCGCGGTCAGCTGGACCGGCGCGCACGGTAGCTTCCTCGCCCTAGGCTACCTTGATGGTTCGGTCCGGCTATGGCGCCCCGACCCGCCCGAGGCCCTGGAGACGGTGGGCGAAATGTCGTTCACCCTCCAGGACGTGGTGGTGGGGCCGGCCGGGGCGGCCGCGCCGCTGATCGTGGCCATAGACCGGATCGGGGCGGCGAAGTCGTGGACGTTACCGGACCTGGCGCCGGGACCCGGCGTCTCGGCGCGGCAGCCGCACAGCCTCGACATCGGCGAGCTCCGCACCGGGCGGCCCTACCTGGCGATCGGCGGTAACCGCGGTGCGGACGTGTGGCGGCTGGACGCCGTCGACAGCGCACCGCGCGGCCTGCACGGCGGCGACGCGCTGCGGGTGGCCCGCATCGACGCGCCGACGCCGCTGGTGCTGACCGCCGGGGACGACGGCGCGGTGCGGGTGTGGCACGAGCGCGACGGGCGGGCGACCACGCTGGCCGTGCCCACAGGCGGGGTCAACGACATGGTGTGCTGGACCGAGGGCGACACCGCGGTGCTCGCGGTGACCGCCGTGCACCTGTTGCTGGTGTTCGACGCCAGCACCGGTACGCTGCGCAGCGAGCACCAGATCCCGGCCGGGCCGAACCGGATGGCCCATCTGCTCACGGAGGCAGGGGCCGCTGTGGCCTCCGCGGCCCGCACCCGACTTTACCTGCTGGACCCGACCGACCCGAAGCCCTGGTGGTTCGACCTGCCGATGTGCTACCCCGGCACCCGGGAGGAGCGGACCACGACCGCGCGCAGCATCACCGCGCTGGCCTGGGTCGACGCAGCCGATACGGAGCTGGTGGTGGCCACCGGGGGCGGGATGGCGCTCGCGCTGCGGTTCGGCGAGCGGACCGTCGAGGAGGTCCGCGGTCTCGCCGAGGGCATGGGGGTGATCCTCACCGCGCACGTCGTCGCCGAGCCTGGGCAGCCGCCGCTGGTCGTGCTCGGCAGCATCGACGGGCAGCTCAGCGTGGTCGATGTGGTGTCCGGCGCGGTCGTGCACGACTTGACCAAGGACGACGCCAGGATCGCTGGCGCCACCACCGTGCGGACTGCGTCCGGACGGTCGGTGCTGGTCACCACGCACTGCGACCGCGACGTGCGGCGCGTGACCGGGCTGCGCGTCTGGGACCTCACGACCGGCGTCCAGCAGCACGGCATCATTCGCCCGGGTGGGCCCGGTGATCCCTATCTCGGGCCACCCCATCCCGGCCGCACCGCGGACGGGATTCCGTTCGTCGGCTACCTCGTCGACGACGGCGTCGAGGTCACCCTGCTCGACGAGAATCCGCGGCGGATCCATCTGCCGCTGTCGGTAACGGCCAACGATCTCTGCGTGTCGGGCGACGTGCTGTACGTGGCCGGAGGCGGGGGGTACGTCGCCGTGCGGGTGACCGGCGAATGATCCCCAGCGATGCCGAACGGAAGTGCAGCACCGTGGAACCAGTCATTCGGTTAGCGCACGAGCCGGTGCAGGCAGTGAACGGTCGCGAGGCCAAGCCCGATCCCGGCGGCGACGCTCGGTGCGCTCGCAGCGGCGAGCCCGGCGAGGGTTGCCAGCGTCAGAAGCACCAGGGCCCGCAGGTCGAGGAGGTGGGAGGGCTGCGGTCCGGCGGGCATGCGGATTCGTAGGTTCTTTTGCATGGTCGGTCCTTCCGTGCTGGGGGTCGGGGGGGCGGCGCGCCTGTCGGAAGGGTTCCTGATCCAGAGGGATGGCAGGTGTTCGGTGCTGGTCTGTGGCCGTTGGCGGTCCTGTGAGCGGCGACGACGGGGCCTGTGTCGAGAACAGCGAGAGAACACGGAGAACGGCGGCCAATGACCGGCACGGACATCGAGCGGTCGTCCTGGCCGCCGGATCGCGCCCACCGCCGGCTGCTGGAGCACCTGCATCAGGTCCGGGCCGAGAACGGCGGGAAGTCGCTGCGCAGGATCGGGGAGGCGATGCCGCTGGCGCACAGCCGGGTCAGCGTCATCCTCGCGGGCGCTCCTCCGACCGACGAGCGGCAGGTCGAGCTGCTCGTCCGCGCGATGGGCGGGGGAGAGGATGAGGCCGTCGAGGCCGTCCGGCTCTTCCAGGCCGCCGTTCCGCCCAAGACGGCCGCCTCTCGACCTGCTGGTGCCGACCGGGTCGACGAAATGATCGCGGCGGCTTGGTCGACACACTGGGTGCCGTCCGCGACCGGCGGCGGCCCGTCCGGGCCCGGGTCGGGCTTCTGTGGCCGTAGCGCCGCCATGCAGCATCTCGCCGCCTGGCTTGCCGCCCCGGAGGACCGGAGACCGCGGGTGGTGACGGGTGATCCGGGCTCGGGCAAGTCGGCGGTGCTGGCCCGGACCCTGCTGGACGTGAGCGAGGACGGCCACCTGTCCGTGGTGGCGGCGGTCCACGCCCGCGGGCGGACTCTCGTCGAGGTCGTAGCAATCATCGCGCGGCAGTACGGCCTTGCGGCGCGCTGTCCCGAGGAGCTGGTCCGCCTGCTCGGAGCCAGGCCTGCTCCGAGCCTGCTGGTGATCGATGCGGTCGACGAGTCCGACGAGGCGGAGGTGCTGCTGACCGGGTTGCTCCGCCCGCTCGCCAGGCAGGCCCTCGACAGCGAGGTCGGCCTGCTCGTCGGCACCCGTCGGCACGTCACTCGCCGGATCGGGACGCGTTGGGTCGAGCTCGTGGACCTCGACGGCGCGACGTACGCGGATTTCGGCGCCCTCGCAGACTACGTCCGAGACATCCTGTCGTCGCAGGAGGGTTCCCCGTACGCCGCGATCCCCGATCGCACGGGGCGGGTGGCCCACGCCGTTGCCACTCGGGCGGACGGGTCCTTCCTGATTGGGCGCCTGGTGGCGATGGCCCTGGCGCTGCGGTTGGCACCCGCGACGGATCTCGACGAGTTCCCCGATTCGGTGATCGCCGCGATGGAGACCTACCTCGACGCTCTGCCGGGTGATCGGCGCTGGGTCGAGGAGCTGCTCCGACCGCTCGCGTTCGCCGAGGGCGCGGGTCTGCCGCGCGGGCTTTGGCTTCGGCTCGCCTGTGAGCTGTGCGGGCTTCCTGGTAAGTACCGTCTGGAGAACCTGGACGAGCTGTTTGACGGGGCGGTGGCCTCCCTCCTGACCGTGAGCAGGGAGGTTGAGGGGGACGGTGACCACACCGTCTACCGGCTGTTCCACGACGCGCTCGCCGACGCCCTCGCGGACGTCCGGTCCGCCGACCCGGAGGCGCCCGCCGATCCCGGCGCCTGCCAGCTCGCCATCTCCCGGTCCCTGCGCGAGTCGGCCTGCGCCAGCGGCGACCGTCCCGACTGGTCCGGCGCCGATCCGTACGTACGCAGGCATCTCGCGACCCACGCCGCGGGCACGCCGATGCTCTCCGCGCTCGTCCAGGATCCGGCGTTCCTGCTCGACGCGGACGTCGACCGCCTGCTCTCGGCACTGGCGAGCGGGGTGGACGGAGCGAACGCGGCCCGCGCCAGGGCGACGTACGAGCTCGTCGCCGATCGGCTCGTGCAGGCCGGCCGGGCCGAACGGGCCGCGTATCTCGCGTTGTCCGGGCTGCAGGAGGGAACGACCGACATCGTCGCCGGCCTGGAGGACATGGCCGGCTCGGCACCCTGGTGGCCGGTGCGCACCGCGTGGGAGACCCGCGCCCTGCACCGAACCCTCTACCGCCACGATGACGTGGTCAACGCGGTGGCGGTGACATCCCTGGACAGCGAGCCGATGGTCGTCAGTGGGGGAGACGACTGCCGGGTCCGGATCAGGAGCCTCACCGGTCGCGGTGGAGACGAGGGCGTGGTCGAGCTCGGGACCCCGGTCATGTGCCTCGCGGCCGTCGTCCTGGACGGGTTGCCCGCCGTCGTCGCCGGGGGCGAGGACGGCGACATCTACGTCCTCGACGTTCCCACGCTCCAGCTGCTCGCCCGCTCCTTACGAGAACACCCAGGAGCGGTGAACGCGCTGCTGCCGGTCGTTGAGGAGGACGGCAGCACCACGCTCGTGAGCGGGGACATGGGCGGCGAGCTGTGCCGGTGGAGCGTCGTTCCGTGCGAGCCGTTGGGCGCCGCGGTGTCGGCCGGGCCCGGGGAGATCTCCGGCTTGTGCCGCGTCGGCGGTCGGCTGCTGAGCTGCGGGGCGCCTAACCGCGTCCAGTTCTTCGACGACCGGCTCAACCCTGGGGCGGTCCTCTTCGAGGGCCACCCCGCCGCCACGGCTGTCATCCCGCTCGACGCCGGTTCTCGCGACCTCGTGGTCTCCGGGCACAGCGACGGCAGCCTCCGCACGTTCGATCCCGTCGGGGAGGAACTCGTCTCGATGATCCCCACCGTGCAGGGCTCGTACCTCTCCGTGCTCGAGGTCAGCGGTTCGAGGGTGGTCTGCGGAGGCGAGGCCGGCACCCTGACGATCCTCGATCCGACCTCGCCGAACGGGGGGCGCATCGAGCTCCACGGCCACAATCAGCCGGTCCTCGCGCTGACCGCCGCGTCGCTGGGGGACCGGCACCTGGTGATCAGCGCTGGCGAGGACGCGACCGTGCGGCAATGGGACCTCGGCGTAGGCGCCGACGACCTGCCGCGGCATCAGCACGATCGGAGCGTGACCGGGCTGGTGCGGACCGGTAGGCGGGAGCTCGCGGTCCAGAGCACCGAGCGGAGCATCCGGCTCCGCGATCTCACGGACTGGGCGGAGATCGGCCGAGCCGTCACGGTGGACCCGTCGGCGACGCTGATGACCACGTTCGCCATCTCCAGCCAGGAGACTGGTCTCCTCGTCGCGACCGGTGACAGCGACGGCCGGGTCAGCGTCGAGAACATCGACCGCGGGGAAACCGTGGCCCGGTACACCGGCCACGACGGCTGGGTCGCGGACACCGAGTTCGCGGCGCTGGACGGAGACACCGTGCTGGTCACGGTCGGGCACGACGACGTGCTGCGCGTCGCTGCACTCGGGGGCGGCCCAGCCGTGCCGCCGATCAATCTGCCCGACGTGCGGGGCACGGTGGCGGCGCTGGCCCTCTCGTCCGTCGACGGGCGGCTGGTCGCGACGGTGGCCACCACCGGAGGCCAGGTCCAGGTCTGGGACGTGCGTGACGGCCGGCTCGTCGCGGAGATGCAGCTCGACGGGGCCGGTACGATCTCGGTGCTCGTGACGGACGGCCGGTTCATCTTCGGCGGCACGTTGACCGGGTGGACCTTCACCCTGTCCATCGGCGATGCGGCACCGGTCTGCCACCACACGCACCCGGCCAGCGTGTCCGCGGTGGCGACCGGCAGGCTGCACGGCCGGCCGGTCGTCGTGAGCGGCAGTGAGCACGGCGACGTGGTGGTCCGGCGGGTGGACGGGACGCCGGGGGCGTCGTTCGGCCTCGACGCCCGTGTCCACGCACTGCTCTTGGCCGATGATGGACACGCCACCATCGCCACCAGCCGCGGCGTCGCCGTCCTCCGGCTGCCGTCGTTCAAATGACGCCCTGTATCCATGCATCTGCAGGAGTCGGGCTGCTCGCGCAAGATCATGGGCACGGATGGGGCACAAGACGTTGGCGAATGGCGGGAGATCGTACCACCCGGCAGCGGGGTCGCTGCAGCTCACGCGGGTTACTAACAAGAAACTAGACTACTGGACTGCCCGCCTATATGTTGATGTAGCTGAGGTCTGGATCTCGGAAGAAACCGCAGACGATCTCCGGGAGCCGCTGGAGACGGTTGATTGCCTTCTCGATACCGTCCTTGAGTTCGTCTCTGGTGCGCGCGATGATCTTGCCCACATGGTCGTGCTTCACATTCTTCCACACCCATTCGTCGGGGTTGAGCTCCGGTGAGTACGGGGGAAGATAGAACAAGCGGAGTCTGCCTTCGGTGGAGGCCACGTACCGTGTCGTCTCAGCCGCGGTGTGCGCGCTGTGCCGGTCGACGATCAGGAAGATCTTCCCCTCGATGTCGTGGAGCAACTTCTTCAGGTAGTCGATGAACGTGGCGGCGTTCGTGTTTCCCTCCAGGAACGAGAAGTGTGTCTTGCCCTGGGCGGAGACCGCGGAGATCATGTTCACCGACAGCCGCTTGCCGGTGCCGGCCACCACCGGGGTGCGCCCCACCGGTGCCCAGGTGGTGCCGGAGTGGTGGTCGGTCCGCACACCGGCCTCGTCGGCGAAGAAGATGGTCGCACCTGCGGCGGCGGCCTCGGCGTGGATGGCCGGGTACTCTTCCTCCTTCCAGCGGCGCACCCGCTCGGGGTCCTGTTCGTAGGCGCGCACCAGGGGGCGCTGCGGGGACAGCCCGAGACGGCGCAACAGCTTGCCGACTCCTTGCCTGGTGTAGCTCACCCCGAACTTCCGTTTGATCACCTCACGCACCAGATCCCGGGTCCACAAGGCGAAGTCCAACTGGAACTGCCGCGGATCGCGCCCCATGATGGTCCCGCGCAACTGGGCCATCTGCCGTTTGGCGAGCTTCGGCTCGGGGCCGGGTAGCTCCTTCACCCTCAGCGCCTCCGGGCCCAGTTCCCGGTGAGCCTTCACCCAACCAAAGACCGTGGACCGACCGCACTCGAAGATATGCGCCGCATCATCGGGGTGCATGCCATTCTCGACCGCATGGACCACCAGCCTCCGCGTGTCCTCCAGAGACCGCCGCGGAATCCGCTTCCCAGGTTCCTTCGCCACGGACCAATCATTCCACAGAATCCCCGATGTGTCCAGTAGTCAAGTTTCTTGTTAGTACCCCGCTTGCGCGGGGCGGTCTGTTTTCTGTGGCACTGTCCCGCGGGTCGCCCCGGGTTGCCGTTGACAACCACCCTGCCCTGCGGAGTCCGGACTTTCCTCGGCAGC
>Ga0136630_1000875_pt1 | contig 12034 bp, 9 predicted proteins | sample AntDrymUQ5682106_2_FD_105496 | JGI IMG/M metagenome (GOLD analysis project Ga0136630, IMG submission 105496) | Polar desert sand microbial communities from Dry Valleys, Antarctica - metaG UQ568 (21.06) | ecosystem: Environmental > Terrestrial > Soil > Desert | place: Antarctica: Dry Valley...
AGCGTCTGCGCGAGCGCCTCGCACCCGTGGCCGAAGCGCGCTACCTCCTCGCGGTAGCGCGACAGGACGAACAGCGAGTAGTCGATCGCGAGACCCAGCCCGAGCCCGATCGCGAGGTTGAGCGCAAAGATCGACAGCGAGGTCATCTCGTTGACGATCCGCAATCCGAGGAACGTCACCATGATCGTCAGAAAGCCGACGAACAGCGGCAGCAGCGCGGCGACCGCGCCGCGGAAGATCACGAGCGAGAGAAGGAAGAGCAGGGGGAAGGCGAGCAGCTCGGCCTTGGCCAGGTCCGCCGACACTTGGTCTCCGACCTTGGGACCTGCGACGGCCAGGCCGCCGGTCGTGACGTTCGGCAACGCGCCCATCGCCTGCTCGATGCGCTCGGCGTCGTCGTCGCCGGCATCCTTGTTGCGAAAGACCGCGATGAAGCTCGAGCGGCCGTCGCGAGAGATGAACGCACGGCCTTGCGGACCGGCTCTCAGCGCGCTCGAGAGCCGCGCGACGGACTGGTCGTCTGAAAGCTTGCCGACGACCCGCTCAAGCTGCGCCTGACCGCGTGCGCTCGTCACCGGCGCTTCGCCGCGCACGAGCACGATGACGCCGGGGCTCAGCGTGCTGCCGTGAAACTCCTCGAGGCGGTCGGTCGTGAGCGAGTTCTCCGACGAGCTGTCGACGAAGTCCTCGTCGGGCTGCACTGAGAGCAGGCCGGCGACCGGAGCGCCGAGGCCGACGGCGAGGGCGAAGAACACGGCCGTCGCGAGGAGTACGCGCCGTGGCTGCTCGGTGACCATACGGGCGATCGAGGCGAGCATCTCGCCGCGAGACTAAGTGATCACTCACTCACGTGTCAAGCGCTGTGATCCCGGCCTCGGCGACCCCTGCCTCGAGCACTTCGAGGCCGAAGCCGTCGACCGGTCCGAGCGCGCCGCTGCCGCGCAAGCCACCGCCCGCGGCCTGGATCGCGCTCCAGGCGAGCATCCCGGCCGTGAAGTCGTAGGGATTGCAGCCCTCGAGCGCGGCGCTCGCCAGCGGCGCGCCGGTGGCGTCAGAGGTGATGGCCACGACGATCGAGCGCGTCTGCGCGCGCGCGGTGGCGCCGGGCCCGCCGCTCGAGCCCTTGACGACCTTCGAGGTCGTCGCACCGATCGCGGCGCGCACGCCGGGCAGCTTCGTGACGAGCTCCGTCGCGCCCGACAGCAGCGCCAGCGGGCGCGAGGCCGGGCCGAACCCGCCCAGCCAGACGCCGACGTCGCGCAGCCCGGGGTGGATCCGCGGCAATGTGAACTGCTCGGTCGCGCCGACCGAGATCGCCGCACGCTTGCGGCCCGCGAGCTCGAAGTCGCGCACGTGACGGGCGGCGCGCTCCCTGCGCAGCTGTCCGCTCCGGAAGGCGTACCCGGGCGCGCTGAACATGCCGGCCGCCGAGGCGCGCGTCCCTCCGCTGAGCTGACCGGCGGTCCCGGAACTGGTGAAGTAACCGACGTCGACCCGCACGGCCCGCCCGCCGGCCTCGCGCAGCGCCAGCGCGCCGGCGAGATTGCCGGGCACGTAGTCATAGCCCATCGCGGTCAGCAGCCCGCTGCCGGCGCTCCGCGCCTCGCGGTCCAAGCGCTCGAAGACCGTGCGAATGAATGGCGGCTCGCCGGTCGAGTCGATGTAGTGCGCCCCCGTGCCGATCGCCGCATGTACCGCCGGCTCGCCCCAGCGCGCGAACGGCCCGACGGTCGAGACCAGCACGTCGCCGCGCTCCACGAGCTCGGCCAGGGTACGTGGTCGCGACACGTCGGCGACCGCGCTGTCGAGGCCGCCGAGGTCGGCCGCCAGCGCCTCGACGCGCTCGCGCGTGCGCGCCGCCAGCAGCGGGCGCGCGCCGCGCCGGACGAGCGCTCGCGCCGTCAGCTCGCCGGTGAAGCCGGTGGCCCCGAACAGCACGATGCGTCCGGCCATCGCTGCACGGTACTCGTGGCGCCGTGTGAAGCGCCGGCCCACTAGGCTGCTACCGATGGACGAGCGGGTTCTGGCCGAGAGGCTGATCACCTACGACACGTCCACCAGCGATGGCCTGCGCGCCGCCGTGGGCTTCGTCAAGGGTTGGCTCGAAGCCCGCGACATCCCTGTCTCGGGACGCGAGTTCGATGGCCTGCCGGTGGTCCTTGCCGACGTCGGCCCTGCCGAGGGCCCGCGCGTGATCTTCCACGGCCACGTCGACGTCGTGCCGGCGCACGCCGACCAGTTCGAGCCGCGCATCGAGGGTGACCGCCTGATCGGCCGCGGCGCCTACGACATGAAGGGCGGGCTCGCCGCGATGATGTGCGCCGTCAAGGACGTGGCCGACAACGAGCACGTCCGCCTGCGTTTCATCTGCGTTCCCGACGAGGAGTCCGAGGACGTCGAGCGCCGCTGCACCGACGCGCTCGTACAGGAGGGCATGCGCGCCGATTTCGTGATTACAGGCGAGCCGACCGACCTGCATATCGGCGTCCAGGCGAAGGGGGTTCTTGCGGTTCGCGTCGAAGTCAGTGGTATCGCCGCGCACGGATCGACGCCGTGGGTCGGCGACAACGCGATCCTCAAGGCGTACGACGTGTTCCGTCGCATCGAGACCCTACGCTTCAGCCGCGAGTCCTCGGACCTCTTCGACCGTCCCTCGATCAACATCGCACGGATCGTCGGCGGCGACGCCTTCAACAAGGTGCCGGACCGCTGCACGATGGACATCGACATCCGCTACCTGCCCAACCAGGATCCGGGCGAGATCCTCGCCGATATCCGCACGCTCGAGGACGTGCGCATCGTCAAGACCTTCCAGCGCGCGCCGGCGCACGTCTCGCGCTCGAACCCGTACGTGCGCGCGCTGCGCGACGCGGTCTCCAAGTCGCTGCAGGGCGAAGCGCTCTCGATCGGTCGCGACGGCTCGTCGGATGCGATCTCGTTTCTCGAGGCCGGCGTGCCGGCGGTCGAGTTCGGCCCGGTCGGTGGCGGCCATCACGGACCCGAGGAGTGGGTCTCGATCGCGTCGCTCGCGCGCTACCGCGCCGCACTGGGCGACTTCGTCGGCGCGCTGCCGCAAAGGCTCGCCGGGAACCGGACGCACCCGCCCACGCCGCCGCTGCACGCGGTCGACGGGGGCCGCGCGTGACATCGAGTCATTGCTCGACCATGGCCGGTGCGGATTCGGAAGGTGGGCCCTCGCGATGACATCGAGTCATTGCTCGACCGTGGCCGGTGCGGATTCGGAAGGTGGGCCCTCGCGATGAGCGTCTACGAGCCCGAGGGGCCGCCGCGCCTGGGCTGGGACATGATCAAGCGCTTCGCGCTCGGCGGCGTGCTGATCGTGGCGCTGTCGGCGGTCGCCGTGTCCACCGGGATCCTGCTCGAGGTCCACGGCAGCATCAACATCATCGAACGCGAGTCGACGCCGATACCGGGCGTTTCGAACGTGCTCGACGACGTGGCGGGGGGCGGGCCGAAGACGATCCTCGTGCTCGGCTCCGATCGCCGCTACGGCGAGGGCAAGGAGGCGACGCCGCGCTCGGACACGATCATCGTCGTGCGGCTCGATCCCGCGAAGGGCGCCACCGCCGTGATGTCGATCCCGCGCGACCTGAAGGTCGAGATCCCGGGCTATGGCACGCAGAAGATCAATGAGGCCTACGCCAACGGCGGGCCGAAGCTGACGGTGCGCACCGTGCGCGACCTGCTCGGCATCCCGATCAACCACGTCATCAACGTGAACTTCGGCGGCTTCCAGCGCGCCGTCAACCGCCTCGGCTGCGTGTACGCCGATGTGGACCGCCGCTACTTCAACGCCAACGGCGGGCGGGACGGCTACGCGACGATCGACCTCAAGGCCGGCTACCAGCGCTTGTGCGGCAGCGACTCGCTGGACTTCGTGCGCTACCGCCACAACGACAACGACTTCGTCCGCGGCGCGCGCCAGCAGGAGTTCCTGCGCCAGGCGAAGGACCAGATCGGCCTGGGCAAGGTGTTCGGCGACCGCAAGGGACTGCTGAGGATCTTCGGCCGCTACACGCAGACGGACATCGCCCAGCGCAACGATGCGGCCATCCTGCGGCTGATCAAGCTCGCATACGACTCCTCGAAGAACCCGCTTACCGAGGTGCCGTTCCTCGCCAAGCCGGCGGAGGACTACGTCGAGATCTCAGTCGAGGGTCTACAGAAGACCATCGACCGCTTCATCGACGTGCGTGGCAGCAAGAAGGCCGAGGGCGCCGACAAGCCCAAGCCGAAGCTCATCAAGCGCCGCAAGGGCGGCCTGGCCCGCGGTCTGGTCATGCGCGAGAAGCAGGGTGAGGACCACGTGCTCAACATCGCCGCGAAGATGCGCAGCCTGCCCGTGTACTTCCCCGGGGCGATCCTCGGGCGCAAGGGCTACGTGCGCGACAGCCCGCGCGTCTACACGATCCGCGCCCGCAACAGGAAGCTGTACAGGGCCTACCGGCTCGTGCTCTCCCACGGCGACGACGGCCAGTACTACGGCGTGCAGGGGACGACGTGGAAGGCAGCGCCGATCCTCGACAACCCGACCGACACGATCCGCATGCGCAAGCGCACCTACATGCGCTTCTTCGACGGCCGCAAGATCCGGATGATCGCGTGGCGGACGCCAAGGGCCGCCTACTGGGTCTCCAACACGCTGACGCGCAACCTCAACAACCGCCAGATGCTGGACATCGCACGCTCGCTGCAACGGATCGGCCAGTAGCTCCTGCTGGGACGTAGTGCAGTCCAGGCTCCCGATGGCCCCCCGCGGTTGGCTCGCGGCATGATCAAGCAGTTCGCGCTGGGGAGCGCGATCATCGTCCTGCTGACCGCGGCGTCGGTCGCGACCGCGGCGCTGCTCGAGCTGGATTCCGACCTCGACCCGTTCCGGCCCAGCGCGCTGTCCGGCGATGCTCTCGACGGCGTCGAGCCCGGCGAGCCACAGACGATCCTCGTGCTCGGCTCCGACCGCCGCTACGGCGACCGGCGCGCCGGAATCCCGCCACGTTCGGACTCGATGCTGGTCGTGCGCCTGGACCCCGACAAGAAGGCGACGGCCGTGATGTCGATCCCGCGCGACCTGAAGGTCACGATCCCCGGACACGGCAGGGGACGGATCAACACCGCTTACGGCGAGGGCGGCCCGACGCTCTCGGCCAACGCCGTCAAGGCGTTGGGCATCCGCATCCACCACATCGTCAACGTCAACTTCGGCGGCTTTCAGCGCGCGGTCAACCGTCTGGGCTGCGTGTACGCCGACGTCGACCGGCGCTACTTCAACGACAACAAGCCGCCCGCCGCCGCCAACGAGAACTACGCGACGATCGATCTGAAGCCCGGCTACCAGCGGCTGTGCGGCGGGGACTCGCTGGACTACGTCCGCTTCCGCCATCTCGACGACGACTTCGTGCGCGCCGCGCGCCAGCAGGACTTCCTGCGCCAGCTCAAGGCCCAGGTCGGGGTCGGCCAGCTGTGGGGCGATCGCCGCGAGCTGCTGAAGATCTTCGGGCGCTACACCCAGACGACCATCGCGCGCGGGAGCAACGCCAAGGTTCTCGGCTTCATCAAGCTTGTCGTCGAAGCGGCGAGGAATCCGATCACCGAGGTGCGCTTCCCAAGCGGGAAAATCCTGTCCGATGGGTCGCTGGGGGTCTCGTCGCCGGACCTTCAGCGCACGATCCGTACGTTCGAGGCCGTGCGCGGTAAGCGACGCGCCGCCGCCACCGCCGCCCGCAAGCGTCCCAAGCGCATCAGGCAGCGCAAGGGAGGGCTGGCGCGCGGGCTCGTGGCAGCCGAGCGCGAGGGCGAGGATCACGTCCTCAACATCGCCACGAAGATGCGCGGCATGGACGTCTACTTCCCCAAGGCGCGCGTCTCGCGCGGGCGCTATGGGCGCGACAGTCCGCGGGCGTACACGATCAAGGACCGCAGCGGCACCCCGCACCGTGCCTACCGCATCGTGCTCTCGCAGGGCGACAACGGCCAGTACTACGGCGTGCAGGGCGTGGCCTGGTCGCAACCTCCGATCCTCAAGAATCCGACCGACCGCGTCCGCATGCGGCGGCGCACGTACCAGCGCTACTTCGACGGAAAGCGCATCCGCTTGATCGCGTGGAAGGGACCCAAGGCGTGGTACTGGGTCTCCAACACGCTCTCGCAGCAGCTCAGCAACGCGCAGATGATGGACATCGCGCGCTCCCTGCAGCGAATCGGTGAGTAACCTGCGGCGCCGCATGGGCGACGAACGCCAACCGATCGGGGTCATCGGCACGGGCTACGTCGGTCTCGTGACGGCGGCCGGCTTCGCCGAGCTCGGCAGCGACGTGTACTGCATCGACATCGATGCCGAGAAGATCGCGCGCCTGGAGCGCGGCGAGATCCCGATCTACGAGCCGGGCCTGGAGCAGATGCTCGCCGCCAACCGCGAGCGGATGCACTTCTCGACGCAGATCGAGGACGCGCTGCACAGCGCGCGGCTGCTGTTCGTCGCCGTCGGGACGCCGCCGACGTACTCCGGTGACGCCGACCTCAGCGCCGTCTACGCCGTGGTCGAGGCGATCCCGGTGTCCGACCGCCACGCGCTCGTCATGAAATCGACGGTGCCCGCCGGCACGGGCGCCTCGATCAAGCGCGTGCTGGCGGGCAAGGACAGGGGCGGGCTGGCCTACGTCTCGTGCCCGGAGTTCCTCAAGGAGGGCTCCGCGGTTAAGGACTTCATGTCCCCCGACCGCGTCGTCGTCGGCGATGACGGCGATTGGGCCGGCGACGCCGTCGTCGAGTTGTACTCGCCGCTGAAGGCGCCGCTCGTGCGCACCGACATCGCCTCCGCGGAGATGGTCAAGCTGGCGTCCAACGCCTTTCTCGCCACGAAGATCTCGTTCATCAACGAGATCGCCAACGTCTGCGAGGAGACTGGCGCCGATGTGATCGAGGTCGCCAAGGGCATGGGCCTCGACGACCGGATCGGGCAGAAGTTCCTGCAGGCGGGGATCGGGTTTGGTGGAAGTTGCTTTCCCAAAGATGTCAACGCCCTCAAACAGCTCGCGGGCAACTCCGGCTACCACTTCCAGCTACTGAACGCCGTCATCGAGGTCAACGAGCTGCAGAAGCGGCGCGTGGTCAGCAAGCTGCAGAAAGACCTCGGCTCGCTCGTCGGCAAGACGATCTGCCTGCTCGGCCTGGCGTTCAAGCCCAACACCGACGACATGCGCGAGGCGTCGTCGCTCGTGCTCTCGGCGCGGCTGCAGGCCGACGGCGCCAGCGTTCGCGCCTTCGACCCCGTCGCCGAGCACGAGGCGCGCACCCTGATCCGCGGTCTGTACTTCGCGACCGACGCGCTCGACGCGGTGCAGGGCGCCGACGCCGTCGTGCTCGTCACCGAATGGAGCGAGTTCCTTGAGCTGGACTGGGGCGACGTCGCCGAGCGCATGCGCGGCACGCTCGTGCTCGACGGGCGCAACGCGCTCGACCCGCAGGCGGTGATCGCGGCCGGCCTCACCTACGAGGGCATCGGGCGCGGATCGCTGACATCCTTGTCGCGATGAGCCGGGGGAGCCGCGCGTGCAGGCCGTGATCCTCGTGGGTGGTGAGGGAACGCGCCTGCGGCCGCTGACCTCGACGATGCCCAAGCCCGTTGTCCCGCTCGTCGACCGCCCGCTGATGGTCTACATGCTCGAATGGCTGCGCGGCCACGGCGTCGATGACGTGATCATGTCCTGTGGCTTTCTGGCCACCGGCGTGCGCGACGTGCTCGGCGACGGCTCGCAGCTCGGGATCCGCCTGCGCTTCGTCGAGGAGCCCGAGCCGCGCGGCACGGCCGGCGCGCTGAAGTACGCCGAGGAGTTGCTCGACGAGCGCTTCCTGATGCTCAACGGCGACGTCCTGACCGACCTCGATCTCACCGCGCAGCTGCACCAGCACGAAGCCACGGGCGCAACCGGCACGCTCGCGCTCGTGCCCGTCGACGATCCGACCAGCTACGGCCTCGTGCGCCTGCATGCGGACCACGCGGTGGCGGAGTTCCTCGAGAAGCCTTCCGCCGACACGGTCCTGGACACGAACCTCATCTCTGCCGGCGCCTACGTGCTGGAGCGTTCCGTGCTCGCCCTCATCCCGCCCGATCGCAAGGTGTCGATTGAGCGCGAGGTCTGGCCGGCGCTCGTCGGCGACGGCCTCTACGGCTTCGACGACCAGCGGGCCTATTGGGTCGACATCGGGACGCCCGAGCGCTACCTGCAGGCCACCTTCGACATCCTCGAGGGCAGGCTGCGTAGCGGCGTCGCCGACAAGCTGGGCGACAGCTTTCTGGCCGTCGATCCGTCGGTGCACAGCGAGGGGCGCGTGACACCGCCTGCGGTGATCGGTCCCGGCACTCGGATCGCAGCCGGCGCCGAGGTCGGCAGCCTCGTCGCGATCGGCGCGGGCGTCACGGTGGGGGAGGGAGCGATCGTCGAGCGTTGCGTGGTGCTGGAGGGCGCGCAGATCGGCGCCGGCTGCGTGCTGCGCGACTGCATCGTCGGGCCGCGCGTGCGAGTAGGGGAGCGCACGCAGGTCGTCGAGGGTGCAATCCTCGGGGAAGGCGTCAGGATCGGCGCCGACAACGTCCTCGCGCGTGGTGCGCGCGTGTTTCCTGGTGTGGAGGTTCCGGATGGCGCCATCGCGTTCTGAGACAGGTCTGAGCCTCGACCCCGAGACGATCGCCGCTGTCGATACCGACGATCTGCTCGCCGACGTCGTCAGCCTGCCCGAGCAGCTGCGCGATGCGTTGTGGAAGGTTCAGTCCGCCCAGCTCGATCCGTGGGACTCGCCCGGCGGCCTGATCGTGGCCGGCATGGGCGGCTCGGCGATCGGCGGCGCGCTGGCGCGCGCGATGCTCGGTGACCATGCCTCGCGGCCGATTCTCGCCGCGCGCGCCTACGGCCTGCCGCCGTGGACCACGTCCGACACGACCGTCATGTGCGCCTCCTACTCGGGCGACACAGAGGAGACGCTGGCCTGCTACGAGGCCGCGGGCGTAATCGGAGCGCCACGGGTCGCGGTAACGAGCGGCGGCAAGCTGGCCCAGCTCGCGCGCGCCGACGGCGTGCCGGTGATCCCCGTCGCCGGCGGCTTTCAGCCGCGCGCCGCCGTGGGGTACATGACCGTCGCCGCGCTCGAGGTCGCCGGACTGTGCGGGGCGGGCCCGCGCGTCGGATCGGAGATCGACGTCGCTGCCGACCACCTGGAGGAGCTCGTCGTCGAATGGGGCGCCGGCGGGGCCGACGACTCGCAGTCAAAGACGCTCGCCCGCGCGCTGCACGACAGCGTCCCGGTCGTCGCCGGCTCCACCCTGACCGGGCCGATCGCCTACCGCTGGAAGTCGCAGTTCAACGAGAACGCGAAGATCCCGGCCTTTTCCCACGAGCTGCCCGAACTCGACCACAACGCGATCGCCGGCTGGCAGGGCGCCTCCTCGCTCGGGCGCTTCGCCGCGATCTTCCTTGACGACAGCGACACCCCTCCGCGCGTCAAGCAGCGCATCGAGCTCACGCGCGAGCTGATCGGCGACCAAGCGACCGACAGCTTCGTCATCGAGTCGCGCGGCCAGACCGCGGTCGAGCGTGCCTTCTCGCTCGTGCTGCTGGGCGACTTCGTGTCGCTCTACGCCGCGGTGCTGCGCGGCATCGATCCGACGCCGGTGGCCGTGATCGAGGAGCTCAAGGAGCGCTTGGCGCGGGAATTGGTGCCGCCCCTGGGTCCGCGGGCGTATGGGAGCCCCTGCAATCAGGAACGGAGCGACTTCCGCGAGCGACCCGCCGACACGCGATGAATAGACCAAACAGCCAGAGCGACACAGAAAACGACGTATACATCCCGCCGTTCCGCGACATGCTGTGGAGACCATAGAGGCGCTCCACATCCTCGGTGGCTCGGGCCATGTCAATGAGATCGCCCAAAAGACGATCGAGATCGGCGGCTACAGCGAGGCTCAGCAAACAGCGATGATGCCCAACGGCCGGAACTCGCGGTTACGGTTCAAGGTTCAGTGGTGCAACGGCTCTTGCGCGAGGCTGGCTTCGAGAAGGTTGGTGCTGGTGCATTCGCGATTTCCGCGGCGCCATGGCAGGCCGCGGCGAGAAGGGCGTGATCATCACCACAAGCACGTTCACTGCGGCTGCCCAGCAGGAAGCCACGAGAGACGGTGTACCACCGATCGACCTGCTCGATGGCGACATGCTGTGACCCCAAGATCTCGTGGCGGTTGGCTCCGCGCGCCGTGAGCGATCGCTGCGCGCGTTAGCGTTCAGAGCGCGACATACCTGATCCGCTATGTTTCGCGTGTGTCCCTGCCCGGGCAGCTGATTCGCGAGCGCCGGATCGCTCACGGACTTACGCAGGCTCAGCTCGCACTGCGGGCGGGAACGACGCAGACCGCGCTCAGCCGTCTCGAACGTGGAGAACTCTCGCCTACGGTGGCGACCGTCGAGCGCATCCTGTTCGTGCTGGGCGAGACTGTGGCGCTTCGCGCGAATGGACTGAAGGGAGATCACGACGAGGCCCACCTCGCGGGCCTGCTCGCCCTTTCACCGGCCGAGCGACTGGAGCTCGCGATGAGCTGGAACCGGCTCGGCAGTGAGGTCGCGCTTGCCGGTGAGCGCGCACGCGGTCGCTCGTGACTCGTCGCGAGGTTCCCCTCGACGCGGCTCGCATCCTCCAGGCTCTGTTCGAGCACGAGGTGTCCTACATCGTCATCGGCGGGCTGGCCGTCCAAGCGCACGGTCACACTCGGACGACCCAGGACATCGATCTCGTGCCCGATCGTGACCCGCGGAACCTCGGGCGGCTCGCGGACGCCCTGCATGCACTTGGCGCGCGGCCAGCGGGTACCGACCGGGCATGGGCCAGAAGCCGGCTGCTGCACTCGCTGACAAGCAGCGAGGTCGTGTCGCTGGACGCGGATGTTGGCGGGGTGGACGTGCATCTGCGCCCCCCGGGCGCGGCTGGCTACGACGAGCTTCGAGCGCGGGCGCTCGTGATCGAGGTCGCGGGTGTCACCGTGGCGATCGCCGGCCGCGACGACCTCATCGCGATGAAGCGAGCCTCGGGTCGCCCGATCGACCGGGGAGACATCATCGCCCTGACGGCGCCCGGGAGAAGCCAGGAACCCCCGCCCGACGCAGCGCCAGAACCTTGACACGATCGTGGTAAGGTTCGCATGAGTGGATGCCCTCACCATCAACGAGGCCGCGGAGACGACCGGTTGGTCGCCGCGGATGCTGCGCTACATCGAGCGTGCCGGGCTGATCGAGCCGCCGCGCTCCGGGGCCGGGTACCGGCTCTACGGAGCCGAGGAGCTCCAGCGGCTGCGCACGCTGCGCGAGCTCGTCGCGCGGTTTGACATCGGCCTCGGCGAGATCGGCTTCGCGATGCGCCTACGGCGCGACGAGGAGCTCTCCACCGCCGTCGCTGCGTGGTTCGAGGCTGAGCCCAAGCGTCCCGACGACGTCCCGCCGGCCGATTGGCTGCGCTGGGAACAGGACAAGCACACCAAGCTGCTGGCTCTGGCCGCAGCGCCACCAGAGCCCATTTCGGTCGCCGGCACGGCGGCCTGACTCAAGACAGGAGAACGACTGCCCATGAATCCAGCCACCGCCGTCGACACCAAGCAGGACTTCAAGGTCGCCGACCTCGCACTGGCCGAGTACGGCCGCAAGGAGATCGAGCTCGCCGAGCACGAGATGCCGGGTCTGATGCAGACGCGCGCGGAGTTCGCCGACGCGCAGCCGCTCAAGGGCGCGCGCATCACCGGCTCGCTGCACATGACGATCCAGACCGCCGTGCTGATCGAGACCCTGACGGCGCTCGGCGCGGAGGTCCGCTGGTGCAGCTGCAACATCTTCTCCACCCAGGACCACGCCGCCGCGGCGACGGTCGTCGGCCCCGACGGCACGGTCGAGGACCCCAAGGGCGTCCCGGTCTTCGCCTGGAAGGGCGAGACGCTCGACGAGTACTGGTGGTGCACCGAGCGCGCGCTGGAATGGCCGGA
>Ga0136630_1000876_pt1 | contig 12026 bp, 13 predicted proteins | sample AntDrymUQ5682106_2_FD_105496 | JGI IMG/M metagenome (GOLD analysis project Ga0136630, IMG submission 105496) | Polar desert sand microbial communities from Dry Valleys, Antarctica - metaG UQ568 (21.06) | ecosystem: Environmental > Terrestrial > Soil > Desert | place: Antarctica: Dry Valley...
GACGCTGGCGCCGTCCTCGCCTTTCAGGAGGAACACCCTGTTGTTCTGGATCACGATCGAGCGAGGGTCGGTCGTGGTGTTCCAGACCCGCTGGGTGACCTCGATGACGTCCCCGCCCGAGGCAATCGTGACTACGCCTCCGGGAAAGTTACCTCCGTCGAAGCGGGCGTCGAGTGTGTAGGCGCGGTCTTGACCCGCAGGAAGCTCAGGAAACTCGAACCGGCCTTTGCCGTCCGTGATCGTGTCGGCCTCGACGTCCTGTCGGAAGTTGCCCTCGTCGTCCTGCGACCCTCCGAGCAGCCTGATGGCGACGCCACCCTGTGGTTCGCCGGTCGTCCCGTTCGTGACCGTGCCGGTGATCGTCCCGACCTCGTCTCCCTGCGCCACAGCAGTGGGGGCCGGGAGCAGAAGGGCGGCGAAGGCGAGCACCCCCAGGAGCGCGGTTAGGCGCCGCACCGGTCGCAGGGTGCGCCCGGGGCGCGAGCCGCTCCACAGGATGGGCACCTCAGCCGCTCCCTAATCGCGGCGATCTCGAGCTCGAGTTCGTCGTCATCGAGCCATTCTTCCTGACGCGATCGTCGAGACGATCGCTCGTCTGTTCCACGGGATCGTCGAGACGATCGCTGGTCGGCCTGGCCCCCGCTCGCCGATAGCGGCTGTTCTTCTCGCAGCGCCTCGGCCCGGCGTAGCGCCTCCAGCGCCCGAGCCTCGTACTCGGCCTTCAGCGCGTCCAAGTCGGGCCGCGAGAGCTTGCCGACGGCGTGCTCGTTCTCGATGTCGACGATGGCGACCAGCGCCGACCTCTTGTCGGCCTCAGCCTCCTCCAACTCGAGCGAGGGTAGCGGCGCGTCGCTGCGGGGCCCTCGACGCAGCGGGAGTGCAACCCACGCGAGCACCGTGAGCGCCACGATTACGACCACGAGCACCGGGATCACGACTGCTGCCTCAGGCGACGTAGCTCGGTGTCGAGCAGTTCCCTTTCGTCAGGCGACGAGCTCACGCGCCGTTGCCGCGGTTCCCGGTCGCCGTCCCCGTCTCGGCGGCTGAACCATCTCAGCACCAGCACCCACGCCACTCCGACGCCGGCGAGGACCGCCATCGAGGGAAGAATCCAAGCCAAAATGCCGGCCCCCTCCGACGAAGGCTCGCCTCTGATCGAGGGACCGAAGTCGGATTCGAGCCGGTCCATGATGGCCGACTCGCTCATGCCCTCGCGCGCGTAGACCTCGATGTCGTCCCGCAGGTCGAGCGCTTTCTCCGAGGGACAGTCGTGCAGGGTCACACCGGGACAGTAGGGGGACATGACCTTGCTCGAGATCTCGTTGGCAAGGTCCTCAGGAGACCGGGCGACCGCCGGCTGCGCCACCAGCGTCACGACAACGAGGGCAGCAAGCGCCACGCGCCTCATCGCGCAACCACCGCCTCGCGGCGCGCCGGAGCTCTCTGCGGTGCGGTGGCCGTCACGGGGGAGGCGCCCGACATGATGACGAGCATGCCGGCGAGCATCACGGACGCGCCGGCCCAGATCCACCATGTCAGTGGATTCACGAAGGTGCGGATGACGGCGGATTCGTCCGAGTCGAAACCGGTCATCACGACATAGAGGTCCTCGATGGGATTCGTGCGAATGGCCACCTCGCTCTGGCGTTGCCCCTGCGCGAGGTGGAGGTTTCTTTGCGGGCGCATGACGCCGAGATCCTCGTCGCCCCGGCTCACCGCAATCTGGGCTTCGAAGATGTCCTTTTCCGGGGTGCTCATGGTGGTCAGTCCGCCGTAGGTGAGCGTGTAGGAACCAACTGCGAGCGTGTCTCCCGGGCTCATCTCGGCGCGGCGTTCGACCTTGAAGGCGTTGCCGGCGAATCCGATCACGATCAGCAGCACACCGAGGTGAACGATGTATCCGCCGTAGCGGCGCCGGTTGCGCATCAACGTGTGAGCGAGCGAGCCGAGGACTCCGATGCCGGCACGTCGCCTGTAGACGCGGCTGCCCCGCAGGAACTCGGAGATGATGGCCGACGCGGTGAAGGCGCACAGTGCAAACGACAGCAGGGCACCGAAGCTCGTGACTCCGGCGAACCCGAACACGATCGCAGTGCCGCCCCCGATGGCCAGCGGCGCGCGCAGCAGGCGCCCCAACGAGCCCTTGCTCATGCGTCGCCACGAGATCAAAGGTCCGATGCCGGTCAGAGCGATGATGGCCAGGCCTATGGGAGTGAAGATCGTGTTGAAAAAAGTAGGACTTACCGACAGCCGGATTCCCGAGAAGACCTCCGCGATGATCGGGTAGATGGTTCCCCACAGCACCGTGAAGGCGGCTGTCACGAACAGCACGTTGTTGGCGATGAAGGCTGATTCACGCGACAGCAACGAATCCAGACGGTTTTCACTACGCAGAGCGTCGAGGCGGTAGGCGACCATCCCGAGGCCGCCGACCAGTAACAGAGCGAGGAAGGGCAGGAAGTACTTGCCGATCGGTCCCTCGGAAAAGGTGTGGATCGAGCTCAGCAAACCCGAGCGCGTCAGAAAGGTTCCGAACACGGCGAGACCGTAGGTCAGCACGATCAAAGTCACGTTCCAGACCTTGAGCATCCGCCTCTTTTCCTGGATGACGACCGAGTGCAGGAACGCGGTTGCGGTCAGCCACGGCATGAAGGAGGCGTTCTCGACCGGGTCCCAAGCCCAGTAGCCGCCCCAGCCGAGCTCGGTGTAAGCCCAGGCCCCCCCGAGCACGATGCCGACGCTGAGACAGGTCCAGGCGAACAACGTCCAGCGACGCGTCGATGTAAACCAGGAGTCGTCCAAGCGCTTCGTGAACAGCGCTCCGACGGCGAACGCGAAGGGGATAGAGAATCCAACGAACCCGGCGTAGAGCAGAGGCGGATGAATCACCATTCCGGGCGACTGAAGCAGCGGGTTGAGGCCACGTCCGTCGACCGGGACGTCTCCGGCCACCGGAGCGAACGGATCTCCGGGCAAGGCCACCATGAAGAGAAAGAACGCGGCTATGCACATCAGCACCGCGCCCGCCGAACCGACCAACCTGGAGTTGCGCGCGGGGGCCTTCGCGATCGCGAGTGCGGAGAAGCCGGTGAGGAGCATGGCCCAAAACAGCAACGAGCCCTCCATGCCCCCCCAGAGCGAACTGATGGTGTAGGGAACGCTCAACGACCGAGACGTGTAGTTGGCCACGTAGTTGACGCTGAAGTCACGCGCCAGGAGCGCCGTGATCAGGGCAAACGTCGCGAGCGACGTGAAGCCGAAGGTCGCGTAGAGTGCTCGCGCGCCGGCCTCGCGCAGATCTTTGCGGCCGCTGCGGCTTGCGGCCACAAAGAAGGCGATGGCGGTCAGGGCAAAGACGAGAGCTGCGAGCAACGAGGGTCGCCCGAGTCCCGCGAGAGACCGAAGCGGCGACACGTTAGGTCCTGCGCAGTCGGGCGCCGGCGAGTGAGGCCATTACGTCTCGGCCTTGAATTTCGAAGGGCATTTCGCGAACACCTGCGAGGCGGTAAAGGTGTCTCCGTCGTAACGGCCCTGGGCGATGATCTCGATCACGTCGGAGTCGCTGTAGAACGCATCCGGCAGGGTCGTGTCCGTGGTCACGGTGATCGGGGAAGCTCCGTCGGTGATGTCGAAGCTCGTCCTAACGCCGTCCTCGACCACGGTGTCGTGTACGAGCTCGCCGGTGACCTTGACGTCAGCGCCGGGAGGAGACAAGCCCGCCGCCTGAAGCTCGCTCGAGGTCATGTAGAACGAGGTCGAGCCGGGGCGGGTCATCGCGAACACCACCAGCCCGATGATGGCGAACGCGATCACGCCGCCGCCGAGCAGGAACTTCGCCCGCCGTTTGTCGGGCGCTGAGGTAGCCATCTGCTGCTCCATACGACCGCAACAATAAAGGAACCAGCACCCTTATAGGGCTGTGGCGGCGCGCATTCCACTTCTTTGCCCCGAGAGGTCAGCAGCCTCCGCCGTCTCCTCCGCCCCCTCCGTCGAAACCTCCGCCACCGTCTGCTCCTCCGTCCCAGCCCGCGCCGTGGGCACCGGCGACATAGCCGGTGCCGGTCTCGTGACTCCGCCTCGCATTAGACCGGCGCGAGTTCCCCGCGGGTTTCCTGCCGGCTCGCTGGTAGAGGAAGAAGGCCCCCAGGCCGCTCAGCGCCCCGATCGCCAGCGCGGGAAGGAGCGCGACTTCCAGCAGGACCAGGAGCGCAGTGACCACGACCGCGCTGAACAAACCGAGAGCGAGGCGGCTTGCGCCCGCATCCCTGCGACCCGAACCGTGTGCCACGACCCACCTCCATGTCGATGCTGCCGCCGGCCACGCTGCCGCTGTTGGTAAGACGGCTCTACCCTCGACAAGGTTGCGTCATGCCGCGCCGAGCCGGGCTCAGATCAGGATTCAGACCCAGGATTCAGACCAGGATGTAGAGCACAACGAACAGCAGGATCCAGACCACGTCGACGAAGTGCCAGTAGTAGCCGGCCGCCTCCGCGGGGCCATGGTGGTCCGCGCTGAAGTGACCCATCCGGGCCTTGGCCGCCACGATTCCGAGCATGAGCAGCCCGCCGGCGACGTGGAGTCCGTGGAAGCCGGTCATCGTGAAGAACAGCGTTCCGAAGACGTTCGAGCCGACGGTGAAGCCCTCTCCGAAGAGCTCGGCGTACTCGATGGCCTGGCCCCCGAGAAAGACCAGCCCCAGCGCGATGGTGATGCCCATCCAGCGCACCAGCCCGGACCGGTCGCCCTTTCGGATGGCGACTACGCCGAGGTGCTGGGTGAACGACGAGGTGACGAGAAAGACGGTGAAGACGGCCGTGCGGAGCGCGTCGATGTGCGGCGTCCCCGGCGTCGGCCAGTCACCCGCCTGCGCCCGGATCGTGAAGTAGGCCCCGAACAGAGCGCCGAAGAACATGAGCTCAGAAGTGATGAAGATGGTCATTCCGAGCAGCGAGCTCGGCGTTCGGCGCCCGGTTGTCGTTGCGACCGATCCGGCCATGTTGGCTACTCTCCCTCCTCGCCGGCGACGAGCAGCTTTTCTATCTCAGCTTCGAGCTCCTCGGCGGTGATGGCCCCAAGCCCCGAAGTTCCCCCCTGTTTGCCGCCGAGCAGCGTCGGGCCCTCGTCGGGCTCGATGTCCGAGTCGAGCAGCTCGTAGTCGGACGTGATGAATACGGTCGTGGGGTAACCCAACAGCCCGAACTCGGACTCGAGCTCGGTGGCGCCGATGACCAGCGGGTAGGTGAGGTCAAAGCGTTCGGCCATCGCCCGGGCGTCGTCGGGGTCGTCCCGCATGTTGATGCCGACGAACTCGACCTCGTCCTGGTAGTCGACGTAGGTCTGCTGAAAGGTGGGCAGCTCCTCTTCACAGGGCTTGCACCAGGACCCCCAGAAGTTGATTACCACGGGCTTGCCCTCGAGCTCTGAGCTGGCCAACTCGCCGGATCCGGCGAGCAAGGGGAGAGAGAATTCGGGGGCGGCCACGCGCCCGGTGTCTTCGTTGCGGGGCCCCTCCGGGGCGGGTTTCGACAGCAGATTGGTCAGGCCCAGGACGAGCGCGACGCCGACGCCAATCGCCGCACGCTTGCGCCAAAGTGAATCCTGATACCAGGAAACGGTCGTGTTTTCGGACGCCATTGACATCAGGCTACCGGGCTCGCGTCGGATATATTGCGCCTGCAGTGGCCAAGATGAAACCGGCGTTTTCCAGGAAGTTCAGGCGGCGAGCCGTGAGGGGCGCGCTCCTTTTCCTATTGGTTCTGACTGCGACCGCGTGCGCCGGCGCCGACGATGCGCCGCAGTCCGTGTTCAACCCGTCGGGCGAGTTCTCGGAGTCCGCCGATGTCCTATGGAGAGTGACCTTCGGCATCGCCGTCATCGTGTTCGTGCTCGTCCAGGGGGCCCTGATTTACGCTCTGATCCGCTTCCGCCATAAGGAAGGGCGCAAGGCGGCACAGTTTCACGGCAACACGAAGGTCGAAGTCATCCTCACGACCATCCCCGCCTTGATTCTCGCGGGTCTCGCGGTGCCCACGGTGGGCACGATCTTCGAGTTGCAGGGCGAGCAGCCCGACGACGCGATGCGCATCGAGGTCATCGCTCATCAGTTCTGGTGGGAGTACAACTACCCGGACGAGAACGTCACGACGGCGAACGAGCTGCACATTCCGACGGGGCGGGACATCGTGCTCGAGATCCAGGGAGCGACGACCGACCCCGTGGACGGCCTCGCCGAGGTCATTCACAGCTTCTGGATCCCGCGTCTCGCGGGAACTCAGGACGTCGTTCCCGGACACACCAACTTTCTGAGGATCCAGGCCGACGAACCCGGACGCTACATGGGCCAATGCAAGGAGTTCTGCGGCCTGAGCCACGCCAACATGAGGATCGTCGCCTTTGCGCAGAGCCCCGACGATTTCGACGAGTGGGTCGAGGAGCAGAGCTCTCCGGCGGCAGAGACCGCGAGCGGCGATGCGGGGGCCGGACAGGAGATCTTCGCCGAGAACTTCGACGTGAGGAGCACCGTGGTCGAGGACGGGGCCGACGCCTACGCGTGCGCATCCTGCCACGCCGTGCAGCCCGGCCTCGAGGCTCAGCCCAAGATCGGACCGAACCTGACGCACTTCGCCGACCGCACCACCTTCGCGGGGGCGACTTTCGAGAACAACACGGAGAATCTGGCGGCGTGGCTGCGCGACCCCGCGGGAGTACGCCCCGGCTCGAAGATGCCGGCCTTGGACCTCAGCGAAGATCAGATCAACGACCTTGTTGCCTATCTACAGAGTCTCGAGTAGGGCATGCTCGTCTTTGAGGGAGTGAGCTAATGGCTACAGCAGCGGCTCAGGGAAGCCTGTTCCGCAGACCGACGGCGACCACCGGATGGTGGAGCTGGGTCACGACGGTCGACCACAAGAGGATCGGCATCATGTATTGCGCCACCGCACTCATCTTCTTCGTGATCGGCGGCCTCGAGGCCCTCGCCATCCGCACGCAACTCGCGGTTCCGAACGGCGCTGTGCTGACCGCTGAGACCTACAACCAGTTCTTCACGATGCACGGGCTCACGATGATCTTCCTCGTCGTGATGCCACTCGGAGTCGGGATCATGAACTACATGGCGCCGCTGATGATCGGCGCGCGCGACGTCGCGTTCCCGCGCATCAACGCGTTCAGCTACTGGGTCTTTCTGATGGGCGGGCTCTTCCTCTACTCGAGCTTCTTTCTCGGCGGAGCCCCCGACGGTGGATGGTTCGGCTATGCACCGCTGAGCACCGAGCTTCCCGGCAACGGCATGACCTTCTACTCGCTCGGGCTCCAGATCCTCGGCGTTGCTTCACTGCTCGGTGCGGTGAACTTCATCGTCACGATTCTGAACATGAGGGCACCCGGGATGACGCTGATGCGCATGCCGGTGTTCATCTGGATGACTCTGGTGACGGCGTTCCTACTGCTGTTCGCCATTCCGGTTATCGCGGTTGCGCTGTTCGAGCTGATGTTCGACCGGGTCTACAACGCCAACTTCTTCAACCCGGCAGGCGGTGGCGACCCGGTGCTGTGGCAACATCTCTTCTGGCTATTTGGTCATCCCGAGGTCTACATCATGATCTTGCCGGCCATGGGCATCATCTCCGACGTGCTCCCGACCTTTTCTCGCAAGCCCATCTTTGGTTACGCGGCCATCGTCTTTGCCGGTATCGCCATCGGGTTCATGGGTTGGGGCGTATGGGCGCACCATATGTTCGCCGTCGGTCTCGGTCCTGTGGCCAACTCGGCCTTTGCTCTGTCGACGATGTTCATCGCGGTGCCGACCGGCATCAAGATCTTCAACTGGATCGGAACCATGTGGAAGGGCGATCTCCACTTCAACACTCCGATGCTGTTCGCGATCGGCTTTGTGGCGATGTTCATTATCGGCGGTCTTTCGGGAGTCACACACGCGATCGTTCCGCACACGGCTCAGCAGACCGACACCTACTACGTCGTCGCCCACTTCCACTACGTGCTGTTCGGCGGGGCGATCTTCGGCTTGTTCGCGGGCATCTACTACTGGTGGCCCAAGGTGTTCGGCAAGCTGTTGAGCGAAGGCATCGGGAAGTTGCACTTCTGGCTGATGTTCATCGGCTTCAACCTCGCCTTCGGGCCGATGCACATCCTCGGGCTCGAGGGCATGCCGCGTCGCACCTATACCTATCCCGACGGCATGGGCTGGAATCTCTGGAACCTGGTGGCGACCGTCGGTGCGTTCATGATCGCCCTTTCGATCGCGATCTTCTTCGCCAACGCGTTCTTGACGGCGCGCAAGGGGAGAGAAGCGGGGGCCGATCCGTGGGATGGCCGTACGCTCGAGTGGTCGACGCCGTCGCCGGCCCCCGAGTACAACTTCGCCGAGATCCCCATCGTCAAGGCGCGCGACGACTTCTGGCACCGCAAGTACGTCGTCAAGCCCGACGAGTACGCGACTCCCGTGGTCGCCGGTGGGGCGGTCGCCGCCGGCCGGCCAGACGATCACGACCACGACCCCGGACACGGAATCCACCTGCCGGCGCCTTCGCTCTGGCCCGTCGTGGCTGCGCTCGGCATGCCGGTGATGGGCTACGGCGTCATCTACAGTTGGCCGCTGATCATCGCCGGCGGCTTGGTCGTGCTGCTTGGCCTCTTCGGGTGGGCCCTCGAACCGTCGGAGGTCGAGCACTAGTGGTCTGTCGCGTAAATGGCGCCAGCACCGAGAGCGTACCTGCGCGTCGAGGGCAAGGCGCGACGAGTCGAACATACCTGGAGGTACGTGAGCGAGGAGCAACGCAGCCATCGGCGATGCAGGGGCGTTCGAATGCGTCGCCTATTTACGCGGCGGGCCGCTAAATGGCGACTAAGGAGCTGACCCCGGCCGCGCCCGAGCATCACACTTCCACGGGCCTCGACAACACGAAGATGGCGATGTGGGCGTTCCTCGGGTCCGAGTGTTTGTTCTTCGGGTCGCTGATCTCGACTTACCTTCTGTACCGCAACGGCACTGCAGACGGGCCCACGTCCGAGGAGCTCTACGACATCCCTTACACGTCGGTCAGCTCCTTCGTGCTGCTGATGTCGTCGCTCACGATGGTCCTCGCGTTGTCGTCAGCTCAGCGCAAAGACGAGCGGGCGATGCGGGCCTGGCTTTTGGCGACGGCGCTGCTCGGCACGGTCTTCATCGGGGGCCAGATCTACGAGTTCACCGAGTTCGCCCACAAGGGACTGGGTCTCGACGTGAGCACCTTCGGGTCGAGCTTCTATGTCCTTACCGGGTTCCACGGCGCGCACGTCACGGTCGGAATCCTCATGTTGCTGCTGCTGGTGGGCCTGTCACTGTTCGGCAGACTGGGCCCCGATGACGCGCGCAAGGTCGAGCTCATCGGCCTCTACTGGCACTTCGTCGACATCATTTGGATCGTCATCTTCACCGTCGTCTACCTGGTCCCAGTATGAGTGACTACGCCGAACCTCAAGAGGAACTCGAGCTCGAGCACCACCCCACGCCCGCTCAGTACGTGAAGATCGCTGTCATCCTTGGGGTCCTCACCGCGCTCGAAGTGGCCATCGCTTATATCGAGGCGCTCGAGGGCGTCCTCATTCCCATGCTGGCGGCACTGGCGGTCGCCAAGTTCGTGATGGTGGTTGGGTACTTCATGCACCTCAAGTTCGATAGCAAGTTGTTCAGGTACCTCTTCGTAACGGGGCTCGCGTTCGCCTTCGCTGTCTTCGGCGTGGTCCTCGTCATCTTCTTTCTGGCCGAGGGTGGACCCGTCCCCGGTGGGCCCGGTAACTAAGGCCTAGACGATGTCCCCGACTCAAGCGCAAGCGGTCGACCCCTGGGCGTGGCATCCGCACGTCGACATCTGGGTGGGCCTGCTGGTGCTCGCGGTCGGGTACGCGTGGGCGGTCAACGTACTCGGTCCCCGCAAGGCACCCGAAGGAGAATCGCCTGCGACTCGCAAGCAGATCTTGTGTTTCTACTCGGGCGTCATCCTGCTGTGGTTCTCGGCGGACTGGCCCGTGCACGATATCGCCGAGAACTATCTCTTCAGTATCCACATGGTCCAGCACCTGGCGTTCATGCTCATGGTGCCCCCCCTGCTCCTGCTGGGCACGCCGCGCTGGTTGCTGCGCTCGATGATCGGCACCGGTTTTCGTTTCAAGCTCATGCGCAACCTCACCAAGCCGATCGTTGCGCTGCTGGTGTTCAACGTCATGATCGCGTTCATTCACTGGCCGGCGATCGTCGATCTCCAGACCTCGTCGACGGCGGGACACGGCGCCGTGCACCTGTTCGTACTGAGCGCGTCGATCATCGGGTGGTGGCCCGTCGTGGCGCCGCTGCCGGAGCTGGGTCGTCTGAACGACATCGGGAAGATGTTCTATCTCTTCTTGACGTCGATCATCCCGACCGTTCCCGCCTCGTTTCTGACCTTTGCCGAGGGTGTCATCTACAAGCACTACGCAAACGTTCCGCAGTTGTGGGGAATCGACCCCACGACGGACCAGATGCTGGCCGGCCTCATCATGAAGATCGGAGGCGGGGTGCTACTGTGGACCGTCATCGCGGTGATCTTCTTTCGTTGGTACGCGCGCGAGCAACGACAGGAAGCCGAAACCGTTACCTGGGATGACTTCGAGCGCGAGCTCGAAGCCTGGGACATGAGGAAGTAGCAGGGAGAAGCGTGGCCAACGACACAGACAATCGTTCCGGGATGTCCGGCGAAGTTCGCTTCAGAGTTCCGCTCGTGGTCGTGCTTCCGCTCGCGGCTCTCGTCGTCATTGGTGCGCTTGCGGTCGGGTTTGCGAGAGTTCTGTTGTCGCTCGAGCCCGCGGCGGCGACCACACTCTCTCTGCTGATGGCGACCAACGTACTCGGCGCCTGCGCCTTCTACGCGCTGCGTCCCGACACGGCCCGTCGTCGTTGGCCCGAGCTCGCTGCGGTCGCTCTCTACCCTCTGCTCATCGGGATCGCGGTGGCCCAGACGGGTTTCTTGAGCGGTGAGGAGGCCGCGCCGGCGGAGGAAGGCGGCGAAACCGCCGCGCCGGCGGGCGGGGACGGCAGCACGATCGTGGCCGAAGGTACCGCGTGGGACGTCGAGGAGATCAGCGCGAGCGCGGGCGAGGACTACACGGGCACGCTCGACAACCAGGACTCCGTCGTCCACAACATCGCCTTTTACGAGACCGAAGAGGATGTCGCGGATCCCGCGTCGGCCTTCTACACGAGCGATGATGCAGCCGGCGGCCAGAGCATCGAATTCACCGTGCCGGTCCCCGACGAACCGGGAGACTACCCGTTCGTCTGCGATTATCACCCGACGACGATGACCGGAACTCTGGTCGTCGAGGAGGGCGGCGGCGGGGGCGGTGGAGAGGCCGAGGAGGGCGGCGGGGGAGCAGGCGGTCAGGATGCCGAGGACGACGGCTCAGGAGGAGAGGGCGAGGGCTAGCGCTCTGGTGACTGAGAGCGTGAGGCTGTCGTGCTGACGAGCCGCGTCGACGAGTTGCTGGCGCACGGCGACGTCGTTCCTCGCCCGCAGGTGTCCTCGGTGCTGGCGGCGTGGCCCTTCGAACCGTTCGTGTGGCTCGGCCTCGGTCTCGCCGCGTGGTGGTATCTGAGGACCTATGCGCGGGTCCCAGCCTTTCCGGCCGTACGTCGCCTGCACTTCATGCTCGGTCTGGCGGTTGCGGCTGTGGCGCTGGCGAGTCCGATCGCGATCTACGAGGGTGCGCTGTTTTGGGTCCACATGGTCCAGCATCTGTTGCTGGTCATGGTCTCTGCTCCGTTGCTGCTTCTCGGGGCGCCGGTAACGCTCGCGTTGCGCGCGGCCTCTCCCGCCGGCCGCAGGCGACTCTTGCGCGTGCTGCACTCGAAGGTCGTGCGGGTGGCGACTCACCCCGTCGTCGCCTGGAGCGTCTTTGCGCTCGTTATGTGGACGGTCCACTTCACGTCTTTCTACGATCTCGCCCTCGAGAACGAGGTGGCGCACGTGGCCGAGCACATCCTCTTCCTCTC
>Ga0136630_1000879_pt1 | contig 11983 bp, 10 predicted proteins | sample AntDrymUQ5682106_2_FD_105496 | JGI IMG/M metagenome (GOLD analysis project Ga0136630, IMG submission 105496) | Polar desert sand microbial communities from Dry Valleys, Antarctica - metaG UQ568 (21.06) | ecosystem: Environmental > Terrestrial > Soil > Desert | place: Antarctica: Dry Valley...
ACGGTCTCGGGTCGGGCCTGGAGGATATACAGCAGCCCGTCGGTCCCGTCCTTGGCCCATTCGATGTCCATGGGCTGCCCATAGTGTTGTTCGATAGAGAGCGCGTAGCGTGCGAGCGCTTCGGCCTCGGGGTCCGGGATGGAATAGCGCCCACGATCCTCGGGGGGCACTGCGACGACCCGCGTAGGCGCGTCGCTCGACTCGCCCAAGACCATCTTTCTCGCCTTGTCGCCGAGGTGGCGCCGGATCACGGCCGGCCGGCCGGCCCGCAGGTTGGGTTTATAGACACACAGCTCGTCGGGGTTGACCGCCCCCTGGACCACCAGCTCCCCGAGCCCGTAGGCCGAGGTGATGAGGACCACCTCCGGAAACCCCGATTCCGTGTCGAGCGTGAACAGGACGCCGCTCGTGCCCACGTCGCTCCGCACCATGCGCTGGACCCCGGCCGACAGCGCCACGGTCTCATGCGCGAAGCCGTGGTGAGCCCGATAGGCGATGGCCCGGTCGTTATAAAGCGAAGCGAAGACCCGTCTGACGGCCTCGAGCACCGCCTCGACCCCGCGGATGTTCAGGAAGGTCTCCTGCTGGCCCGCGAAGGACGCCTCGGGCAGGTCCTCCGCCGTCGCCGACGAGCGCACCGCGACGGCCGGTGCGCCCCCCATCCCATCGAGCGCCCGATAGGCCGCCGCGATCGCCTCGGCCAGGCCCGGCGGGAAAGGGGCACAGAGGAGCCATCCGCGGATCTCAGCGCCGGCCGCGGTCAGTGCCCGCACATCCTCCACATCGAGCCCGGCGAGCCGCTTGCGGATGCACCCTTCCAAGTCCTCTCGGCCGAGAAAGTCGCGATAGGCCTCGGCGGTGGTCGCGAATCCGCCGGGTACTCGAACACCGGCCTCGGAGAGATGGGCGATCATCTCGCCGAGCGAGGCGTTCTTGCCGCCGATCCGGTGGACATCCCGCATCCCGATCGACTGGAAATCGAGGATATAGGCTGGTGTCATCGTCTCTCCCGGCATCGCCGCGCCGGTCTTGTGCGCTGCGACCCCGGCCAGGCGCCCAGGCATTCCACGGGCCTTGCCCACCGGCGCTCGAACGAATCCCACGCCGGCGGTGGCCGCCACAGGGCCGCCATTCTACGCCACGGCGCACGGTCGGTCCTCGAAACGGTACGGCTCGATACAACGGCGTATTCCGCGGCTATCCGGCCACCGCTTCCGCGGCTTGGCCGTCGCCCCTTGGAAGGGCTGACCGTCCGGTGTGATCTCGCCGCGTCCCTACGACGGGAGGGGTACCGATGCCGGCAGACAGGTGGAACATGCGTCAGGGAAGAGAGGTGTTGCGCCGGAAACGGGAATGGCGTGGGCCCCCGGATCACCGGCCGGTCCCTCCGACCCAACAGGGCCTGTTGCAAAACCGGGATGAAATTCTTATGCTTTATCTTGATGAAACGCATACCCCGCGGTCTTGCCGTCGATAATTAGCATCGTGTCCACGTGAGGAGGCGTCGGGATGGAACGAAAAACAGTTGATCCAGCCCCGCGATTCGATAGTCGACCGTGGGGAAGCTTTCACGTGCTCGACGAGGGCCACACCTATAAGGTCAAACGAATCGAGGTCTTGCCCGGTAAACGCTTGAGCTACCAAAAGCATGCGCAGCGCTCGGAACATTGGATGGTGGTGCAAGGCATGGCCAGGGTGACTCTCGACGGGCGCGAGATAGCCTTGTCGCCCGGAGACGCAGTGGATATTCCCGTCGGCGCAGCCCACCGGGTCGAAAACCCGGGCGGCGAAGTGCTGGTCTTTATCGAGATCCAGCGTGGCAGCTACTTTGGTGAGGATGACATCGTTAGGCTACAGGATGATTTCGGGCGTGCCCCTGCCCGAGGTCCGGCGCCCCGTGGAAATTCAGGCTAGCGGTCAGGGCTCGTGCCTTCCAAGCTCTGCCAGGAGATCCGCCAGCGGGATCAATGCAACGCCGATCCCGGAATCTGAGAATCCGTAGGGAAGCACTAGCTGATCGCCGTTGATAAGTGCACCGCAAGAGTAAAGAACGTTCGGCACGTAACCCTCGCGCTCCGTCGCATCTGGAATGAGTAGCGGATCTCGGAGGTGGCCGAGAACCCGCCGGGGGTCTTCGAGATCGAGGAGCAGTGCCCCGATAGCGTAACGTCTCATCGGTCCCACGCCATGCGTGAGTACCAGCCACCCGGCCTCCGTCTCTATCGGCGAGCCGCAGTTGCCGATCTGCACGAGATCCCACGGGTTGGACGGTCTACGGATCTCGGTCACATCGCTCCAAAACCGCACGTCGCTCGACGTGACGAGGTGGAGGTTCTCGCGATCCTTGCGCGACAGCATGACGTATCTTCCGTCGATCTGGCGTGGAAACAAAGCCATGCCTTTATTCTGCGCAGCAGAGCCATTGAGGGTCGAGATCGTGAATGACACGAAGTCTTCAGTCTCGATCAACTGAGGCAGTATCTTGAATCCATCGAAGGCCGTATAGGTCCCGTAGTATTTCACGGTGCCGTCGCTCTCGATGAAACGGACAAAGCGCGCATCCTCCATACCGCGCGTCTCGTGGGGTCCGGCCGGAAAGATGACGCGTTCCGTTAGTGCCGATTCCGGAGGGAAGCTCGTGACGTAATTCGACCCCGCGAGCATGCGGATGATCTTCTCGGTCTCGTAAATTATGACGTGAGGAGGACCGCGCTCTTCCAGCAAGGCTAGAGAGCGCTCTAGCTCGGCGATCGTGAATTGTTCGGAGAGTCGGTCCAGAACGCCCCGGGCTATCTCGTTTTCTGCTTCCAGCTCGGCCAGCGTAGTGCGAAACCGCCGCTTGTCGTAGATCGGAGACGCACGGCGGCCGGTGATGAGTTGTGGTCCGAGCGGGTCGAACGTCAGGTTGTTCGCCGCGTCGATCACCCCGGAGCGGAACTCGATGGATGAGATGTGCCCCTCGCCGACCGCGCGTAGACTCATCACGAAGCGCCGCTCACCGATGCGGAGGTTGGCCTGGTCGGGTGCGAGCACGATCGACGGGTTGAAAAGCGCGGCGGCTTCGACGGAGTACTCGTGGGTGAAATAGGCGCCGATGAGCAGGCGTCGCTCGCGAGAGAGGTGATTGGCCGGACCGAGATGGTGCTCGACCAGATCGAAGTGGCGCTGCAGGACGTCTTCAAGCCCTTTGTGTCGGAGTGAAAAGTCCGCCACGAGCCCAGCCAGGACCGCAGCAACCTCTGCTTCCGGGATTTCCAGGATCCGCTGCATCAGCATTCCGGCCCTGGAATCGCCTCCCGGAACTATTTCCTGACCTGGCAGGTACGGATTTGCGATCACCCGGCGGGCGTCCGGCAGGAGCCTGTGACTCGTCCGCGTAACAGCGATTCGCGACATGCTATGTGTCTCCCTCGAAACCGGCAGCGTGCTCAAGGCGTTTCGCCGGCGAGCTCCAGCATTTCCAGGAGAGACAAGAGAAAGCAGATAGTGCTCTCGGCACCTTCATTCTGGTTCGCTTGCGTGGCTCCGAGCCCATCGCGACACCCGGCGGTGACGAAGTCGTATAGAGGAAGCCCCAGCCGGTTTGCGCCCAGGAACCAGGCGAATGATGCACGCATACGACCGAGATAATGATGATCGCCGGTGGCCAGATAGGCGCCGCGAAAGGCAAGCACGAACGCGGCGGCGTCGATCGGTTGCTCATCCGCATCCGGCTTGGTGCCCCCGCGGCAGTACCATCCGGCGTTTCCCACGAGGACCAACTGCCCATCCTTGAAACATACCTCCTCCAGGAAGTCGAGCGCCTCGCGGGCAACGCGCAGGATTGCCCGCTTGCCCGTTACGACGAAAGCCTTGAAGAGCGCCAAGGGAATTAATGCGTTGTCGTACGTGAGCGTCGGCTCGACCCAACGCCAATCGTCGGTGGCTTCCTGCTGGTAACATCTGACAAGCTTATTAGCCAAGCGGCCCAGGGTGGCCCGCGCCGTGGTGGCAGTTGGCTCCGCCCCCAGGAAGCTCGCTAAACCGAGCATGGTTAAAGCGGTCCCGCGCAGGCCGTAGTCCATGGCCGTGGTCAAAGCCCGCTCGAACATCTCTCTTGCCAGAAGCCTGCAGCCGTCGTCGGTCGCCAGCCGAACGCTGGTCCCCAGCGCCCAAATCGCTCGCCCGACGCAATCTTCCGAACCGCGATCAGAGTCGAAGGTCCGGTCGTAGCTCATCAGGTTCCTGAAGCCGCCATCGTCGGTCTGCGCGTAGCGCAGGTAGCTGAGGTACGTGGTCACGAGTCGCTTGGTCTCCGGCGAGCTGCTCACGCGATCGGCTTGCAGCGCGACTATGAGCGCCCGAGCGTTGTCATCGACACAATAACCCGTTTGTCGGGCTGGAACGCTGTGCGTGGCGTGCTGGATGATCCCGGTGTCGTCCGTCATTCGCAACAGGTGATCGAGACGCAGCTCCGGGAGGCGGCTGGTCCGAGTCGGCTTGGGGCGAGCGCGGATCCTGGGCGTCTCTGTCATCACCCTCCTGCCCAATTCGAGATACGCCTCCCCGATACGCGGCCAGACCATAGACCGCGTAAATTCATAAGCCGATGATCTCACGCGGTCCAGTTCAGCAGGAGAATTCAGAAGCGACATAAGGACCCTGCTCAAAGCACCGCTATCGCCGAACGGGAAGAGAGACCCGCGCCCCGCCGCAAGGAGCTCCTGCGCATGCCAGTAGGGGGTCGAGACCGCCGCCGCACCGGCACCCATGGCATAGGACAACGCGCCACTGGTAACCTGGGCCTCGTTCTGGTAGGGACTCACGAAGATGTCAGCGGCCTGAAGATAGTTGCACAGCTCTTCGGCCGTCACGAACTGATCTTGAAATATGACGTGTTCCCGGACGCCGAGCCGTTTGGCTTCCGCCTCGAGGGTCGTCCGGTACGCCTCGCCGTGCCGGCGGAGGATCGTGGGATGGGTTGGGCCGACCACGACGTAAACGAGATCTGGAAACGTTTTTATCACCGCCGGCAACGCGCGGATCACCGTCTCGATGCCTTTGTTGGGACCCAGCAACCCAAAGGTCAGGAGCATTCGTTGGCCCGATACCCCGAACTTCGCCTTCAGTTGCTGCTGGTCACGAGGTTCCATCTCGGGAATTCCGTGAGGAATAACGTGGATCTTCTGCCCCCGCACCCCATACGAGGTACCGAGGAGCTCCGCGGCGACATTGCTCATCACGACGATACCGGCACACTGTCGTGCCATCCCCTGGACGATGGCTCTTTGGGATTCGGATGGACGCTTGAGGACGGTGTGCAGCGTGGCGATCACCGGAACTCGCAAGGCAGTTACAAAGTCGAGAATATAGGTGCCGTCATCGCCGCCGAAGATGCCGTGCTCGTGCTGAAGGGACACCAAGCGCACGTCGGTGTAGTTTACGAACTCGGCGGCACGAGCGTAATCGCCCTTGACTTCCTCGCGGATCTCATACTGCACGTTCCCCGGATACTCGTACTGCCCTCCCGGATCGGTCACCGCAAGGCTTGTCGCGAACATGCCTTCACTCGCCATTGCGATCGCCTCGGCAAGGTCACGCGTAAATGTGGCGATACCGCATCGCCGTGGTGGATACGTCCCGACGAACGCTATCGGCAAATCGGCTTCGGTGGATTTCACCCGGGGATCGTCCCTCTCCGACTGTTGCCGGCCGCCTGGTCCTCGAGGCGCATTAGTGACCTGATGGTGGATCATAGGCATGCCATTCCTTCAGCGGTGAAGCATCGAAAAGTCAATGCGGTTCGCAATGGGCAAATGGATGAACTCAAACGGTGATGATATGGCAAGGATAGGGCGTTCAATGCCCCTTTTGCAACCGGTAACGTTTCGTGGACCAGACCGGGTGGTGATTGGGGGGCCCGCACCGGCGCGAGAAGCGCCGTTCAAGGTACCAAAGCGTCCTCACGTTCCGAAAGCACCACCGAGCCTCGGCCGAACATGCCGGGCCGCACGTCCCCACACACTGCGCGTGCCGGGTGACGCGCCGCGCCACGGATAGCCGAGGGGCTCTCGGGCACTGGCCTCCCGCGGGATCGATGGGCCGGACGGCCTGGTTGCCGATCTCGGTCACCTCCTGACCCGGCGCGGCTGCGTGACGACGCGGGTCAGGGTAGATCGATACACACCTCGGCGAGGGCTTTGCGCTGGGTGGTCGGCACCTCGACCGGATAACCGTACCACAACAGCGCGACCACCGTCTCCACCGCGGGATCAGCCCATATCAGATCGTAGAATCCGGGATCGCGGATGACGCCTCCGGTATTCCACTTGGACCCGATCCCCTCGGCCCACAGGCACAGCATCAGATTCTGGACGGCGCAACAGCAGGCGCCGTAGTCCTCGCGCGCCTGGATCGGATCGGGAGAGTTCTGGCAGGTCACCACGGCCCAGCCCGGCATCGTGCGCCAGCGGGCGAGCTTGTCCGCCCCGGCCTTTGGACCTTTCTGGCGCTCCACCCGTTGGGCGTTGAGTGCACAGACCGCCTCGGCGGTCTCGGGACCGAGCACGTAAAAGTGCCACGGCTCGGTGAGACGATGATTGGGGGCCCAGCGCGCCGCATCCAGCGCCCGATCGAGCGCGTCACGCGGCGCTCGCTCGGGCTTAAACGCGTAGACGGTACGGCGTGAACGGATCAGCCGTGTCAGGGTCGATGTCGAGGGGGTCTTTCCCACGCGGGGGGTGTTTTCCACGTGCCGCCCCCTCAACCCGCCGGCATTCCGCGGCCGGAGAATGCAGCATCACGAACACCTGCTTCATGTGCGCGAAAACCAGGCCCCATCCGACCAGCCACAGCCCCAAGGCCCCAAAACGGCGCATGCCCTTGATGGCGCACATGAGGAAAAGCAAAACGGCGGGGAAACATGTGCCGGCTACGATAGCAACGATCTGCCTAGGCATATAGCACCTCCCGCCCGCGTTCCGCAAGCTCGGCCATGGCCTCGTCGCGCGTCAGAAAAGGACCGTCTCTGACGAACCCGGCCACCACGGAGTCGCGGACGGCGGCCACGCGCCCGGCGGCGGTGCGCTGCACCACCAACTCGGGTGGCAGACCGTCCAGGAGGTGGACCGCTGCGGGACTGCCGTCAGCGAATTGGGAGAGATAGACGAAGCCGGTCCGCCTGTCCAGAAATGCCGGCTGGAACCCAGCGCCGCGATTTTCCGCGCTGACCCCGCCGCGGCCGCGATAGCGCCGGTTTTGTGTCCGCAGGCGCGCAAGACTCAAAAGACGCGCGGGCCGCCCGGCCGGCGGGGTCGCGTTCGATATCGGTGTGGCCGTCAGTATATCCATCGTACACCTCCAAAACATTTTGGGGAGTAGATGTGCATACCAAGTGCCAGCGGTGCCTTTGGGCTGCGCCGAGCCACAGGGGGCCTTTTGGAAAAACCTGCGGCGCTCGCCGTCGCAAACGTGGGCCGCGCACGAAATCCTTATGTATTTCAATATACTCCGGTTTTAGTGCCGCGCCCGTGTACCGCCCGGGTGACGTGCGACGGTATTTTTTCACAATCCCGAGTCGCGTGCCGGAGCGGCTCAAATCGAGCGCACTATTGAGCTTCATCCGCGCAGCGCGGCCAGGGCCAGGTCGTAGTCTGGTTCGTCGGCGATCTCGGGCACGAGCTGCGTGTAGATGACCTTGTCCGCGGCATCCAGGACGATAACGGCCCGAGCAGTGATACCGGCGAGCGGCCCGTCCTCGATCAGCACCCCGTAATCACGGGCGAAATCCCGGCTGCGCATGAGCGACAGCGGAATGACGTTTTCCGTCCCCTCCGCCTTGCAGAACCGGCTCATGGCGAAAGGCAGATCGGCGGACACCATGAGGAAGACCGCCTGGGGATGGTCCTTCACCGCCGTGCTGAATCGCCGCGTGGACATCGCGCACACCGGGGTGTCGAGGCTCGGCACGATGTTGAGGAGCTTCTTCTTGCCGGCGTAGGTCGCGAGCGTGACGTCATTGAGCGCGGCATCCACCAGAACAAAGTCGGGTGCCTGACTACCGATCGGCGGCAGGCTGCCGCTGGTGTGGATGGGGTTGCCTTTCAAGGTGATGGTGGCCATGATGGATCCTCTCCGTTATTCGTACCCGTTATTGGTATCGGGGTCGTGGTTGGCTATTTCTCTTCCGCCAGGATCGCCGCGTACTCGTCCGCATCGAGGAGGCGTTCGAGATCGGCAGGGTTGTCCGGTCTCAGGCGAAAGATCCAGCCCTCGCCATAGGGATCGCGGTTGATGATCTCGGGCTCGCGTTCCAGCGCCGTGTTGACCTCGACCACCTCTCCGGATAAGGGGCAATAGAGATCCGACGCCGCCTTGACCGACTCTACCACGGCGCACTCGGCCCGCGCCGGGTAGGCCCCGCCCGCCTCGGGCACCTCGACGAACACCATGTCGCCTAGCGCGTCCTGGGCATGGTCGGAGATCCCGACCTGCACCGTGCCGTCGCTCAAGACCCGCACCCATTCGTGGCTCGTGGTGTACTTCAGGTCCTCCGGTATCTGACTCATGCTTCAATCCCCCTAGGTTCGAAAGCGCCGGTCCCCTGTCAACGTAGATCCCCGTTACGCGAGTGCGGCATGGCAGGGTTGGCCATGACGCACAAACGGGGGTCTTACCGTCTGGACCGGGAGCCACTTGCCCCTGACCTCCACCCGCAGCGTTCGCGCGGCCCCGACCGGGTACTCGGGCGAGGCCGATGGATTTTCGCAGCAGCGGCGAATAACCGCCGCTCGTGACCCGTCCAGTCGCAGCGCCATCGGCCTCGACACGCTGATGCGCCCGGAGCACGCCTCCCTCTGCCAACACCAGGCCGATGCGCGCGACGCGAACACCGGCCCGGATCCGTTCCTCCAGCGCCTGTCGACCCACGAACCGGCGCCCATCAGGCCCCATGGCCACGGTGGGCGCGCGGTGCGGGTCGCGGCCGAGCTCGAGATGGAGGGCGTAGAGCGGCGTCTTGCACGTCATGGCAGCATAGGTCTTAATGGATGATCACGCCCCAAAGCGCAAAAATCAAGGCGATACGATCCCGATCCGCTGTCGAGCCCACCCCCACCCGGCCACCGATCGGGGCACAGGCAGCGAGCTAGGCGCCCTGTTCCCGGATCGCCTCCCGCAGCGCGGAGATGATCCGGTCTTGGACCAGCGGTTCCAGGTAGGGGTGCATCGGCAGGCTCAACACCTCACCGGCCAGGCGTTCGGCTACCGGCAGGCCTCCCGAGGGACGCGGACACCCGAGATACGCGCTTTGCAGATGCAAGGGCTTGCGATAGTAGATGGCCGTCGGCACCTGGCGCGTCTTGAGGGCCGCGGCGACGGCGTCTCGGTGTTCAAGCCGGATGGTGTATTGGGCCCACGCACTCACCGCGCCGGGGACCACGCGCGGCGTCTCTGCCACATCCCGCAAGCCCTCGGAATAACGCACAGCGACGCGATTGCGTGCGGCGATCTCGTCCTCGAATATCGCGAGCTTTTCGATCAGGATGGCCGCCTGCAAGGTGTCGAGCCGCCCGTTAATTCCCACGCGCACGTTGTCGTATCGATCCGTGCCTTGGCCATGGACGCGGAGCGACATGAGCACCGCGACCCTCTCGGGGTCATCGGTGAAGATGGCGCCGCCATCCCCGTAACAGCCGAGCGGCTTGGCCGGGAAAAAGCTCGTCGCCGTGAACCCGGCGAGCGTCCCGACACGCCGGCCGTCGCGGGCCCCGCCGAAGCCCTGCGCCGCATCGGCGATGACGCAAAGCCCCTGGGACGCGGCCACGGCCCCAATGGCGCGGTAGTCCGCCGGGTGGCCGAAGAGGTCCACCGGGATCACCGCCCGCGGTTCCAAGCCCAAGCGGCGCGCTTCGTCGATCGCCGGGGCGAGCCCCTCGGGGTCGAGCAGGAAATCGTCGTCCCCGACGTCCACGAAGAAGGGCGCGGCCCCGAGCAGGGCCACGGCCTCCGCGGTCGCGACAAAGGTGAACGAGGGCACGAAGACCGCCTGGCCGGGCCCGATCCCGAGGGCCATGAGCGGGAGCAACAGGGCATCGGTCCCGCTCGCGCAAGCGACGGCGTGCCGCGCACCGCAAAACCCGGCCAGTCGTTCTTCGAGCTCCGCGACCTCGGGACCCTGGATGTACTGGCTGTGCGCTAGCACCCGGGCGATCGCCTGCTCGAGGCGGTCCCGGATACGGCGCTGTTGCGCGCCGAGGTCGATGAAAGGAATAGGCACGGCGCCGGCCATCGTTCACCTTAAGCGCCCAGGCCGCAGCCCGTCAATCCGCACGGGCGCGACCGGGCGGGGCCCGCCCGCACCGGCCGCTCGCTATAATTCAAGTATGCGATACCATGCTCGGTCTGGACTCGGCCCGCGTTCGTTTCGAGAGCGCCGGGGATGACTAGCCCGCTCTTGTGCCTCTCGTCGAGGCGCTTCACCCCGGGGTTTCCGGACCCGGCGCTGGCGCTGGAACAGCCGGAAGGGCTCCTGGCGCTCGGGGGCGATCTAAGTACCGAGCGCCTGCTCTCTGCATACCGCCTCGGGATCTTCCCGTGGTACGAGGAAGGCCAACCCATCCTGTGGTGGTCTCCCGATCCGCGCTGCGTGTTCTACCCCGAGCGTTTCGCCCCCTCGCGGAGCCTCAAGCGCACGCTCCGGCACGGCGCCTTCGAGATCACCCTGGACCGCAATTTCGATCGTGTCATTCGGGCCTGCTCGGAGCCACGTGGCCCCCTGTATCAACATGGCGGGGGTCAACGTGGCGGGGGCACGTGGCTCAATGAGGCAATGATCGAGGCCTATGTCGGGCTGCACCACCACGGGCATGCACACTCGATCGAGGCCTGGCAGGAAGAACGGCTGGTCGGGGGACTCTATGGCGTGGCCATCGGCCAGGTGTTCTTCGGGGAGTCCATGTTCAGCCGCATCACCGATGCTTCCAAGGTGTGCCTCTTCCACCTGATGCGGTACCTGACAGCCTGGGGCTACCGGCTCACCGACTGCCAGGTCCGTAGCGACCACCTGGCGCGGCTCGGGGCCACGCTCGTGCCGCGCCGGGAGTTCCTGGCCCGGATCGAACGCTTGTGCACATCGGACGTCAGCGCGAGCGCCTGGAAAGACACGCCGTGACCGAAGCGTTCGCCGGCTCGCGCGCGGCCTTCTATACGACCCCGCCACACGTTTGCAGTTACCTGCCACCGCGTAAGGCCACCACGTTATTCGCCGATCCGGCGCTGCCCAAGGATCGCGGGCTGTACTCGATTCTGTCGGAGCAGGGGTTCCGGCGCAGCGGGGCACATCTCTACCGGCCGAGCTGTCCGGGCTGTCAGGCCTGCATCCCTGTCCGCATCCCGGTCCAGGAGTTCCGTCCCCGCCGCAACCAGCGCCGCACTTGGGACGGCAATCGTGATCTGCACGTCGTTCCGGGCCGGGCTGGATTTCGCGCCGAATACTTCGATCTGTACCGGCGCTACCTGCGGGCGCGCCATCCCAATGGCGGGATGGACGACCCAAGCCCCGAGGGTTTCATGGATTTTCTCACCGCGCCCTGGGCAGAGACGCTGTTCTACGAGTTCCGGCTCGGGGATCTGCTCCTGGCGATCGCCGTCGTGGACCGCCTGGAGCACGCCTTATCGGCCGTCTACACCTTCTATGACCCGGCGTTCCGAGAACGAAGCCTCGGTCGCTACGCCATCCTGCACGAGATCCAGGAGGCCAGAGCCCACGGGCTCGCGTGGCTGTATCTCGGATACTGGATCGCGGGATGCCGTAAGATGCGCTACAAGAACGAGTATCAACCCCTGGAATACTACGTGGGCGGCCGCTGGGAGCGCGCTCGGACGGTCAGCGCCGGCCGCTGAGCCCTAGCAGCCTGTCGGACTCGCATTGAACGGTGACGGGACAAGGTGGGGCTCGCGCACGATGAGGGTGGCTCGGGCGGCCATTGAGGTTCTAAAGCGACTC